>Ga0307435_1000215_pt1 | contig 25415 bp, 25 predicted proteins | sample SalMarWE160470MG_FD_202164 | JGI IMG/M metagenome (GOLD analysis project Ga0307435, IMG submission 202164) | Salt marsh sediment microbial communities from the Plum Island Ecosystem LTER, Massachusetts, United States - WE1604-70 | ecosystem: Environmental > Aquatic > Marine > Intertidal zone >... | reverse complement strand
GAAAACACTGTACATTATTCTGTTTTATTGTCTCCCCTATTATACAAAAGTCGAGAAACCATTTCTTTAAAATATTTTTTGCCTGGCTTATTTTAGTCCTGTCAACACTTATTAATAACGTCCCCGGAATATTCCCGGTCAGTATTTTATACCGGGCATCTTTTACAGGAACATCCGCCAATTTATCAAGATCCAGCCTTGTTCCCAGGTTATGAGAATGCATCAGGTTAACTGCCGCTCCTATAATTCCGCTTTTTGCCACGCACGAGGCCCCTGTAATAATTTTATTATTAAATAATTCAATAACCCCTTCAATCAATAATTTGTCAGGAATATTTCTAACCTCTGCAGGTATGTCTTTACTATTCGGATATTTTTCCTTAATTACGGATAATATGCCCTTCCCATCTGTATTGCGCGGACCGGCATATCCGAGAAGTAACAGGGGCTGCCCGGCATTAGCCTGTGTCAATGTGAGAAGCCTGTCCTTATTAATAATACCCAGGGTCATGATTCTCAAAAGAGCTTTACGGGCTGAATCATTATTAAAGCATATGTTACTTTTGATGACCGGAATACCTGTATTATGAGCATAACCACATATATTATTTGCCGGATCATCAGAAACTGAAGGCTTATACTTAAGCGAATAAGCATGAGCAACGGGCCTGGCCCCTGTTTTAATAATATCCCGTACCGACCTTGCCATTGTTGAAGCCCCTTCTCCCGGGTCCTTATTCTCAGTGCCATGATTTGAAATAATGCTTATTACACATGCATGTTCCTTATTTACCAGTACTGCAGCCGAATCATTATTTATGCTTTTTAAAACAGGGGTCTTATATTCGACAAGTCTGGCAAGTCTGTTCTGACAGTATATAATTTCAGGTTCCTCATATAATAATCCTTTAATTATTTTTAATTCAATAGCGGTCGGATTTCTTTTCATAATTTTTTTTATGAGCCCCAGGTCAGAATAAGCTATGCCTGATGTGGCCGATATGCCTGATTTACCTGATGATTTACCTGTATCGGTCGTTTTTGGCATGTTATATACTATTTTTTATTAGTTACCTGTAACAAATATAAAAGATCAATTAAATAATATAATGCAAAGTAAAAAATTATTCGCTGATATTTAGCAAGTTATCCCTTTTAAATATCTTTTAATATTTTTCTAGTACGTAAGTTAGATTTATGCAGCTATGTTGTTATATTTACCATGTTAACTAAAAATTTTTAAAATGTATACATACGAATATTTGTTTGACTTTACCAGGAATATATTCAGGAAAATGGGTTGTTGTGAAGATCATGCATCAGCGGTATCAAAGGTTTTTCTCGCTGCTGAGCTGAGGGGGTTGCCCTCACATGGAATGATAAGAATAAAAGATTATTTCCAGCTGTGGGAGGCCGGACGTATTAATACCAGTCCGGATATTAAAATTAGTTACAAAACCTCCAGTACAGCGGTTGTTGATGGTGACAGGGCAATAGGCATGGTAGCAGCCACCAGGTCTATGGAGGCAGCCATAAATATGGCTAAAAATGCAGGTACGGGATGGGTGTCTACAAGAAACTCAAATCATTTCGGTATTGCAGGATACTATGCTATGATGGCCCTTGATTACGATATGATCGGCATAACAATGACAAATGCCAATCCCCTTGTCGCACCTACATTTTCGGTGAGCCGCCTGTTGGGTACAAATCCGTTAGCTGTTGCCATACCTGCAAAAAACCAGCCTCCTTTTGTCGCCGACTTTTCAACCACACCCATTGCCAGGGGTAAGCTTGCTGTTGCTGAAAAGAAGGGGGAAAAGACGTTGCATGGCTATGTGCAGGATAGCAATGGTAATTCGTCCGATGACCCTTCAATACTTAAGAGGGGAGGTTCAATGCTTACCCTCGGAGGTGATTATGAACACGGGAGTCATAAAGGATATTGCATGAGTTCTGTAATAGATATATTCTCCGCTGTTTTGTCAAATGCTAATTTCGGACCCTTTGTTCCACCGTCTGTTGCCTATTTGCCGGTTCTGGATAAAAAGGTGGGTGAGGGAACAGGGCACTTCTTTGGAGCCATGCGAATTGATGCTTTTCAGGAAGCTGATGACTTTAAAACTAAAATGGATCTATGGATTGAAACATTCAGAAATGCCGAAAGTGCTCCCGGGAAGCCTAAAGTAATGATACCGGGCGATCCTGAAAGAAAAAATGAAGCAAGAATAAGGAGGGAAGGTATAAATGTGCTGCCTGCCATTGCACAGGATCTAAAAGAAATTGCCGGTAACCTGGGAGTTGAGTTTGAAGTAAAATGAGCTTGCAAATTACCACTCATTATACATAAATCCTTGCTTCACAAGCACTTTAAGAAACTGCTGGGAAAAATATACATTGTCTTTTTTGGTATAGCGGTTATCGGTAAACACCTGGGCAAGTGTCTCCTTATTGTTTTCTTTCAACAACTGGTCAGTTAGTGCCGAGCTTTCCTTCTCCCTGTAAATATTATCAATATCCGAAGGTGAATAATCGCTGTACTTTTCCTTGTGAACAACACTTTCCAGGCGCAGCCGGTCTGTCAGTCCGGGCTGCTCGGCAGGATGACCCATAACAATTGCAGCCACCGGCACCACTCCCAGGGGCAGATTAAGTATTTCAATAATTTTATCCGCCATATATGTTGCTGTTCCCAGGTAGCAAATCCCCAGGTTATGTTCTTCGGCTGCAAGGGCAACGTTCTGTGAAACCAGTAAGGCATCTATGGCAGCTGTAAAAAAAGAAAGGAAATTATCATATCCGGGATTTGCTTTACGCTGGCGGCACCACTTGTTGAACCTGTTAAAATCGGCACAAAAAGTAATATGCACAGGAGCCTGCAATACCATGTCCTGCTTGAAATGTGCTTCCCACAGTTGTTTTCTTATGTCTTTGTCCTTAGTGATAACCATACTGTAAACCTGCATATTCCCCGTTGTTGATGCCCTTGTTCCTGCTCTTAATATTTGTTCCAGCACCTCGTCATCAACAGGAATACTTTTATATTTTCTTATTGACCTGTGTTTTAGTATTGTTTCCAGCATTTGTCCTTGTTTTATAATTTCCATGTAAAAATATTAACTTTAAAGGACTAAAATATTTAAACCGGCAAATAAATTAAATATTCTTATAAATACAGATTCAGAAAAGCCTCTCCAATTAATATGTCTTTAAAAATTCATAAACAAAAAGGCTGATAAAATTACAAGCCTCTTACACTAAATTCATAATCACCATTGGCCAAACCCTGGTATGATGAGGGCCAACCTAATGTACGCGGCCACTGGGGAACTTTTCCATTAGCCATATCGATATAAATCTCAATATTATCGTTCAACCAGATATCTGTAACACCGCTGTTGCAATACTGTCATCCCTGACATCAAATTGTATATGTAGCGTGTCAACATCCCGGTTCATGGTTAAGGTTACCTTGAAATCTGGTATTGCCATTATTAATAGTCTGTTTTATTGCAATAATTACGGTGAGCCGGCAATCTTATAAAGCAGCCTCAGGGAATCCTGTCCGGGCCTTAAGGTATGAGTAGATTATTAATAAAACTCATATTCATATTTGGTAAGTACCTTAAATTTTGTGCTTGGATAGTAAGTAAGAACCTGTGTACATAATCCCCTCTCGTTGTAAGCATAATTTCTTGTATTGAATTCTTCATCCGGTTTTCTTCTCCAGTTCATCTCTATAAGGTAGCCTTTATCGTTATATTTGAAATTCTTTTTAATATACCTGTTGTTTTCGAGGTTTTCTTCATCAATATTAATAAGCTCTCCGCTGAAATCATATAAATAAGTCAACTTATAATAAAAGTTTCCCAGCCTGTATTTTACTTCGCTGATAACCTTTGATTCATTATTATATACAAATATCCTGTTCTCCAAAGGACTCCTGTCTGCATCATAAATCGTCTCTTCAAGAATATTCCCTTTAGTGTCGTAATCTAAAGACATATAGGATGTAATAATATTCGCCGAATTAATTACGGTAACCTCAGTTGTATTGCCATCATATTTAAAAACTCTTTTTTCATTTAATGCATTTTCTATATAATAGTTAATTTCTGCAAGTTTTCCCTGGTCGTTGTAGAGGTAAGTATTTTTAAACTTCTCAGTACCATCAAATCCGTACTCTGAAATTAAATTCCCCTTATCATCATATCTGGAAATTTTCTGGTAGGAAATATTTTTTCTTCCCCCCTTATGTTTGGTATAATCAGTCCTGTTACCCTGCTGGTTATATTCATATGTTTCATAGGTAAGAGTATCTTTTAATTTATATGTTACGAACTCTACAATATCGCCTCTTTCATTATATTTTGTATAGGAAGTCAGATTACCTTTTTGTGAGGATTTGTTTTTAACGAAATTGTAATCCCAGCTAGTCTGGGATTCCACTTTTTGTTTAATAATAACTTCTTTATTCTTGGTTTCAAATACTGGCTGGGATAACAAGCGTTGCGATAAAAAAAGTACCAGAATAATACTATTTATAAGTTTCATCATACTATACCTTTATAAATTCAATATTTAATATTTTACATATTCAAAAATAATAGAAATTGGTAACTTGTTTAAGAAGGCACATAAAAATATTTGTTAATATTCATCATTATCCGTTATATTATCCTCTTCATCTTCTTCTTCCTCTTCGTCTTCTTCTTCCTCTTCGTCTTCTTCCTCCCACTCAGGCTTTTTAACCGGCGGCCCTTCATTCCTGTAAATAAATGAAAGTATAAATCCTGTCATAGCTCCCGAGAAATGTGCTTCCCATGATATACTGGCATTATAGGGGAAGATGCCCCATACCATACTTCCGTAAAGAAAAACCACCAGCAAAGATATTGCAAGCAAATTAATACTTTGTCTTATTACTCCGCTAAAAAACAAAAATGAGCCCAATCCATAAATTAATCCGCTTGCTCCTATATGGTATGCAGATCGGCCAAAAATCCAGACTACTATTCCTGTACAAAAATAAATCAGGAAAAAAACCCTGTATGCTACTTTATTATAAAAATAGAATACCGCAAGAGAAAGAAAGAACAGGGGTATTGAATTATCAATAATATGATTAAGATTCTCATTGCCATGTATCAGCGGAGATGTTAAAATACCTATCAGTCCTCTGACATTACGTGGATAGATGCCATAATAAATCAGGTCCAGGTCATCGATAATTTCGATAATCTTAACGGCCCACAGCAGAATAAGAAAGAACAAAGGAAAAACAAGGCTAAGCAAAAATCTTTTTCTTTCTATATTATTTTTATTTATACTCAATTCTCTCTAAGCTTATATTCCGGTTAATTTATTTAGAGGCAAATGTTTATAATTTTGAATTTTATAAATATAAAAAGAGCAATCAGCCGCAAGACTGGTTGCTCTTTATCATGACGCTAAAATTCTCTCCTCCCTGGCGGTATACCGGCCGGAGAATTGCATGTCAGTATGAACATGTTACTTCTTTGGTCTTAATTTTCTAACCTGGGCGCCTGCCTGCCATAATTCCGAATCACCCATTTTCTTTAATTCCGCATCAAGCTCTACTTTATAATTAGGGTGTCCTGTTTTTTTCAGAACCACTTTCGTCTCATCTCCTTTCTTTACCCTTTTATATAATTTCCTGAAAACAGGCAGGGTAGCCTTTTTGAATACAGGCAGCCAGTCAAGTGCTCCTCTTTGTGCCGTGGCGCTGCAATTGGAATACATCCAGTCCATCCCGTTCTCATCTACCAGCCGTATCAAGCTCTGGGTAAGCTCTTCAACCGACTCGTTGAAAGCTTCACTGGGAGTATGCCCGTTCTCACGGAGCACATCATATTGTGCCTCCATAATTCCTGCCAGTGCCCCCATTAGTACACCTCTTTCTCCCGTCAGGTCACTGAATACTTCTTTTTCGAATGTTGTCGGGAACAAGTATCCCGAACCAATTGCAATTCCCAGGGCAATTGTCCTGTCAAGGGCTTTGCCTGTATAATCCTGAAATACAGCAAAGCTTGAATTAATTCCCGATCCTGCAAGGAAGTTTCTTCTGACACTTGTACCCGAACCTTTGGGAGCAACAAGAATTACATCAATGTTATCGGGCGGAACGACGCCAGTCTGGTCTTTATAAGTTATTGAGAAACCATGAGAAAAATACAGTGCATCTCCTTCCTTAAGGCACGGTTTTAACCTGGGCCATACAGCTCTTTGTGCCGCGTCTGAAACAAGGTACTGGATAATTGTTCCCTTTGAGGCAGCTTCCTCTATTGGAAACAATGTTTTACCCGGCACCCATCCGTCATTCACTGCCCTGTCCCAGTCATTCTTAAATTCGGGTGCCTGTCCGACAATAACATTAATCCCGTTATCTTTCATGTTCAGCGATTGTGCCGGTCCCTGAACACCATAGCCGACAACTGCAACTACTTCATTTTTTAACGTTTTTTGTGCCCTGGATAAAGGAAATTCTTCGCGTGTTACTATATTTTCTTCAACTCCTCCAAAATTTATTTTAGCCATAACTTTTTTATTTAATTATTAATATTATCATTTATATGTATGGACTGAGCATTGTCCACTTCTTTCAGATAAGTGCTTAACAGTTCTTTGTTCGATCTTGTTATTGCCACTCTTCCTGAACGCGTAAATTGTTTTACTCCGTATTTATTTAATATATCAAACAGTTCCTGGGTATCTTCTTTGTGACCTGTCTTCTCAATTACTGTGAATTCAGGTGTTATTTCAAGGATACGGGCATTATGATCCCTTATGGTCTTTTCCAGGGTATTGCTTTCCAGTAATGCCCTGGTGGGAACTTTATAAAGTGCTATCTCCTGGTGCACTATTTCATTATCAGTATGATAATAAGCCTTCAAAACCTCAACAAGCTTTTCAATCTGACAAACGACTTTTTCCACCCTTTCTTTAGTATCATTTACAACTATAGTAAACTTATGTATTCCCTTGATAGCCGATGCAGAAACCGTAAGACTCTCTATATTCACATGTCTTCTTGTAAATATGATAGTAATCCTGTTTAACAACCCTACATGGTTCTCTGAAAAGGCTGTTATGGTATGTGATTTTTTCATTTCTCCGTATTTTATATCCTGGTTATTAAATAAATATTCCCTGTGTTATATATCTGATTATTCAATAAAAATTATGTTACATTTTATTCAATATTTATAATAACATCAGAAACTGAAGCTCCTGAAGGAACCATTGGAAATACATTGTCTTCCTTTTCAATGGAAACTTCAAGAAGAAACGGTCCTTTATAATTCAGCATTTGCTCTATGCCTTTTTCAAGTGTTTTTCTCTCAAGAATTCTCCTGCCCTTAATTCCAAAACCTTCTGCCACTTTTATAAAATCGGGATTTTTCAGATGGGTCTCTGAGTATCTTCTGTTAAAGAAGAGCTGCTGCCACTGCCGGACCATACCAAGGTAGGTATTATTCATAAGAACAATCTTTACCGCGGCCCTTGTCTGGTTTATAGTAGCAAGTTCCTGTATGGTCATCTGAAATCCTCCGTCACCTACAATTCCTATTACCGTCCTGTCAGGAGCCCCAATTTTGGCACCATGTGCTGCAGGCAGTCCGAATCCCATAGTACCCAGTCCTCCTGAAGTAACAAAACTGCGTGTATGGTTAAATTTTGCATATCTTGATGCAAACATTTGATGCTGCCCGACATCAGTTACAATTATAGCTTCTCCCCCGGTTTTTTCTGTGATTATGCGCATGACCTCTCCCATTGTTATGCCGGGTTTTGAAGGGTAGAAATCCTTTCTGATAACCTTTTCGTATTCTATCTTGTCACAATCTCTGAATTCCTTAATCCATGAGTCATATGATTTCTTTTCAACAAGCCCTGTAAGGAAAGGCAGAGTTTCTTTAACATTTCCCAGGACAGCTACATCCGCCTTAACATTTTTATTGATCTCTGCCGGATCCAGTTCCATATGAATAACTTTGGCCTGTTTTACATACCTGTTGAGATCCCCGGTAACCCTGTCGTCAAACCTCATTCCTACGGCGATCAATACATCACATTCGTTGCTTTTTATGTTAGTTCCGTAATTACCGTGCATACCCAGCATGCCAACATTCAGGGGATGATCAGAGGGTAAAGCTGATTTACCGAGAATAGTCCAGGCAGCAGGTATACCCGATTTTTCAATAAAGGCACGGAATTCTTTTTCGGCTCCCCCTAGTATTACACCCTGTCCGAATAATATAAAGGGCTTCTCTGCCTTATTAATTAACCTGGCGGCTTCAGCGATCTTATTTTTATCAATCTCGGGTCTGGCAACATAACTTCTTATTGACGTGCATCTTTTATATTTGAAGTTAAGCTTGCCAAACTGCGCATCTTTTGCCAGGTCAATAACAACAGGCCCCGGCCTGCCGGCCTTTGCTATATAGAAGGCCTGTGCCATAACCTCAGGTATTTCCTCGGCTTTAGAAATCAAATAATTCCACTTTGTAACAGGCATTGATATACCGACAACATCTGTCTCCTGGAAAGCATCTGAACCCAGCAATGAAGACGCTACCTGTCCGGTTATGCATACAATTGGTGTAGAGTCTATCATTGCATCTGCAATACCTGTAATAAGATTTGTAGCACCGGGTCCTGATGTAGCCATACATACACCTACCTTACCTGTTACCCTGGCGTAACCCTGCGCAGCATGAATAGCACCCTGTTCATGACGTGTTAATATATGTCTTATCTTATCAGAATAGTCCATTAAGGCATCATATACAGGCATTATTGCTCCTCCCGGATAACCGAATATAACATCGACATTCTCGTTTACAAGTGATAACATTAATGCTTCCGATCCTGTAATTTTAACCTTTTTAGCCTTATCTTCTATTTCTATTTCTGACGTTTGTTCTTTCATTTTTAAATATATTTATTATTGCTATGAATTAAATTTCTCTTATTGCTCCTGTATCAGCTGATGTCACGAGCTTCGCATAAGCTTTAAGTGCTTCAGATATATGCCTCTTTCTTTTTAAAGGAGTGAAAGCCTTATCTCCTCTTTCTTCCTCCGCTCTCCTCCTTTTTTCCATCTCCTCATCAGAGAGAAAAACATCTATCTTTCTTCCAGGAATATTTATCTCTATTATATCTCCGTCTTTTAGCAGTCCTATTTCACCTCCCGAGGCAGCTTCAGGGGAAACATGACCAATGGATAATCCTGATGTGCCTCCTGAGAATCTGCCGTCGGTTATTAAGGCACAGTCTTTCCCAAGTCCTTTTGATCTTATATAAGATGTTGGATACAGCATTTCCTGCATCCCCGGACCACCTTTAGGTCCCTCATACCTGATAATTATTACATCCCCCGGCACTAATTTATCCCCAAGGATATCGTCGCAGGCCGATTCCTGGGATTCATATATTTTGGCAGGTCCTTTAAAAACAAAGATAGACTCATCAACTCCTGCTGTTTTGACAACACAGCCCTTGCGTGCAATGTTGCCAAAAAGAACAGCCAGTCCGCCATCTCTGCTGTAACAATTCTTTATATCCCTGATACATCCCTTTTCCCTGTCGCGGTCCAGTGTATACCTGGCATCCTGGGTGCCCAGTTTAAGGTTCCTCCTGCCTGAGGGTGCACTTGTAAATAAATCTTCTGCTTCCTTATTAATCTTGTCTTTCGTAATATCATATTTATCAAGGGCCTGACCCAAAGTCAATCCGTCCACCCTTTTTACCGATGTATCTATCAGGTTCCTTTTCCCCAATTCACGCATGATACCTAAAATACCTCCTGCACGGTTCACATCTTCAACATGATAGTGTGAGCTGGGTGCAACTTTGCATAATACAGGTACTTTACGTGACAGTTTATCAATATCTTTCAAAGTAAAGTTTACGCCGGCTTCATTAGCAATTGCCAGTATATGAAGTACAGTATTCGTGGAGCCGCCCATGGCAATATCGAGGGCCATGGCATTTGAAAATGCAGCGCGGTTAGCGATGGAAAGAGGTAATACCGATTTATCGCCGTGTTCATAGTACTTTCTTGTATTCTCAACTATTTGCCTTGCCGCTTTTTCAAACAGCTTTAACCGTGTTTTATGAGTTGCAACAACTGTCCCGTTCCCCGGTAATGCCAATCCGATTGCCTCATTCAGGCAGTTCATAGAGTTGGCTGTAAACATTCCGGAACACGAGCCGCAAGTCGGACAAGCCCTTCTTTCAATTTCAAATAATTCCCTGTCAGATACATTAGTGTCGGCAGCCATTACCATAGTATCAATAAGATCATACTTTTTACTTCCAACTACACCTGCTTCCATTGGACCACCTGATACAAATATTGCGGGTATATTCAGCCTCATTGCCGCCATTTGCATTCCCGGTGTGATTTTATCGCAGTTGCTTATGCAAATCATAGCGTCCACTTTATGAGCATTGCACATATACTCAACACTATCTGCAATAAGATCCCTGGAAGGCAGTGAATACAGCATCCCATCGTGGCCCATGGCTATCCCGTCATCTATGGCAATAGTATTGAACTCGGCAGCATAAAAATCCTCTTTTTCAATAATAGATTTAATATGCTGGCCTATATCGTGCAGATGGGTATGGCCCGGCACAAACTGGGTGAAGGAGTTCACAATAGCAATGACAGGTTTGCCAAAATGCTCTTCTTTCATGCCTGCTGCTCTCCAAAGGCTTCTGGCCCCCGCCATAAGGCGGCCTTCGGTAGTGGTTGAACTTCTGAGTTTAATTTGCATATTTCCCGGTTTTTATTGCTGTATAACAGCAGATATATATAATCGAAAAAGCCATTCTTAATGGTAAGAATGGCTTTATATCTTAAATCATAGCATGTTCCATCCTTACCTCAGCATTCTGAGAATGCGGACCACGAGGACAGATATGATGACTATGATATTTTTCATTATATAACAGTTTGAATGACAAATATAGATAATTATTTGTATTTATTAAAAAAAAAATTAAAAATCTGTTATTTACGATAAGCAAACATATACTCATTTCTGATTATTCCGAATCTTTCGGCTGTCTCTTCATCCAGCTCCTCCCCATAATTCCTGTCAGTAATAATAAACCCGGCCTTTTTTAATCTTTCCGGAAAATCCAGTCCGTATAACCTGTAATGGTCTTTTTGCCTGAAATGTTTCTCCCTCTCTTCCGGCGAAGTAATTTCACGGTTTTCATATGTTTCCTTCATTGAATAATCTATCGGCACATGCATCAGGGCAAAGCCTCCCTTCTTAAGCACCCTCAGTATTTCTGACATAGCTCTTTTATCATCTTTAACGTGTTCAAGGACGTGATTGCATATTACCACATCGAATTCATTATTTTTAAACGGCATCTCCTGAATATCAAGTTTCACATCTGCAAGAGGCGATTCCATGTCTGCAGTGATATAATCGATATTCTTAAGTTTCCTGAACCTTGAATAGAAGCATTGTTCAGGCGCAATATGCAGTACCCTGAGATCTGTGGAAAAGAAACCGGTTTTTTCCTTAAGGAACAACCACATCAACCTGTGGCGTTCAAGAGATAAACAACGGGGACATAAAGCATTTTCCCTGATTATATTGTGCCCGTAAGGAAGAAATTTTCTGAACCGGCTGTTACAAATAGGGCACTCAACATTACTGCCCTTATAAAAAAGTGCGCTTATTCTCATAAAAACGTAACTCAACCTTATAAGATGTTTTCTGGGTATGACCCTCAGAATTATAGGAATAAGTTTCTTCATCAGGGATAAATAAAATCTTGAATTAATTTGCAGTTAAAAATATTGCAAAATTTTAAAATTAATACCCATAATCGCAATTAATAATATTAATAAGTGCTATTTTTAAGTGGTTAAATGAACTTTCAACTTGCACCTAATCCCTAAAAGCTGAAAATAAAATGACAAACACCCGTCCTTTTAAAGTCCTGGGGATCCAGCATATTGCCATAGGCAGCAAGGATAAATCCAGGCTGGAAAAATTGTGGGTAGATATATTAGGCCTGAATAAAACAGGCAGTTACAAAAGTGAAAAAGAGAATGTGGATGAAGATATCTTAAAAACAGGAACCGGAGCTGCAATAATCGATGTGGATATTATGCAACCTCTGGATATTGAGAAAAAACCCACTGTGCATGAACCAGCACTGAATCATATCGGACTCTGGATTGACAACCTGCAGAAAGCAGTGGAATGGATGGAAAAACAGGGTGTCCGTTTTACTCCGGGAGGCATAAGGAAGGGAGCAGGGGGTTATAATATTTGTTTTATTCATCCCAAAGGAAATGAGGATTTCCCTTTATGCGGGGAAGGAGTTTTAATTGAACTGGTACAGGCTCCTGAAAAAGTAATCAAAGCTGCCCGTTCTCAATAAGAATTACTATCTCGTTTATTAGCTTGTCTTCACCCTCAGCATCAAATTCACTTTTAAGGTTAGACCCGAATAACCTTGCTAAAGCCTGCCAGAAGAACGCTGAAAGTGAGCCTCTTAATTCCTTAACAAGTTCATAGGATGTTTCACCCGTTTCCCTGTCAATTAATTTTATTAATATCCGGCCCTGGGTCAAAGTGAGCTTTTTCAATTCTTCTTCATATTCATCCATTAAATCCTTTTCAACCTTTTTAATATATTCTTTCTGGGCCTTTTCGGATTTTATTTTCCCGAGATTTGCCTCGATTTCGTCTAACTTCTTCTTTGCCAGCTTTGCATAGGGATAAGCTTTCTTAACATTCCTGATCAGTCTTTTGTACCGCCGGTAATCCCTGCGGGAATCAAATTCGCGCCGGGGGTAAATATATACTTCATCTATACTGGAAAGAAATAATGTATCACCGTCTATTATCACTCCGTAAAGCACATATTTTGCCCCATCCTTGTGCAGCTTAATAGTATCCTGTGCCTTTGAGTTACAGGTCATGAATAATATCAGTGCCCCAAGTGCAATTTTACGGATCATATAAGTAATTTCTGTAGACTTTACAATAAATATGCCAATGCCCGGATTAATTTAACGAAAAAAATCCTTATATGTTTAATCAAAGATTCATTTTTTATAACGGATAAAGTTATTAAAAGCATACCTTCTTCACAATGTTAAAATTAATGGTAAAAAATAATAACCGGTCACTGCAATTTTTATGTAAAATCCTTTATGTAAATCCGGACTTATAGAAAATTGCACATTAATTTAATATTACTCAACTATTAAATCTAATCATTGTTATAACAATATGGTTATAAATAAAATTCATTATTAATTTATTATTTTTACCAAAATTGATGACATGTACGGAAAACCGCGAAAATATACAAACGGGGAAATAACGGTCTATTGGAGGCCCGCTGAATGTATTCATGCAACTTATTGTTACAGTGAACTTATAGAGGTCTTCAATCCGAGAAAAAGACCGTGGATCAATATGCAGGGTGCATCTACCGAAGAAATAATAAAGATAGTCAACAAGTGCCCTACCAATGCATTAACATACAAGTGGAATAAAGATATTGAAAAAGAAGACGGTATGGCGAAGGCTAGTCCTGAATATGAACAGAAAACAGAAATAAAAATAATGGAAGACGGGCCTTTGATAATTAGAGGCAACTTCAAAATTATAGGAACAGACGGAAAAGAAATGAAACAAATGAAGGTGGCTTCAATTTGCAGGTGCGGACAGTCAGGTAACAAGCCCTTTTGTGACGGTACACATAAAAAGACAGGTGTTAAAAATTAATTATATACATAATGTACCAGTGAAATGCCAGTAATTAACAGAATCGAAGCAGCAATAAATTCAGAAATCGGCGAAATTGAAGCCGTCATTATTCATTCTCCGGGGCCGGAAGTTGAAAAAATGACCCCCTCCACTGCGGAAAGGGCTTTATATAGCGATATCCTCAACCTGCCGGTTGCTTCCAGGGAGTACAGCCAGTTTAAAGGAATTCTTGGAAAATTTGCACAGATATTTGAGGTCAAGGACCTGTTATCTGAGGTTTTAAAAAGTGAGCAGTCAAGAAAAGAACTTGTACAGAAGATAGCCCAGACATGTGAATCTCATAATATGTATCATAAACTCATCGAGCTGCCTGAAAAAATACTTGTCAGCCAGCTTATTGAAGGAGTCTTGCTGGAAAAGAACAATTTGACCACCTACCTTAATAAAAACAACTATTCACTTGATCCTTTGCATAATTTCTTTTTTACAAGAGATTCTTCCTTTGTTATAAATGATAGTGTATTTATCGGAAAAATGGCAAAGAAAGTCAGGATGCGCGAAACCCTGATAATGGAAGCTATTTTCAATTATCACCCTCAATTTCAAATAAAAGCATTTAATCCGGGTTATCCCGAAAATAGCAACAGGGATATTACAGTAGAAGGAGGCGATATAATAGTTGTCAGCAAAAATATTTTGATGATAGGTATTGGCACCCGCACTTCTTCCCGGGGTGTTGATTATATAATAAATAAATTATGTGAAAAGGAAGAGTTAAAACATGTGATAGTACAGGAACTTCCGCATTCACCTGAATCATTTATACATCTTGACATGGTCCTTACATTCATCGATGAAAGAACATGCATAGTTTATGAACCTGTAATCTTTAACCGCCTGGACTATCAGACAGTGCTTATCACACTTGATAACGGCAAAGTCAAAAAGATTGAGACTTTGGATGATGTTATCAGAACTTTGAAAAAACTTAAAATTGATGTGGATACTATTCCCTGTGGAGGTAAAAACAAGACTCTGATGCAGGAACGCGAACAGTGGCATAGCGGCGCTAATTTTTTTTCCCTTGCTCAGGGAAAGGTTATTGGATATGAAAGAAACATATATACCAATGAAGAATTGAACCATAATGGTTTTGAGATTATTCAGGCTGCAGATGTATTAGAAGGGAAAAAAGACCTTGATAAATACCAGAAGTTCGTTGTTACAATTCAGGGAGGGGAGCTGGCACGCGGAGGAGGGGGACCAAGATGTATGACTTTGCCGGTCAGAAGGAAGAAATTATAATATCAGAAGCTTCCTGCAGGGTTATTACAGGTATTATATTCATCCCTGATTTATCCAGGAGCTCTTTGGCAATCATTGCATTAGTTCCCTGCAAACGGACGATAACAGGTATATTTATATTTGATACTGATTTGTATGCTTTCGTAATACCTTCCGCAACCCTGTCACACCTTACTATACCTCCAAAAATATTAACCATTATAGCTTTCACATCCCGATCTTTGAGAATAATCCTGAATCCGGCCTCGACCGAGCGGGGACTGGCTGAACCTCCAACATCGAGGAAATTAGCGGGATTGCCGCCTGACAATTTGATCATATCCATTGTGGCCATTGCCAGGCCTGCTCCATTAACCATACAGCCTATGTTACCATCAAGCTTTATATAGTTTAGCTTAAATTCCGATGCTTCGGCTTCTGCCGGATCTTCTTCATCAGGATCTCTCATTTCCGAATATCCGGGATGCCTGAAAAGAGCATTGTCATCGAGATTAACTTTAGCATCTGCAGCATATACCAGGTTATCCGAAGTTTTTATTACAGGATTTATTTCAACAAGCAAAGCATCGATGTCAATATATGCCTTATATAAAGAAGTTATAAATCTTATCATCTCCCTATATGCCTTACCTGTCAATCCCAGATTAAAGGCGATATCATCAGTTTGAGAAGGTTGCAGCCCCTTAACAGGATCGATTTCTTCAGTATAAATCAATTCAGGCGATTTTAATGCGACTTCTTCAATATCCGTACCCCCCTGGGGAGAATACATAAATATATTACGCCCTGTGTTTCTGTCCAGTAATATACTTAAATAATACTCTTCAACCGGCTTTTTATCTCCGAAGTAAACATCCTGTTCAACAAGCACTTTGGTTACTATTTTACCACCGCTGCCTGTCTGGTGTGTAATAAGCCGCATACCTATAATTTCATCTGCGCACTTTCTCACATCATCAATGCTTCCTGCAATCTTTATGCCTCCGCCCCTTCCCCTTCCGCCGGCATGTATCTGCGCTTTTACAGCAAAAGAACATGTTCCTGTTTTCTTAAGTATCTTCCTGGCGGCATTGACTGCCTCTGTGGGTGTGGTCGCAACAATTCCCTCCGGTACATTAATCCCATACTTATTCAATAGTGCCTTCGCCTGGTACTCGTGTATATTCATCCCGGGATATTTTGCTTTGTTAATATTTACAGATACTAAAATATTTATTTTTTTTATCTTACATCCTTTTTATAATGATTTTATCACAAGCATAATAAATATCCTGGAAAATGAGAAAATTAAAAAATTCTGAACTTGACAGAAAATCACTTGAAGAATTCAAAAAGGCCGATAAATATCCTTTTATAATTATACTGGATAATGTAAGAAGCCTTAACAACATAGGTTCTGTCTTCAGAACAGCAGACGGATTTCTTATCAAGGGGGTTTACTTATGTGGAATAACTGCTACCCCTCCTCATAAAGATATACGCAAAACTGCACTGGGTGCAACTGATTCGGTGCACTGGAAGTATTTCAACAAGACTGCCGATGCCATAAAACAGCTAAGGAAAGACGGATATAAAGTAATATCAATTGAACAGACAGATGAAAGTATTATGTTAGATGAATTCCCTGTCCGCTTAGGTGAAAAATATGCCCTGGTATTCGGACATGAAATGAAAGGAGTAGATCAGTCAGTTATTGATGAAAGTGATATTTGCATAGAAATTCCGCAGTTTGGGACAAAACATTCATTTAACATTTCTGTAAGTGTCGGGATAGTGCTCTGGGATCTTATTAATAAACTAAAAAAAAAGCGACCCTGAACATACAGAATCGCTTTTAATGACTATTATATTGGCTTTTTTATTCCACGATTGCTTTAAAAGCTTCATTTTCAAAATATTTTGCAAACTCAAGATCTTTCTTGGCGTGGTCTTTAAGTTCGCTCTTCTTGCCAACAGCAGTACGCAGATTATTCAATACTCCTTCTTCCCTTCCGCTTCTTGCACTGCCAACAGCTTTCAGATAATAAACCATTCCACATTCAACATCACCCATCTGGTTGAGTGTATTTAATGATTTTTCAGTGTCGCTGTTTAACAACTGGGCAAGTGCTGCATTAAATGAAGGTTCGTTACCAAAATAGCTAACTGCTGCTTTATAATCACCCTGTTTAATTTTTATTATACCCAGGTTGTAATTTACAACATCTCCGGCTCCCATGGCTGATGCGAATAGTTCTTCAGCTTTTGCCACATCGCCTTCCATCAAGGCAACAGCGCCCAGATTGTTCTTAATTGCATCATTCTCTTTAAGTTCTTTGGCAGCCATGAAGGCTTCCTTGGCTTCTGCCACTTTACCTAGCTCAACATATACACTTCCGACATTATTCTTAGCCCTGAAGCATTCCGGATAATTTTCAGCAGCTTTCTGATATATTGTAAGTTTTTCATTGAGATCATCAGTTAATTTGGCAGCATATAAGATTTCTTCAAGCTTCAGAGCATCGGGATTTGTCCTGGCCAGTTCTGCGATCTCTTCATCTGAATAACCTATATTATCAACATTAACGTTAATCATTGATCTGCGAAGTTTAGGCAGAATCTTTTCAGCAATTTCCTTGAAAGCAGCGGCAATGTTTTTGATTTCCTTTTCCCTGACAGCAGGATCGGAATACATTGACAGAACCCTGAGTATTAATTCCTTGTCCTGAATATCTGATTCTTCCATAAGTTTTTTAAATCCTTCCCAGTCTTCAGCAGTATATTTAAGATTAAGGAAATCTGCAGCCTCAGCTTCTGTTACATTAGCTTTCTTTAATACTCTTTCCAGATATCTTTCAGCAGATCCCTGTCTGTTCTGTGCTAATTTGTCATTTAAATCATATGCACCATCAGGTGATGCATAGGCTGAAATACCTGCTCCTTTGATCTCTTTTCTTTCAGCTTCGCTGGCTTCCTTAATTTTATTCTGCAAGGCAACAATATCTTCAGCTGAAAGTTCGGAATCCCTCACATTATATTTATTAATCACATAGTGTATGTCAGCATTATAGGTTTCAGGAATAATCCTCTGAAACTTGTCGCCAAGAATAATAGTTTTAGGATTAATCATAACCAGTGCAGGAGTGGCTATAACACCTTCGGCAATTTTAATTCCGGGTATTTCTACAGGAGTTTTTTCTTTAATCTGTGCTGACATTTCAACATACAGTCCTGACCGAAGCATTTCGTCAGTATAAGGAATTTTCCCCGCATAAGAATATTCACCGCCTGCGGATGGGATAACCTTATTATTAGCTTCGACTTTTTCTCCCTGAAGAGTAGTTGATTCAAATTCAGCCTGGCCCCCCTCATATTTCAAAACAGGTGTGGCAACAACCACAGCCTTTTTGTTGAAATACTTTTCAGGAAATTTAGTATTAATAGTAACCTGTACCTCACCGGCATGCATTTCAAGTGGATTAGGCTGTACTTGATAGGATACGTCGCTCGATTTATCGACCATCTTATTTAAACCGCCGCAGCTGCTTAGTAAAAAAGCTGCAACAATAATAGATGTTAAGTAGTTTCGCTTAATTTTCTTCATAATTAATTAATTATTTGTTTTACAATTTCAATAAATGTTTATTATTCTAGTTTTTATTTACAGTTGCAAACTTACTAATGTTTTCAATAAAAAAAAACTATTGTGATAATCACGAATTTCTATTCAGGCAATAAATATAAAAAAAATAATAGAACCTTCTTTAAATCAGCAAAATAAAATTTATAACAAATTTTCTTTTACATATGCATCCTATTGAATAAATAATTCAATAGTATTAGCTTAATAAGCTAATTATAAATTTATTATATTCTATTTTTATTTCAAATAGACCTGAATAAAAAAATTAATCGTGCTTACTGTCAACAGAATATATTTTCAAAGAACAACATTCCTTTAAGCTCACGCAACTTCATTATAATTTTTTTTCCGTGCCGGGCTTATCCGGTGACCTGGAAATTGAATCCCTCATATGAGTATCGGCTTCTATATTTTTCATCCGGTAATAATCCATAATACCAAGATTCCCTGATTTGAAAGCTTCGGCCATAGCCAGCGGAATTTGTACTTCTGCTTCAATGACTTTTGCACGTGCTGACTGTGCTTTGGCCTTCATCTCCTGTTCCAGGGCAACGGCCATAGCCCTTCTCTCTTCTGCTTTTGCCTGGGCAATATTCTTATCGGCATTTGCCTGATCCATCTGCAATACAGCGCCAATATTCTTACCAACATCGATATCGGCAATATCAATTGACAGTATTTCAAAAGCTGTGCCTGCATCCAGACCTTTTTCCAGTACCACCTTGGAAATGAAATCGGGATTTTCAAGAACTACTTTATGCGAATTGGAAGAACCTATTGAAGATACTATACCTTCGCCCACCCTTGCCAGAACGGTTTCTTCGCCGGCTCCTCCTACCAGTTGCTTAATATTTGCCCTGACAGTGACCCTGGCCTTGGCAATAAGCTGAATGCCATCCTTTGCCACTGCAGAAACAGGTGGTGTATTAATAACCTTCGGATTTACCGACATTTTCACTGCCTCGAAAACATCTCTGCCGGCAAGATCTATTGCTGTGGCCATATTAAACTGCAAGTCAATATTTGCTTTTTCGGCAGAGACCAGTGCATGTACCACCTGTTCAACATGTCCGCCGGCAAGATAATGAGCTTCCATATCATTCCTGTTAAGCTTCAGTCCGGCCTTAGTCCCCTCGATCATAGCCCTCACAATCACTGAAGGGGGCACCTTTCTCCATCTCATAAAAATCAGCTGTACCAAAGAGATTCTCACACCTGAGACAAGGGCCTGAAACCATAATCCAAGCGGAACAAAATAAAGCACAATAATTAATAAAATTATTACTCCGATGATATAAAGTATATATGTTCCTATTCCTGTTGCCATAATTAAAGTTTATTTTAATGGTTTAACAATAACATTTGTATTTTGAATTTTTATTATTTCAACCTCAGTATTCTCATTTATATAACCTGACAGTGATTTTGCCTCGATAATTTTATTATTAAATATTGCCTTGCCGATCGGTGCCAGTCTTGTGACTGTTTTTCCCCGCTCACCAACCATAAACCTGCCTTCTTTTTTTATATTTTCAACCGAACTGTCAATTTTTGTATCAAGAGCTATTTTCTTCCATGTTCTCGTTCTCAGTGCAACAATGAATATAATTATTAATACCAGTACTGTTGCAGCCAAAGTTATATTCCCGTACATTACACCATACCTGAGATACGCAGCAAGCACTCCTCCAGCTATTAAAAGAACACCCCCTACCCCGGCCACTGTAACTCCCGGTATTATGAGAAATTCAATAAGCAGCAGTATTATGCCCAGTAATATCAGCAGTGCAATAGCAATAGGTGACATAAGGATAGTAGAAATTCGGATGAAATATTATTCAATAGTCGCACTTAAACCTCTTTCTGTTAATCCGTCCTTAAGCGGCCTAAGAGAACCTGCAGATCCTTTTTTAATGTCACATTTACCTTTATAATGCACTAAAAAGGTGCACTGTTCAGCCTGAATGGTATCCATTTTACATATGCTGATCAGGGATTCAATAACATAATCAAAAGTATGAATATCATCATTATGCAAAACCAGATACTTACCTTTACTCAAATCCTTTTCAACATATTCTTTAAGTTTTGGACGGTTATCTGAATATTCCTTTTTGCCCATCGTGAGGTTATTTAATTAGTTATTATCTGTAAAGCAATTTGAGCAATTATAAGGCTCTCCCAAAAGTATAAAATTTTCTTCATATGGATGAAATATTTATAACTTTATTTGCGAATATTCAATCTCTTTAGCCTTTTCAATTGATATCTTTTTGCCATTATAAAAAGGTACTATAAAGGAATCTGAAAATCCATATTCCCTGACTTTTTCCAAAGCCTTATTTGCTTTTTCAGATGAACTGAAAATGCCCGCATAATATTTTATCATTCCTTTTATTTCTTCATAAGATACTGGGAATAATCCGCCAAAAGTATTGCCTGAAACCGGTTTACTGTAAACACCCAGCTGGATCCTGAAAACCAAACCACCGGGTAAACTAATATTGGAAGGTATCGGATTTAATTCATTGTATGGAGAAGACTGCAAAATATCAAACTCATCATCCGGGTATTCTTTGTTTTGCCTGGAATATGTGCCTGATATATTATGATCAGCAGCAGCAAATGCCGAATCAGCTGATAATTTCATAAAGCCGGGTGATACATATTGGTATATCTTTATACCGTTGATTTCTTTAACTAATTGTATTTTGCCCTTCAAAGTATCAGCTTTAAAATTTCCCTGTTTTAATGAATCGTAAATCTGATATGTATAAGTATAGTTAAAGTCGTTATCCTCAAAAACTGGCTGCCTCATATCGCCGTAATTACCATGGCCGGAGTATGTTGCGCATATATACTGCAGGTTCAGCGTAAGAATAAATAAAAAAATAATTCTATGATATATTCGAAATAAATATTTCATGCCTGAAAAGGCTATAAATTAATAAGCCAATATAATAAATTATATATATAGCAGATCAAAATAATAAAAAAATATATATTTATAATTGATACCAGGCATTATTATAATTAATGCCCGCTAATAAATATGAGATTATATAATAACGTGATTTAAATACAAGTATAATATATTTGCATATCAAAAAATATGTTGATATGTTATCTCATTTTGAAATATCAATACATAGGTTTATATTCGCATATTAATATTCACCATCATATAAAAAATTTATTATGAAAAGTATTAAGAGCATTGTACTGATTATTGTTATAGTCCTTATAACTATTTCCTGTAGTAATCAATCAAAGCGTGGTTCAAAAATTGCTTTGAACAACGAACTTGATTCAGCAAGTTTTGCATTCGGACTTTCATTTGCTAACAGTCTGAAATATTCCAATTATGTTGAGCTGTTAAATATTGATGCTGTTATGGCTGCTATCAGGAGTGTTTACGGCAATGAGAAAGATACGGTTCTTACAAGAGAAGAAGTTACATATATTTTAAATAACTATTTCAGAAAAACAAGAGAAGAACGCATGAGGCGTAATTTAGATGAAGGTGAACTATTCCTGGCCAAGAACAAAAAAAATAAGGGTGTCATTGTGACAGAATCGGGATTACAGTACAAGATTTTAAAAGAAGGCACAGGTAAAACTCCCACTTTAAATGATAAGGTAAAATGTAATTACAGGGGAATGTTAATTGACGGTGAGGAATTCGACAGTTCCTATAAAAGAGGTGAGCCTGCGGAATTTAGTGTCAAAGGTGTAATAAAAGGCTGGCAGGAAGCACTGCAATTAATGAAGGAAGGATCAAAATGGGAATTATACCTGCCCACAAGTCTTGCTTACGGACCAAGAGTAAGACCAGGCACTTTACTTGAGCCTAATATGGCCCTTATTTTTGAAATAGAGCTACTGGAGATTGTCGAACCCGAGGAAAAGAAAGAATAAATATCTCTGAACCTTATTGGTTGTTCCGGCTTGCAACAGTTATGACAACTGAACCCTGAGGGTTTTATAGAAATTGCCGGCATAATCTATTAAGATCATTGTGAAAAGCAGTATAATGCTCGAAGCAAAAATGATTATAACTGTTGGTGATATATAATATCCTTTTATTAAATCTGTTATTGAAACAAAAAATCTATTTATAAAGGTAATATCAATATTACTGGCTCTGAAAAACAGATCATTTATAAAATCCGATATATAGTCAATAAACATCAGGATTAGTATCCCTGCTATGAATAATACTGCCATCAGATAATATGGCAATGCCGGCAATACTTTGTTTTTTTCCATTTCAGGCGCAACCAGGATCCTGTTCATAACGATCCCTGTGAAATCGCTTGATGTCCTTTCCAGACCGATTTTATCAAAGATTTCCTTTGCTTTGTTATGATATTTATCTACCTGCTTCATAATAAATCTGTTAATTCATCTCCGTATAATGTTCTTAATCTATGAAAAAGCTTTTGCCGGTTACGAAAAAGCCTGACTTTCACATTTGATTCAGTAAGTCCCGTTATCTCTGCCAGCTCCTTAATGGATCTATCATCCTGGTAAAACAATGCTAATAATGATTTATCAACCGGGTTAAGCTCATCCAATGCCTGTTTTAATAATCCAACAGGTACTTTATCAAAATTATAAAAATCTTCATGCACATCATCAGCAATATTTAAAAAAGTATCATTCCGCTCATCTAATGAAACACTCTTTAACCGCTTTCTTCTGATTTTTGAAATCGATGTATTATAAGCTATACTGTAGAGCCATGTAGAGAACTTTGATTTCCCCTTAAAATCCTTTAAAGATGTATAAGCTTTCACAAACACATCCTGTGCCAGTTCCTCGGCATCCTCTCGGTTACCCACTATCCGGTATGCAATAGTATAAACCATATCCTTGTATTTATCGACAATTATTGAATAATCTGATATATTACCAGACAGGACACTATTTATATAAAGATCATCAGCTTTTTGTTGCATCCGTAACTTTGACGCTTTATAACTGCAACCGGTTACAAAAAAACTAATTTAATTGTTTTTTTCATACAAATTGTAACCGATTTTGAAAGCCGGCGTCATATTGGTCAAAGTTATTATTTATTAACTTAAAAATTTAAAATCATGGGACAAATGAACGGAGTAATTATTGTTTTTATCATCTTTGCATCAATTACCGGTGTGATTCTTGGAATCATATACCTGAGAAACAAAAACCGGGAACGCTTAAAGATGATTGAAAAAGGTGCTGATCCTTCTGTTTTTAAATCAGAAACAAAAACAGACGGCAAAATATCTTTAAAGATTGGCATATTTCTTATAGCTTTAGCTATAGGTATAATCACGGGCAGCCTCATTGCCAACAATACTTATATTTTTGCCGAAAGTGAAGTTGCTTATTTCTCGGCAATCTTTCTCTTTGGAGGCCTGGGTTTATTAGGGACTCAGCTTATTGATAAAAAGAAAAAGAAATAATTGAAATTAATATATCTGATTAAATTTTAGTAAACTATGAAAAGAGTACTGATTTTCATAACAATCATAATTTTATTCATTTCGTGTGAATACGAGGATGGAAAAATAAGGAACCTCAAAGGAACGTGGAAATTTACTATAGGTGATAACAAGGAATGGGCGGATCCCGAATTCAATGACAGTAAATGGGACAGGATATATGCGCCATCGCGATGGGAAAGGAATAATTATTATAATTATAACGGATATGCCTGGTACAGAAAGAGTTTCAGGCTTGCTCCCAAGTATAAAAGCACCAATCTCTATTTAATATTGGGGTTGATTGACGATGTTGACGAGGTTTACGTAAATGGTAAGCTTGTCGGGTCGAGCGGCAGTTTTCCTCCTGACTATAAAACAGCAGTCAACAGTTTCAGAAAATACCATTTACCGCCGGATATCCTGAATTTTAACAAAGACAATATAATTGCCGTAAGAGTCTATGATAATTATGGTGATGGAGGTATCGTAAGGGGTAATCTTGGGATATATGTATCAAGTTTAATTGCTGTTGATTTAAATCTTGAAGGCGACTGGAAGTTTAGCACTAAAGACAGCCTTATCCGGAAGGATTCTGCTTATAGCGACAAGGACTGGCAAACCATTTCTGTGCCTGGAATATGGGAAAATCAGGGATTTGCAGATTATGATGGCTTTGCATGGTATAGAAAAAGCTTTGATCTGCCACCGCAATTGAAATCGGAAAAGCTGGTTTTGCTCATGGGCAAAATTGATGATATTGACCAGGTATATTTAAACGGGAACCTGGTAGGATCTACGGGAGAGTTTGTTCCTGTGGATGGTCGAATCAGGACAAACGATGAGTACCGCCAGTTAAGAGGATACTATATTCAGGATAATGCCATATTAAAAGACAAGGATAATCTTATTGCCATAAGAGTATTTGATTCACATGGGGTCGGTGGCTTATATGAAGGTCCGGTCGGATTGATAACCCAGGAGAATTATACCAAGTACTGGTTATATAAGCTTAAAAAGAAGAGGATTTTCCCGTTTGAAGATTAGATATTTTATCTGTTCAGTATTAACAAAACCCTGTGAAATTAAAATATCTCGCAGGGTTTTTAACTTATAAAAAAGGTCATCTATCAGATTGCTTTACCGCCTCTTTCACCTGTACGTATCCTTATACATTCTTCCAGGGGAGTGATAAATATTTTTCCGTCTCCCACCTCTCCTTTCTTATTTGTTCTTGCA
>Ga0307435_1000214_pt1 | contig 25443 bp, 19 predicted proteins | sample SalMarWE160470MG_FD_202164 | JGI IMG/M metagenome (GOLD analysis project Ga0307435, IMG submission 202164) | Salt marsh sediment microbial communities from the Plum Island Ecosystem LTER, Massachusetts, United States - WE1604-70 | ecosystem: Environmental > Aquatic > Marine > Intertidal zone >... | reverse complement strand
GGCATAACAGGGCAAACCGTCGTCGGATAGAGATCGGATGAGTTCCTGAGCATATTTACTACTCAGTAGATTGGGGGCGTAAAAGATCGCTTCGATGCCAATTCCGGCTTCCACAGCTTCCCCCACGTGGTGAATGCCTTCCACCACAAACAAACCGGTCGCTTGGCGATGCTTGTGCCACCGCAGGGCACGTACCTGCTTGATCTTCGAATTGCTACGGCTGGTGATCAATTCAAATCGTGTTTTTTCTTTAACAAACTTAGGAGCTTCGCCCGCATTTAGGATAGAACAGTTAGACCATCCTGACTCGCAGGAGGCTTACTCTCTCCGAGGCACCCAGGCCATAATGGTTGTCCCCGCACCTGGAGAGGAGTTAATCTCAACATCCCCACCCACCCTATGAGCCCGGGTATGCATGTTCGATAGGCCATGCCCCAAGGTGACGCTCATCTTACGCAAATCAAAACCCATACCATCATCATCGATTTCTAAAATAACGCGATTATGGGTAATCCATAAGTTCAGGTTGACTTGCTGCGCGCTTGCGTGTCTGGCGATGTTTGCCAAGGCCTCCTGGCAGATATGGAATAAGGCAGTGGCGTTAGCGGTCGGCAACGTTACCAGGCCATCTTTCGGACCAACAATTTTGGCGAGCGCTGATGAATTGGCATTGAATTCAGCAATCAACTTTTCTATCCCCGACATTAAATCTTCGCCCCGAAACTGTCTCGGGCTCAGATCTAAAATATATGCCCGGATATCTCGAATAGCATTGTTTAACCCATCGATACCTTGCTCGATCTTGACCTGAGCCATCTTGGGGTCTTCGTCTAGGGTATGCCGGGCAATATCCAACGCCAAACCAACAGCATAGATCGATTGTATGATGCCATCGTGCAGATCCATGCCGATGCGTTCGCGTTCTTCGAGTACCGCTAGACGCTGTGCCTGGCGATGCAAACGGGCGTTCTCTATTGTGATACCAGCCCAAGCACCGATGGACATGAGCAGATCCAACTCGCGTTTGTCGATGTGGCGCTCCTGGCGAGTTGCCACACACAGGACGCCAACTACCGTTTCCCGAACGGTGAGCGGAATGCACGCCAGGCAGCGAAAACCTGCCTCTACGACCGCGTGGCGCAGGTAACGCACATCGGCTTGCAAATCAGTACTGACAATTGGCTTACCCGATTGTGCTACGATACCGATGTACCCTTCGCCAAAATTAAAATGATCCCGCGTCCAGAATGCTTCAGCTGCTTCACCTTGGTGTAGAGCCATGCGCAAACCCTGCCGGCCCTCCTCTCGAAGGAATATCTCGCCAGCCTCTACCCCCAGGTGTTCAATCACCCGGGTCAGGGTTAGTTCCAGTATTTGATCGACCTCTGACGAGTTGGTTAGGGTAGCTGCCAGCTGGTTGACCAAGGCCATATCCTCATTTCTTCTGGTCAGCTCGCTGTCACGCTCCACCAGTACTTTATATAGACGGGCATTATTGATCGCTACAGCCGCATAAGCGGCCAGAGTCTCGATCACTTTAGCATCGGTATCGGTAAACTCGAAGTTATCGATCTTATCGGTAAGGTATATTTGCCCTAACAATCGATCCCCCAACATAATAGGTACTCCAAGAAATGAGCGCATCTTGGGATGTTGGCCTGGAAAACCGACCTTTCGGGGATCGGCGCTGATTTCTGGGATGCGTATTGTGTGGTGCTCGCGTTTTATCGCCCCAATCAGTCCCTTTCCGATCGGCGGGCGACCCGTCTGGTCGATCTCTTCTTGAGTCAGGCCAACCGGTATAAAGCGAATCAGGTTTCCTTGTTCGTCATCAACGCCTAAAGCCGCATAACGTGCGCCCACCTGATCGCGCGCTACGTTGATGATGGTTTCAAGCGCATTTTCCATCTTTAAATCGCGAACCAACTTCAAACTGGCCTGATGGAGAGCTGCCAGTCTTTCTTCCAGCTGCTCACGTGTTAGTACAACCATAGAGGATACCTCACCGCACTTATATTTTACCCCAAAATCATCCAATTCGTACGATCCTATTGGAATAAAACCCAGTAGGAAACCGGTTCCGGGTAAAATCTGCTGATAACCCTCATCTCTTTCGCATTTATCAGGTAATTCTTATATAATCTTAGTGATCTGATAGTTTTTGCGAGCGATTATAGCTATTAATATTTCAGTTAGTCTCACAATCTTGGAGCAAGAGAGAAAGATTTCGGATGGATTCAAAACCCACCTCAAGGTTACCTGGATTTTACAACCTCACTTTACTAGAACGACGCCAGCAGCTACTCCAACACGCTTTCTTGACCCCAGATGAATTGGCTGCCTTGGGAGGAGAAGCCGGCCTCACTGTTGAGCAAGCTGATCACATGATCGAGAATGTCATCGCTGTGCATGGACTACCTCTAGGTCTGGCCCTCAACTTCCAGGTAAATGGGAAAGACGTATTGGTACCTATGGTGGTGGAAGAACCATCTGTGGTTGCGGGAGCCTCCTTCATGGCCAAGTTGGCTCGGGCAGGTGGAGGCTTCTTTGCCCACACCAGCGCCCCCGAAATGATCGGCCAAATGCAGCTGCTGGATGTACCCGATATTCATGCAGCGCGATTGGCCTTGCTGGAGCAAAAGGAACGCCTACTGGCAGAAGCATCTAGAATTGATCCTATCCTACAACGCTTGGGAGGAGGGCCGCGCGATCTGGAAGTGCGTCTTATAGAGCAGTCACCCATCGGTCCATTTCTGGTTGTGCACCTGATCTATGATGTGCGGGACGCCATGGGCGCCAACGCCATCAACACTGCTACCGAACGGCTGGCTCCTCTGGTAGAATCCATCTCTGGCGGCCGGGTTCACCTGCGGATTCTCTCCAACTTAGCAGATCGCCGCCTGGCGCGCGCCCGTTGCACAATTCCTCTACCTCAATTGCCTTTTGATGAATATCATGCGGAACAAGTGCGGGATGGTATTATTGCAGCTTGGGCTTTCGCGGCTGCCGATCCATACCGGGCAGCCACCCATAACAAAGGCATCATGAACGGCGTGGATGCTGTGGTCATCGCAACCGGTAATGATTGGCGCGCCGTGGAGGCCGGCGCCCATGCTTATGCCGCCCGAAATGGGCGCTATACCTCCTTGAGCACCTGGGGATTGGATGAGGCTGGGAATTTAGTGGGCACGCTGGAAATGCCCTTGGCAGTCGGCATCGTAGGTGGGGCAACCAAAGTGCATCCCAGCGCTCAGGTCGCCCTCAAATTAATGGGAGTGAGCAGCGCTCGGGAACTGGCTGAAATTATCGTTTCAGTGGGCCTGGCTCAAAATCTAGCCGCCTTACGGGCTTTGGCAACTGAGGGCATTCAAAGAGGCCATATGTCCCTGCACGCCCGGCAGGTAGCTGTCGCCGCTGGCGCTCAGGGAGACCAGATTGCTCGTCTGGCGGGGCAAATGGTTGCAGAAAAAAAGGTGCGCATCGATCGCGCCGAGGAAATTTTGGAAAATTGGAAGGTGGAAGGTAGCTGAAAGCCTTGACAAAGCCTCATCCGGCTCTCTGGGCTCATCCGAAACAACTGCTGAAATCTTGAAAGGGCCGCACATACGCATTTTAAGGATTAATCTAGGGTGTGGGGTGAGTGCACTTGGCCTTAAACCCCCCAGAGACCTCTGACTGTATAACTACAAAAGGTAAAAGTGATATGGATATGAATCAGGAAGAAAACAGGCGACCAATTCTTCTTAAACCCTCTAGACCAGTTGGGATCATTGGTTACGGGTCTTACATCCCTCGCTACCGCCTTCCGGCTACCGAGGTTGCTCGCATCTGGACCGACGGAGAAGGTGGTCTCCCTATTAAAGAAAAGGCGGTAGCCGGTTTGGACGAAGACGTAGCCACCATGTCCATTGAAGCCGCCCGCAATGCGTTAAGTCGCGCCGCCATATCGCCCGGCCAGATCCGGGCAGTTTGGGTCGGCTCCGAATCTCATCCCTACGCCGTCAAGCCCACTTCTACCATCGTAGCGGAGGCGATTGGCGCAGTGCCGAATGTGCAGGCTGCCGACTGGCAATTCGCTTGTAAAGCAGGAACAGAAGCCATGGTAGCTGCAATTGGTTTCGTGGGTTCGCAGATGGCCGACTTCGCCCTGGCAATTGGCATGGACACCGCCCAAGGCCGGCCTGGTGACGCATTAGAATACACCGCCGGTGCGGGTGGGGCAGCCTATATTCTCGGGCCGGCTGAAGAGGCTTTAGCCACGATAGATGCCACTTATTCATATGTCACAGATACGCCCGATTTTTGGCGCCGGGCGTACCAGAAATATCCCGAGCACGGACAACGCTTTACCGGTGAACCGGCTTACTTCACCCATATCACCGAAGCCGCTAAAGCCTTGATGTCCGCCCAGGAAACTACCCCGGCTGACTACAAATACGCCGTTTTCCACCAACCAAACACCAAATTCCCTCAACGAGTCGCTGGTATGCTGGGTTTCTCCAAAGAACAAATCGCCCTTGGGTTGCTGGTGCCTTTTATCGGCAACACCTACGCTGGTGCAGCCATGATCGGCCTGACAGCCATCCTGGATGTCGCCGAACCCGGCGACCGCATTCTTCTGGTTTCTTTTGGATCGGGAGCAGGATCTGATGCTTTTGACCTGCAGGTGACGGAAAAAATCCTGGAGCGTCGCCAGCGCGCCCCTAAAACGAGCGACTATCTCGCTCGCCGTACGGAAATCGATTACGCCACCTACACCCGCATGCGAGGCAAATTGGTGATGAAATAAGCTCACCCAATGAAAATATATTTCCGGGATAAGATCGGCCGACAAATAAGGGAAATCAATAAAATTAGATAGAAGTAGATTATGAGGGAGACCCTGAATATTAACACGATAATATGGAGGTTGCATGACTGATGTAGTCATCGCTGGCCTGGGTCAAACCCAGGTCGGCGAACATTGGGACGTATCATTGCGAGAGCTAGCCCTTCAGGCTATAGAAACCGCCCGTCAAGATGCCGGAGGCCTGCAACCCCAGGCTTTAGTGGTCAGCAATATGCTGGCGCCAAACCTCTCCGGTCAAGCCCATCTGGGTGCTCTGATCGCTGACTTCGCTGGATTAACCGGCATTGAGGCCACCGCGGTAGAGGCGGCCGGCGCCTCGGGAGGCGTCGCTTTACGCCAGGGATATCTGAGCGTTGCCGCCGGCGCCGCGGACGTGGTGCTGGTCGTAGGGGTGGAAAAGATGACCGATAAAGTCGGAGGGGAGGCTGAGGCTGCCAATGCGACTGCGGTGGACAGCGACTACGAGGCCATTCAAGGGCTTACTCCCAGCGCCCAGGCGGCCCTGCTCATGCGTCGTTACCTTCATGAGACTGGCGCCCCGCGGGCCTCCTTTGCAGGTTTCCCCGTCAATGCCCATGCCAATGCAGCCAGTAACCAATACGCCATGTTTCGCAAAGCCATTAGCACAGAGACATACAACCGTGCCGGAATGGTCAACGACCCGCTCAACTTGTTCGATATCGCCCCCAATGCCGATGGCGCCGCTGCAGTGATAATAACGCGCCCCGAATTGCTGCCACCGGCTTTTCCACACCCGTTAGTACGTCTATCAGGATCCAGTGTGGTTACTGACACGCTTGCCCTCCACGATCGCCCCGCTCCACTGGTCTTTAATGCTGCCCGTCTTTCGGTCGAACGCGCCTGCCGCCAGGCTGGCATCTTGCCAACAGATGTAGATCTGTTTGAACTGTTTGACTCCTATTCGATTTATGCCGTTCTCACCTTAGAAGCGGCTGGATTCGCTCAATATGGTCAGGGATGGAAAATGGCTCAAAAAGAGCAGATCAGCTTGCAAGGTTCCTTGCCTGTCGCAACTTATGGCGGATTGAAAGCGCGTGGCAATCCCGGTGGTGCCACAGGCATTTACCAGGTGGTCGAAGCCGCTTTACAGCTGCGAGGTCAGGCCGGGCAAAACCAGGTACCTCATGCGCGCTACGCTCTCGTGCAATGTCTGGGAGGTCCGGCCTCCACCGCCGCCTCCCATGTGCTAGAAACCCTCAATTAACCCAATTTGATAGCTTCTGATAGTTCTCGTGCGCTAATATAGTCGCAAGGTAGTATTTGATCAGGTAAAGTAATAGTTGTAAGTAAGAATTTTTTCGTTTAAGGAGAATGTCTTCATGGAAATACCCCGACATTGGCGTCTAAGAAATCAACGATACAAATTGGTCGGTGAGGTGTGTCCGCATTGCCAGGCTAAGCTGTTCCCACCCCGGGATGTTTGTCCGGAATGTGGTCAGGAAGCTAAAACGCTTTACAATTTCAGTGGGCGTGGCGAGGTTTATTCTTATACAACCGTATATGATGCTCCCGCTGGCTTTGAAGATAACGCTCCTTACACCGTGGCATTAATCAAACTTGAGGAAGGCCCTTTGGTAACAGCCCAGATGACAGACCTGGGTGGACAAAAGGTCGATATAGGTACTCCGGTGGAGATGGTCACCCGCCGCCTGAAATCAGACGGGGACGAGCGCGGTTTAATTGTCTACGGGTATAAATTCAGACCGGTGCTTGCCAAGCAGACTGCCTAAAATTCAAAAATTCGTTTATAGACGGACCCTCCCCTACACGCGTTCAATGGGAGGGTCTCTTGATTCTCAGGGGGACCTCTAAGGGTTCTCTCGCACAATGATTGACGAACTGGAACCCCCTGGATTAGCTTCGACACTTTGACCGCCCTTGACCAGGGTGCCTTCATAAGATCTAGCTCCTGCGCTTACCTTCCAACCGCTCAGGACAAAGGGCAGTGGGCCGTCAGCTGCGATCCATTCGCCATGATATTTGCGGGCGATATGCACATTTGTGCCGGTAGCGTTGCCCCCCTGGCAGGAAGGATGCCCGATAGGATCATCCTTGTTGATGTAAGTGCCTGGTGTCACCCGCTCCTTATCGGCGATGTGAAAATAAATCAACACCCAGCCGGTCTGCTCGAGTCCATCGCCGTCAAGATCCAGCGCAACAATATTGCGTTCCGATCGGGTTACCATTCCAGATGCAGAAGCAGTCACCCATGCCTTTGTATCAGAACATGGAGGATCACCGCTTACCGGTGAGAAATCAAGAGCTCCGGGTGGACTGCCACTATCCCAGGCTTTGTGGGGTCCTCCGGTAAAACTCCAGCGTTCGCCGCTGGGAAAAGGTAGCTCCAATTCCGGCTGGTTAAGCCCCGGCGTAAGCAGAGATTCAACCGTGGCAGCTCTCTCCCAAGGATCTGCGACCATGCGCTCATACAGTTCTAGAAAGCCATCAGATCCATATAAAGCCTCTAGCCAAAGGGGCGTTTTGTAGAATTTTGAGAAAAGGTATTGCAGGGCAACCGATCCGGCGTTCAATCCTGGACTCAGACGAGCCACCCGCCCATCCGGAAAGGTTAAAATCGTAATCGTTCCAATTCGCCAGCCATAATAACCTATCCCTAATTGCTTGGCGGAAAGCAAGACTTCTTCATAGAGACCTTTGTGATCGGGAAGGTAGAATCCTATCGGGTATTCCAGATCCTGCGGGTCTGTTGGTTGGGCGAACAACCAATGTGAGCGGTATTCAAGAAAAGCGAGAAGGAGCCTGGGGTTTATCGAAGTATCCGTAGCCACTCTTTGGATGATCTCGGCGGCGGTGAGGTAGTCTTCATCCACCGTCTCGCCATAGGTGCTGAGAAACCCACCAGCCTGGTCGATAAAAGAGCGGATATCGAAATCGATCGCCGAAGGCGAATTGATCACATCGCTGTCTGGCAATAGGGCGCTGGGGTAAGGAGTGTATCCCAATTGATCGGGAATCGAAAGTGCTTGACCAGGTTCCATGAGGCTCTCAGCAGGTATTGCCTCTGGAGAGCTGATTTGGTCTGGAGCGACCCCAAAACGCCGGGCTACTGAGAATAGCGTATCTCCGGATTGAGCAAAGTACAAGGAGACCGGTGCATTTCCTTCCCCTTCGAGGGTCGGGTTTGGAGCCGGCAGGGGAGTCCCGGGGGTAGCGGTGTGGAGCCCTTTAAAAAGCATTGGATTGAAATCTGAAGTGGGGCTGGGGGAAGGAAGCAGGGTCGGTGAAGCGGTCATAAATTGCGTAGCTCCTCCAATGTGACCGCCTTCGCCCTTGGGGAGCTGCGTTTTAGAGGCTAGAAGCGGGAAATTGCAGGCTACCATAAGAATAAGCCACAGTATTAGCGCGCTGTATGCCAAAGGTTTGAAGGTTGATCTGCTCATCGATATCCCTGGCTGGCTTATTTATCGAACCAGATCGGGCGGTGGTAGGGAAGGCTTGAGTGCCTGAACCGGGTCGGTCATGTCGTTTAGCATCTTTCGACCGAGTTCTTCCCCATAGACGACCAAACGCGGTATTTTGCTGGCGTCATCCATCTCTATTGGCTTGTTTAAGTCCACTTGAAAGCGACGGAAGTCAAGCTCTTTGAAAAGAGTCTTCACCAGGTGAACCTGCTGGTCATCCGCGGATTGGAGAAATGCATCCATCACCGGACCAATCCACTGCCAGGCATAATAGCCATCTGCCTGTCCGCTCTCGAATTTGTAGGGGCTGCGACCCGTTCCTAAACTGATCAGGGTAGTATCAGCCAGATCCCAGCCAAGACAAAAAAGGAGCTCGTAAGCTGCCAGGTAGCAGGGATTGGCATAAGAACCCACACCGCCATCGACATATCGGCCTGCCACGACGGGAAAATAAGTGGGTACAGAGCTGGAAGCCATCACAGCTTGTACTACAGGCCAATATTTGTATTCTTCCTTCCAGGGTTTTACGAAGCGGGTGCGGTTGGATTTCAAGTCAAAGGTCGTGATGACCAGGTCGGTTTGAGGATCGCCCGCCCAAAAATCTCCCATCACCAGGTCACCAAGGTATTGTCGCAAGCCTGATTTTAGCGGTTGACTGGCATAACGATAACGGCTGAGCGGCCAAAGCCGGTACCGCCAGGTCTTTCTAAAAATAATTCCGCCCAAATCAATATATAGCTGGGTCATCTCCTTGGCGGATAAGCCAGTTGCAACCCCGGCTGAGATGATAGAGCCCGTCGATGTCCCTGCTGCCAACCGGAAAATTTCATAAACCGTTTCCCCCAGGTATTCCTCTAGCATCGCCAGCGCCCGAGTGGCGATAATTCCCCTGATCCCACCTCCATCGATAGCTATCGCAACGTTCTTACGAAAGGGCCTCATGAGAAAATTCCTCCATCGGTAAAGCCCAAGGATATTGAATGCAGTCTACCACAAGTTCCTATCAATTCTGAAGATGAGGCACTTTACCTAAGAAGTCATGGGGATAATAGTTAAACCTCTTAGGCCTCTTCTTTGCCAAGTATTCTTCTTCAATGGAACCGGGACCGATGAAATAAAAATGAGTAAAAGCATGATGTTTTAATCTAGAAATCTGTAACAAAACTGGAGACTGTTCGTTCTTATAGCTGAAATAAACTATATTAAGTACAAATTAAGTCGGTTATAATTGGTATTAACCAAGGAGAATTATCTCGGAATTTAACCGGCACATCCAGTAGACGGATAAGAAATTGGGAGCGATGATCTGATGACGATCATTGGTTGCTTTGCTCATATATAGATGAGCGAGTCATCAGGGAGCTAGTAGCGAAACCGGCCCAGGCGGCCGGTTTTTATTATCAAAGGTCATTGTTGACCCAATATCATCTTACCCGATCCATCGCAATCAACAAAAGGAGCTTCCATGGCAGCAAAAATCGGTATAGTACTCAAAAGAATGGCCGGTATAGGCTATATACTAGGGATCGCCTTCATAATGGTTGGTTTGATCCTCTCCGCGCTCAATACCCCCGCCAGAGCTGCATCTGGAGCGGTCTGGACCACCAGGGAAACCTGTGGAAATCCGCAAAATGAAAACCACTATGATGTTGGCGACCATGTATATCTCAATGGTGCTGGTTTTGTTCCAGGTCAATCGGTCTCCTGGAATATCAAAGGTAGACCTGGTGGCGCAAGTGGCGATCCCGGACAGACGGTGGCCTCAGGAACAGTGACGGCTGATTCAAATGGGGAATTCTGTTTCAACGCTTACACGATTCAACCGGATGATTGGGGAGAATACAAAGTCACTGCAGAAGGCGCTGAAGGCGATAATTACCGGGTCGAAGGAGCGCCTACTGCAACGCCAACGGCTACCAATACTTCAACGTCCACGATGACGCCTACAGGTACCTCAACCAGCACATCAACTGCCACAGCTACCGCCACCAATACTCCAATTCCCACTTCCACGGCCACAGAGACGGGCGTCCCACCCACAGCCACGGAGACGAGCGTTCCACCCACAGCCACAGAGACGACTACAACGGTCCCTCCGACGGCGACGAAAACGATCGTGCCAAATCCGGTTATCGATACGCCTACGCCAACCCAGTCCCCAACAACCGAGCCACCCTCCACACCGGAACCGACAACACCACCCAGTAAACCTGAGCCGTCGGCCACACCGACCAAGCAGTCCGCACCTCCCGCCACCTTGCCCCCGCCGACCCCTCCAACCAGTTCGACTCAACCATCTCTCCTTATCCCGGTCACAGGCGCTGACTTCGCCATCGCAGGGCACGGGAATCAATCGGATCTCACCTCACAACTTTTGACCAACCTTGGGATTGGATTACTCGGCCTGGCGCTTGTGTTTCACGGTATTAGCAGCCGTCTGAACAAAAAGTAAATTGCCTACAGAACGATGAAATTAAGGGTGCATCCACTTTCCAACTTGGGTGCACCCTCTCAATCACTATTCCAACAATCATCAGGATTTCCACCGGTATGAGAAGTCGATCAATGCTACGTTTGAGGTTGAGCCATTGGATTATTGCCCTGGGATTATTGCTGGTATATACCAGCACTTCCGGCATGATTTCCGGTTTAAAGCCCCTGCTTTTTAACCTATTTTTCAGCCTCCGCGAACAGGTAACCTTTACGGTACCGACTTTTTCGAAAATATCTTTACTCATTTCCCAGCCGGTTGATACATTGCGGCTCGCTGGGGAAGATCAGCAAGAGCCGCTATCAATACCTGTGACAGCTAAGCAGATCCAGCCTATGGATGAAACCCTACTGGCAAAATCGAACCAGACAGAGAACGCCTCCACCTTGCCGGTTGTTATAGAACCCGAAATCCCCCTTCGGCTGGTCATTCCAGCAATCGACCTGGATGCTCCCATCGTCCCCGCGGAAACCTACTTTGAAAAAATTGGGGGTAAAGATTACCTGCAATGGATGGTGCCCGACCAATTTGCCGCTGGCTGGCAAAAAGACTCGGCGCCTCTGGGAGTCCCCGGCAATACAGTTTTGAACGGGCACCACAATGTTTATGGCGAAGTCTTTGGACACCTGGTGGATTTAGAGGTCGGGGATGAGATCATTGTCTTTGGGACCAAGGACCAATACCATTATGTGATTACCAACAAAATGATCTTTTCCGAGAAGTACGAACAGATCAATGTGCGAATAGACAATGCTGAATGGATACTACCTTCGCAGGATGAGCGCCTCACGCTGATCACCTGCTGGCCTTATATCACCAACACTCACCGGTTGATCATTGTCGCCAGGCCGGTAATCAGTCCGTGGTTAATCCACTACACGCAATAATATTTAGTTGAAGTACACCTTGTTGTGGAATCCAAACTCCCCTATCACTTGATAGGGGAGTTTATTTATACCAGCTTTTTTCGATCTTATATTGGAACGAGCGGTGTAGGCTTTTATCAATCAGACTACCTATCACAAAAAGCCGCCCCCAAGATGCTTGCCCATTGGCTTCTATACAGGTTTGAAGAACCAGGCGTTCCCCAGGGCCGTAGATTTGCCCAAAGAGCTGCTCGACGGATAGCTTGGAATTTGGGTTGTTGATCTCGATGAAATTTGAATAAGGGCTGTTTGGGCTAAGAGCTTGGAAGTATTTGATATCGGTGAGTAGATAATATTTCAGGCTGCTATCCCCATAAACCAGGATCACTTCTTGCGATTGCGTCAACAGAAAGAACGACCCACCCGCCAGATTATTGTGGGCTAATAAACCAATAGTGCCATATTGGCTTGCTAGGCCAAACTGGGTGACATATCCGGGTTTGTCAAGGACAAAACCTGGCTGGTTTGAGGGCTGTTGCGCTACCGGAAAAGCCATGACTCCCGGAACGTAAACGCCGACCAGGGTCTGTGCGTTTCCATTTTTAAGATCTCGAACAAAGTCGTATAAATTGGGTACCTCATCACTCTCGTGTAAATGGTTTTCTTCTACAAGCGGGTATAAGGCCGCGTTTGTCGGAAGTTCAACTGCCCTGGCGCTGGATGTCTGGGCGGGAAGCCCTCCAGCCACGACTAAGGCTATGATAATTACAATCCATATTCTGAGGATTAATCTCAGATGGGGGGGAACAGTTTTGTAAAAAAACGAATTGCTGTTAAGAAAGTTCATTGTTGGCACCGATGTTGTACAATCTTTATTGCAGTTATACCATATTATAAATTATTTATTACATGCTAAGGTAGACAATTATGCAAGTAATATTTAATCTATGTAGGACTTACGCAGTTGATGGGAGGACGGGGGTTTTGGGGCGGGCAACGCCCGCCAAAACACCCCCGATTTTTCCCTGAACTGTGTAACTACTACTATGGTTATTCGAAGGCCTGCGCTTTGGTCAGATCATAATCTCGGTCCCCTCCAGAACAATGGGCTATGAGTACCAGGAGGGCTCTGCCTTATAAAATCGTCAAAAAAAGCCTTCCCAGGAATACATTCCTGGGAAGGCTTTCTACTTGGACTATCTACGGCATTAATCGCAAGGCGTACAGGGTTTCAAGAGGCTACCTAATGTCGTTCTTTCGTTTATTGGATGGCATTTTCGCTTAACCTTTTGCAGGTCTGAATTTCGCTGATGGATAATACCTTACTTTTTGGTGGTTGCCTTTTTAACCGAGATGTTGTAAAGTATGAAAGCTATGGACAGTCTAATTTTCGAAACCTACATTTCTGTCGATGTTGAAACTGCTGGCCCTAACCCCAGCGAGTACTCATTGCTTACCATCGGGGCCTGTACCATCGGGAACAACCCGCATACCTTCTACGTGGAGCTTAAGCCTGTCAACAATAAGATGACGCGCGAATCATATGCGATCCACCGTTTGTCGCTCAAGCGCCTGGCTGAACGCGGTTTACCACCCAAAGAAGCCATGACCAGCTTTGAAAATTGGCTCAAAGCAGAAGTACCTGAGGGACAAAACCCTGTTTTTGTGGCTTTTAACGCCCCCTTTGATTGGATGTTCGTCAATGATTATTTCCACCGTTACTTGAAAAGAAACCCGTTCGGTTACGCTGCCCTGGACTTAAAAGCCTTTTACATGGGTCTGACCGGCTCGTTGTGGAAAGAAACAGGCATGCGCGAGGTCATCTCCCGCTATCTTGGTGACCGACAGCTCACCCATCACGCCTTACGCGATGCTCTTGACCAGGCAGAGATCTTTATCAAATTGCTTGCAGAAGTTAGAAAAACAAGAGACACCAACGAATAAAAGGAGCACATCCTCATGACCAATCCCCGGCAAGAGAGTTCATCTGAAGATCTGGAAGCCATCCTCGCATCGGCCCGCCGGCTGGGCGTCGAAATCGATGAAGAAGAGGCCCTTCAATGGTTAGTTGCGATGGCTGCCTCGCACACAGAACATGATGATGTGGTGGTGGATGTCAAAAGCGGCGTCTTTGGGCACCGGGTGACCATGCTTGATTTCAGCCCCAAAGATCTCGCCCACTTCCGCCAGGTCGGAAGTCTGGTTGAGTTTCAAGATCAACCGGGCTTGGTGGAAACCGCCTTGGCCTTATCAGGTTCAGCAGCTCAGTCAAAGATTCAGAGCTACCCGGGTGATGCCGATTATTTTGAGCGCGTCAATATCCACGCTGAAACCCGAGAACAGGCCTGCCGTATCCTGGCGGAGCTTATGCAGGATAAAGCTCTGAGCACTGAGAAAGGATCAACTTACCAGCTCATCGAGGTCAAATTCGGCAGCTTCCCTTATGACGTCGTCATTGAAGAACACCTCTACAATGCGGGCTCACCTATCTCATGGAAACCCGGGGAGATCCGAGCCGGTCAGATTCAAGTTTCCAAACCCGACGGTACCCCCACCACCTTGCGGTGGGATCAAGTCGCCTCTGACCCGGGCTGGTGCAAGCTCGATTGGGTGATTGCAGACCCATTGCGGGGACAACTAGCCAATGCCAGCAATATGCTTGACGTTACCTGGGAAGCGCCCGATGGTAGTATCACCCCGCTTGATGGCTACCTTGATCCTTATTTTCAGGAAGTTTACTTGCAGGCCGAATCCGTGCCAATATTTTCCAAGCTCGCCCGCCATGTTTCAGCTGACGCATTGGACAATTACGTCGAGCAGTTAGAGAAAGAAGTTAATAAATACCTGACAAAGGATGTCAATTACGGGAAAGCCGCCAAACGTATGTACAACGTTTTTCGCCTGACCGGGCGCTACCAGGAAGCCGCTTTCTTGCGGGAACTGTTTGACGAACCCACCACCATGCTCTACCAGGTCTGGTCTTTGATACGCACGATCGATGATAGCTGCAATCCCGAATCGAGCATCACTATAGAAAATGTAATCGCTCAAGCGGACAATCTGATCTTATCTGTCGTCCAGGCGCTAGAAGGCGAACAGGAGACCGAAGTGGTGCGGCGTTTGCTGCGCCTGCGCGATAGCCTGACCCGCCAGCAGACCGACCAGGAACTGACTCCCGAAGCCGAAGCCGCCCGTGCAGAAGTGATCGCCATCGTCAATAACTTCTTCTACGAACGGCTGACAGCTGTGCCTGCCATCAAGGATTATATGGCAAGCTTTGCCAAGCACTAAACTGGCGCAGTGAGCTTATTACCTCTATTGGGGCAATCCAAACACCCCCGATTTTCCCCTGAACTGCATAACTACTATATTTAATTCTTCTTGTTTTATTGGTTTTGGTTCTTCCGATTCGAGGGTAACCTTGAGGTCCTCATAATTGGGGATTGGCATTTGATCCTTCAGAGTGACCTTCACATCGCTGGGGACAAGGTTCTCCAGCTCGATTTCATAACCTGCACACCCAGCAAACGCGCCCAGGCAGAGCCGCTTGCAGCTGCCCTTATCGAGGCGGCGTTGATATTTAAAGGCAATTCCTAAATTTCCAGCTTGTGGGTGCCTTCTTCCAGGGTGACTGCCCCGCGCCGGTTCACCCGCGCCCAGTCTGGATATACGGTTACGGCAGTGATCGTCGTGGCAAGCTGTGCCATCTCACCTCCCGATTAAAACCCTTCCAGCTTCGATAGGTCTGCCACACCCTGGTTGAGCGCCGCGATGCGCTGTAGCAATCCCAGGCGGTTCTCTCGCAAGCGCTTTTCTTCGGTCATCACCAGCACCTCATCAAAAAAGCGATTGATCACGGGAATCATGGGCAGGAAGGCCTCGAAAAAGTCATCAACAGAACCAGGCGACCGTGCGGTTGATTCAGCCTGCGCCAGCGCCGCATATAGCTCCCGCTCTTCAGGTTGTACAAATGCACTCTCATCAAGGCTGAAGCCTTCACGCTGGTCGCGAGTGATGCGCACGCAGCGTGCATAAGCAGGCAGGATGGCGTTCCAATCAGGGCGTTTTACCCATTTCCCCAACGCCTTCACCGCCCGGGCGGCACTGGCCGGATTGGAGCCTTGATCTGCTAATACCGCCTCCACCACGTCATAGCGATGGCCTTCCTCCAGCATAGCATTGCGCAGGCGTGCAATGATGAAAGTCAGACAATCCTCCAGGTTCTCGGAACTCATCTCAACGGGTAACCTTGCAGCCGCCGCAGCCAACGCCGTTCTCAAGTTGAAACTGATATCCCAGGCGATCAGGTTGCCCACCAATCCCAAGGCAGCTCGCCGTAAAGCAAAGGGATCCTTAGCTCCAGTGGGAGCTAAACCAACCGCAAATAATCCAGCCAGGGTATCCATACGGTCGGCCATACCAACTACCAGACCCAGGCGAGTCCCCGGGACCATGTCGCCGGTGTAGCGTGGCAGGTAATGCTCGAAAATAGCCGTCCCCACTTCGGCTGGCTCGCCAGATTGGATGGCGTAATGACGGCCCATGACCCCTTGCAGTGAGGTCATCTCAATCACCATCTTGGTGACCAGATCAGCTTTACAGAGCTCGGCTGCTCGCTTGGCCAGGGCTGCCTCTTGGGCATCCAATCTCAGTTGATGGGCCAGATCCTCCACCAAATCCCGGATTCGGTGGGTTTTATCCAACATTGAGCCCAGATCCTCTCGGAAGGTAAGGCTATCCAGCTTGGGAAGGTATTCTTCGAGTGGTCTTTTTAGATCCTCGTCCACGAAAAAAGCCGCGTCGGCAAAGCGGGCACGAAGGACATGTTCGTTTCCTTCGATCACCAGGTCCAGGCCCTCTGCTTGGGAGGCCCCTACGGGTAATTGCATCGCCAGGTCGGATTTATTCGCAACCGCGATGAAATAAGGCAATAATTTTCCATCACGTTCTACCGGGAAATAGCGTTGGTGTTTCTTCATCACCGAAATCAGCACTTCCTTGGGCAATTCCAGATGTAAGGCCTCGAAAGAGCCACGCAACCCGATAGGTGCTTCTACCAGATTGCTGACTTCTGCCAGAAGGGCCGTGTCTTCGGCTATTTCGCCACCCACAGCCGTGGCTAAAGCCTCGATTTGAGCCTGTATAATTTTCTGGCGTTCTGCCAGCTCCAACTGAACGCCTTGCTCCCTCAGGGTAGGGAAATATTCGCCGGGATGGCTGACTGTGAACTCCGGTGGCTCTAGAAAGCGCAATCCCCGGGTGATGTTAGCGGATTCTAGACCTGCGTATCCAAAAGGCACCACCTGTTCGCCGTAAAGAGCCAGCAACCAGCGAATCGGCCGGGAAAAAGCCACGTTGCTGCTGTTCCAACGCATGGATTTATCGAAACGCAGTGTTGCAATTAACCCGGGCAGCCTTTCAGACAGTACCTCGGGTGTAGCCCTTCCCTTTTCATGCACCACTGCGATGGCATAATGCCCGCCGTCCATCTCACGTATTTCTAGATCGCTGACGGTCACGCCCTTGCTTCGGGCGAAACCTTCAGCAGCTTTGGTAGGCTGACCATGCGAATCGTAAGCCCGCTGGGCAGGAGGGCCCTTGACCACCTGTTCGAGGTCCCCCTGGCGCGCTGCCAGGTCATCGACAAAAACAACCAGACGGCGCGGCGTGCCCATGACATCAACCTTACCATACTCCAGGCGCAGGTCACTTAAGAGGGCTGGGAAACCTTGCTGCAGCTGTGCCATTGCATTCTCCAAATCGCCGGCAGGTAATTCTTCGGTGCCGATCTCAAGCAAGAAAGGAGCGGTAGAGGCAGCCATAGGTTCCTCAGAGACGGCCAGCGCTTGGCCCGAATTCGGCTGGCCTTGTTCTCCTGCAATGGCGCCTACCGGGGATTCGCTCAATAAAGGATATTCCAGATGCTGGCGCTGTTCCAGATACGCCTCAGCCACGCGGCGGGAAAGATCGCGCATCCGGCCAAAGAAAGCCTGGCGCTCGGTGACGCCGATCGCGCCGCGTGTGTCCAGAATATTGAAAGTATGTGAGCACTTAAGCAGGTAATCGTATGCTGGCAACACTAGGTTTTGCTTCAAAGCAGCTTCCCCCTCAACTTCGAAGAGATCGAACATCTTGCGCATGCGCTCAACATCGGCGACCTCGAAGTAATACTTGCTATGTTCTTGTTCGCCCTGCAAGTTAAGCTCGCCGCTGGTTGCAACTTCGTTCCAGCGTATCTCAGTGAAACCACCCACCCGCTGCAAGGCGATAGCTATGCGGTCCAGACCGTAGGTGATCTCTACTGAAACCGGGTCTAAAACAAAACCGCCCGCCTGTTGAAAATAAGTAAACTGGGTGATCTCTTGACCATCCAGCCAGACTTCCCAACCTAAACCCCATGACCCTAAGGCGGGTTGTTCCCAATTATCTTCGACAAAGCGGATATCGTGTTTATGAGCATCGATACCTAGCGACTCTAGAGAACGTAGATAGATTTCCTGGGGGTTGCCCGGATCGGGCTTCAGAATGACCTGAAACTGGTAATGCAACTGCATGCGGTTCGGGTTTTCGCCATATCGTCCATCGTCAGGTCGGATGGATGGTTCGACGTAAGCCACCTTCCATGGTTCTGGGCCGAGAACCCGCAAAGATGTCGCCGGATTCATCGTCCCCGCGCCAACCTGCAGGTAGTAAGGCTGCCATATCAAACAGCCCTGGTCAGCCCAAAAATGTTGTATGGTTAAGATGATCGATTGAAAATCAAGGGGTTGATTCATAGAAGGTAAACGTGAGTTAGGATTGAAGATTGAAAGTCCTCCTCCGAATAATGACCGCAAAACGCTCTCATTATACTTGTTTTCATACCAGGCACACCCCCACTCCCCCAGAAAACCGAAAACCCCAGCTTGTCAGCACCAACGGGGTGCCACCAGCGGGGTTTGGTTATCCAATACCGTGCAAATCAACTTTACAGTGTCAATTGAGCTCGCCGGCCAACTCCTTCTCAATCACCTGCTGGAAAACCTCAAAGGGCTGGGCACCTACCAGAGCAATGCCATTTATGAAGAAAGTCGGCGTCGATCGCACCCCCAATCTGGCCGCGAACTCAAAATCGGCGTCTACTTCATCTTTGTATTTCTCATCTTGCAGGCATTCATTAAACTTGCTCGTATCCAGCCCTAAATCTTGTGCATATCCCTGGTAAGCCTCACTACTCAAACCGCGTTCCATGCTGAATAATTTGTCCTGATATTCCCAATAGGCGCCCTGCTCATTGGCACAATCAGCAGATTGAGCTGCTGCAGCTGCGTTGTTGTGTATGCTGCTGAGCGGGAAGTCGCGATATACTAGGCGCACCTGTCCAGCAAAGGCCTCCATCAGGTGCGGATAGACTTCATCATGCCATTTACGGCAGTAAGGGCACTCAAAATCGCTGAATTCAACGATGGTGATGGCAGCATCGGCAGGCCCAATACTGGGATCGTCATCCACCGACACATCATAGCGCGTGACTTTTTGCGTTGCAGTTTGGCTCTGGTCGGAGGATTGAGAAGCTGGCGTTCCGCTGGAAGCTTCCACGTTTACCGGCGCTGCCGCAGCCTGGCGGACGGCCTCAGCTTCGTAACCACGCCCCCACATCAGGTAGCCTACACTCAGGCCCAAAACAAATGCCAAAGGTAGCAGCACCGCGTAAAGGTGGGTACGTTTGAATGTGATCGTGTCCTTGGCCTCATCAGAGGAGGATTCCTGCGCGGCTGGGGAGGTCGACTTCTCATCCATCATGGGGGCGATTATAACACGGAGTTACCGGGTAAGCTTTCGCGCCCACAGGTCTCCCTCGTTCAACCCTCTGCTCGGGATCACTCGCGGATGTTGGCTACCACTGAATGGATGCCGGTCGCGCCGTTTGGGTGGGGCGTTGCCTTTTGGGTTTCCTGCAATGCACCGCTGTCGTCGTAAGCCCGTACCCTGAAGGTGTGTCGTCCCGAATCAGACTGCCAAGAATATCGCCATTGCACCCAGGTCAAAGGGCTAAGGGGAGGGTCTCGCAACTCGGCCTCTTCCCAGGATCCTTCATCCACCTGTACCTCAACTTTGCTGATGCCGCGCGCTCCAGCCCAGGCAATACCCCCGACCGGAACGATGCCGGTCTGCGGGTCTTTGGCATCCACTGCCACAGCATCGATCACAGAAGTGGTTTTCGGAACGGCCTGTTTGCTCCAGCCGCGGTCCACCCAGTAACCAGCTCCCTGGTGATCGATGGCCTCTATGCGGGTGATCCACTTGGGTTGTTTCATACCATAATGGTTGGGGATATAAATGCGCAGCGGGAAACCATGCGCGACGGCCAGAGGTTCTCCGTTCATCTCGTAGACCAGCAAGGTGCGCTCGTCCATAGCCTCTTCCAGGGGGACGCTTTCATAGAAACCATCGGCGGCTTCGATGGCGATCTCCTCGACTCCCGGCTTGAGGCCAGCTTCTTCCAGGATGTCTTTCAAGCGCACGCCGGTCCACAAGCCAGTGCTGATCAGGTCGCCACCAATCTGGTTGGAAATACACGAGAGCGTGATCACCTGGCTAACAGATGGTAATGAGCGCAACTCATCGATTGACAGGGAAAGTGGTTTATACACCAGACCCCCAAATTCCAACCGCCAGGTTTCGGAGTCAAGTTCCGGCGGGCGTGTATTGATATCGATACGATAAAAATCTTTATTGGAAGTCAGCTCCGGCCTGGTGCCCGGTACGGGTTCAAAACGAGCATCTAACACATCTTGAGGCGGTGAAGCAGCCGGGCCTGAGCTCTCGCCAGCCCCAGCCATTTTGCTGGTTTCAGTCTGTTTGCCGTTTTCTCCAGAACTACGTGCTTGCGGTAATAAGCTGACTCCTAATGCGCTCACCAGCACGGTGAACGACCCCACCCCTACCAGATAAAGGAACTGCTGCCGCGATAAACCGGATTCGGGTACCTCAACCGGCTCCGGCGTAGCGCTTTGGATGATACGTCCTAAAACCACTCCCCATCCCAAGAAAACGAGCGCCAGCCACAAAATACTAATTACCGCTCCCGCCGCCGGAAAACCCAATTGGGCTTCAAAGAAGACCGTAATGATTAAAAGGATCAGACCTCCTATAGCGCCAAGTAATCTTAACCGTTCTGGCTTGCGCCTGCCTAGAGCTGCCAGGGTGATCCCGAAAACGGCCCCACCTGCCACAAGTTGTACGATAGCGATAGTCTGCTCTACCATCTTAGCCACGGCTGATGTAGGGCCAATGTCCAGGCGTATGATGAGGGTCACGATCGCATCAATCCCAAAGGTGATCACGCCTCCTGGGAGTGCCCGCGTCATCCAATCGAAGATGTCAAATGGCACGAATGGCAAAGCAACCAAGCGTTCCCCAAGATATGTCAAAGCAATCACCGTCAGTGCGGTGAAAGCCCCCCATAACCCACCTTTTACAAGCGATATTTTCCGCATTTAATCAACCTCCAGGAAAGGATGAAATCTTTCTACAAAATGCCATCATGGATATGGTTCGGCTAAAAGCGTCTGGATAGCGGCCTCGATCTCATCATAACGGCCTTCTCCGATATGCTTATAGCGGATATCTCCTTGTATCGATTTTAAAACACATGGAATTCGAGAGCCAGTGGTCTGTAGAGCAGTCCGCCGTCGCCGCAGTAGTAGCAACTGAGGTTGTTCAGTTATAACCGCCATTTTTGTGTCCAAAAAATGGGGCGCAGTACAGGGTACCATATGTCTACTAAAGAATCTCACTATGTCGTTATCTTCCATAAATTCCCCACTTAAACAAAAAAATTAGATAAAGATATCTCTGTACGAAAGATTTGGTCAAGAAAATGGGCGCGGAGGGACTCGAACCCACGACCTCACGGATGTGAACCGTGCACTCTAACCAGCTGAGCTACGCGCCCTGGAGTATTCACAACCTCCCTTAAAATATATTTGTGTTGTCTACGGTAAAACAACACTCCAAGAAGTTGTGTGTTCTTTAGATTTTATCATAGCCGCTACTTCTCAGCAAGAAATGGCCTCGAAAATGAATTTAGTTCACCTCAATAAAAGTCGATAATATTATAATTTGGGTAATCGGAATACCTAAAGGTCCATTCAGGTCTCCCGATCATTGTAAAACTGCCCCATCTATTATTGGATACAGTGTAAATTTATCTGATGTTACGGGAAAATAATTTATATACACCCCATACAAGATGTCTTATAAAAAAAAGCCGAACTCCCTTAGGGGGTAGGGAGTCCGTTGGGAGGGGCAATAACCTAATCCCGGGTACTAAGTTATTTCATAACTCTGCCGACTTTAGCCTGTAAGAAAGCTCATATGTAATATAAATACTAAACGCGAGCCCAATCACTAATTGAATTCACTTTAATTCTATATTTTGCTCGTCTAGGACTACCATCAGCATTTCTCCACCCAATTTGTGCGTCACCTGATAACCACTTCTCGTTGATGGCACGATCTATCTGTTCTTTGTTCTGCAAGAATATCATCAAATATTCGTGTAATTCAAACGCTGTTTTCCTCTTTCTGGATAGTGCACCGCGGGCAATACGTTTTTTCACATAATCCGATTTTCCTCCTTTTAATTCCTCGTGCCACTTGTAGAAAGATCCATTCTCATCGTTATATATTGCCCTACCTAAGGAGATGATAAATCCTATACCATCATTTTCTTCAATGCAACTATTGACTGCTTCACAGTCATTTAAAATCGCCCATAGGTGACTTGAAGAGTTCAATATATGGGATTTGAAATCCCAAACAAAATGTTTTTGATAGTCAAGTGTAGTATTTCCGTATTTAGGCCCTTCTCCTCCTCCAATCTGATCGACCAAGGTTTTTCGTCCTTTATACTCGAAATACCAGCCGACCCATTCCATTTGCCTCCAGTTAAAATTAGCCTTCTTCAGTTCCAAAATACTTTGCTTTCCATCCCACAATTTTGGAAGATACGTTTCTAAAACATTCCTGATATATTGGGCTTCTTTTATAACCCCAATTCCCATTGTTTGGGCTCCTCTTTCATCTCTTTCAAGACCTTATCTAGGGAGAACCTCCCGCGACCGAATTCTTTCGAAAGTTCATCGATAACCCTTCTTTTGGTCTTGAATTTGTTACTGAGGGTCTTGTACCGCTCATACACCTCCAATTTCTCTTCTTCATTCCAGGGTTTTCCCTGGTTTTCTAAATTTGGCCCCACCGGCTTCTTCACTTTATCAAGTAAATTGCCGGGTATTACTTTTTCTATCTCTTTTGATTGATAATCATAAGCCCTTTGACTTATTTCAAAACCAGTTGCGAACCGGTTTAACCCGATCGCGACTTTAGCCGTAGAAAAACCTCCTAGGAAAAGATCACAAACCAAGTCTCCTTCATTGCTACTGTAGCAAATCATTTTGGTCAACAAAGCAGTTGGCAGCTCGTTCTTGTTCTTCGCTTTTCCAGGCTTGTACTCACGATTTATGATCCACACGTCTTCCCGGTCCTGGTAATTCATCCTGCCCCCATTTACGGATTTTTCTAAGGCGCCATAGCGCGCATAGGTATTGAAAGTATGCGTCTTGCCGGGTTTCTTGTAGAAGAGAATGTGATAATGCGAGGAGACATACTTCGTTTTCGTATATACTCCGAAGTTAAATTTCCAGATTATATGGTTTAACTCTTCCAATTGTGTTTCTCTCAACGCTTTCAGGATGGAAAATAGATTGGTATAGCCGGAGACAATATAAATACAACCACCAGGTTTGAGTATTCGTTCGGCTTGCTTTATCCATTTATGGCTGAATTCTGAATACTCTTCCACGGGAATCTCGACATATCCATCGATGACGAAATCCTCTTTTCGGTTGTAGTGCTTATGTAATTGATCGCCGTTGATGCCATAGGGCGGATCGGTAACGATTAAATCCATCGAATCATCTTCAAAATACTTATTGCACCCTTTGATACAATCTTCATTGTAGAAAACGTTCTTATTATTCATATGGCCAACCCGAGTTAATCTTTCGAATAATTATTGGTGTGAATATAATGAATTGTTTTAACCAAATGGATTATTTGTTCTAATTATACATCAGTGATATCAAAGATACAATTGCCACTAATTTACGTGTTTGTAACATTGGCGGTAGGTGAATTTTTATACCCCATTTTTGGGTAGTAGAATGATCGAAAACGTGGTGAGACACTCCACTATGCATTCCAACTTGAACGCAAATTTGCCCATTTCGCCCCACTATTTTCAAAACCCACCGTGTATGTTACAGTCACTAATTTACGAGTTTTCGAAGCAGGTCAGAAGAATTAAAATCAACCAATCCAACCAGACTATATTTTTTGATTACTTCACGCTGAGTTTGTATTTTATAATATATGGTACAAAGCGTTTTGGAACCCTAATTTGTGATCCGCCTTTACCAGATGGTTTTCTTGAGAGGGAAATATCTATCAATATCTGTTGTTCAATTTGTTCGGGATTGCATTTTTGCATAAAAAATAGGCTTTCCGACGCCGGAAAACACAGCATTCGCCCAGACTTAAGTGACCCTGACGATCAGATCTCTGCATGTGGGGCGTATTTTTGTGGGCGGAATAGGACTCAAACCTACGACATCTTCTGTGTAAGTAAAGTGCTCCAGCTCATTGCAGCGGGCGTCAACCCCCCAAGTTCGCAGCCTCGATCCCCGGCCAGCTCTGGATGGGGTCTGTGGAGCACACCAGGTGCATGCCGGCCTCGGCAAAACGCCGGTAAGCCTGGTCAGCTTGTTCGGAATAATCGACCACCCCCGGCACCACCACCGGTGAACTGCAATCCTCTAATAAATAGATCTTCTCGGCCAGGTTTTCATGGCGGGTTTGAATGTCCGCCAGCAAATCTTCGAGGGTCCAGGCGACGCAATGGCTTTTAGCCTGCCCGGCAACCACGATAGCATCCAAATCCAACACTTTCTGGATGAATCGATAGCTCTTGTGATCGATCTGCTCGCCGTCAGGACCCTGTAACACTTCCGGACCGACTGCAGAATAATGTTCGCTGAGGGGATTACGTCCCTTAATAATGAAATCAACCTGGCTTTGGCGGGCGATGGTGTGGAAGAAAAAAGCTTCCTCGACCGAGGCGACCAGGGCGTGACCGATGCCGCCAAACATGGAATGGTACGGCCAGATGGTCAGGTCATACTTATGGCGGCTGGCGAGCTGCCCGGTGTAATGCTCCAGATATCTCTGCCCGTATTCGGGCGTGACGCCCAGGCTGGGCGCCACGCCCGGGTTGAATTTCCAACGACCCTGCCTGATATCATCAGGGGTGATCAGGGTCAAGGGATCAGGGTGCTCTCCCCGGGCGTCCACCAGAAAGATGGCATGGAAGATCTGGATGGCCTGGTGGGTATCCATCGTGGCGGTGATTTCCGTGATCAACCCCAGATTGCGATAGATGAATTCAACCAGGCGACGGTTATCATCGACAGCGCCCATACCGGTGGGACCGGCGACAAACAATTCGAAGTCAGGCAGGCAGAAGGTGTTCTGCACATCCACGGCAAATAGCCCGATCTTGAATTCATCCTGGGCGGCAGGTGTGATGCCATGCTGCTGAGCCCACCGGCTGGCGGCCTGGGCGCGTTCCTGGTAGGGCACTTTCCACACTCGAGCGATTTTTTGGGGGTCGTAATGAGGGGGAAGGGGTAACCCCGGAAATGAGTTTCTGGAGGGCATGGTCTCTCCTTGGTTATGGCTAAATGCAGGCAAAGG
>Ga0307435_1000212_pt1 | contig 25543 bp, 22 predicted proteins | sample SalMarWE160470MG_FD_202164 | JGI IMG/M metagenome (GOLD analysis project Ga0307435, IMG submission 202164) | Salt marsh sediment microbial communities from the Plum Island Ecosystem LTER, Massachusetts, United States - WE1604-70 | ecosystem: Environmental > Aquatic > Marine > Intertidal zone >... | reverse complement strand
CTGTTCAGGAGGAGCCAGAATGCACGAGGGAGTAGTGTCACTTGGACAGATGGCCAAGACCTCCGCAGCGCTGGCGAAGTTTGATGAGGCAAAAGGACTTTTCATTTCGATTTTGACCGATCCCACGACCGGAGGTGTGCTCGCCAGCTTTTCTCTCATGGGAGACGTAATCGTCGCCGAGCCGGGGGCGCATATCGGTTTTGCCGGGCCTCGCACCATCGCAGAGACAATAAAGATAGAGCTGCCGGACGGATTTCAGACAGCCGAATTTATGCTTGAGCACGGCTTTGTCGATATGATTGTCCACCGCAAAGACCTGCGCAGCGAAATCGCACGCCTTATAGATTACTGCCGGAAATAAAGTAAAAAAAGGATTTGAAACAAGAATACGATGAATTGAGGAAAACAAAAAATGTCAAAGAAGGAGACAATGACCTCAAGGCAGCGTGTTCTGAAAGCTTTAAATCATCAAGTTCCTGACAGGGTGCCTATCGACCTCGGAGGATTTCAAACCGGCATACATAAAAGAGCCTATGTCGAGTTACTTGATTTTCTGAACATTGAAAGTGAAATAACAATCCTCGATCCTGTGCAGCAGCTTGCCAAGCCATGCGAAGAGGTTCTGGAGCGTTTCAGAGTAGATATTCGCTATATATGCGCGCACGGTCCTGATGATTTCAAGGGTGGAATTGAACAAAACAACCGTGATGGTAAGCTCTGGCACGACCTTAAAGATGAATTTGGCGTCGTCTGGTCGATGCCTGACGAGCAGCAGCTTTATATGGATATTTCGCATCATCTCCTCGCAAACGCTACAATTTCCGACCTTGATGATTTTCCATTCCCGAATGGGGGCGACCCAACTCGTTTTTCAGGCGTAAGAGAGCAGGCTTTACAGATGCGAAAGGAAACGCCTTATGCTATCTCGACCGGTATCGGCGGCGTGGTTTATGAAACTTGCTGGTATATGAGAGGTTTAGAACGCTGGTATATGGATATGATTGAAAATCCCGCTTTTTGTGAAGTTCTGCTCGACCGGATGTTAAAATTCTGGCTCGATTATTATAACGGCTTTATGGCCGAAGTGGGTGACATTATTGATGTGGTGATGATAGGTGATGATTTAGCAGGCCAAAATGGCCCTCTGTTTTCTCCGGATTTTTACCGCAACATAGTAAAACCCCGGCAGAAAAAGCTCGTCCAGCATATCAAATCTCTAACGAAAGCGAAAATCTGGTATCACACATGCGGCTCATGTTTCGAGTATATTCCAGACCTCATTGATAATGGTATTGACATCCTTAATCCTGTTCAGATCGGCCTTGTAAACATGGAGCCGAAGAAGCTAAAAGAAAAATTTGGCAAAAAATTGGTTTTCTGGGGTGGTGCCATAGACGCCCAGCATATTCTTCCCTTTGCAAAACCGAAAGAGATTCGAGAGCACATTCGGTGGAATATCGAAATATTTAAGCCCGACGGCGGCTATGTTTTCAACAATGTTCACAACATCCAAGTTGGCGTGCCTGCCGAGAACATCGTAGCTCTATTTGACGCAGCATACGATTTCGGCTTTTATGATTAAGCATTTGAATTTGTTGCCATCCCACAAATAATTGCAAAATCTTCTCTTTCACTTCTTGATAAATATTCGTATAATCTTCGGTCGAAAACCCCGCGATAAACCCGTCCTGAGCCGGGTCGAAGGATTGCGGGGCTACATATAAACTGTACGCAATACGCAGAACGGTGAGATAATGGGTTATTTTCGGGAAAATGTTGAAAAGGCAAAAGGTTATGAGCCAGGCTTTCAGCCGGTGCAGGTAGATGAGGTGATTAAACTAAACACCAACGAAAATCCTTATCCGCCCTCGCCTACTGTAATGAAAGTGCTGGCAGAAATAACACCGGAGCAGCTTCGCTGGTATCCTGACCCGCAAGGCAATATATTTCGGCAGGCTGCGGCGGAATTGAATGGTGTTCAGCCGGACTATATTATGTGCTGCAATGGTGGAGACGAATTGTTGAGCATGGCTATCCGGGCATTTTGTGATGAGAATCGCCCAGTTGCTTATCCTGTTCCTACTTATTCGCTTTATCCGGTTTTGGCTAATCTTCAAAATTGCAGTGCTATTGAAATTCCTTTCGACGGTGAGTTTAACCTGCCGGCCAAATTGACTGCAACCGGTGCGGCCTTAACCATTGTTTGCAATCCGAACGCCCCCACCGGAACATTTATAGATGTTGGCGAGTTGGCATCATTGGCAGACGAATTAACGGGGGTGTTGTTGATCGATGAGGCATACGTAGATTTTGCGGAAGCTAACGGCACAGCATTGGTTAAGGATTTTGATAATGTGATTATATTGAGGTCGATGAGTAAAGGCTACAGCCTCGCAGGAATACGGTTTGGCTATGCTATCGCCCAGCCGGAGTTAATTGCCGGTTTGATGAAAGTCAAGGATTCTTATAATGTTGATGCGGTAGCAATAGCTGTGGCGACGGCAGCGATAAAAGACCAACAGTATTTCAAAGAAAATGTCGAAAAAGTAAAAGCCGACCGTAAAGAATTGATTGAACAACTGCGGACGCTGAACTTCGAGATCGCAAATAGTTTTGCGAATTTTGTATTGGCAAAAAGTAAAATCTGCAAGGCAGGTGAGATTTATGATAAATTAGTGAAGCGTAATATTTATGTAAGGTACTTTGACCTGCCTGGAATTGATGATAAATTAAGAATAACGGTTGGGACAAAAGAGCAAAACCAAAAGCTGCTTTCCGCTTTGAATGAGATATTGTCTGAAGAGATTGTTCTGCGGGATTTATCCTTGAGCGAAATGAAGGATTCACAATGACACGACATAAGGATTATTTTTATGGCAGATAGAACCGCTGAAATTCACAGGCAAACAAAAGAAACCGACATTAGCTGCGAGCTTAATCTGGACGGTATCGGTAAATATGAAATTGACACCGGCATCGGCTTTTTAGACCACATGCTCAGCCATTTGAGCAAGCACGGCAAGATCGATTCGGTAATAAAGGCTAAAGGCGATTTGCAGGTCGATGCACACCATACGGTCGAAGATATCGCGATATGCCTCGGTGAATGTTTGACCAAAGCCCTTGGCGATAAAAAGGGAATCGCCCGATACGGCCATAGCTCCGTGCCGATGGAGGATGCTTTGGCAAATGTGTCGGTTGATTTATCCGGGCGACCTAATTGTGTGTATAACGTAGAATACCGAACAGATAAAATCGGCGACTTTGACGTCGAGTGCCTGCAGGAGATGCTGCGGAGTTTCTCGAATGCCGGCAAATTCAATCTGCATATAAACGTGCCTTATGGCATAAACAGCCATCACATCGCTGAGGCGATTTTCAAAGCGCTCGGCCAGGCGCTGGCAGAAGCTGTAAAAATTATCGGGACGGATGTCCCCAGCACTAAGGGAAAGTTGTGATTGAAGAGTCTGAGGCTGAATATCGAAGCGGTATCGGCACCGATATACACAGGTTTGCTGAGGGCAGAAAGCTGATGCTCGGCGGAGTTTATGTGCCGTTCCCTGCCGGTTTGGCCGGTCACAGCGACGGTGATGTGTGCTTACACGCTGTCATTGATGCACTACTGGGGGCAAGCGGCATGGGTGACATTGGGACATTGTTCCCCGATACAGACACCCAGTGGAAGGATGCAGACAGCAAAGAGCTTGTGCTTATTGTAAAAGAAAGACTTGAAGAAAAAAAGTGGCAGGTGGTTAACATCGATGTTGTAATACAAGCAGAGTACCCACGACTTGAGCCGTTCAAAGGACAAATTAAACGCTGCATTGCCGAGCTTTTAGGAATTGATTTTACTGCGGTGAATGTAAAGGCTAAAACAAATGAATCGCTTGGAGATATCGGAGCCGGCCAGGCAATAGCAGCTACGGCAATAGCGCTTTTGAGAAAAAAGAAAAGAAGAACGCTGTAATAAGGCAACAAAATGGGACTCAGTCTTTACAATAGCTTGACGAGGAGAAAAGAGGAATTCAAGCCGCTGGTAGAAGGCAAGGTCGGGATTTATGTCTGTGGGCCAACCGTATATGGAGAGACACATTTAGGACATTCAAAAAGCTATGTAAGCTTTGATATCCTCGTTCGATATCTTCGTTACCTCAGGTATGATGTCACCTACGTCCAAAACATAACTGATGTAGGTCATTTGCTCGGTGATGCTCAGGAAGGTGAAGACCGGATGATGGTGGCTGCTGCAAGAGAGCATAAACACCCAATGGCCGTAGCAGAGTTTTATACCCGCAATTATTTTGAGGATATGGACAAACTCAACTGCGTTCGGCCTGATATCAGCCCACGGGCAACTGGTCATATAGTCGAGCAGATAGAGCTGGTAAAGACGCTTCTGGAGAAAGGTTATGCTTACGAGGCAAATGGCTCGGTCTATTTCGATGTGTCTAAATTCAAGGACTACGGGAAACTTTCCGGCAGAAATACCGAAGAGATGTTAGCCGGCGTTCGCGTGGAGGTCTCGCCGGATAAAAAAAATCCGGTTGATTTTGCACTTTGGAAGAAAGCTGAACCAAACCACATTATGCAGTGGCCCAGTCCCTGGGGGATGGGTTTCCCAGGCTGGCATGTAGAATGCTCAGTGATGGCTATGAAGTATTTAGGTAGGACCATCGATATACATGGCGGTGGGCTTGATAACCAGTTTCCACATCATGAATGCGAGATAGCTCAATCGGAGGCTGCAAATGGTGTGCAGTTCGTTCGATATTGGGTTCATAATAATATGGTTACTGTAGATGGACAGAAAATGAGTCGAAGTCTCAATAACTTTATTAATTTAAAACAGGCCTTTTCCGGTACTCACGAAAGATTAACCAGAGCTTATGATCCGATTGCCATAAGGCAATTGGTTCTTAACAGTCACTATCGAAGTCCGCTGGATTTCTCAGATGCGGCTTTATTTGGGGCCCAGAGCGGCTATAAAAGAATAACAGAAACGGTCGAAACGCTGCGGAAAAAAATGGCTCAAGCCCGCAAGGGCGAGCTTGATTCTGAACTTGCGGAGCAGCTTAAGCAATTAAGGGAAAAATTCGAAGCAGCGATGAATGACGATTTGAACACCTCAATTGCCTTGGCGGTCCTTTTTGAACTGGTTCGGCTGGCTAACAAACTGCTCGAAGATAGCAGAACAACAATGCAGACTCTTAATGCGGTGGAGGTTTTATTGGGCCGGTTGGGCGGAGAGGTCTTGGGCATCGTAAAAGACGAATATATTCGAACCGACCAAGCCGACAGTGAGCTTGTTGGAAAGCTGGTAGATATTGTGATTGAACAGCGCAGTGAAGCTCGCAATGAGAGAAATTTTGTGAAGGCGGATAATCTTCGCAAGCGTCTGGATAATATCGGCATTGTCCTGGAAGATAAGCCCGACGGAACTGGGTGGAAATGGAAATGAGAATTCTCGGCATCGATCCGGGCCTGCAGGTTTGTGGGTATGCTTGTCTGGAGGCGGACCAAAACACGGAAAGACTTATCGAGGCAGGTGTTTTCAGGACGTCCAGTACCCCTTCTTGCTTTCGCCAGCCCCCGCGTCTCCCGACGCAAGGCGGGGCGGCGGGCAAGAAAGCAGGGGGGATAGAAGCGAAGCTGAACCAGATAGCCGATGATATGGATTCACTTTTAGAGAGATTCGGGCCTGAGATTGTTGCGGTAGAGCAATTGTACTCGCACTATACGCATCCGAGAACAGCGATATTGATGGGACATGCAAGAGGAGTTATATTACAACGATGTGCAAAGGCCGGCATAGAGGTTAAAAGTTTTAATGCTACTCGCATAAAAAAGTCACTAACCGGCAACGGCAGAGCGTCAAAAGAGCAGGTGCAGAGGACTATTCAAACGATTTTATCTCTGTCACAGCTTCCTGAGCCGAGCGACGTGGCAGATGCAATTGCAGCGGCACTGTGCTGCGCAAACTCGCTAAGGACTTTGACTATAGCATAGAGAGCGTAAAATATGATTGCAAGGATTGAGGGAAAACTTCTTCAGCTCAATACAGAGAGTGCACTTGTACAAGTTGGGTCGGTCAGCTATGAAGTTATGCTGCCCGGTTATTGCGTCAACGCGTTAGCGGATAAGATAGGCTCGAACATCTCGCTTTGCACTATGGAATATTATGAAGGTGCGCCGGGTGGTGGCAATCTGATACCGAGGATAGTGGGTTTTTTAAGTTCGCGTGAAAGAGACTTTTTCACAAAATTCACAAGCGTCAAGGGAATAGGCATAAAAAAAGCCTTGCGGCTGCTGAGCATTCCCATAGCAACCATAGCAGCGGCGATAGAAAATAATGATGACAGAACATTGCAGACTCTCGATGGCGTAGGGCAAAAGATGGCTCGTCAGATTATAGCCGAGCTAAAGGGCAAACTAAAAGCTTTCGCAGTAGGGATTGAGTCTGAAAGACCCGAAACGAGATTTAAACCGTTCCAGATCGAGGCTCTGGAGGTTCTTATTGCCTGGGGCGAAAAAAGAAACGAGGTGATGGAGCTTATTCAATTGGCCTGCGAAAGGCATCCTGATATAAGAACCGCAGAGGCTCTTGTGCCATTAGTGTACAGGTTAAAGCAGGGAGTAGAAGTATAGAAATTAAAAATGTAAAACGCAAAGTGTAAAGCCAAAGTTCAAAATTTAAAAAGTTTTGGCTTTTGAATTTTGGTTTTTAATTTTGAGATTTAAGTTTTCAGTTTTAGATGTTATGGCTATAGGTAGAACCATAAGCGGACAGGTATTTAATGAGGCGGAGGAAAGTTTTAACATTTCTCTTCGGCCGAAGCGTCTGGACGAATGCGTAGGCCAGTGCAATGTCAGGGAAAAACTTGCCATTGCCATAGAGGCAGCCAAGCAGAGAACCGAACCATTAGAGCACATTTTGTTTTACGGCCCGCCGGGGCTGGGTAAAACGACGCTCGCTCACGTTGTAGCAAATGAGATGGGAACACGAATACGGTGCTCGTCTGGGCCCGCTTTGGTAAAAGCCGGTGATGTGATGGGCCTTTTGAGCAATATTAACACCGGCGATATACTTTTTATTGATGAAATTCATCGGTTGAGCACAACAGTCGAAGAGTTTATTTATCCGGCAATGGAAGAGTTCAGGGTTGACTTTACCGTCGATAGCGGCCTGCACGCAAAGACTATAAATTTTCCGTTGAAGCGTTTTACCTTGATTGGCGCAACCACACGAGCGGGCCTGTTGAGTGCGCCGCTCCGCAGCCGATTTGGAATGCTGTATCACCTGGATTTTTATAACACAGATGAGTTGACTGCAATTGTGGCGAGGTCTGCGCAGCTTTTGCAACTACCGTGTGAGGATGGAACGCTGGAATTGATTGCGAGTCGATCACGTGGAACACCGCGAGTGGCCAATCGGCTGCTAAAACGAGTGCGTGACTACGCACAAGTTAAAGGCTCAGGTGCTCTTAGTGCTGACATCGTTGAAAATGCGCTGAAGATGGAGCAGATCGACACGTTGGGACTGGATGAATTAGACAGGGCATTTCTGCGTGCGCTGATTAATGTTTATGAAGGAGGCCCAGCCGGTATTGAAGCAATCGCAGCTACACTTGGCGAAGAAAGGGACACACTTGAGGACGTTGTTGAGCCGTATCTTCTACAGATAGGCTTTGTGCGCCGAACAAAACGAGGAAGAGAAGTCACCAAGCAGGCCTGCGAACATTTGGGTCTAAAATATCATAAAAAGAAAAGCGATGCCGAACAGTCCGAATTATTTGGGCAAGATAGTCAATAAAGTGATGATCTGGAATAGATTGCCGCGCTCGGCTACGCCTCGCTCGCAATTACGCTAAAAGCGAGTCCCCCCGTCATTGCGAGGAGTCCTGATATATCGGGACGACGAAGTAATCTCTCAATTGCTAAAAAGTTTTTTATTCGATTCAACCCTTCATTATATGTTTTGCCATTTTGGGTCGGTGGCCGAGAATCGCCGTAAAGTGGGTGACCAAAATCTTCTCAATTTCGTGCAGCGAACTTTGCGGTGCTTGGATAATCTGCTTCAAATTGCTTAAACAAACCGCAGCATTTGTGCTTAATTTAATCTTGTCCGAAAAACTTGCCTCACAATCTCTGCAAATAAGTCCATTAGCGGAACTGCTGAAATACACTTCGTATCTCGTTGCTCGTATCTCGTCGCTCGCTATTTGTGTTTCGTATCGCTTTTTGCAGTTGACACAGGCATTTAGAATAGGCGTTAGGCCGATTTCTCTGAGCAGAGTCAACTGAAACAGTATAAGTAGCGACAGCATGTCTCGGTGCTCTATGCTTTGTGCCTGGTGCTCTTCGACATTCTGCAGGAAGTTGAGGAAGCTGTCGAAAAGTTCCGGATGCGGATCGTTGTCATGTGTCAGCTTATTCAGAAGTTCAGCAGCGAAAAGACAACAGTTGAAGGCAAACAAGTTACTTGTTAGGCCGGTAAAACCATGCTGCTGAAATTCTGTCAAGGTCGCAAGTTTTTCTTTTGTCGGATCAGAAAAAACAATTTCGCCGTATGAAAGCATTTCTATTGGCCCATCGAAAGCTGATTTTGGTCGTTTCGAGCCTTTGGCGATGGCTCCGACTTTGCCGTTTGCTTTGGTAAAAAATGTGACTATCTGAGATGTTTCGGAATAATCGATGACTCGTATGCAAACTGCTGTGTCTTTGGTCAACATGGATTAAGTTAATTAGTGGATTGGCGACTAATTCACTAATTTGCCTCAGTGCTTTTTTGGATCCTGATATGTTTAATTCTCCGTGGTTCGGCTGAAGCGATACTAAATTTCAGGTTTTCGTAATCGAATTTTTCGCCGGCTTTAGGGATGTAGCCCAGATGTGAGCAAACAAAACCACCTATGGTGTCATAGTCTTCATCTTCGGGAAGATTTAACTCAAATTGGTCGTTGAGGTCGTCAATGTATGTCCGCGCGTCTACCTCGATGGTATTTTGGTCAACTTTTTTTATAGGTTCAGGAGGAGTTTTTTCATATTCATCTGTTATTTCACCGACAAGCTCTTCGAGGATATCCTCTAAGGTAATAATGCCGGCTGTTCCGCCGTACTCATCGAGCACTACGGCTATGTGTTGTTTCTTATTTTGAAACTCGTGCAGTAAAACTCTCAGCGGCTTTGTTTCGGGAACAAAATAGGCTCCTCTCATTTGATTACTTATTTTAAAGTCTTCTGGTTTTTTCCCAATCTCAGCCAGCAGGTCCTTAGCATAGATAAGGCCGACTATATTGTCGATATTGTCTTCAAAGACTGGAACGCGAGTATGGCCGGCGTTGTTTATGGTTTCCAAAATCGTTTTCAAATCGGAGTTGACCTCAACGGCTACTATATCTGTCCGCGGAGTCATAATTTCAGCAGCAGTAGTTTCGCTCAGTTCTAATACGCTTTCGATCATTTTCTGTTCTTCTCTATCGAGCACACCTTCAGTTCTCTGCTGCTCAAGGTCGTTTAGAAACTCCTCCTGTTTTTCTTCCTGCCGTTCTTCAGGTGATATTTGGGCGACACCGGCCAGGCGTCTGATCAGGCCGTCATATAATCCAAAGATGTAAAGAACGGGCGAGACTATTGCTGCAAAGAGCATCAACAGTCTGTATGTTCGAGACAGGATTTTTTCGCCTGCATATTTCGCCCAGGCGTGAGGTATTGCCGTGCTGAATACCGAAAATAGTGCCATGGCAATTATAAATGCAAGAGCATAGTCACTAATTGTCGGCTTGGCCGGGCGCAGCCTTGCAAAAAGTGCGACCAGCAGCAGCAATATACACATATTAAAGAAAAGGCGATACAGAGAACAAGTCAAAATCAGTTTCTCCGCATTTTCTACTACACGATTTGTGAGTTTTTCTCTATCTAATCTCTTGAGAGCCTGCTGTAACTTAATGTGTGAAAATGTCCGCAATGCAATACCATTGACGGAAAAAAACAGAGTAGCTCCGGTGAAAAAACAAATCAGTAACACAACCCAGCCGACGTAGCTCACTGCTTAATATCCTTTCAATCAAACTAAGAATATCGAATTTCGAAGTTCATTGTTCCAGATTCGATATTCATTTGCTCTTATTATACATCAAACCATAACCAAATTGTTGCAAAATTTCATCTTCCATCTCGTGCATCTTTTTGGCCTGTTTTTGAGTGGAATCGTCGTATCCGAGATTGTGAAGCAGGCCATGTGTGATATACAGTGCTAATTCAGCTTCGGCGTTGTGACCTCGCAAATCTGCTTCCTTGAGGGCTAATTCCCCGTTAACGACCAGCTCAAATGATTTGCCTCGCTCCGGCTCGCGCCTGCGCCGGGACGAGCCGGCCTCATAAGCCTGCTCACTCGCCTCCGGCATAACTGGGTCGGACAAATCAAAGCTCAAACAATCAGTGGTGGATTTACGATTTAGAAACCGAGCGTTAACCTTACGCATTTGTGTATCGTCAACTATTGCGATGCTGACCATTGCATTTAAGAGCTGAAAACGCCTGCAGATCGATTTAACAAGTTTTTTTATTTTGGGCAGAGACACTTTAATGCCCTGGAAGCTTTTGGCGATCTGAATAGTTATCATGTTTTACAAATTCAGACTGTCAATTGTTTTTTCCGCTCAGCCTGCCTGTTCTGTTGCGATTGTGCGTCTTCAGGTTCATCCGGTGCTTTGGGATATGCGATTCGGCCATGATAATGTGCCGCGAGAGTTTTCGACATACTTGCCTCTATCTGGCTTAATTCCCGCAGCGACAGGTCACACTCATCGAACTGGCCGTCCTGCAGACGCTTCATAGCCATATTATGCACAACTGCCTCTATTTTTGTTGGTGTCGCTTCAGGCAATGACCTGACGGCGCCTTCTACAGTGTCAGTCAACATCACAATCGCAGCTTCTTTTGTTCGCGGCTTTGGACCAGCATATCTGAACTCACTCTCGGAAGGTGGAGCCTGCCTGTGTCTTTGCCCGGATGAGGTGTCGGAAAGGGGAGGACCCCCATTTTGTGGGAATTCAGCTTCATATTTCTTTTTAGCCTCATTGTAAAAAGGTTCGACGAGGGTTGTTCCGTGGTGTGTCTCAATAAACTGTCGAAGCACGGCAGGCAGACCATATTCCCTGGCCATTTCTATCCCATCTTTGATATGGCCTACAATAATCAATTGACTCATTGCGGGCGAGAGCTCCTTATGCCGACTGGCCAGGCCCATTTCATTTTCGACAAAGTATGTAGGCTTGTTAATTTTTCCGATGTCGTGGTAGTAAGCCCCGACCCTGCATAAAAGTCCATTTCGTCCAATTGCCTCAGCAGCGGCTTCGGCGATAGAACCAATTAATAAACTGTGGCTGAATGTGCCAGGTGCTTCCATGGCGAGCTTTTTCAATAAAGGCTGATTTGCATCGCTGTAATCCAGAAGAGTCATACTTGTTGCAATGCGGAACACTTTTTCAATAAGTGGCAGCAAGCCCTGAATGAGTACACTAACACCTATGGTGACACCTGCATGAGTACCCGCATTGGTAAAGACTTTATTGGCTCCCGAAGGGTGAGCCAATAAACCTAAAGCCAAGGCTATTATGAAAACCATTAATCCTGCTAATGTGCCGACTTCTAATAATTTCATTCTGGTACGGATTTCTCGTAGAGAGAAACAGCAGGTGACAGCACCGGCGGACATAGTCAAAAAAAGCCTGAAGTTTGTCAGTTGATATTCATCAATTTGCCGTGTAATATTCGTCATCGGTCCCGCGGCAAAGCAGGCAAACAGGCAATAAAATATGCTCATACCTATTGCAAAACGTTGGTTGTAAGTGATGGCTAAAATGATTGCAGCGGTGGCTGAAGTGCCCATGGCCCAGGCAGTATGCTCAGTTGTTAACATGCCTATCTTGGTTATTGCTAACAGAACCACGAACAGGCCGACTAATGCTCCGGCCCTGGCGTGGTTTTTGATTATTCGCTTTTGGTAATGGTGGATATAGAAAGCCGCGGCGACAGAAACAAGCACGACTATTACGGATAACAGTATCAGGTCGAGAAAACGGGTTTGATAGATTGAATCAAAATATAAGATGGGGATGCAAAAAATGATGAAAAGCAGCCATAGCAGCAACGAAATGATAACGTCGGTATTAGCGAGCCGGTTTATCTGCAGAGAACGTCCCGCATATATGCTCTTACGCACCTTACTTCGCCGAGGACTTGTCTTTCTAAAAAACCACATAAATCGATATAAAATTAAATATCAAAAATTAAATATCAAAATTACATTGCAAAATGCAAAATTCCTTTTTTGAATTTTGATTTGTCATTTTGATTTTTGCATTTTAATTTTTGATTTCTTTTTATAAGCCCTTACGATATTTTGCACCAATCTATGTCTTACGATATCTTTTTGTGTTAGTTCTACAACGCCTATTCCTTTAATTCTTCTCAGCAGTTCAATTGCTTCGACCATTCCGCTTTTTTGTGGTCCTTCCAGGTCGATTTGTGTTATATCGCCGGTTACTATCATTTTGGAGCCGTGGCCTAATCTTGTCAAGACCATAAGCATTTGTAGAGAAGAGGTGTTTTGAGCTTCGTCACAGATAACTACAGATTCGTTTAACGTTCGGCCCCGCATAAAGGCAAGCGGAATGATCTCGATAACATCCAGCTCCATGAACTTTTTCATCTGGGCGAAGTCCATCATGTCTTCAAGGGCATCAAAAAGCGGGCGAAGATATGGATTAACCTTTGCCTGTATATCGCCCGGCAAAAAGCCTAATTTTTCACCAGCTTCAACAGCCGGACGCGCGAGCACAATTCGTCTGATTTGCTTTTTCTTTAACATCGAGACCCCAATTGCGACCGCCAAATACGTTTTACCTGTTCCTGCCGGCCCTGTACAGAAGGTTAGGTCATTGGCCAGCATTGTTTCAATATACTTTAGCTGTCCGGCAGTAGATGGCTTTACAACCTTCGTATGTGAATAAACAGTAATGGCCTCACTTGTCTCGGCGTTTGGCTGGGATTGCTTTGGCTGCATAAAAGCGTCTATATCCGCAGCGGTGAGCAGACGGTGTTTGACTAAGTGCTTTTGCATCTTGTCAATAACCATAGCTGCTTCATTTACATTTTTTTCCGAGCCGCTGATTATTAAATTAGACTGACGGGCGGTGATTTGAACTCCAAAAAAATTACGTAAGAGGCGGAGGTGATTATCGGCAGGGCCAAACAACTCAAGCTGCCTGCTGCCGGGCTCTAATTGTATGATAACTTCCAAAATATTCCTTTCTCAGGCAATAACTTAAGTAAAAAGCATAAAGAACAGGTACGCAAATGGTGCTGCCGCCAAGGGTGAATCAACAATATCAAGCACACCGCCGAATCCCGGTATCTTTCTGCCGGAGTCTTTGTGTTCAGCATCTCGCTTCATCATAGACTCGGCCAAATCACCAGCTTGGCCGATAAAGGCAAAACACAAACCAAAGATCAGTGCAGACCACCATATCATTATACCAAAACCAGCCGCAAATGCCAAAGCTACTAACATTGCTGCAGCAGCAGCGCCAGCCATCCCTTCCCAGGTTTTTCCAGGGCTGATTTTAGGCGAAAATTTGTGATTTCCGAATAATGAACCAATTGCATAAGCTCCTATATCAGAGCATTTTACAACAAAAATAAACATAAAAAACGGCCAAAGACCGAAATCAATCCGCAGAGCTAATACAAATCCGCTTAAAAGCCCCAAATAAATGATGGAAAAACAATTGACTCCGCAATTAGCTAATACTGCTGTAGTACCATAACAGGCGTATTGGTATAGAAGCAGTCCGAACAAAGCAAAAGCCGATACGAAGAACTGATAATAATGAGGTGAAATTTCAATGAATTGCGGCCAATACCAGGTTGTTGCCAGCAAAATTGAGGCGAGCGTCGAAACAGGGATGAAGATCTTTAAGCTTTTTGCCGCAGCAAGGTTTGAAAGTTCAAGTTGAGCTAAAAGTATTAAGATGGCAATAACAAATCCAAGAATTGTTCCCTGCGGCGATTTGTCATCGGCTGCTGAAGCGGTTAAAGAGCCATCCAACCAGCCATCGAGGATGACAATACCCGTAAACGATACCGTCATCAATGCTCCAAAAAATAATCTGTGCTTCAGCATAATTCGTCGCTTGTCGCTCGGGTCATGGGTCACGGGCGACGGGACACGTAATTCCGCCGAAACGTCGGTCACGTTTTGAGTAGGCCAGTATTGCTTTTTCCAAATTTGCTTTTTTGAAGTCCGGCCAAAGGGTTTTTGTGACATAGAATTCACTGTATGAAATTTGCCAGAGCAGGAAATTGCTGACCCTCATCTCATTTGCAGTACGTATTAGCAGATCCGGTTCAGCAAGGCCCGCAGTATACAAATGCTGGCTTATACACAGTTCATTGATGTCTTCCAAACGCAGTTTACCCTTTTTATATTCCTGTGCAATTTTTTTGGCTGCGTCTGTGATTTCAGCTCTGCCGCTGTAATTTAAGGCTAGGCCAAGTATCATGCCGGTATTACTGCCGGTCATCTCTATAGTTTTTAGAAGCTCTGATTTTACTGTCTCAGGCAGACCTGCTAATTGGCCAAGGTGAACCAGTTTCACGTTGTTTTTCATTAAGTTGGGTCGAATCCCGATAAGATATTGGGTGTGAAGGTGCATAAGGGCGTCGACCTCGGCCTTTGGTCTTCTCCAGTTTTCCATGCTGTAAGAATACAAAGTCAGGGACTCGATGCCGAGGTCAACACAGCATTGAGCTATCATTTCGGCTGTGTGAGCTCCCTGGTGATGTCCTTCAACCCGTGGCAGAGACCTTCTTTCTGCCCATCGTCCGTTGCCGTCCATAATTATAGCAATATGACGCGGCATCTGTTTAAGCGTCAGTCCCATCCGATTGGCGGTATATTTGAGTTTTTCCTCGGTATTATTTTTCATTTCCTTATTGTCCGAAAACAATTAACAATAGGATAACAACACAAAAGTGAATGCAACCTATGTCTTTATAATTTGTTTATGCATTATTGTCTAAATATTGTCTGGCTTCGTTTTGGCCCCACACCAATGATTGTAACCGGCTTGCCGGTTACCTTTTCTATTAGACGTATATAATTCTGTGCATTCGAAGGCAATTTGCGAAAATCCTTCACCTCAGTTATATCTTCCTCCCAGCCGGTGACAGTCTCGTAGACAGCCTGGGCCTGTGAGAGTTTGCCTATATTTGCAGGGAAAAAGGTTTCTTTTTTTCCATTGATTTTGTATAACTTGCAAATCTTTACTTCTTTCAGACCGGCCAAAGTATCGAGGTGCATTAGTGCTATCTCATCGATAGCACCTATTCTTACAGAGTATGATGCGGCCACGGCGTCGAACCAGCCGCATCTTCGGGGCCGGCCGGTAGTTGTACCGTATTCGTGTCCTCTTTCGCGGATGTATTGACCAATATCGTTGTCCTGCTCCGTTGGAAAAGGTCCGGCTCCAACCCTTGTAGTGTAGGCTTTGGCAACGCCGATGAATTTGTCAACATATTTGGCTGGAACGCCACAGCCGGCCGGCATTCCAAGTGAGCTTGAATTGGAACTGGTCACATATGGGAAAGTGCCATGATCCAAATCCAGGAGTGTTCCCTGGGCACCTTCAAACAGGATTGATTTGCCCTCGTCAATCGACCTGTGTAGATATTCAGTTGTATCGGTTATAAACGGCAAAAATATATCTGCATAAGATTTACATTTTTCAAAGATGTCATCGGCACTAATCGGTGTGGCGTTATAAATAGCTGTAAAAACCTTGTTTTTGTAGTTAACGATGGCTTGTAGCTTGTCTTTTAGTTGCTGGAGGTTTCTTAAATCACCCATACGAACGGCGTGACTTCTGCCGGCTTTGTCTGCATAACAGGGGCCTATACCGCGAATGGTGGTGCCGATCTTGTTTTTGCCGAGGGATTCTTCCCGTAGTTGATCCTCTCTTTTGTGATAATCCAGGACGACATGCGCATTTTCGCTTATAAGCAAACGCCCTTTTAGCGTGATACCTTTTAGCGCAATCGTTTTAATCTCATCTATTAAAACTTCGGGGTCGACCACTACGGCATTTGTGATACAGCAGAAAATATTTGGCCGAACTGAGCCGCTTGGTAAAAGGTGTAAAGCAAACTTGCTGTTGCCGACGACGACAGTATGGCCGGCGTTTGAACCACCGCTATACCTGACAACAATATCGCTGTGTTCTGCAAGGATGTCAACGACCTTACCCTTGCCCTCATCGCCCCACTGTAATCCAACAACGCAGTAATTCATCGATATTTATCCCTTTATGATAAGTTGCATAATGGAACCACAAAGATAAACCGCCGCTATTGTCTTCGACAAGAAGACGCGGCGGTAAGCAGTTCAGATTTTAGACACTGCTATGATGATTTTCAACTGATTTTTGTTACCAGATGTTCCAAAACTGCTTTCAAGTTGTCGTACTTTCTGGTGTTAAACTTGCGATTGACTTCTACTCCATCATAGGCCCCCGCCTTGCGGGAACCCTTTTTATATGTGATGATGAAGTAACCTTTTGAATCAAAGTATGTTTTATCTATTTTTTGAATGGAATCATAGTGGATATTTTCCTTGTTGCTGATGATAAGTTTATTTTCATCGGCTAAAAGCTTTTTGTTCTTATGCATCCAATACAAGAATATCAGGACGGCTGCAAGTGGACCGAGTACCAGAGGCGCCTTCTGATTAAATACCATATCACTGTCTGGTTTGCCGTCTTTGACATGCTCTTCGTAGAAGCTGCGACGTAATGACCATTCGTATTTGCTGAGATAGCCATCGTAAGCAAAAATAATTGCACTACCAATACAGACAGCTATAGCGATTTTATAATTGGTTTTGCAGTATTTGCTGTATGGTGCTTCAATAGCCATTCTGGAAGCTTTTCCAACTCATGCCTGATTAGGATAATTGGAATCTAAAGTAATCGTTTCTGTGCGATGGTCTCAGTTAAGGGCAGAACGAAGTTCGGCCCTATTTTTTCTGCCATTAGCTCTTCTGCCAGGTGGCATTGGTACTCAAAAGATTTTAGCATATCAAACCTAATGCCGGGTTGCGGATACTGCCGGACTGTAAAAAACAGACTTATAGCTTCATTCGGGCTTTGCTTTTTACTCCTGGGCTCGCAGCCGCTGATAAAATCGGGTGTTGCTTTTGACTCGATACTAATGCGGGCTTGTGTACACTCATCCTCGGATAACGCCACCACCATGGAAGGAGTAAAAGCAAGAGGCTTGGCAGACGGTAGGTCTGAAAAACAGCTAAACGCACTTGAGCTGAACAGTGCCTCGGCTATGACCTCGTCATGGCTGCCGGTATAATCGAAATCCATAGCAAAAGTTATGTCAAGTGAATCCACATCAAGATGACTTATGCTGAGCATATAAGGGACAAGCTCGAGTACCAACCTGTCCTGGCGGAAAGCATCCTCAAAGTTTGAGGGATTGACAACTCCGGAGCCAACCCGGTTCATTTCGAGGGTAATCCAGCGTTCTTGGCCGGTGTTGCGACTCTCTTCAATGCAATAAGTGTTATTATCACACCGATAAAAATGGCTCATAAGAGGGAATTGCTTTTGTATTCGCTCGAAAAAGGCAAGGATGGTATCCCGGCTGGTCGGCAGGTCTAATCTGGTATTGATATACATATCCAGATAGAAATCATCACAAAGAGAACGGTAACTATTAATTGTCATTGTGGTAAGGCCTTTCAAAAACTCGTCCTACGGAGCGTGGCTACTACACAGAGTAGCATCCGCCGTAGGCAGAACGATAAAAGCGGAAATATCAATGGTTAAAATATTGGAACTGCCGCTAAACTGCACAATTTTGTTAATTGAACATTGAAACATTTGTATTTTGACATTTGAATTTATCTGAGGCCGCCTCCTTATTTAGATACTCAATTTCCCAGATTTTTTTAGTTAAACTGTTTAGTTTTTGGTCGTAGTTTTTCATCACCTCGAAATATTCATCAGATTCAAGTGCTTCTTTGGCTTTCTCATCCTCCGGCTTTGCGCCTTTAGGCAGAACCGAATTTTTGAAAATTTCGTAATGGTCTCTTATCGAGCAGGGCATCAGCCAGTTTTCCGGTTTTTTCCAGTTGTCAAGGCCGTATTCTCTCTGCCATTTTCGGCCATTTTTCATAAAGTCGGAGAACAGTGCATCCGTCAACGCCTTTCCATTGTTATATAAATCATAGATGTTGTCAACGTAATATGGAATAAAAGCACAGGGTGTTACGTTGCCATGCCAATCGATATAGGCATAACCGCCGCTTCTTCCGTAGGCAATGCAGCCTCTGGATAGCACTCCGCTGTTCCAGAAATCAGCCAGGCAATATTTCTTTTCGCTGAGAAGTTTTTCCCATTTTCTGTATAAGCTGAGCCGCTGTTCAGGACGGACCATTAAATCCAGTTCGTCTTTGCCCCTGCCGATAGGCATCAATTGAAACTGCCACATATAGCAGGCCCCTTGCTGTTCAAAGAAAAAGTCGTAGAACTCGTCTTTCAACAGCAGCTCCGCGTTTTTGTTTGTCGCCGTTACGGAAATGCCGAAAGGTACACCGACGTTTCTTAGGCGCTGCAAAGTTTCGAGGATTTTCTTAAATGTTCCGCGTCCTCTTCTCTGGTCGGTTTCTTCCTCGAAGCCTTCAACCGAAATTGCCGGCGTGACATTTGCACAATCAGCCATGCTTTGGGCAATCTGTTCATTAATGATGGTACCGTTAGTATACACAAGGAAAAACATATCGTTGTATTTACGATAGATGTCCAGGAGTGTCTTATCTTCACTTTTATATGTGAAAGGCTCACCGCCGCTGATAGTTATGAAACGGACGCCCCAGCAGTCATGAACCTCGCTGACCACTCTGTCCACGTATGGATAAGGTACCGTGGCGGACGTATCCGCCGCCGAATTTGCATAACAACCGATGCACTTCAGATTGCATTTTTGTGTAGGAGAGAAGACGATAAAAGTCGGTGGATACTCTCCGTATTTTTTCTTGAATTTTTCGACGGCTTGTGTATAAATTTGGTCATCACGAATCAGATTGTTTTGAACAAACACATTGACGATTTTTTTTATAATTTCAGGTGAGATGTACCCTCTATTTATATTGTTGATCATGCAGTGCAGCATTGCCGATAGGAATTGATATCTTTTGATCGCTACTTCTCTTAGGTCTTCGGTGTCCTTATCGACAATATTTTTATAGATATAGTCGTCGACCTTTTTTGTTAACATGTTCCTTAGATGCTTATGATTTACCATTTTGATTAGCGTTGATGATAAGACTTGAGGTTTCATTTTTGACTCCCTTTTCTAAGGCAAGCTTATTGACAAAATAGCTTGTTCAGAAATATCTCATTCAAACACTAATTATTTTACAGCTTTGATCTTTCCGCAGGATATAAAGTAACATAAATTCAGCCGGAAATATAGTAATAAATGGTAAAAAAATCCAGTTTTTTTAATCAGTCAGGATCTCCTATGAAACCTTATCTGCCAAACTTCGAGCGGATAAATCTTCCTTGTGCGAAATGGGCCTGAATAATTAGCTCTGTTTTGGAGCGGGCTTTTAATAATCTGGATCAGGTAGTCTCAGCTCTGTAACTATAGCTCCAATGATTGATAAAATAGTGAAAATAAATATCCGCCACACGCTCCTCGCCAGAATGTTGTGGGCCTCAATTCCACTGTTTTGGCTTAATATAATTGAAACTGCCGTATAAAGGAAACCAATTAAAATACCACAGATTGCCGCTGCGATTATGCGTTTGCTTACCGCTGCTCCACCGCAGCCTAAGGTTACTACTGCTCCGCAAACCAACGATAAAGCTATGACAAGCAACCAAATATCCTTCAAGCTCGGCAGTTCTTCTGTTTTGTGAAGATAGCTAAAATCCGCAAGGCCCAATATTGAAACTGCTGCAATAACGCACAGGCCCACGTGCCAATATCGTGGTTTAATCGATGCTCGAATTTCGGCCCGCCTGCGCATTCTACGTCGGATAGTCAAAGGCCAGTTGTAAAACAGGCGAAATACAAAATGCTCTAAGAGTGCTCCGCTTTCACCGAACACCGGCACGATATGCACCATTTCAGTGGCCCAGTGACTCGCCATAAATCTTGCTAACACAGGGTAGCGATATGTCATCTGGATAGGAAAAGCCAGATAACCAATGTACTTGAAAAAGCCCAGAAAGACCGCGATATTATAGTCTTTGAAATTTCGCTCGCGGATTACTAAGTACAAAACATAAAGCCCACGCGTAAGCGACCCTGGCGAAATCGGCACAACCTGAAATAGCGCAATTATGCCAAGCCCTATACCCCAAGACTGTGCTCTCGGCATCTCCGGATGTATTAAAACATAAATGATTGCCAGTGTAACCGAAACAATCTGCGTCACCGGCAAGGTGCAAACGTGCACCGCTAAGCTCTTGAGATATTTTTGGATGAAAGGTTCGCCGATTCGCGAAAGGATAATTTTGGTGTCATCATCGCTAAGCATGTGTTTTTTTTGTCCCTCGGTGATCATGTCTCGCAGCCACTGTTCTCGCATCTCTGCGTTAAAATACAGCCGAATCGGGCGAACAAATATATATACGAGTTTTTCTCTCCTGAAGTTTCGATCGGTTAAAAACCTGTGCAGCCCGGCGGGAAGAATCGAAAGAGGCAGGTGGCAGAAGAATCGCCAAATCTCACCTGTTATTTTTAGTGCTCGCTGGTCGTCAACTCTCCCTGCTCTGTGCCATATAATTACTTTCTCTGCAATTCTTGCTCGTACCGCTCGCTTTAGATATCCCCAGCTTCTAATCAATCCTAAGTAATGCCTGCGCCATTCAGGTCTGCCCCAAATCTTGAGCAATAATTTGCCGAGCAGCGGTATTAGGCCGATCAGGCAAAACAATAGCGTTAATATTTTACTCCTTAGGAGCTTTTGCTCATGCTGCTGGTCGACGAGATTTCTTACCCTCCAGCCGGTTACTGCGCTATCAAGTATCGTTGACCAGAGCTGCCGGCTATACAGCAGCCGAATATGATTGTGTGTGATATCGGGAACCGAGTTGCGATAAACCTGCTCGGCAGCCTTTAGCTCATCAAGCATCTTCTCGCAATCGGTGAATTCTTTCGGATGAGCCTTCATAAAGTCTTGCAATTTACGGATGCTGCCACGGTCGAACTGTACTAATGAGCCTCGCATGATACCTTTGATTATGAGCTTGAAATCTCCCGGACTCATCGGCAGAAACGGCAGCAGTGCAAGTCCCGCTCTAAAATCAACTGCCACTAAACCTGCCGAGGGGGCACTATTGATACCTTGTCGTTTCAGACAGTTCGGCTGGCTTTTGCAGGTTGACCATTCATATTGTCTGGCGAACTCGTAGCCACCCATATCGTGCAGAAGTTCGACGAATTTGTGCATGAACTCGTACTTCACCCGGTATTCAGGCGAGCCAAGCTTTTGGTCATCTATCTTTTTACCTCTTCGCCAGCGCGAAAGCAGGTCCAGATGGTCATCGACCTCCAGCCGCCAGGTTCGGCCGTCAACCCACTCGCTCAGTTCTCCGCAACTGCCCAGGGTGCTGTCAATAAATGTTGCATAAATATCGACAACGGCTTTTTCATCGCCGAATCGAATTTTAGCGCCTTTGCGGATAAATTTCTGCCAGAGTGCCCCGGCCCTTGCTGCTGCCGGGTTGACCTGCAAGGCAAATGCCCCCTGAAAACCAATCCAGTACAATAAATTACGAAACAAACGAGAAAAGCCACTCGGTGGAATGAGAATCTTCATCGCATAAACTTGGCCTGCCTCCAGACCCTCTATCGGTCCATCATATGCCTCGATTCCCTGCAATTTTACCTTATAGACCTGACCGGCAAAACCTCCGCCTATAAACTTCTCGATGACCAGATGCACTCGGCCTGCGTTTGCCTGGCCGATTCCTGTCACATTATAAATAAGTTTAGTACCTGGCTCGTAGCGGCTGACTCGCATCGGCCGATGCAACTGCGCGTTGCGAAATCTCTCTTCAAGCTTCTTACAGACATCAACAGAATATTCTGCTGCCACGGTTGTTTCCTATGACGTCAATTAAAAAATCAAATTTCAAAAATCAAAATTGTGGAATCCCTTAGGGATGACTTCCTTAATTTTGCATTTTACATTTTGATATTTGATTTTGTTTCTTTGGCACTTTTGTTCACTCATCCCACCGACCAATGAGAATACAGTCTCAAACAGAGCAATAAAGCTATCCCGGCATACACGCCGGCTAATAAATCATCGGCAAGGACGCCCCATCCCTGGGGGAGTTTCTCAAGTTTGCGTATCGGCCAAGGCTTTGCAATATCAAAAAACCTGAATAACAGGAAACCGCCTATGGTAGCGGTTAAGACCGGAGGGTTTGTTAGTGCGTATGTGAAAACATAAGTAAGCCCCTGGCCTGCAAACTCATCGGCCACAACTTCCGGCGGGTCGGTTTTACCGGTTGCTGCTATTGTAGCCGGAGCACATTCAGCGCAGAGAATAGAACCGGCCAAAGCAAGCAATACCATCACCAGGCAAACAAAAGCCGGCGATAAGTTAAAGTGCTGCATAATGGCAAAGACGGCTGCTGGTGGCAGTGACCCCCACGTCCCCGGAGCAACCGGCAGCCAGCCAAGACCGAAACAGGATGCAAGCAATCTTTTCATAATTGCTGAAGGTTACCTGAAGGCGACATTTAAGTCAACCCCATTAGAAGCCCTTCGTCGCTCCGTCGCCAAAGCTATGGAGCGTCGGCGACCTTCTAACGTTACTCATACGGGGCATTCTAACGGGGTCTACGCAGTATGCCTTACGGCAAAAGAATATTAACGCAATTCCAATCTCGATTCTCGGTAGTTAGTTGACTGGTTAATTAGTTGATTGGTTAATTGGTAACGAATTCTCTTGCCGTAAGGCATCCTTAGGGAAATCCACTAAACTCCTGATAACCTGTTTCCCTGATATCCACTACCCGATTTCCTGATGGCCTGATACCCCAATCCGCTAATTCTCTAATTTACTGAGATTTTTTGTCTTTTTCTTGCAAATCCCGCCTCAATAGTGTAGATTCCGCGTAGGCGAGCGGCGAAGCGAGACATCTTGGATTTATGCTTTTCAAGAATGGCTTTCAGACTGAGGGCTAAAAAACGAGGTTAAAAAAGGTTGCTGTTCTTAATGGTCAATTATCCGTACTAACAAGGCACATATATTCTCTTTGTAGCAGGAGTAGTTAAACAGATGAAGATAAGCTATTTTCGTATCGAGAATTTTTGAAATATTAAATTAGCAGAGTGTACGAATCCGACGGATTTTACCCACCGCAGGTAAAGAAGAATTGTCTATTGAAAAGAATTCGGTTTTGGTAGAATTAGGGACAAGAAGAAAATTTAGAGGGAGAGAAATAGGCGGTCGTTCCTATTTTAACGCTATCCAGAAGAAGCAGGCTAAATGGATAAAGAAGAAAAGTTGCGGATGCTTCGGATTCTGGGGTCATCGCAGAGATTGTTATGCGGATCAATCTAATTATCGTTCGACTTACGAGATGAAGAAGGAGGAAGCATATGCCAAGAGTACAAACCGAGACGTATCTCAAGCACGAACCCATTGAGTGTCTGCTGAATCCCCCCAAAAAAGAGAAGGATGCTAAAGAAAAACTATATCAGGCAATCGTGACTTCCGCAGCAAATGCTCTCAAGGCAGATGCATGCTCGGCATTTCTAGTTGATTCCAAAAGCATGGAAATCAATCAAGTAGCCGGAACAGGTCATCAAGAAAAGTTTCGTGGTTCTACTGGGAGTACAGCGGTGCTAACTTTCAAGGTTCGTCAGAAGCCCCAGAACGATTCAGAGAAGTTGGGCATGACCGCTTGGATAGCCTCGACCGGACGTCCTTTTTTGGCGCGGACTGAAAGGGAGTTTTACAACCATCCACACCACCGAGGAGATCACGATCCTGAAATGGGATTGGATGGGAATAAAAGGATTGGAACCTTTTTGGGCGTTCCCATTCGAGGTTCCCAGAAGGATGTTATCGGTGTTATTAAGGCCGAGCGGTACGCTGGTGAAGGTGTTCCGGCCTTCTCAGACAAAGATGAAGTTTGTCTCTCAAACTTTGCCGTGTCGGCGGGGCGATGTTTGGATTATCTTCAGCTTTCCATGTCAGGGGAACGCGGTCACCGCGATGCTGTTACAGCTTGGACCTCAGATGTTATATCCATGGCGGCGTCTGCGGAGCCTGATCTTTCAAGCTTCGCCGATGTAGTTGCCGAGATGATGGCCGCTGTAGCGAGTGCAGACTCTAGTTCTATATTCCTTCTCTATGAGCCGACCGATAAGCCGACTGGACATTATCTCATGCAAGTGGGAGGATGTGGATATCAACGTAAAGGAAACCTTATTCGCTCATATCGTATGCCAGATCCTGTAGACGAACGCCCTAAACAGGGCCTGACGACATACATTGCCGTAACTAGTGAAGAGGTCTACCTGAAGTCTAACGAAGAACTTAAGAAACACAAGGCATGGCGAGGACAATACGATACTGAGAATTTTAAAGAAGATGATGACTATTGTGTAGCTTTTTTTGGAATACCTCTGCAAGTGGGTGGAACAACTCTTGGAATACTCAAACTCGAGAATAACATGAGGGGGAAGCGTCCGCACGATAAAGATCCTTTTCCGGATGATGTTCGGCGACAAGTGAGCATTCTTTCGCAAACCATTGCTTTATGCGTTTTCCGGCTTCGCACACAGGCTTCAGAGGGTTATGCCGAAATAGAGAGAGCAACTCAAGCAATAAACGCAATTATGTATAGAGGCGGGAAACTTGAAGATATTGCCCAACGAGCAATCATTGAGATATCAGAGCTACTTAATGCTGAGGCATGTGCACTTTTCATTTTAGAGGATGATGAAAAAAAAATGGTTCAATATCCATGGGGAGCTTACGGATACGCCAAAGAAATACCGGAAGGGCAACTAAGGACGTACTCATTTGTCAGCCGAGATCAGATAGCAAATGTTCCCAAAGATAAAAAAGAAAAAGTTGGCCTGACCGTATGGATTGCTGCAATGGAACAAAAATTCATTGCCAAATCGAATGATGAACTCAAAAATCATCCTCATCACCTTGGGACTTATGACAAGGATAACTTCCATCTCGATAGAGGACAACGATGCGATTCGTTCATGGGAGTGCCTCTTCTTGTTAATCAGATGATTGTCGGTGTGCTCAAGATTGAGAACAAGAAAGATGAGAAAGGCAGGCATGTACCATTTACGCGTGCTGACGAGTTTGTGTTTGATATGCTTGCCAGTAGTTTGGCTAATGCAGTTTATTGGATGTCCGAACGAGGGAAGCATAAACGTGGTGCTGACAACCGCGATGAGTTTCTCGAAGATATAAAAA
>Ga0307435_1000211_pt1 | contig 25578 bp, 21 predicted proteins | sample SalMarWE160470MG_FD_202164 | JGI IMG/M metagenome (GOLD analysis project Ga0307435, IMG submission 202164) | Salt marsh sediment microbial communities from the Plum Island Ecosystem LTER, Massachusetts, United States - WE1604-70 | ecosystem: Environmental > Aquatic > Marine > Intertidal zone >... | reverse complement strand
ATTGCGCTGTATTTCCGCGATGCCGACGTATATCTCAATCATCTTAGCGTCGCGGTAGAGCCTCTCCAGCGGCATGCTGGTCATGGTGCCGTAAGAACCACCGACCTGCATCGCCATACCGGTGACCGCGACAGCCACCCGTGAACTAAAGAGCTTGGCTAGCGACGACTCGTATTTTATGTCAAGCCCCTGGTCGCGGGTGAAGGCGGTCCTATATACCAGCAGCCTGGCCGCCTCTATGCGGCTGGCCATCTCGGCTAAATGCCATTGGATAGTAGGCAGCTTGGCAATCGGCTTGCCCAGCGCCTTCCTCTGTTTGGCATAGTCGATGGCTATATCCAGCGCCGCCTGGGCCACGGCGACGCCCTCGACTGCTGCCCCCAGCCGCCCTAAACTTATCGCCTCGCGCAGTATAGCGAAGCCCTGCCCCTCTGCGCCGAGCCGATTTTCCTGAGGCACGCGGACATCGTCGAGATAGACCACCGAGGCACCCAACCCTTTAAGTCCCATGGTCTGGCAGGGTTCACGAACGCTATAGCCATCGGATGAGGTGTCGATGACAAAGGCATCCAGTCCCTTGCCCTCGCCCCTGGCGAAGACCAGCACCAGATTGGTCGCCGGAGCCAAGGCGACGAACTGCTTCTGCCCGTTGATAATGTAGCTGTCGCCGCTTTTTTTAGCGGTGGTGGTAATCGCCTTGGGGTCGGAGCCGGTCTCAGCTTCGGTAAAAGCGATACCCCCCAGCTTTTCGCCCTGAGTCAGAGGAAACAATAGCCTTTTTTTCTGTTCCTCGCTGCCGAAGCGGAAGATTGCCTCTTCAGGCACGGTATTTATGGCCATTATAGCGCCGACGGTCAGCGACGCCCGGCAGAGCTGCTCCAGCGCCAGCGCGTAGCTTAAATAACCCGCTCCGCTGCCCCCGTATTCGGTGGGATAAGGCAGCCCCTGGTATCCCCGCTCGCCAATTTCTCTAGCCAACTCAAAGGGAAACTGCCCGCTGGCATCGATTTCGGCGGCTTGCGGCTTGATTGAGCGGACGGCGAAATCTTTAGCCGCCTTTTGCAGCATTTTCTGCTGTTCGCTGAGATTGAAGTTCATTCCCCTAACCCCCATCTAAAATTATAACACGTTACTGGCGTGGTTTGCGCTTCAGGTACTTGGAATAGGCGGTGAGCACATCGTGGCGGCGCAGCACTCCCAGCAGGCGTTTGGGGTTTCGCCTGTCCACCACCGGAATACGCCCGATGTCCTGGCTGCCCAGCTTCACGAAGACGTCGTGTATAAACTCGTCGGGATAAGCCACCACCACCGATTTGGAGGCGATATCCTTGACCGTCAAACCCATCAGGCTGCCCCTGGCCATAGCCGCCTCAACGTCGGCGATGGTAACCACGCCCACCAGCTCCTCCTTCTCGTTAACCACCGGGAAGCCGTGGTGCCCCGTCCGGCGCAGCTTGGCCACCAGCTCACGGACGGGCATCGTCGGGGGCACGGTGGGGAAATCCCAGGTCATCGCCTGCTCGACGGTAACCTCTCGCAGGGGGCTGGCCTTGTTCAACTGGCGAAGGTCCACCCCCCGCCGCACCAATTTAAGCGAGTATATGGTCTCACGGTTCAGCGCCCGGGAAATGACGACGCTGATAACCACGGCAATCATCAGGGGCAATATAATAGTGTAGTTTCGGGTCATCTCGAAGAGCATGATAATGGCGGTAAAAGGGGCGCGGGTGGCGCCGGCAAAGACCGCCGCCATGCCCACCAGGGCATAAGCCCCCGAGGGCGCGATATAGGCGGGAAAGAGCATGTGGGCTGACGTGCCCAGCACCCCACCCAACATCGCCCCGATAAAGAGTGATGGGGCAAAAATGCCGCCGCTCCCCCCACTGCCCAGGGTAAGCGAGGTAGCCAATATCTTCAGCACCAGCAAAATAGCCAGCGAGGACAGGGCGATCTGGCCCAGCAGGGCCTGGTCGACGCTCATATGGCTCACCCAGAAAACGTCGCCGTAGCCCACGCCGAAGAGGTCGTAGGAGTAAAGCCCGATAAGCCCGATACCCAAACCCCCGATGGCCGGCTTCAGCATTTCGGGGATATGCCAAGCGTCGAACATGTCCTCCAGTTTATAGAGTACGCGGATAAAGAGTGTGGCCGCCAGGGCGGCGGCAATGCCCAGAGCAGCGTAGGAAAGGGTCTCCCAATAGCTGACCATCTCGTAAGGGATGATATCGAAGGAAGGCTGGCTGCCCAGGAAAATATGCCCCACGAAACTGGCCACCACCGAGCTGATGACCACGTAGCCGAACTTGCGGGTGGCGAACCGCCCCAGGATTACCTCCATGGCGAAGAAGACCCCGCCGATGGGGGTATTAAAGGTGGCCGAGATACCGCCCGCGGCACCGCAGGCGAGCAGCGTTCTTACCCAGTCGTCGGAAAGCCCCAGCCACTGGCCGATGGTCGAACCGAAGGAAGAGCCTATCTGGACGATGGGCCCCTCCCTGCCCACGGAGCCACCGCTGCCGATACAGATTGAGGAAGCCAGCGCCTTGATAATGCTCACCCGCGGGCGGATGCGACCGCCCCGCAACGCCACTGCCTCTATCACCTCAGGCACGCCGTGCCCCTTAGCCTCGCGGGCACCGAAACGGGTGAGCAACCCGACGATAAGCCCGCCGACAGCGGGCAGGAGAATGATGTAGTACGGCCCCATAAAGCCGAGGTATTCGGCGCCGTTGGAGAAGAAGAAGGTCTGGACCCAGTTTATCAGCCATCGGAAACCAACCGCCCCCAACCCCGCAACAGCCCCGACGAGAATGGAAAGGGTCAGGCCGATGACTACTTCGTTGGTGCGTATCCTGTCCAGAAAAGTCGGCGACTTGGTCTTGTGCCGTGGCGTTTCGCTACCCATAAAGTTGTTTAATCCTCGGTTCTAGTCGTAAAAAGCGAGCTGTCTAGTTTAAGCGAAAAGACTAACGCTCTTCGTCGAGATAGCTCTGCAGAATAATGGCAGCGGCTTGAGCGTCGTACCCACCCTTCCCCTTCTTGCCACCCAACGCCCGCCTCATTCGTTGTGCCATAACCGTGGTCAGGCGCTCGTCCCTATAGTCCACCGGGATTTTGGTGTAGCGGCATAGACGTTGGACAAACTTCTTGACCTTCTCCACCTGCCAGCCCAGGCTGCCGTCCAGGGAGCGGGGCAGCCCGATAATAACCTGCCCCACCTCTTTCTGGTTAATGATATCGATGATAGCCTTTATCGCCAGGCTATCTTCTCTGCGTTCGATAACGGAAAAAGTGCTGGCCAGTATGCCTTCGGGGTCGCTGAGAGCCACCCCAATCCTTCTGTCCCCGATATCCAGTCCCAGACTGCGCATTATATCAAACTCTTCACCAGCTTGAGGGCTTCGTCCAGCTTTTTCTTATCCTTACCACCCGCCTGGGCTAATCCAGGCTTGCCGCCACCGCTGCCCCCCACCACCCCGGCCACCTGCTTCACTATCTTACCCGCGTCGTAGCCCTTGGCGACTAAATCGGGAGTCACGACAGCCAGGAAAGCGGGCTTGTCCTGATAAATCGTGCCCAGCACGACGATGGCGCTCTTTAGTTTATCGCGGATGATATCGCTCATCTCCCGCAGAATCTCCATGCGGGCGGAGGGAATCTTAGCCGCCAGCACGTTCACCCCCTTGATAACCTCGGCCTGAGCCAGCAGGGATTCGGCGGTCTTTCTGGCTAATTCTTTTTCCAGCACTAACGTTCTTTTGCGCTCTCTATCCAGCTCGGCATCTAATGATTCCGCCGCTTTCTGTGAATCGGATAAACGCTGGCCGACATACTCCTCAGCCCCCCGCCCCGTCACCGCCTCGATGCGCCTCAGCCCCGCGCCGATACTGCTCTCGCTGGTAATATGGAAATAGCCAATCTCCCCCGTGGCATTAACATGGGTGCCGCCGCAAAGCTCGGCGCTGATAAACGGCTCACCGATTTTAAGCACTCTGACCACATCCCCGTATTTTTCGTCGAAGAGGGCGATAGCCCCTGCTTCTATGGCCTCTTTATAGGCAAGGTTTTCATCATAGACCTTGAGGTTCTGGCGAATTTTCTCGTTGATGATGCGGTTGACCTCGGCAATCTGCTTTTCGGTCAACGCCTTGAGGTGCGAGAAGTCGAAGCGTAGTCTGTCGGGGGCGACCAGTGAGCCGCGCTGCTGGACGTGCTCCCCCAGCACCTGGCGGAGGGCGAACTGTAAAAGGTGGGTGGCGGTGTGGTTGCGAGCGATATCCCCCCGCCGCTCTATATCCACTATTGCCTCGACCTTATCCCCAACAGTCAGGCTGCCCTCGACCACCTTGCCCTGGTGAACGATAACATCGGGCGGGACATTAACGGTATTGGTCACCAAAAACCTGCCCGACTTACTTTGTATCTTACCGGTATCCCCAACCTGCCCCCCCATCTCTCCGTAAAAAGGGGTGGACTCTAAGATTATGACCGCTTCCTGACCCTCTTTTATCGTCTTTACCGACTTATCGTCGGCTGAGAGGTCAAGGATTTTGGATTTACAGTTAAGATTGCCATAGCCGACAAAAGTTATAGTGTTAGCACCCGGTGTTCCTACCGCTTCAGCAGATGGTATTCCAACGGGCCCTATGACCTGCTCTTTTTTAATCTCTGGTGTTCCGACTGCTTCCTCAGAAGGTATCCCGATGGGTTTTATAACCTGGGCTTTCCGCCCTCTCTCCCTCTGTTTATCCATCTCTTTCTCAAAACCATCTAAATCCACGCAAAAGCCGTTGTCGGCGGCAATCTCAGCCGTCAGTTCCACCGGGAAGCCGTAGGTGTCGTATAGCTTGAAAGCATCCGTTCCCGATATCTCTTTCTTACCGCTGGCTTTCTCCATAATCCCACCCAGCAGCTCCAGCCCGGTGCTCAAAGTCTCGCCGAAGCGGGCTTCCTCGCTCTCGACCACCTGCTGGATAAACTCCCGCCTTTGCTTCAGCTCGGGATAGATATGCTCCATCAGCTTTATGGTGGCTTCGGTCATCTGGTCGATAAAGGGCTTATCCAGCCCCAGCTTGCGTCCGAAAAGCGAGGTGCGGCGCAGCAATCGCCTCAGCACATAGCCCCGCCCCTCGTTACTGGGAATAACCCCATCGGCGATAAGAAAGGCGATTCCCCGACTATGCTCGGCGACCACCCTGATGGCGTTATCATTATTATCATTAGCGCCATAGTTAGTTCCCGAAAGCTCGGCGATACGCTTTATCAAAGGTACAAAGATGTCAGCCTCATAGACCGAGGGCTTATTCTGGACAGCGGCTGCCGTCCTCTCCAACCCCATTCCCGTATCGATATTGGGCTTGGGCAACGGAGTGCGCTTACCATTCTTGTCCTGGTTATACTGGGTGAAGACCAAATTCCAGATTTCGGAAAAGCGCCCGCAGTCGCAGTTGGGTCGGCAGGAAGGCTTGCCGCAGCCGACATCTTCGCCGAAGTCGTAGTGAATCTCGCTGCAGGGCCCGCAGGGACCGCTGTCGCCGGCCGGACCCCAGTAGTTGTCCTTTTCATCGAAGCGCAGGATTCTATCTTCGGGGACACCGACCTCCCGCCAGTAGCCGAAGGACTCGTCGTCATCGAGGAAGATAGTTACCCAGAGCCTTTCCTTGGGTAGTTTTAGCCATTGAGTGACAAACTCCCACGCCCAGCCAATCGCCTCTTTTTTGAAATAGTCGCCGACGCTGAAGTTACCCAGCATCTCGAAAAAGGTGAGGTGAGTGGAATCGCCCACCGCTTCGATATCGGTGGTGCGGAAGCACTTCTGGCAGGAAACCAGGCGGGGGTGGGGGGGCTTTGCCTCCCCCAGGAAGTAGGGCTTGAACTGCACCATCCCCGCCGTGGTCAGAAGCAGGGTGGGGTCGCCCTTGGGTATCAAAGAAGAGCTGGGGATTATCTTATGCTCTTTTTCCGCAAAGAAATCTAAAAAGGCTTTACGAACTTGGTCGCTGGTCATCATTTCTTAACGATTTTAGTTTAACGGGCTCTGGCTGTCAACGAGTCAGCGCCTCTGGGCGCAAAGCTCGGCAACGAGCAGGTTTAACGCCAGCCCCCCCTCGAACTTCCCCCGCTTGATGTAAAGGTCGGTCTGCAAGAGCTTTTTATAGACCTGCTTCAGCCGTTCCAGGGGATAGCGCTGCGCCTGCTCCAGCGTCTTGCGAAAAGGAAACGGCGCCAGCCCCAGCTTGCTCTGAATCTCTATATCGGACTTGCGCTTCCGCCTCATCTCTCTGGCCTGGACGACGAGCCGAACCTGGCGTGAAAGCATGGTCAGCAGATAGGATGAAGAAGCCCCCTTGCCCAATAACTGCTCCAGCAATCGCTCGGCGACCCCCGCTTTAAAGTCGAGGATGGCGTCAACCATGGCGAAGACGTTTGTCTCCTGCGCCGAGCTCACCACCTTATTGATATCCTCCGCCTCGATGCGTCGCCCACCGGTAAATAAGGTCAACTTGGTTATTTCGCCGGACATAATCCACAGGTTGCCCCCCACCAGCCTGGCCAGCAGATCCGCCGCCTGCGGAGATATGGCGCCGCCCTGCGCCGATACCTCTTTCTCTATCCACTGCTTCAGCTTCGCCTCCCTGAGCAATGGAAAAGTCCTCACCTCCGCCTGTGACGAAAGCAGCTTAAGCAGGGGGTTGGTGCTCTTTATTCTACCGTCCATCAGCACCACTACCGTGCTCTCGGGTAAGTTGCTCATGGCTTCGGCAAACGATTTGGCGCCTTCCCCCCCACCCCGATTGGACGTCTTTTTCTGTCGTCGCGGCCTGCCACTGGCTTCGAAGCGCCCCAGAAGCCCCTGGACAACGACCAGACGCTTTTCGGCCAGAAAAGGAACGGTCTCGCAAACGCCCCTGAGCTCACCCGGTGTCAGCTTCTGCCCGTCGAAGCTGGAGGTATTGGTCGCCAGCATAGACAGGTCGTCCAACTCCCGCTTTATCTCGCCGAGGAACTGGGTTATGGAAAAATCGTCTTCGCCGTGCAGTATATAGAGCAAGTCTCCCCCAGAATCTATCGGTCTTACCATTTTATCACAGGCAAGTCCCAAAATCTCTATTGAATAATGCCACTACTATGGAGTAAAATAAGTAAAACTTATTAAAACCCCGTCCGGATGCTGTCCGGCGTCGAGAGGAGAATGCTATGAACGAACGCCCCAACGAACGTCCCAGCGAACGCCCTGAGGAACTTAAAAAGCTATCAACCATCGCCACCGACATGGGATTCAACGCTGATTTGAGGACCAAAGCCATCGAGCAAATGGGCAACGCCACCTCGCAGGAAGCCCTGCGCGCCCTGCTCGACCTGGCCGCCAACGACCAGCTTACCGTCAAGGAAAGGGAACTCGCCCTCAAGCAAGCCCAGAAAATAATCAGGTCAACCCAATAATCGTAAAGCTTAAATCTTAATTTAAGAAAGTAGCGGGTTAGACCGATGACCATTGAAATCGGCATCGTCGGGCTGGCGCAGAGCGGCAAGACCACCATCTTTAATGCCCTCACCCGGGGCAAAACGGATACCAGAAGTCTCGCCCCGCATATCGGCATAGCCAAAGTGCCCGAACCGCGCCTGCAGGTTTTGGCCGATATGCTCCACCCCAAAAAGGTCGTCCCCGCCGAGGTAAGCTATATCGACATCGGCGCCTCGGTCAAGGACCTGGGCGGCGGCAAAGGGGTGGGAGGGCAAATCCTGAACCAGCTCAGCAACGCCGACGCCCTCATCGATGTCGTCCGTTCCTTCGCCGACGAGACCGTGCCCCACATCGAAGGCAGCCTGGATGTGGACAGGGACATCGCCACCGCCAACCTGGAGCTTACCCTCCACGACCTGGGCATCATCAGCCGACGGCTGGATAAGATTGAAGAATCCCTGAAGGGAGCCAAACCCGCCGAGCGCCAGTGCCTTCAGTCGGAGCAAAAGTTGTTAGCCAGGCTCAAGGTCGGCTTAGAAAAAGAGCTACCCATCCGGGAAATGGGAATCAGCCCTGACGAAGCCAGGCTCATGGCCAACTATCAGTTCCTCACCGCCAAACCCCGCCTGATTGTGGTCAATATCGGCGAAGAGCAGATAGCCGAGGCAGAAGCCATGCAAGACGAGCTTAACGCCCGTTACGCGCGGGCGGGCTCTAAGGTCATCACCCTCTGTGGCGAGCTGGAGATGGAGCTCACGCAATTGGACGACGAAGCCGCTAAGACTTTCCGCGCCGAGTACTGCCTCCCCGAATTGGGGCTGGAACATGTCGTCCAGCTTTCCTACGAGCTGCTGGGCTTAATCTCTTTCTTCACCACCGTCTCCGACGAAATGAAGGCCTGGTCCATCCCCAGGGGCACGCCGGCGCTAAAGGCGTCGGGCAAAATTCACTCCGACATAGAACGGGGTTTTATCCGCGCCGAGGTCATCAGCTACGACGACCTGATGAAGTGCGGCACTATGGCTGAGGCTCACAAAAAGGGGCTTCTGCGGCTGGAGGGCAAGGGCTATACCGTCCAGGACGGCGATGTTATTACCTTCCTCTTTAATGTCTAGTCCAGGTGTCGGGCGACCTCGGCAAGACTGCGGATTCGGAGAGCATCGGTAATATCCCCGAAGAAGTCGTGGCGGTCGATTAGAATACCCCGCATCCCCACCCCGTTAGCCCCGATGACATCTATCTCGTACTGGTCGCCGACGTAGATTGCCTCAGCAGGCTTTACCCCCACCTTTTTCAGCGCCGCCTGGAAGATTTCGGGGTGGGGCTTGTTAAAGCCCACATCTTGAGAGGTAACCGTCACCCCGAGCCAGTTGCCCAGCCCCAACTCGTCATATGTAGCGCTTATGTCGCGGTCGACGTTGGAGATAAGCCCCAGGGTCAGTCCCTGTTCCTTTAGACTATCCAGGGCCGGAGCCACGTCTTTGTAGAGCGCCATTTTCAGGTCGATAGCCAGCCACTTTTTCAGGATATTGCCGATAAGCTGCGGCGAAGCCTCCAGCCCCGCCTCTTTGAGAACCATACCGTGATAGCGCCCGTAGAGGGCTGCCGTTTCCTCTTGAGAGCGCTTGCCCATTGACAGGCGGGAGTGCTCCTTGGAGAGAAAATCGTCGGCGACCATGATGGGACGGAGCAGCTCTTTAGGGGTAATTTTAATGCCCATCTCGCCGAGCAGCTTTGATTGAGTCTCCTCGCGCGGCGGGTCGTAGTCGACCAGCGTGTTGTAGTAATCGAAAAAGACGGCCTTAATCATAAAGCTCCCTTCACTGGAGCCAGCGGTCAGAGTCGAACTGACGACCGACGGTTTACGAAACCGTTGCTCTACCACTGAGCTACGCTGGCTTCCCGCTAAGTATATCAAAATAAGCCGACTGGTAAAAGCCAATCGTCACCTCACCCAGAATTGTTGACCCCCTAAATAGCGTTATGCTACTATAATTAGCTATGCAGGTAGAGACGGAACTGGCTAAATTCACTCCTGAAAAGGATATGTTGCTGACCATCGGCGTCTTTGACGGCGTCCATCTCGGCCACCGTCACTTGATTGCCAGATTGACCGGGCTTGCCCGCCAGCAGGGATTGGCCAGCGGCGTCATAACCTTCAGCCGCCACCCCCGCGAGGTGCTGGCGCCCAATAGCCAGCTACCCTTCCTCACCGACATCGAGCGGAGGAGAGAGTTGCTCAAAAGCGAAGGCGTTGATGAGGTCATTCCCCTCTCCTTCACCCCCGAACTGGCTAAATTAAGCCCCGAAGAGTTTCTGGAGCTATTAAAAAAGCACTTAAGGATGCGGGGGCTGGTCGTCGGCCCCGACTTTGCCCTGGGCAAAAACCGCGAAGGCAATACCGACGCCCTGCACCAGCTGGGCGAGGAAATGGGTTTCAGCCTGACGGTGGTGACGCCGCTGACGATAGACGGCGAGGTGGTGAGCAGCACCGCCATCCGCCAGGCGTTAGCCGAAGGCGACACGAAACGGGCGCAAAAGCTGATGGGGCGCCCATTCCGCCTTCACGGGCAGGTGGTCAAGGGAGACAGGCGGGGCAAAGAACTGGGCTTCCCCACCGCCAACCTGGAAACCGAAGCCGAGCAGGCATTGCCCGCCGACGGCGTCTATACCAGCCGTGCCTTTATCGATGCTCAAGCCTATCCGGCCATGACCAACATCGGCCTTCACCCCACCTTCGGCAGCGATAAGCGCCTGGTCGAAGTCTATCTAATGGACTATCGGGGCGACCTCTACGGGCGGGAGCTGGCCGTCGAAATCATCGAACGCCTGCGCGGCGAGATAAAGTTCGACACTCCCGAAGAGCTAAAAAAACAGATTGCCGAAGACGTAAAAAGGGGCAAAGCCACCCTGGAAATCCGAGGTGCGAGTTAGACCATGCAAGAAGCCGAACTCAGCTATTTACTAAAGCGGGGAGTCGCCGAAATCATCGTCGAAGACGAGATGGCGCAACTGCTGCGCGCCGGCAAGAAGCTACGATTAAAGGAAGGCTTCGACCCCAGCTTCCCCGATATTCATCTGGGACATATGGTTGCCCTTAGAAAGCTGCGTCAGTTCCAGGAGCGCGGGCACCAGATTGTACTCATCGTGGCCGACTGGACGGCGCAAATCGGCGACCCCAGCGGCATGTCGGTCACCCGCCCCATGCTGACTATGGAACAGGTCAAGGCAAACGCCGAGACCTACATGCAGCAGTTTTTTAAAGTAGTTGACAAGGAAAAGACCGAGATACGCTGGCAGAGCGAATGGTTCGGCAGGTTTGATTTAAGCGATATCATCCAGCTCACCAGCAAGTTCACCGTGGCCCAATTCCTGGCGCGGGATGATTTCAGCGCCCGCTATAAAGCCGAAAAACCCATCGCCATCACCGAGCTGCTCTATCCCCTGCTCCAGGCCTATGACTCGGTGGCGATTGAAGCCGATGTCGAATTCGGCGGCACCGACCAGAAGTTCAACTTCCTGGTAGGACGGGAGCTGCAATCAATGATGGGCCAGCGCCCCCAGCAATGCTTTATGGTACCCCTGCTGGTGGGCACCGACGGCAGCCACAAGATGAGCAAGAGCCTGGGAAACTATATCGGCGTCGCCGAAGCCCCCGAGCAGATATACGGCAAGGTGATGTCGGTGCCCGACGACCTCGTGCTCAACTACTTCGAGCTTTTGACCGATGTCCCCGATAAGGAGCTTGGGGAATTTAAGGCAGGCCTGGAAAAGCAAAAAGTCAATCCTATGGAGCTTAAAAAGCGATTAGCCAGGGAGATTATCACCCAGCTCTACGACCCGAAATCGGCTACCGAGGCCGAGGGATATTTCGAGAGAACGGTGCAGAACAAGGAAATGCCCGACGAGATAGCCCTGGGTACCAAGTCAGGCAAGAGTCTCCAGGATTACCTCGCGGAAAACCGACTGGCTAAAAGTAAAAGCGAAGCTAGACGTCTCATTGATCAGGGTGCCGTATATATTAATGACGAAAGAGTTAAAGACGCAAATTATACTGTTCAAAAAGATGATATCATAAGAGTGGGCAAGCGACGTTATATTCAGTCTACCTAGTGCTAACTAGCATGTAAAAACGCCGCTTTGCCAAAGTGATTAACAAAGACTAGCTAGAAAAAAGGAGATATAACATGGATAATCTACGTATCCCCGGCCCCACCCCCATCCCCGACGAAGTGCTCAAGGTAATGAGCCGCCAGATGATAAATCATCGCGGCCCTGAGTTCAAAGAGCTTCAGGACAATGTGCTCGCCGACCTGAAAAAGCTCTTCCAGACTAAAAATGACGTTTTCCTGCTCACCGGCTCCGGCACCGGTGGACTTGAGGCGGGCGTGGTCAATACCATGTCCTCCGGTGACAAGGTGCTATCGGTGTCCATCGGCGTCTTCGGCGACCGTTTCGCCGACATCGCCAAGCACTTCGGCGCCGATGTCATCAACCTGAACTTCGAGTGGGGCAAAGCCGCCGACCCTGATGCCGTGCGTAAGGCGCTCCAGGCCGACCCCAAGATAAAGACGGTGCTGGTCACGCATAACGAGACCTCCACCGGTGTCACCAACGACCTCAAGGCGATAAGCGCCGTGGTCAAGGAATTCGACAAGCTGCTGGTGGTGGACGCCATCAGCTCCCTGGGCTCCATCGAGCTGCCCGTGGACGACTGGAACATAGATGTCGCCATCACCGGCTCGCAGAAGGGCTGGATGGTGCCCCCGGGACTGGCTATGGTCAGCATCAGCCCGAAGGGCTGGCAGGCACACGCCGAGTCCAAGATACCCAGCTTTTACTGGGACTTCGGCAAGGCGAAGAGCTACCTGGAGAAGGGGCAAACGCCCTGGACGCCCGCCGTCAGCGTGATTTACGGCCTGGAGGTATCGCTCAAGATGATGCTCAAGGAGGGCCTGCCCAATATCTTCGCCCGTCATGCCCGCATCGCCCAATCCGTCCGCGACGGCGTCAAGGCGCTGGGCCTATCCCTCTTCGCCGAGGAGAGCCATGCCTCCAACACGGTTACCTCGGTAGCCGGCTCGGGCGGGCTCGACACCAGGAAACTGGTCAAGCTGATGAGGGAGCAGGAGCACGTCGTGCTTGCCGGCGGACAGCGGACGCTGGACGGCAAGATATTCCGCGTCGGCCACCTGGGCTGGGTAAGCGACGACGACATCAAGGGATTACTGTCATCCCTGAAAAAGGTACTGCCCCAGGCCGGATTTACTGGCTAGGAGAGGGTAAAATGAAAGTCTTAATTGCCGACAAGCTTGCCGAGGAAGGGATAAATATTCTGCGCCCCCACGCCGAGGTGGATGTCAAGACCGGCCTCAAGCCCGAGGAGCTTATAGCCGTCATCGGCGACTACGATGCCCTGATTGTACGCAGCCAGACCAAGGTCACGGCTGATGTCATCCGGGCCGGCAAAAAGCTGCAGGTCATCGCCCGCGCCGGCGTCGGCGTGGATAATGTCGATGTCGATGAAGCCACCCAGCATGGCATCATCGTGGTCAACGCCCCCACCGGCAACACCATCTCCGCCGCCGAGCACACCATCGCCCTCATGCTCGCTTTAGCCCGCAACATCCCCCAGGCTAACACCATGCTCAGAGGAGGAGAGTGGAAGCGCTCCGACTTTATGGGCACCGAGGTAAGGAACAAGACCCTGGGCATACTGGGGCTGGGCAATGTCGGCTCGGAGGTAGCCAAGCGCGCCCACGGGCTGCAGATGAAGCTCATCGGCCACGACCCCTTTATCTCCGTCGAACACGCCCGTCACCTGCAGGTGGAGCTTGTCCCCATCAAGCAACTGCTCAAGGAATCGGACTTTATTACCCTCCATATGCCCCTGACCTCGTCAACCAAGGGGATGCTCGGGGCCAAGGAGTTGGCTACGGTCAAGCCCACCGCCAGGATTATTAACACCGCCCGCGGCGGGCTCATCAACGAGGAGGCTCTGGCGAAGGCGGTAAAGGAAAAGAGGGTGGCGGGGGCAGCTATCGATGTCTTCCCCACCGAGCCCTGCACCCGGAGCATACTCTTCGAGGACGATAGCATAATCGTTACCCCCCACCTGGGCGCTTCCACCACCGAGGCTCAGGCTATGGCCGCCAGCGATGTCGCCGAACAGGTGGTCGACATACTCCAGGGGAAACCACCCCGCTACCCCGTCAACGCTCCGTTTATACCCTCGGAGACACTGTCGGCGCTGGCGCCCTTTATAGAGGTGGCGGCGACGCTGGGACGGCTGGTCGGCCAGCTCGCCGAGGGGCAGACAAACTCAGTGCAGATTCGATACGAAGGCGAGATTTCCAACTATGATACCAACTCCCTCAAGGCCGCCGTCCTGGGCGGGCTTTTGGAAGAGATAAGCGAGGAGCGGGTCAACATCGTCAACGCCGACATCGTGGCTTCCCGCCGAGGCTTGACCGTCGTCGAGCAGAAAGAGACGACCTGCGAAAACTACGCCAGCCTCATCACCGTTGAGGTCACCACCAGCGCCGGCGTCACTATCGGCGCGGGCACGGTGATACATGGCGAATCGCATATCGTACGGGTCAACAAATTCTGGATGGATATCGTGCCCACAGGCGGCTATTTCCTCTTCTGCAACCATAAGGACCAGCCCGGTCTTATCGGCGCGGCGGGCAAGATAACCGGTGACGCCGATATCAACATCAGCGCCATGCACCTTTCTCGATTAAAGCCGAGGGGCGACGCCCTGATGATACTGGCTCTGGACGAGCCTTTACCTGTGGAAAAGCAGCAGCAGATACTATCGCTGCCCGATGTCTATTCGGTGAAACAGGCCAAACTCTAGTCCAGGCGGTGCAATACCAGCCCCGCTGGCGCCTTGGGGTAGAAGTAGGTCGCCTTGCGCGACATCTTATCGCCGGCGTCGGCGATGGCTTTGACCGCCTCCGCCCTCACCGGGCTCAAGAGAAAGGCAAGCTGGTATTCCTGACTTAAGACCCTGTCCACCGCATCCCGGCCGTCGTAGCTGTAGCTTATGACCGACTGACCGCTTTCCCCCAGCTCGTGGGGTATAACGCTATCGACGATATCGACATCCAGCCTCTTGTACAATTCGGAGTGGAAGTGGGGCATCATCTGGTCAGCGGCGCTGAAATCGCGCAGTTTGAGCCGCAGCAACCGTCCCTCGTTCAGACCAAGCAGGACCAGTTTCACCTCGCTGGCTTCTCCCCCCGAAAGCAGGCCGTCGATTTGCCCCCAGACATCGGCTTTGCCGATGGCTAATTCCTCGGCCTCGAAAAACGAGTGCAATCTGGTGTTAAGCTCGCTCAAAGCGGCTCTGGACATGCCGCGCACCAGCCTGTGGGCGGGCAGGATGACCAGCCCGGGGTCGGCGAAATCCACCAGCTCCATCATGACGAAGTTAAAGGCTTCCTTACCCGAAACCGATGAAGAACGGGCGCGCTGCTCCCGCTGGTAGCTGAGCGCGCTTTCGTAGCGGTGATGCCCGTCGGCGATATAGAGTGGTTGGTCGGACAGGCCAACGCTTAGCTGTCTGACAGCCTCAGGCTCATTAATAGCCCAGAGGTTATGCCTTTCCCCATCAATCTCGCTGGAGCCAAGTATAGACGGATTTTTCTCCTGTTTAGCCAGCAGCGAGGAGACCTGTCCTCCTTTGTCTTCGAATAGGGCCAGTATGGGGCTGGTATTGGCCTGGCACACCCAGAGCAGGCTCAGTCGGTCGGTGGTGTGCTCGGCAAGCGTGCCTTCGTGGGGACGGACGACGTTGTCCGCCCATTCCTGCAGGCGAACGCCGGCGATGATACCGCGCCGACGGTATTCCCGGCCGCCGTGGTGGAAATAGTGGTCGTGCAGGTAGATAGACGGCGCTTCGTCAGCAACCAGAACCTTTTGCGCCAGCCACCGCTCCAGAACAGCCGCCGAACGGGTGTATTTATTATCGGTAGTCGTATCCTGGGGCAGCTCCCGGTTATGCTCCAGGCGGACGAAGTTGTATTCGTTACGCTGATAAAGCTCCTGCTGCAATTGTGGCGAAATAACATCGTAGGGGGGGCAGATAACTTCGGCCAGGTCCTTGACTTTGCGCTGGTTGTAGTGCACCCCGCGGAAGGGATGAATATCAGCCATAACTCTCTCTTTCTAAACTATGAGGGGCTTCGCTAACCTAGTTTACCCCATAGTTCGGGAAGGGCACAAGTCGGTTACCAGATAACCAGTACATCCTGAATCACGTCGTCCCAGTACGGTATTGCATAGTCGTTCAACTGGGAATAGCCCCGGCCGATTTCCACCCTGACCTCGTCATCGAACTGGGGCTCGAAATAGACCAGCCCCCGGTCGATGGTGTCGAAGGCGACTATGGAATGCCCCGAATCCGAATAGCGCAACTCGACGTAGGCGCAGCGCCAACCCTCCGCCTCGGCGTTATTGCAGACGTCCCGGGAGAAGTGGCTGCAAACATAGTTATCTTCGTCGTAGTAGTTCCGGTCGGTGTGGTCGCTGTGTATGAAGGCGACCGCCTCGGCATAAGTGGGGTCTTTCAGGCAAAAACCGTGCCCGGTGCCGGCATCTATGCCCTCGGTATAGCCCTCACTATAGCCATCCTCATAGCCGACGGCTTCACCCTCGTCATAACCCTCGTACTTGCCCAGGTTATAACCATCGCTGTAGCCGTCCTGGTTGCCCGTTATATAGCCGACCTTCTGCCCCGACGAATAGCCTTCATCATAGCCGGTGGCATCGCCCACGGCGTAAGCCACGTTATAGAGGATAAAACTGCCCGCGCCGACTGCCGCCATTATGCCGATTGATATCAAAATTCGTTTTAGCCACATTTTACCGACCCCCCTTAGTTTATACTATTATAGATTATAGCGTTTTCTCTTTTGCCCAGCTAGCTGGTGTGTTATAATTTTTCTGCAAAACGTATGTTGAAGGTGCTCTGTGGTTGACTTTAACCAGCTAAAACAGAGGATAGAAAAGCTAAGGGCGGAAATCAACCATCACAACTACCGCTACTACGTGCTGGACAGCCCCGAGGTTTCCGACGCCGAATACGATGAAATGATGCGGGAGCTGCAGGGGCTGGAGGCGGAATACCCCCGGTTTCTCACCCCCGACTCCCCCACCCAGCGTGTCGGGGCGGCGCCCGTGGAAGCCTTCGGCGTCGTCGAACACCGCTATCCCCTCTTATCGCTGGGCAACGCCTTTTCTGAAGAAGAACTGTCTGCCTGGTACAGGCGCATTTCCAAGCTGCTGGACGGACAGAAATGCGACTTCGCCGGCGAGCACAAGATTGACGGGCTGGCCGTGGCGCTGACCTATATCGACGGCAAGCTCGCCAGTGGGGCTACCCGCGGCGACGGACTGCGCGGCGAGGATATAACCCAGAACCTGAAGACGGTAAGGAGCATTCCCCTATCGGTGAGAGGAGACTTCCCGCCCCGATTCGAGGTGCGCGGCGAGGTATTTTTACCCAAGGCAGGCTTCGAAAAGCTGAACCGCGAGCGGGCCGAAGAAGGCTTGTCCCTCTTTGCTAACCCCCGCAATGCCGCCGCCGGCTCGGTGCGCCAGCTCGACCCGCGCATCACCGCCAAACGCCCGCTGGACATCTATATCTATATGCTCGGCTACGCCGAAGACAAAGCCACCCCACCCACCCACTGGGAGACTATGGAATACCTTAAAAGCCTCGGCTTCAAGATAAACCCCAACAACCAGTTGCTGGCCAGCATCGAAGCGGTCGAAGAGTATTACTCAAAATGGGTGGAGCGCCGTGAGAGCCTCCCTTACGAAGCCGACGGCATCGTGGTCAAGATAAACCAGATTGGATTGCAGGAACGTCTGGGCGACATCGGCCGTGAGCCGAGGTGGGCGGTAGCCTACAAGTTCCCCGCCGTCCAGGGCACAACGGTTCTAAAGAGCATTGAAATCAGCGTGGGGCGTACGGGCACGCTCAACCCATACGCCGTTTTAGAGCCGGTGGCGGTGGGCGGCGTCACCATCAAGCACGCCGCTTTGCACAATGAAGACGATATCCGCCGCAAGGACATCCGCATCGGCGATACCATAGTCATCCAGCGCGCCGGCGAGGTCATCCCCCAGGTCATCGGCCCCACCCCCGCCAGCCGGGAGCGCACCGGCCGGGAAAAGACGTTCAAAATGCCCCGGCGCTGCCCGGTGTGCGGCTCCGAGGCAATCAAGCATCAGGGCGAGGCAATGTACTATTGTAGTAATGCCGCCTGCCCGGCACAGGCGCAGCAGCGCATCGAGCACTTCTCTTCAAGAGGGGCGATGGATATCGAGGGCATCGGCGAAGCCCAGAGCGTTATCCTGTATAACCACGGGCTGGTCAAAAACGCCGCCGAACTCTACAAATTGAAAGAGAAAAGAGCCGAGCTCCTGAAGCTGGAAAACACGGGCGAAAAGAGCGTCGATAACCTGCTCAAAGCGATAGAGGAGAGCAAAGAAAGGCCACTGGCCAGATTAATCTTTGCTTTAGGCATACGCCACATCGGCGGCGAGACGGCGGAGATTCTGGCCCGACGCTTTGGTAGTATAGATAAGCTGTCTAAGGCATCACGGGACGAACTAATGGAAATAGAAGCCATCGGCCCCAAGATTGCCGACAGCATACTCGCCTTCTTCCGCCAGGAGGAAAACCGCCAGATTATCCAGGGCTTGAAAGAAGCGGGCGTCAGGCTGGAAGAAAAGGGCAAGACCGAAAAACTGCCCCTGTCCGGCAAGGAGTTCGTCATCACCGGAAGACTGGAGTCTTTCTCCAGACAAGAAGCGGAGGAGAAAATAAAAGCCCTCGGCGGCACGGCTAAAGATAACGTCACTAAAAAGACCGCCTATCTCGTGGTCGGCACCGACCCCGGCGGCACCAAGCTGGCTAAAGCCCAGGAGCTGGGCACAACGCAGATTGACGAAAAGAAGCTGTTGAGCATCTTGGAGGGAAAATCTTAATGAAACTAATCGTGGGCCTAGGCAATCCGGGGCGGTCTTACGCCCGCAACCGTCACAACATCGGCTTTATCTGCCTCAACCACTTCGCCCGAACTCAGGGCATAAAGTTCGACAAGAAGAAGGGTCTGGCCCGCATCGGCACGGGCAAGGCGGCTGGCAACGAGGTGGTGTTGGCCCGTCCCCAGACCTTTATGAACGATAGCGGACGGTCGGTAAGCCGTTTAGTAAAGAAGTTCGACACCGACTTTAATGACCTCATTGTCATCCACGATGACCTCGACCTGCCTCTGGCTAAAATCCGCATAAGTCACGGCAGCAGCTCCGGCGGGCACAAGGGCATTAACTCTATCATTCAAGAACTGGGCAGTCAGGACTTTATTCGTATTCGGGTGGGCATCGGGCGGCCCGGCAAGCCCGAAATCAGCGAGGACGATATTATCGCCTATGTCCTCAGCGACTTTACCCCCACCGAAAAACGAGCCATCAATAAAATTATTCCCAAGTCAAGTGAGGCCATCCTCTACCTGCTCACCGATGGCTTAACCCCCGCCATGAACCGGTTTAACTAGCACCCCACCCCGTTCTATATCTTTTCCCACCCGCCACCCTTCAAGGTAGAAAGGGGGCATAGCCCCCTCTAGAAAAGACCTTTGTGGGCGGGCTGGTGTGGGAAAAATAACTTGGGGGTGGGGCGGAGAGAAAAAGGAATCCCCTTTTAAAAGGGAAAGCGGCCAAACTATGATAGGTTTACTCTTAGTAATAGGCGCCTCAATCGGAAGACTCTTTAGATTGATAGCTAGAGCCGTCAAACGCCGCTCTTAAATCCCTCAAAACAACAAGGTGGGGATGTGGGACACAAACCCTACAGGAGGATATAAAAGGGGTACCACCCTTATAGGGTGGGTTTTGGGTGGGAAGAAAAACCTCCCTTTCCTAATTCAAACTCTGGTGCTATAATCCGTATACGCATGACCAAAAAACAACCCATCATTGCCGTCATCGGCGGCGGCAGCTGCAACCGGGAAGAAACCCGTCTGGCGGAGGAAGTCGGGCGTGAACTGGCCAGGCGCGGCGCTACCCTGGTGTGCGGGGGGCTGGGGGGAGTTATGGAAGCCGCCTGTAAAGGCGCTAGCGCCGAAGGAGGCACCACCATCGGCATCCTGCCCGGGGACAACCGCCAGTCGGCCAACCCCTATGTCCAGATTCCCATCGTCACCAACCTGGGCTACGCCCGCAACGTGGCTGTGGTCAAATCGGGCCAGGCGGTTATCGCCGTCGGCGGCAACTACGGCACCCTCTCCGAGATAAGCCACGCCCTCCAGAGCGGCATCCCCGTAATCGGCTTAAACACCTGGTCGATATCCCGCAACGGCAAAGAGGACAAGGCAATCGTTACCGCTAAAAATGCCGTTGAGGCGGTAGATAAAGCCCTCAAACTAATATCAAAGGAGTCGGGGGAATAAATGACCAAGATTGACAGCGTCAAAGCCAGAGAGATTTTGGACTCCCGGGGCAATCCCACCCTTGCCGTCGAGGTAACTCTCGACGACGGCATTACGGGCCGGGCGGCGGTGCCCTCCGGGGCCAGTACCGGCCAGCACGAAGCGGTGGAGCTGAGGGACGGCGATAAGTCCCGTTTCGGCGGCAAGGGCGTGCTCAAGGCGGCAGCCAACGTCAATAACGAAATCGCCAAGGCGGTAAAAGGCATGTCCGCCACCGACCAGCCCGCTTTAGACCGCAAGCTCATCGAGCTCGACGGCACGGCCAACAAGTCGCGCCTGGGGGCTAACGCTATTCTGGGGGTATCATTAGCCACCGCCCACGCAGTAGCTAACTCCGCCGAAATGCCCCTCTACCTGTATTTAGGACAGGAGGATATTTATACCCTGCCCGTGCCCATGCTTAATATCTTAAACGGCGGCAAGCACGCCGCCGAGTCCACCGACTTTCAGGAATTTATGGTTGTGCCCGCTGGTGCCGAAAGCTTTAGTGAAGCACTACGGATGGCTACCGAGATTTACCATTCTTTAAAGAAGGTGCTCAAGGATAGAAATTTAAACACCAACGTCGGCGACGAAGGCGGCTTTGCCCCCTTCCTCCCCTCCAACCAAGATGCCATCGAAGCCATACTGGCCGCCATGGAAAAAGCCGGCTATGTCCCCGGCAAAGACTGTTTCATCGCTTTAGACCCCGCCGCCAGCGAGTTCTATCAGGACGGCAAATACATTCTGGCTAGAGAGGGCGTCTCGCTCAGTAGCCAAGAGATGGTTGAATATTATGTCAAATGGGCAAGCGCCTACCCTATCATCAGCATCGAGGACGGTATGGCTGAAGACGACTGGGAAGGCTGGCAGCTAATTACGCAGAAGCTGGGCGAGAGAGTGCAACTGGTCGGCGACGACCTCTATGTCACCAACGTCGAGCGATTAAGCCGGGGTATTGAGATGAAAGCGTCAAATTCTATTCTCATCAAGCTCAACCAGATCGGCACCCTCACCGAGACCGTCGCCGCCATCAAGATGGCGCAGCAGGCGGGCTGGACGGCGGTGGTCAGCCACCGCTCCGGCGAGACCGAGGATACCACCATCGCCGACCTGGCGGTGGGCTTGAACACCGGACTAATCAAAGCGGGCGCCCCCTGTCGCTCCGAGCGCACCGCCAAGTATAACCGCCTGCTCCGCATTGAAGAGGAGTTGGGCGAAAACGGTAATTTTGCCGGAACGAGCGCTTTCTACAACCTGAAGCAATAGAATGAACAAGCTGAATTTAGCCGATAAGAGCCTGAAACCGATCAGAAAGTGGGTCTGCCACAAGCTGGAGTGCTTCGCCGACTATATCGAAGCCTACACCGGTGCGCTGGGCAAAGACCGCTATTGCTACCTGGAGCTATACGCCAGCGGCGGCAAGTGCCTCGGCAAGGGAACCGATTGTATCATTGACGACTCGGCGCTGCGGGCGCTGGCCACCAAGAGAAAGTTCGACAGCTACATACTCATCGCCCGGGATTCACAGGACGCCGAAAGCCTTGAGCAGTTGACGGCACATAATGACGCCGAGGTAAAGATAATCACCGGCAACTGCGTCAACGAAAAAGTCCTCCAGCAGGCTTTCGACCTTATCCCCCGCTCGGCATCGAGCTTCGCCCTTATCGACCCGCCCGGATACAGGCAACTGCGCTGGTCGACTATCAAGAAGCTGGCTGCCCACGGCAAGGACTGGAAGGGGCATAAGGTAGAGCTTTTAATACTCTTCCCCCTGGAGATGGCGCTGTTGCGCAACCTGACCCGTCCCGAGTGCCAGTCCTCGATAACCCGCCTCTACGGCAACCGCCAGTGGCAGGAAATCAGCCAGAAAAGGCTGGAGGGCAAGATAAGCTCGGAAAAGATGAGAAACAAGCTGGTCAAGCTCTTCAGGGCGGGATTAAAGGAGCTGGGCTACAAATATGTCGAAGACTTCAAGCCGGCTTCGCCCTCCACCCACCCCCTATACCACGTAATCTCGGCCAATGACAGCGGGCGAAGAGCCAAGATGATAAGCGAAGCCTGGGGCAAGGCGAGATACCTGCCCTGCGAGCTGCTCTACGATAAGAAAGACAGATGAAAAAGATAGGCATCACCACCACCGTTCCCCTGGAGATATTACTGGCTGCCGGCTACCAGCCCGTCGACCTCAATAATATCTTTATTAGCGACGAAAGGCCGGAAAGGCTGGTCTCTATCGCTGAGAGGGCCGGCTTCCCCTTAAATTGCTGTAGCTGGATTAAGGGCATCTACGGCACCTGCATGGAGTACAAGATTGATACCGTCCTCTGCGTCACTACGGGCGATTGCTCCAACACCGTCATGCTCATGGAGGTGCTCAGGCTCAGGGGCGTAAAGACGATACCCTTCGCCTACCCCGACCGGCCCGATACCGGGCAGATGCAAATGGCGCTGGAGGAGCTGGCCAAAACCCTGAATACGACGCTGGATGCCGCCGACAGGGTCAGAGATGAGCTAAAGCCCTGCCGCCAGCTGGCGCTGAAGCTGGACGAGCTGACCTGGAAAGAAGGCGTGGTCAGCGGCTACGAGAACCACCTCTGGCTGGTCTCCGCCTCCGACTTTAACCGGGATTACCATAGCTATCGGCAGGAGCTAAAAGCATTAATAGACCAGTGCCTCAAGCGCCAGCCCTACCCGTCGAACTGGCTCAGGATAGCCTATATCGGCGTGCCCTCGGTCTACGGTAAAGACCTCTATAACTATCTGGAGAGCCAGGGTACCAGGGTGGTCTTCAACGAAATCCAGCGCCAGTTCGCCATGCCCCACCCCACCGACTCCCTGGCCGAGCAGTACAGCCGATACACCTACCCCTACTCCATATACGACCGCCTCGAGGACATCACCGCCGAGCTCAAAAAGCGTCGGGTAGACGGTGTCATTCACTACGTCCAGGCGTTCTGCCACCGCGGCATCGGCGACATCATCTTCCGGGACGCCATAAAACTGCCCATTTTAACACTGGAAGGCAACGATGACTTTCACCTCAACCAGCACCTCAAGACCAGGGTCGAAGCCTTTATCGATATGCTGCAACGCAGTCGGCGCAGAACGAAAATAGCTGAGGAGGTATAGATATGACCAAAATCGGCATAAACGGTTTCGGACGGGTGGGGCGATTAACCTTAAGGGCGATTAACCAGAACCACAAGGGCAGGCTGGAGGTAGTCGCCGTCAACGACCTGACCGACACCAGGACCAACGCCCACCTGCTCAAATGGGATAGCTCCTACGGCCCCTACCCCGGTGAGGTCAAAGCCGCCGATGATAGCATCGTAGTCGACGGCAAAAAGGTAAAGGTGCTCGCCGAGCGCGACCCGGCTAAAATCCCCTGGGGCGACCTCGGCGTGGAGATTGTCATCGAGTCCACCGGTCTCTTCACCGACGCCACCAAGGCGGCGGCGCACCTCGAAGGCGGCGCCAAAAAAGTCATCATCTCGGCGCCGGCCAGCAACGAGGATATAACCATCGTCCTCGGCGTCAATGAAGCCCAATACCAGCCCGATAAGCATAATGTTATCTCCAACGCCTCCTGCACCACCAACTGCATCGCCCCGGTGGTCAAGGTGCTGCACCAGAACTTCGGCGTGAGCCGGGGTCTGATGACCACCATCCACGCTTACACCAACGACCAGCGGCTATTGGATACCTTCCACAGCGACCTGCGACGGGCGCGAGCCGCCGCGCTCAACATCGTGCCCACCACCACCGGTGCCGCCCGCGCCGTAACCCAGGTCATCCCCGAGCTTAAAGGGCGGCTGCACGGCTTGGCGCTCAGGGTGCCCACCGCCACCGTCTCGCTGGTCGACCTGGTCGCCGACCTGGAGAAAGAGGTCACCGCAGAAGAGGTCAATAAGGCTCTGGAGAAGGCGGCATACGGAGAGTTAAAGGGCATTATGGAGTACTGCACGGAAGAGCTGGTCAGCACGGACTTCAAGGGCAACCCGGCCAGCTCCATAGTCGACGCCCCCACCACCATGCTCATCGGCGGCAACATGGTCAAGGTGCTGGCCTGGTACGACAATGAGTGGGGCTATAGCTGCCGCCTGGGCGACCTGGCCGCCTATGTCGTTAGTAGAGGGCTCTAGCCAGACTCCTACCCATAGTCAGGGTTGACATTGTAAGGCAACTATGATTACAATAGACAAAATAGTCTTAATTTGAGAGGTGAGAAAATGAAATTGGTGGTTGTAGGTCTCGGACAATGTGGTGGTAGGATTGCCGATGAATTTGCCCGTCTAAGTAAAAGAGCACGTGCCCACCGCGGGATGGAGATAGTTACCGGTGCTTTCGCCGTAAACACGGATGCTGCTGATTTAAGCGGTTTGCAAACCATCAGGCCTGATTACCAGCACAGAATTCTGGTTGGGGGTCGGAGGACGGGCGGTCACGGCGTAGGTAAAATCAACGAGCTGGGGGCTGAGGTAGCCAGGGAAGACGGCGACAAGGTCGTCGATGCCCTGAGAACAGCCCACCGCTTCTTTGAAACCGACGCCTTCCTGCTTATCGCCGGTGTTGCCGGTGGTACCGGCTCGGGGGCGTTGCCCATCATCACCCAGATGATGAAAGACCGCTACATCGATAAACCGGTCTACACGCTGGCAGTTCTCCCCTTCGCCCACGAAGAGGAGACCGAGGAAAGGACTATCTACAATGCGGCTACCTGCCTCAAATCGCTCTACACCACGGCCGACGCCGTATTCCTGGCTGACAATCAGCGCTTCGTCAGGAAGGACTTCTCGCTGAGGAACAACCTCTCCCAGATTAACACCCTCATGGTCGAGCCCTTCTACAACCTGCTCTGCGCCGGCGAAGAAACCAAGCGCCGCCACATCGGTGCCCGAATGGTCGACGCCGGAGACATCATCCAGAGCTTGGTCGGCTGGACGGTAATCGGCTACGGCAAAGCGCAGCTGCCCACCTGGAGCTTCTTCTCCTGGGGCCGGAACTTCCGCAAGAAGAGCACTGAGACCCACCGCGGCATTCAGGCGATGGACGAGGCTTTAAGTGAGCTTTCCGTCAAGTGCAACCCCGCGGAGTCGGGCAGAGCCCTGTACCTGGTCTCGGCGCCGCACAAAGAAATGAACATGGACCTGGTCAAAGACCTGGGCGAGTACCTCAGGGATATGGCTCCCGAGGCCGTCATCAGGAACGGCGACTACCCCAGGGAAAAGAACCTGATAGACGTAACCCTGGTCCTCTCCGAGCTGGGCGCCGTCGACAAGATAAAGAACTACTACGAAACCGCTACCCAGTTTATCCACGCCTCCAAGGGCAGAGAGAAACAGGCTGAGGGTAAGCTCAAGGAAATAGAAGAGGCATCGAAGGACATACCCTCATTACTATAATCTAAATCCCGAACTCATAAGCCAGCTTTACCAGTGGGAAAAAGATAGCAGAACTGGTAAGGCTGGCTTTTATTTAACAACAAACCTCTATCGGCCCCAGAATCCCCTTTGGAAACCAGCCAATTTAGGGTATAATAGAGACATCGATGTCATCTCAAGTTTTTTATCGCAAGTGGCGTCCCCAGACCCTGGCCGATGTCGTCGGTCAGGCGGCGGTAACCCA
>Ga0307435_1000210_pt1 | contig 25688 bp, 25 predicted proteins | sample SalMarWE160470MG_FD_202164 | JGI IMG/M metagenome (GOLD analysis project Ga0307435, IMG submission 202164) | Salt marsh sediment microbial communities from the Plum Island Ecosystem LTER, Massachusetts, United States - WE1604-70 | ecosystem: Environmental > Aquatic > Marine > Intertidal zone >... | reverse complement strand
AACCCCAATTCCCCCGACACAGCCCATGAAACCCAAAAATTCCAAGACCTCCCGTCCAAAATCCGTTTGGTAAAAAAATTATAAAAACACAACCAAAAACAATAACTCCAGAATTCATTCCTTAGGGTTAAGCAAATCAAATCTCATACTTACATAATGTCTTCTGGAAGTATATTCTTTATGCCTGTTTATTTCAAATTCACATCTCTTATAAAAATTAACTGATTTAAGATACGAGTCCACTGTTATAAACCTGCATGCGCTATACTTCTTAGCCTGTCTGATTAGCCCAATAGCAATCTGAATAATCAGTTTACCTAGGCCCTTTCCTTGAAATGTCTTGTCGATTCCTAATCTTCCTATCTTAGATGCCGGATATTCTGTATGTGGTTTTTCAATAGCGGCTTTATCCTTTTCTTCTAATTCCAGTTTGACTGCATCATTTTGCAGAGAGAAGAATCCTATCACCATGTCATTAAATATAACAAGGTACACATTGGCGATTCCATTATCCTGGTATCCAAAAGAATCCTTTTTCAGGAATTCATCCAAATCCTGATCTCCGCAGTTAAAATCATCTAATTTATACAGCTTGGACAATGGAGAGACTTTAATATCAGATAATTCAAACTTTCCATCTATCATTTTCAGAAGTCTTTCTTAACGCTTTCAAAAACTCGGTCGCACTCTCTAAGAAATCTTTCCTTTTTAGCGCTGTATCTAAGATTTTCTATGCTTCTTAAAAATCTGTCCTTATCCTCACCCGTCAGTATGGGTGTTGGGGTTATTGGTCTTGCCATATAAAACAACCTTTTCTTACTGGTAAGAAAGTCCAGTATAAAAGAGTTTATAGTATGTATGATATATATTTTAAACTATATATTAAAAACTAGTTTACTTTTTGCTACTAAATTATCACTCAAACCCCCCAAACCTCCACAGCTACGCACCTTAAACAAAAATTCCAAGACCTGCCGTCCAAAATCCGTTTGGTAAAAAACTTTAAATAAACAATCATAAACCGTCATCCTATGCCAAAAAAACCTTCTCCAGAAAACCCAAAATGCCCGAAATGCAGCAGCAAAACAATCAAATGGGGAATAAGAAAATCCAAAAAAAGAACATCCCAAAAATACCAGTGCAAAAACCCAGAGTGCAGAAAATACTTCACCCTCCAGCCAGAACTCCAGTCCCGCAAAACCTACAATATCAGCCTAATCCTAAACGCAATAACAAATCTAAACCTCGGCTATAGCATAAAACAAACAAGAAGCTATTTCAAGGGAAAAACCCATAAACAAAAAACAAAGCTCCCAAAATCCACAATAAGCTGGTGGTACAACCAATTTAAACAATATCTCCCATACCACAGAATAAGAAACAAAATAAAAACAATCTACCCTCCAACCGAAATAATAAAAAAGAAAACCTTCACCCACCATAAACAACCATTCACATACCAATACCACCAGCCGAAAATAGATCTTTTTCTAAACCAATACCCCTCCCTAAAACATTATCTTGAAAACATAGAAAACATACTCCCAAAAGATATCTTCAATAACTCAAAAAGGATTTCCCAAATATCAAAACAAACAGCAAAAACAAAATACATCAACGAAAACATTCAGCTAAAAGAAAAACAGAATTACGCAACAAAATTAGCGCAAATAGCCTTGCAAATAACAAACGACAACAAACAGAGGCATAGCATAATAGAAAATCTTATGCTAAAAAACGACACAGCAACCATAGCTGTAGAAATCCCGATATACCTAAAAGCAGAAGAAACAAAACTAAATCAAAATTTAACAGGCCACATAGACATATTGCAGATAAGATACAGCAAGCTTCATATCCTGGACTTCAAGCCGGAAAACATAAACAAAGAAGAAGCAATAGCCCAGCTGCAATTATACGCCTCAGCCCTAAGCAAACTAACAAAAATCCCATTAAAAAACTTCAAATGTGCATGGTTTGATCAAAATACCTACTATGAGTTTTGCCCTTTCCAATAAAAAACAACAGTATAAAACAAAAAAGAAATCTTAGATTAAACTGACTAAAAGCCATAAATGTTAATGGATTAACCTAAAAAGATTATTTCTGATTATTTGTTAATATATTAACTTACCGCCCTTTTTTGTTATTATGAATGGGTTCTTTAGAAGACTCTTCTTCTAGAATTATCCTCATTTTTTTCTTTAAATCAGGTAAGTCCTTCTTAACTATATCCCAGGTAACGTCTAAATCAACATTAAAATATGCATGAATCATTATATCCCTTGTTCCTGCTATTTTTTTCCATTCAATAGTAGGATATTTATTTCTCATTCCTTTAGAGATATTTTTTACAGCTTCACCAATTATCTCAATCCTCCTGACAGTAGCGTCTTTAGTATCCTTAGATTTCTTAAATTCTTCTTTGGAGAGATTTTTTATGGAGTTTTCTATATCATTAATAGCATCTAATATATGCTTAATATATGGCAAATCTTCATGCTTCATATTATTCTTATCTCATCCGCTAAGATATTTTTTTTAATATAAGGATGGATAGATTTATAAGTTAGTAAATGCACTTTCTTACCGAGTTTCGCTTCTAATTCTAGTTGAATACCTGCAAAACCAAATCCAATGCCTCTTGGAGGTTCTATCAATATGTCTATATCACTGTTCCTTTTTGCTTCTCCTCGCGCATAAGAACCAAATATTCCAGCTTTCACTACATCATTCTTCTTGAGGGTCTTAACAATGAGCGGTTTCAATCTTTTAAGTGTCTGATTCATGTTGGTTTAGTAAAATTTTGGTTTATTTAAACTTTTTGGAAATCGAAAAATTCTGAAGAATTTTTTGGTCATAAAAATTCAAAGAATTTTTATAAACCTCAGACTCTGCCTGATGGTTCTGGGACAAAGACTAATGGTTTTCCTAAACGGTTTAAAATTTTCAATTTTTAAAACTTTGTGTTTAGAATGGCTCACATATCATCCAGATAACCCCAAATCCCCCGACACACCCCCTTGAAAACCAAAAATTCCAGCAAAAGCCGTCCAAAATCCGTTTGGTAAAAAACTTTAAATGCGCTTATTAATAGAACAATCCGGAAAAAATCAGATAGCAATGCCTTCTTTAACAGCTTCTCTTACTATAGTCGCCTGTTTCTTTAGTTTGTTAAATTCTTCTGGGCTGTAACAAAGAAAATCAACAGGGTAATTTAAATTCCAGTAATCATACATCCTGGCTCCCCTTTTAAAGAAATTAAGTTTCCTGAATCCAGAACTAACGATAATTAAATCGATATCCGAGTACCTATGCGGTTTTCCTTTGGCTCTTGAACCAAAAAAATACATTTTACTAATTGGAAAATCCCCGCTCACTGATTTCTTAAAATCTTTCAGTCTTTTTTTTATAAATTTTTTTCTATCCATTTTAGAATTTCCTTGGTGTATTCTATAAAGCTGGAAGAAATCTCATCAATATCTTGAGGCTCTTCAATGTCTGGATACCTCGAATAAGTATATCCTTGCGTTATTTCCTTGCAATAATTCAGCAGATTACTGGGGATTTTAACATCCTTCCCCAGCTCAAAAAGATCATGGACTCTCTTGATCTTATCGTTATTTTTTAAGTATAATGATTTCAGTCCCTTCTCCACACTCTGCTGGCAATAAAAGACAGCACCGTCATATTTCTTATTATCAAAAAGAATCTTTGCTTTCTCCAAATCGTCTTTTGCTTTGTTCCACCATCTCCCTACTTCTGGCTTCATGGTAAGCAAAAAAATTAAACGAGTATATAAAAGTTTTGCAAATATAAAGGCGGCCTCTAAAGTATTTGCTTCTTAAAGTAAACACCAAAAAAAACCTAGGAACAAAATAAGTTTGGTAAAAAACAGAAAATTTAATTATGCCAAATTTCTCAAGCTGTGCTTTAATCTGAATCTTCTTCCTTGTCTTCTTTGGTAAAGAGCCTAATTGCTTTTTCATGATAATTTTTCACTTTGTCTTCATTAAGAGTGGCAATAAAATTGTTCATTTCAGCTATAAATTCTTCAGCTGTTTTTATAGAATTAGACGCTTCCTGTTGGTTAACTGCAAAATCAACATAGTATTGTTTATCAACCCTTTCTGATTTTGCTTTAGAAATTTTTGTATTATCCATTCCAAACACTTCCTTGAGAAGTATTATTGATGCAGAATGATTCTCGCATTTTATCCCTACCCTGAATAATGCGGCAAGAAGGCAATGGTACATTGAATAATAAGATAAAGCAACAGCATCCTTTAAGTTGCCTATCTTCAACAGCGCTTTTGCGGAAGATAAAGACTCATTTGACCTTTGCAGATAAGCCTCTTTAATCTCATTGCTGGGCTCAGCCTCTAGCAATTTCCCTTCTTTATGCAGCTTAATCAAAAAATTTATTTTTTTCATAGTAAAGCTCAGCGCCTTTTATTATTACATGCTCTTTTTCTATTTCTTTAATAAGCAGACTATCTCTGTTATAACTCCCTGTTTTTACGCTTATCTTTGAATCAATTAACTCAACCTTTTCTTTTAATTTATTGTCTTTTGTATCTATATAAATATCTATATCACTGTCTTTGGTTGCATTGCCTTTTGCATAAGATCCGAATAAAATTGCTAATGAAATTTTCTCATCCTTTTTTATTGGTTCTATAACCCTTCTTAAAAGAGGATATCTCCTCAATATTTCTAATAACTTGTGTGTCTCAACAAAGCAGGCATATTGTTTTGCTTCTAATGTTTTTTTCATAAAAAATACCTTGTTTTTGCCTTCTTGCTTAAAATCAACAATGTTCTCTTTGTACAATCCATGGATTTTTCTTGCAATTGTAGTTTGATTGGTTTTGAGTAGCCTGGCAAGACCTCTGATATGATTCTCTGATTTCAGCAAAGATTCAACTATTTTGATATTGTAATTATTTTGTGACATATGTAACAATAATATGACATTACTATATAAGCTTTTCGATTTTTTCTACAGCTGCATAAAGACTATGAAGCGTTTAGGAAATTCAGAATATATTTCACACTAAATATTTTTTCACCACTGCTTTTACCTGAATTTTGAATGAAAAATGCCTATTCTGATTTAACCCAATACCCATACCCTGGCTTTAAATTTTCCAGAGAATTAAAGCTTCTGCTTGGAACATAGCTTAGCCATGAATTGTTTATGTAAGCAAAAATGTTGTAATCCTCTAATTCAGATTCATCAACATTCATTTCACTAAGAGATGGGTAGCCAACTAAATTCCATCCATTGTTTAGCTCTATTGTTTCATCCATCTCAAAACCGGTTAAAGTCAGATTCATGCTTTCATTTATCTTTATCCAATAACCTAATTTACTGTCAATTTTATCAGGAACAAACCAAGAACCATTATAACCAAAAATAGAGATATTGTCAAATAAAGACATATTTGTTAAATTTAATGGAATTGAGATTAGGTTCCAGCCTTTATTTAAAGAAAAGTTAACACTATACCAACCAGATACATTAACATTATTTGACTGAAATTCAATCCAGTCATCATTTATTTGATCATAAATTTTTAATATGGCTCCGTTAATTTCAATTATGTCGTAATTTTCATTAATCTTAAATGAGATACTTATCTCTTTTTTCTCTTCCGGCCCTAACTCAGTTTGTAAAGAAATGTTTGTCCCATTATCGGGAGAAATTATCAAACCTGAAGGAATTTCCTGGGTTAAATTAGCCTGAACTGAAAAATCAAAAGGATTTTCAATCTGAATGTTTAGAGTATCCCTCTCTATTTCAGACCTGATTGGGTAATGGTACATTATGGCATTTTCAAGTTCCTCCTCGGAAATATTTACATCATTAAGAACTATTTTGGTAGTTCCGAATCTCGTATTAGCGCTGTCTATGCCGTAGATTCCATCATCAGTTTGAGCGAGAAGGTAAAACCAAATGTCCTGATTTTTGGGATCAATACCCTCCCCATCCTGCATATACCAAATATAAAACACCTCAGTTTGGCCTGGCTCTATTTCTTTGCTGTCAACAACTACAACAGGAAGTGAATATTTTGTTAATAATCCGGTAGAAAACTTCTTGTCATACCGGCTTGTAAGCTCAAATCTTGCATTAACAGTGCCTGTATTCTTAACTTCGATTCTTGAAAAAGTATCTATGTAAAGGAAAGAAAGGTATTTGTTATAATAAACAGATTCTCTTAAAAAACCTCTTCCGAAATTCTCAATAGAGATTATTTCTCCATCGGGAATTTGGGGAATTGCCCCATTCTTAATGTTTCTAATTCCCTGGTAAGTATTACGGGAAATGATGTCGCTCTGTGTAAAGCCGTCAAACAATGTTTCCGCGCTTACTATTAACATCTGGGTATCTGTATCCAGATTATCTACTCTTTCTAATGTTCCGCTTAGCGCTGAAATAGCCCAAGGCAGATACCAAGGCACACCCATCATAGACATTGCAAGTTTGCCTGAAGACAAACCTATTTCAAGAAAAATCTTGGCAGCCATCATATGCCAGTCAATTGCCTCGTCTATTTTTATATCCCTGAAGGTTGTTGGCAATAGGGCTTTATTAAGATAGGTGGTATCAATAAAAACATTTCCCGCTACTCTCTTTTGGATGTCTTTCTTGTACATGTCTATCTCTTCCTGGCTTAGATGCCCGATATCACCCATAACCTCGCTTTTCAGCGCAGTGATATTGCTCCTTCTGTAGCGGTTTTTTATTTGCAGATCAGGGTAAAATGTGTTGGAATAAGAGTAGCTGTCACTCCTTAAGCGATCAATTACCTCATTTTTCACAGTTTCAGTCGCAGCATCTAACTCAATGTCTTTTACTGATTTTGCAATTACCCACCCATAATCATTCAGCACATTAGCTAGATTAGGATATTTTTCAGAAAGCTCTAGATACTGCCCCATGCTTAATGCAGAAACCCTATTAACCTCTAATAGGCCTGATAATGAAAGAGTACCATCAAATATATCCAGAGCAAGCCCTCCTATTAACTCCCTTTCATTATTGACAACCTCTTTTTCAAAGTAGTCTGCAGCATTACTAACATCGCTTACCCCGCTAAGGAGATTATTTAATAATATCTGGGTGGTATCCGCCATTCTTTCTATATTATCTGCCAGCTCTGTGCTGAAGACATTAAGAGTAATAATATACTCATCTTTAGTTCCTTCATCATCCGTTACCCTTAAAGTGATAGGGTAATCTCCTGTTTCTGAATATAAATGGGTTGCATATATCCCCTCCGCGATATTGCCATCTCCAAAATCCCATTCATAATATAGTGCCCCGCCATCCGGGTCATAGGAAGAAGAGGCATCGAAATTTATTTCTTGTCCTAATTCCGGATATTCTGGTGAATATGTAAATCTCGCAACTGGAAGATAATTAATATTTACTGAGAAATCTTCTTCTGGCTCTAAATTATTCCCAAAACTTACCCATTCAGAAGCAAGCCCGTGCTCATCCACAGCTCTTGCCTGCCAGTGATAGTTACCATTAGTTAATCCGTAAGCAGCCACACTAACTTCACTGGTACTTGCTAAACTGGTTTGATGGGTAACCTTCTGTAAAAAATTGTCATCAGTTTGTCTTAATTCTGTTTGAAGGCTTATTTTATCTCCATCAGGATCATTAACATTTCCCTTAAGAAATATTAGACGTTCATCTGTTGTCCCGCCAACTGGTATTTCTGTAGCTAAATCAGATTTAAATTGAGCTAAATTTGTCGGAGGGTTTGGAGGATGATTAACAGGTATTAGAGTATTAAACATTTTATCAAAACCACAGGCAGTTCCTTTGCTGTTTGATGCGCATGCCCTAAAATGATAAGTTGTCCCGGAATTTAGATTTGAAATAGATTCGCTAAATATACCTGTTGATAATTTTGATTGTTTTGTGGTAGAGTACCCATAAGATGTACTTAAACCATATTCAAACCATACCTCACAAGTTTCTCCGCCTGTTGAATCAAGATTGCCATTTAATGTAGCAAATGTTACATCTATATTAGACGCCGGAGAAGTAGAGACGCCTGGTAATTGTGTTGGAGGAGCTACATTTATTGTTTCAGTAGCAAAATCAGTTGCATCATCATTGTCAGATACTGCTAATATTGCATTATAATTACCCTGGCTTGAATAGGTATGTTTTTGTGTTGATGGAGGATTTCCATAGCCTGAATAGGAGTTACCTCCCCCAACATCCAACACCCAAGTAGTTATGGAACCATCAGAATCACTAGCGCTCATTGAAAACGTAACAGTTAAGGGCGCATTCCCTGATTTAGGATTTGCAGATAAGGAACAGCTTGGTGGCTGATTTTGCGAACCCACATTTATAGTCTCAACATCAGAAGCATAAGCACCATTATTATCCGATACCATTAAAACAGCATTATAGTTGCCAGAATTTGTATAGGTATATGTTTTTGTTGATGGAGGATTTCCATAACCAGAGTAATCTGCATTTCCATCACCAGTTACATCCAATACCCAGGCAGTGATTGAACCATCAGAATCACTAGCGCTCATTGAAAACGTAACAGTTAAGGGCGCATTCCCTGATTTAGGATTTGCGTATAAAGAGCAGGTTGGTGGCTGATTTACAACCTTTTTGAGATAATCCTCTGCCGACCACCCCTCAAGATTATCGCCATTCCACCTAATTTTCCATCTGTTGTAGCTATTACAAAAAACAGGTCCTGCTAAAACTACCCCTTGGCTACCATCAAATTTCCCCCCTATTGGCGTATCACATGCATTTGGTCCTCTAACAAGTAAGCCGCTAGAGCCAGTATTATAAACCTCAACAGTATCGCCTATGCTAAATTTAGCAGCATTAACAAAACTAACTATAAGAACTAAAAAAATTCCAAATAAAAATACCAAACAAGGTAATTTTCTAATTTTTAACCCCCCACTGTTTTATTGTCACCTGTAAATAAGAAGATATATTTAAATCTTTTATTTCTCAACCCAATACCCATACCCAGGAACAAAACTCTTTAAAGTATTAAGGGAATCATCTCTTTCTTTAACATAAGAATTCCATTCACCATCTTTATAGCCATAAATCAAACTGGAATTAGCAAGTAATGTTTCATTTATCAAAGAGGTATAAAGGAAAGGATATCCAACTAAATTCCATCCTTCTGACAGATTTATTTCAGCATTTTCAAAAGCAGAGCCTTCTAAGTTTAATTCCAAACTCTCATTTACCTTAATCCAAATACCAATTTTTCCGTCAATATCGTATAAAGTATTTACCGGTTTAGTAGGATCATAATACCTCCATGTCTGATTAGGAAAAGCAAATATAAAGGAACAATTTATCTGATCACATAACCAGTCTGCTGTTTTATTGGACACATTAAAAGGGATTGAAATCAGGTTCAACCCAGGCTTTAGGAAGATAGAACAATCTGGATCTATACCTGGTAAACAATCTAAATCACAGCCACCATCTTCTTCATTATTGCAAATACCATCCTCTCCATAAGGCAAACAATCTGAGGGGCATGAATAATAATGCTCATTTTCATCGCAGCTGTCATCATAATTGCAAAAATCAAGCTCATGTGAAAAGATTAAATTATCCCCATGGTATAATTCTAATTTATTCATTGAATTGTAGAATGGGATTTTATCATAAACATAGGAATAATCAACTATTTCTGGAGGGTCAGAAAATAAGATAAAATGTATAGACATGTTTCTCTCATAAACAGTATCATTGGATTGATCCAAAATCCTAAGTGAATAATTACCGTATTCAGGATAAATAATAGGAGTATAACCAGAACTTAAATCAATTCTGTCTGGTATGACTGTATCATTATCGAAGACAATTAAACTTACGGTTAAAAGAGGGTCTGCATAAACAGAAGTTATTTCATTGTTTGTTGTTGTAGAAATTGTAGTTATGCCGTATATTGAACTATCACACTTAAATTGGGATATTGTTTCTAGGTGTGCATAGCCATTGATATAGTAATGGCCTGTTTCATAAAAGGGATACAGTATTTTGTTAGACATTGTACTTCTCTGGCCATAATCCAAAACACCATCAGTATCTGTATCTTCTCCATGCCTATCAAAATTTCCGTCACACCAACCACATATAGGGTCATAGGGTCCATTACCATAACCCCAACAACAGGTAGAGGTATCACAGCCAAGCTCTGCTTTTAGAGGGTTTATGATATCTCCTTTTGGTCCACAATAATCAGCTAAATAATTATTAAATGGATTAGTGTCATTTAAAACAGGAGAACAATCACAATATTGATCTGCTAATCCAAATTCATGACCTAATTCATGAGTCACTATCCCTGGAACGGTTGATTCTGCAATAATAGTTGGTATTTTGCTTTTACCATCACTCCACCCTGCAATACCACTATCACAATTGGGTTCAACAGGTTTTCCTGTTTTATTCCATTCTTTTAAATCTCGATCTGTGATACCAGCTACAAAGTCATATTTTGTGTTAGTTCGACCCCAATACTGTTTTGCACACTTATCAATTATAGCTAATAAACCAAAATCATTACAATTTGGAGGAATCATCTTCAGGTCATAACAATACCAGTTGTGCCAATTGTTTCCGTAATCTTCCTTTTCTGAGATTAATACTTCAAATTGTTCTGGACAATCTTTTAATGGGGTTCTATTTAAATAATAATCACCAATTTCTTCTGCTTTTGTTTTGAAGCTTTCATAGGAACCTTGCCAGTTTACTGGAATTATTAAGAGTCTTAGTTTGTCTGTTGTTTTGTAAACGTAATCAATAGTTGGTTCTTCATAATTAGCAGATAAATATGCAACATGCAGTCTTCCGTCTGAGCCCATATCAGTAGAGAAGGTAGGAATAGAGGAGGGACAAATAATACCCGTTTCAAGTATAGTATAGTGTTCAGAATTGCTATTCAAATATTCCAGGGAGCAGGAAAAATCATAGATCAGATTCCAGCTACCATCAGAACCGCCTGTAATTGAGAAGAAATTAGAGGGTATATCTTTAAGGATTGGTTGAGGGGCTGACCATTGGCCTTGATTATCTTTGTAAACGTAATCAATAGTTGGTTCTTCATAATTAGCAGATAAATATGCAACATGCAGTCTTCCGTCTGAGCCCATATCGGTAAAGAGGGTAGGAATAAAGGAGGGACAAATAATACCTGTTTCAAGTATAGTATAGTTTTCAGAATTGCTATTCAAATATTCCAGGGAGCAGGAAAAACCATCATCGGAAGAGTTAGCAAAGATCAGATTCCAGCTACCATCAGAACCACCTGTAATTGAGAAGAAATTAGAGGGTATATCTCTCAGGATTGGTTGAGGGGCTGACCATTGGCCTTGATTATCTTTGTAAATATAATCAATAGTTGGTTCTTCATAATTATCAGATATATATGCAACATGCAGTCTTCCGTCTGGACCCATATCGGTAGAGAAGAAATAAGGAACCCCTGTTTCAGTTATATTATAGTGTTCAGAATTGCTATTCAAATATTTTAGTGGGTAAGAAAAATCATCATCGTAGTGGGCACCAAAATAAATCAGATTCCAGCTACCATCAGAACCGCCTGTAATTGAGAAGAAATTAGAGGGTATATCTTTAAGGATTGGTTGGGGTATCGACCAACCCCTATCACTAATTTCTCCTGCAACAATACAGCTACACATAACTAATATAATAAGAATAAAACTCGTTATTAACTTAACCCCCATAACCACTAAGAATGAAGCATAACTTTTAAACCTTTCTCATATTAGTCAAAAATCCCAAAAAAGAAATAGAAATAAATTAATATAAAAAATAAAAAATTTAAATCTTTTTCTTCATCGAAAACAATACTACAATCATAATTATTATCACAATCACTGCTACCCCAATAGCTCCCATCAAAAGGAAAAGATAGGTATTTGACTGCAATAATGTTCCTTCTGTTGTTTCCGTAACAGGAGTTGTCAATATCTCCGGCTCTTCTTCTGTCTCTTCGGTAGTGGTCGTAGGAGGAGTTACAACAACAGTTGGCTGCTCTGTAGTTGGTGTCGTCTCAACTGCGCAATTCTCTATTGTTAAAGTGATAGTCTCTGAATCGGATAATGTATCTGTGTCATAATATGCTCTCACATTGATTTGATAGGTTCCTGCCCTTACATCATCACTAATCTCAAAAGGATATGAATTACTATATTCTGTATCCTCATCATAAGCTCCCTCTTCTAATTCAGGTATTGAAGTATCTTCGTAATCGATATCTAAAGCAGAACTTTCTATCCTTAAAACAACTTCGTCCTCCTCATCTTCACCTTGATTTTTCAATTCGATATCTACATTTATGTTTCTTGAGCAGCTTATTTTAGAAGGTGAAACACTTGCTTTTGTAATCCATATATCATGCCTGTCTTTCTCTATCTTTATCTTAACATCATCCCACTCAATAGAATGCTTAGCTCCATTCTCGTCCTCTCCTTCTACAAGGATTATTACATCATATTCATCAGCTTCTATATCCTCTGGAATATCAAATTCAATTTTAAAGTTTTCATCCTCATCTGCATCAATATCTCCTACATCCTCGTCTCCATCCGCATCATCATCCCCTTCATCTTCAAGGTCTTTAATTGTAATTTCTACAGTTACATCCTCAATTGTAATATCATCATCATCTGTGAATGTATTTTTAATATCTCCTTCTATCTCTAATTTAGAGCCAGGAGTTACATCGTTTCTCGTATCTCCCTCACCAATGCTTTTGCTTTTTCCGTCAACTACAAATTTTACATTATCAAGCTCTAATTGGCTCTCTGCTATTATCTTCAAATCAATGGATCCAACCTCTGTTGGGCCAGAATATATCTTCAATGCATCTGTGTATGGAGTTTCTTTAGTGGTAATATCATCAGGAACAGTTCCAGTTAAAGTTAATGTTACTGATGCATTAACATTCAATGTAAATGTACTTCCTAATGAATAAGGAGAAGTACTTATATTAAAATCATTAAGCTCTGTGCCTACCCTCTCAATCTTAAGGCTCTGAGACGAAGAATCATTATTTGTTATTCTAAATTGCTCAGAAAATCCGCCTGTAGGCTTAACAGTCTTGTCTATTGTTGTCCTGTCAACAGTTATTGCAGTTGCTCCAAGGGCCAACAATGCGCACAAAATCAATCCAATTATGAACAGTTTTTTCATTTTTACCATACCCCTCAAATTTTTATAATAAATACTAATTATTATTCTTCAGTGGTGTCAAGTAGTATTTAAATATTACTATATTCCAATATATATAAAGGAGTATATATTTTATAACAGTCAACATTAATTATTCAAAAAGGGAATGAAATAGTTTATATAAATATTACCATAACTTCAAATCAAATTGAAAGCAAAGAAAATAAACAGAAAGATTTACTTATTAACATCAAAAACTTCGCTTAGGTCAACCTTCTTCTCCTTGGAATAATCAACCTTCTTCTGCACAGCTTCCTCTTCTTTAATTGATGTAGTATCAGCCATTTTTGTAAAAACCTCCTCTTTCTTTAATTCTTCTCCTTCTGAAGATTCGTCTGGTTCTTCTATCTCCTCTTTTTCTTCAGTTTCTTTCAAATCACCAAGAGTTGTTTGATCCACATCTATTTTCTTCTCAGGAGGCACTTCCTTAACTTTGGGCTCTTCCTTTTTGCCGACCATAGACTGTGCCTTTTCAAGAGCATCTTTCATAGAAGCAGCTAATCCGGAATTCTTCAAAGTTTCCGCCAGCTTTTTAACCTCGTCTGAATATTCCATAGCAAAAAAAGAGAAAAATATAATATTATTAAAGCTTTACTATTTTACGCAGTAAAATAGTTAAATCTAGAAAAGATTTTATGCTTCTATAAAACCTCCAGCCTTCTGCATCAGTCTCTTCCCTTCTCTCTTAACCTTGGAATTCAGAACCTTTCCTATAAATATAATATGATCCCCGGCATCAACTTCTTCAACAACCTCACATTCAATATAAGCCAAAGCCTCTTTAATTCTAGGACAATCAACATTAGAGGCCTCTTCTTTACTTAAACCTGCTTCCTCAAACTTATCGATATGTGCTCCTGACTTAGTCCCGCAAATAAGTGCTTTATCCTTTAAGGAAAAAGGGACAAAATTAACAACAAAAGCCTTGCTTTTCTTAATAACCTCGCAGCTAAACCTTGTCTTCCCGACAGAAATAGCATATAGATTAGGATTAAAACTAACAGGCATATGCCACGCTAATGTTATTATATTGTCCTTTACCTGCTTCTTGCCCATAATATCCATTTCTTCCCTGCAACTAACCAAAACAACCTGCCTTGGATCAGTTAGCTCTGACATTTTGACCTCTCCTTTTTTTTATTTTATATTAGAGAAAAATTAGGTCCCCAATTTCGTATTGCCTGACCACAATAAACAAGCTCAGGCAAATCTTCACGTAATTTATAATCTAAAGTTTTTCTAGTCACAATAAATATATTTGGAGTTTCATCTTCTAAAAACGCACCGCTTACCAAAGCTTCACGTTTTTGTCTATCACAATAGCATTTACTCCCCAATACATCTGATGATATGGAACCACCAGTATGATATTTCTGAATAAATGCAATAACAACCTCAATCTGTAATGGAACATTTTCTGACATTTTTTATTAATCCGGCATCCACCACGGTGGTATAAAATTCTTATTATAGTGGTGTCCAAGATCCCTCATAATATCACCCTCAACACTATCTGAAAAAAGAGAGTCTATATTTAAGTCCGATTTTACATTTTCTTTAGGATTAGAATTGCTCCCACCACCCGGCCTTTTTGAGATATCAAACAAATCATTATTCTTAAAAACGCGAGTACCACTAAATCCAATAACCGAATAGTCCATAACGTTTGAATACATTCCCCCACGCGAGCATAAATATGGTTCCATTTTATCAAAAAACCAATTTATTTCTTATAACAAAAATATATTAAATCCCTATCTTCCTCCAAAACTTTTTCGACAATAAACAACTTTTGGATTAAATTTATAATCTTTTCCCTTTTTTCAGATCTTTTCAAAAAACTCAAAACAAATCTGTCCTTCCCAACTCGTTTAATCTCAGAAAGCCCCTTAGAGATATCCCTAAAGTTCTGTATCGCAGTAATAGAAATAACAATATCAAAATAATTGTTAGGATAAGGAATGCTCTCAGCAGGCGCTAACTTATATTCAATCTCCCCATTCCCATGAGCCCTCTCTAACAATCTAGGAGCAGGATCAACCCCGTATCTTTTACATTCCCAAAGCTCTGTTGTAAGCCCGGTACCACAACCAACATCCAATAATTTATCATCAGGCTTAACTTTAAGATATTTCTTAATCAACTCTATTTTCTTCAGCTGTTCCTCTTTATGCAATTCTTCATATCCCGTAGATATCTCATCGTAATAGCCCATTTTATCCCGATTAATTCACTAATATTTATATATCTATACCCTTTTTTACATATCATGAGTAAAGAGACTTATACATTATTAAAAACCCTGACAAAAAAACAGAATATTAAACTAGTCTCAAGAGGCAACAAAGCAATATTATACGCTCTAAAAATAGCCAAAAAACTAAAAAAAACAAAAGTAATAATTCAGGACCAGGGTGGCTGGCTTACCTATAAACAATTTCCAAAAAAACTAAACCTAAAACTTGAAATTATAAAAACAGACTATGGCCTAATAAAAACAAAAGAGCTGGAAAAAAATATTGACAAAAACTCAGTTCTATTAATAACATCAATGGCTGGTTATTTCGCAGAGCAGGACATGGATACTATATATAATATATGTAAAAAGAATAATTGTCTCTTAATAAATGACATCACAGGAACAATAGGAACAAAAGCAGGAACAATTGGAGATATTCTGGTATGCTCCTTCGGAAACTACAAGCCCATTAACCTTGGCAAAGGAGGATTAATAGCAGCAAACAGAAACTTGCTCAATCTTACCGAAATTGAAGAGGTAGAGTTTGGAGAAGAATTAAACAAAAAAATTCTCAGCCTGAAAAAAAGGCTTTCGATGTTTGAAAGAATAAACAAAAAGATAAAAACCGACCTGAAAAAATTTAAAATAATCCACAGAAACAAAAAAGGAATAAACATAGCAGTAAAATATAAAAACGAAAAAGAAAAAAATGAAATAATAAAGTATTGTGAAAAGAATAACTTTAAATATAAAATATGCAGAAAAGTTCCTGACAGCACAAAAAATCTCTTTTCATTCATTAAAGTAAATGAAAACGCTGTTTCTATAGAAGTTCAAAGATTATAAAAACGAAAGATTTATATACAAGTGTTATATTATTATAACATATGTTACAAAAATATAACAAATATAAACTATTAAAGATATTTCTGGATTCCCCTACAGACAGCTTTAGGCTTAGGGAGTTGAGCAGGTTAAGCAGGATTTCTCCTCCATCTGTAATGAACTATCTAAAAGAATTTGAAGATGAAGGATTGATAGAGAAATATGAAAAACGGGAAATCCCATTTTATAAATCAGTAAGGGACAACAAAAATTTTAAGATATACAAAAAGATAAGCATGATATATGAGCTATACGCTTCAGGGTTAATAGACTTTCTTTGGAACAAACTCTCTCCTGATGCAATAATATTGTATGGCAGCTATGCAAAAGGGGAATCGATAGAAGATTCTGATATAGATCTGTTTATAATAGGGAAAGAAAAAAAGATTGATTTAAGTAAATTTAAAGATAAACTCAATAAAGAAATTCATATAATGTTTGAACAAAAGCCAAAAAAAATATCAAAGGAATTAAAAAACAATCTAATAAACGGAATTATATTAAAGGGATACCTAAAACTGTTTTAAGAATGATAATAAAAATAACTCCAGATAAAGAAAAAGTAAAATCTATTCTAAAATTAGTTAAGGATAGAGAAAGATTTGTCTCCACCGTTGATATAAATGAATTCTCAACAATAGCAACAGAGAATTATTATGAAATAATAAAAGAATTAGCAACGTCTCTGCTTCTTCTAGATGGACTAAAAACAACAGGAGAAGGGGCCCATAAGGAGCTTATTTATTATCTTTCAAAATATAAGGAATTTAATGAATATGAAATAGACCTAATAGATGATTTAAGGATAAAAAGGAATCTAAGCTCCTACGAAGGAGAACAGGTAGATAAAAGCTATTTGAATAATAAAAAAGAAAAAATAGTAAATATTATAAAAAACTAAAAAACATTCTTGAAATAAAATTAAAATAATAATGAGGTGACTAAGCATGACAATAAAAGAACCGCAATCAATGGAAGAATTAATCTATTTTACAAACAGAACTCTAGAGGGAGGAAAAGGAAAAATAAAAGCATGGATCTACAAGAAAGTATGCCCAAAATGCGGAAAAGCAAAAATGGGCAAGCCTGTAGAAGATGGCCAGGTAAAAATCAGGGCAAAGGAATATACATGCCCAAGTTGCGGCTTTACAGAAGAAAAGAAAGAGCACGAAGAATCCCTAACTCTGGAAGCAAAATACCTATGCCCAAACTGCGGAAAGGAAGGAGAATCTACAACAATATATAAAAGAAAAAGCTTTATGGGCGTTCCTGCTTATGTTGTTGAATGCTCTAACTGCAAAGCAAAGATTCCATTAACAAAAAAGATGAAGGAGGTGAAAAAGAAATAAATTTCTACCCTTTTTAAGCAATATTTATAAATCCCTCCTCTTTCTGACAGTATAGGTGATTAAATTAGAAACAAAAAAACCGATAATCGTAACAAGCGCCCTTCCGTACGCAAACGGGCCTTTGCATGTGGGGCATCTGGTAGAATACATCCAGACAGACATATTTGTAAGGTTCTTAAAATTAATTGGAGAGAATGTAGTCTATTGCTGTGCGGATGACACGCATGGCACTCCTATTCAAATCTCAGCAGAAAAAGAAGGCATACTGCCGGAAGAGCTTATAGGAAGATACTATAAAGAGCATCTTAGAGATTTCAACAGATTCTTAATAGAATTTGATTCTTATTATTCAACAAACTCTGAAGAAAACAAATATTTCTCTGACCTGATATTCCAAAGATTAAAAAAGAAAAATTTAGTTTACAAAAAGGAAGTGGAATTAGCCTATTGCAATAAATGCAAGAAATTCTTGCCTGACAGATACATAAAAGGAAAATGCCCAAAATGCGGAGCAGAAGACCAGTACGGAGATGTTTGTGAAAATTGCAATGCAACCTATACAACAACTGACTTAATAGATCCTTACTGCACAATCTGCGGAGAAACACCTATAAGAAAACTAAGCAGGCATTATTTCTTTAAATTAAGCCAATTCTCAGACAAACTAAAAAAATGGTTTGAGAAAAACAAAAATTTACAGCCGGAAATAATAAACTATCTTAAAAACTGGCTCAAAGAAGGCCTGCAGGATTGGGATATCAGCAGGGACGGCCCTTACTTCGGCTTTAAAATACCGGATGAAGAAGACCTCTACTATTATGTATGGCTGGATGCTCCAATTGGATATATCTCAAGCTTTGCCAATACCTTGGATGGTGACACAAAAAAGGCAGAAAAAGAATGGAACAACTCGAAAATAATACATTTTATTGGTAAGGATATCATCTATTTCCATTTTCTGTTCTGGCCTGCAATGCTGATAGCGTCAGATTTTAATTTACCGGAATATCTTGTAGTTCATGGCTTCCTGACAGTAAATAAAGAAAAAATGTCTAAAAGCAGAGGCACATTCTTTACTGCAGAAGAATTTGCCAATAAATACAATCCTGAATATTTAAGATTCTATTATGGGAAAGTATTAAGCAGGAAACTGGCAGATGTTGATTTGGATTTCAAAGACTTCAAGGACTCAATAAATAACGAACTAGTAGGAAATATAGGAAATTTTTGTTACAGAACATTAAGCTTCACAAACAGATTCTTCAATTCTAAAATAAAAGATATTGAAAAAGATGCACGATTAATCAATGAAATAAATAAAAAATCTGAAAATATAAAAAAATATTACAGTGACGTTAATTATAACCAAGCCTTAAAAGAAATTTTATCCCTTAGTGATTTAGGCAATCAATATTTCCAAAAAAACCAGCCTTGGAAATTAATTAAGGAAGATAAAAAAAAAACGCACAAGATTATTGGATTATGCATAAACATCGTGAAAAATTTATCAATACTAATTGCTCCGATACTTCCGGAATTTTCAAAAAAATTACAGGAACAGCTTAACCTGGAAAATCTAAAATGGAAAGATATTAATTTTAATTATAAGAACAAAGAAATAAAAAAAGCAGAAATATTAATAGACAAATTTGAAGAAATAATAGAAGAAACCTTCCCTCTCGACCTGAAAATTGCAAAAATAGAAAAAGTAAGTAACCATCCTGAAGCAGATAAGTTATATGTCCTGGATATTGACATAGGACAAAAAAGACAGATTGTTGCAGGAATAAAAGAATTCTATAAAAAAGAAGATTTAAAAGGAAAAAATATAATAATTGTTGCAAACCTAAAGCCAGCTAAATTAAGAGGCGTTGTATCACAGGGAATGCTATTGGCAGCAGAAGAAGGAAAACAATGTAAACTATTATTTGCAGAGGGAAAACCAGGAGAGGAGGTTAAATTTGGCAACTTGAAAAATAACAAAGAGCAAATCAGTTTTGAACAATTCTCTAAATTGAAAATGGAAGTAAAAGGCGGAAAGGTAATTTACAGTAATAAGGTATTAAACATAAAAGGAAAAGAGATTAAGGTCAGGATTAAAGACAACGCTAAGGTATGCTAGTTCTTCTGAAATAAAATAGAAATATTTATATATTAGTATGATAAATAATATATATAATACATTTAGGATTAATATAATTAGTATTATTAGTAATATGAATAAAACTTCAACTTTGTCCAAATTTTATCAACAATGAAAAAAGGCTCAGGAACAAAAACAAGGATTTCTATAACCTTAGATAAAGCTCTTGTTGCTCAGCTAAATAAAAAATGTGAGCAGCGTCTGATGAAAGTCTCTAATTATATTGAGAAGCTGATAAAGATAGGTCTGAAAAATGATAGATAAAAAAGGACAGATAACATGGTTTATTATCATCGGCATAGTCATTCTTGCTGGAGTTACCACCGTAATCTATATAAGACAAACAACCGAAAAAGCAGCACTAGAGCCAGAACTCGCTGAAACAAAAGAAACAAGATATGAAGGAGAACAGGAAATAAGAAGTTTTGTTGATTCCTGCTTGCAACCAATTGTCCTGCAGGGTTTGGAAATACAAAGACTGCAGGCAGGTTATATAGAAATACCAACTGGCAGGGATAAACTAACAATAAAAGAAAAAGAAGAAAACGAACAAATCAAATTATTGGATAATAGCAAAAATGTTTACATCGATTCAGAAGGACAAGGAAATGATGCTCCCTTCTGGATTACCAAATACGGAATAGCCATCCCAAGCAAAGAATTCATGGAAACGGAACTTGAGTATTATGTAACAAAAGAACTGGATGAATGTGTAGGAGATTTTAAACAATTTACAGAAATGGGCTTTAAAATAGAAAAAGGGCCGATAACAACAGATGTCTCTTTTGCAAAAAGCGTATGGGTATCTGCTGAACTTCCATTAAAGATAACAATCCGTGATTTAACATACGAAATTAACGATTTTAATATAGAAATCCCAATTAATATGGAATTAATCTACAATATGGCCAGTGATTTATCTCTTTACCAGGATTTATACGCTTATCTTGAAGGCTTCACATTAGACTTAATTGAAAAATATTCCTGGAGAGGAGGCTCCAAAGAACAGCCCCATTATTTACCTCCAAAAAGATTCACTACTGCTGGTTTTGATTGCTCACAGGAAACATGGACAATGGATGAGGTAAAGAATAAATTAATGGACAATTATAACCAAAATTTCCAATATCTTAAAATAAATAAAACCAATTTTGAAAGGATAATAACTGACAAAACTGGTCTTACAGAAAGTGAATCCAGAATATCGCAGGGTACTGTTGACGGTTATATCCAAGATTTCTTCACAGAGCAATACCCATCAATTCATGTTGACTATGTTTACGATAAAGACTGGTTCTTCAATCTAGACGTATTGCCTAAATCAGGTAACTCCCTAAAGCCTGATAGAACTATGTCTGTAGGAATCCCAATGCTGCCAAGATTATGCACCTTCAAGTATAGATTCAATTATTTCTATGATTTTCCTGTCTTGATTAAAGTTACAGATGATAAATCAGCAAAAATAAACCCTGTAAGCAATACAATTGAGAAAGAGGCAGGCTATGAATTTCATGTCCCGTTATGGGTCTTTGTCTGCGGCAATCAGAAAAGAGAGTGCACAGGAAGGGCAACTACTTATGAAACAAATACAACAGAAGAAGAAACCGCATTTTGTGATGATTCACAAAAACTAAGCGGGGATATTAAAATAAATGTAAAAGACGGAATTATTCCGTTAGAAGGGGTTGGCATATATTACCTCGGAGCTAACTCAATGCAGAATTGCTTTATAGGAAGGACCAATGAAGAAGGTACATTTACAGGCAAGTTTCCATTCTGCGAAGGCTGCTCGGTTGAGCTATACAAACAAGGTTATCCCTCTAAAAAGCAGAGGTTCGATGTTCTGGATTATAAAAATAAGGAAGTTACCTTTAATATGATGCCTTTTGTCAACCTTACCGTTAATGCAAAACTAATCCATATTCCCACATTTGTAAGAAGCTGGAATGAAACAAATAAATTCAGGGATATTGAAAAAATGATAAAGCTTGCTGAAGAGTATGGTTATAACACCAGAAATCTAAATCCCAACTTAAGTGAATTAAAAAAGAATAAAGCCTTCATGGCTGTCTTAAAAGGCGAAGTTGACTTAAATCCTGCCTATGAAGACAAGATGATGCTCACAGGCACTGGCTTAGAGCCGTTATTTTATATCTACCCTGATCCTGAAAATGCTAAATTAGCCATTGGCCCTGTAACATATAACATAAATCTAATCGCAACAGGTAATATAGATATAAGGAATATTACAGATGACACTATTATTGGTGATGTATACCCGCTTAGCCCTGAGATGTCTTATAAATGGAATGTAGGCAATCTAACAAATAAAAACTCTGTTACATTCTACTCCCTTGTTGAGCACACATCAACAGAGCTAAATCCAGCAGGATTGGATATGATTATTGATCCAATAATTGAGAATGAAACAATGAGAGCTGAATTGTTCTACCAGGGAACACCCATATTTGATTCAGATGGTGACCTTGTTAATTGCATCAATCATAGGTTCATAAAAGCCAACGGTAGGGTTAGTAAAGATGCAACTCCTGGATATTGCTGGAACCGAATTAATGTCGATATAACAAAAGAGGAATATCTTCCTTATATAATGCCTGAATTAACATGAACAAAAAATATTTGTTTTCAATCTCCATTTTGATTAGTTTATTGATTATTCTAATCCCAATTGCTGTAGCAAAAGAACTGGATACTTACGATAATGTAATCTTAAAAACAAAAGAGCAAAGAATTAATTTATACCAATCATCCGAAGAGGAAGTTGTTACAACAACTGCTGAAAAAGAGCCTTTTGAAAGAGAATACCTAAGCGACCCGGGAAAAGCATGTGTATCGCAGCATGAACAAACCTCAAGTTTTGCTGATAATTTGGATAGTAGCACTATTGCTACCTTAGAAAAGATTGCTTATGTATTATTTGCTATCTGTACAACAGTAACAGCTATAGATACCATAATCAGCACTGTAGCACTAGCAATTGGGATGATAACTGGTGGGTGTTGTCCTGGTGCTCCAGAGCCTACAAGCGTAGCACGTTGCGCTGCGATGGAAGGCAAGTATAGGATAGTTTCCTTAACATTCCCTATCCTTGAAGTACTATGTTGTTTTGTTAATTGCGGATGGTGCACTGGCGCAGAAGGTTGTTTTGGTATTTTTGGTATTAATCTAAAAAGCATAAGCCTGGGAGCAATACCTAATTTAAAAATAGGGGGGCCAGGGGAAGGTATTGGACAGTTCGGATTAAGCCCATACGACAATATATACACAGCAATAGGCTGCTTCTGCCCGATTGCCATAATATTCAACCTAAGAAAATTAAAAACAGTTTATGATGTCTATGACTGCTGCATACAAGAAGCATGCGAAAATGGTTTAAGCACAGAAGCATGTGAATTACAATTAGACGAAGCTACCTGTATGTATTGGGAAGGCTCTTTATATTCTGTACTTGCTAAAATCCTGATAGGCATCCTCACAAAGATTGTGACTAACATCGTCACTAAGACATTTGTAGAAAATTGGATGAAAATTGTCTTAGCCTGTTTATACGCTGTAGCTAAATTAGCGAGAATTCCAACAGTCATCTCAAATGTTAAGTCTGCATGGGAATACATGGGAAGGACATTTGATAAGCCTAACTGCAAGGATTTAGGATTTGATAGGGTAAAAGAACAGAGCGAAGCAGCAATGCGGGAAGCTGCAAAAGAGGGCTTTGAAGATGTTGATGAAAGTCTGCTGGAAAACTGGGAATATGTAACAATGGTTGATGCAAATAACGATGGGATTTATGATTATAGTGCCCCTAAGTGGACAGAAACCAGCACAGAAGGGGTAGACACAACAACAATCGTAACATGGGACACTAAAAAAAAGGAGTCTACTACAACACAATACTGGAAAAAAGAAGGGATAATCTACTCGGATGAAAAGCTGAGTAATAAAGTAAACCTTGTAAAATGGCTTGAAATTAAAGGAGAAAATGAACCTCTCTACATAATTATGGGTTCTGATGGGAGCGCCACTATCAAGTATGGAAGTACTGGATACTATGAGAGTTACGATTCTTTTGAGATTAAAGATAATGAAGTAACATTCACAAGAACAAAGGATGATGGTACCACTACTACTCAAACCCTGAATCTTGTAACATTGGGCGATACAAAAATACCCGGAACCGAATTCAAATTTAGCGATTTTGACGAAATAAAAGATAGTAGCTTAACTGCTGAAGAAGAAGGAAAAGAAGGATATAAAAAAGTAACAATCAGTATTAGCGATGGAACCAGAACAATCACCTTAGAAGAGACAGATGAGAATAAAAAGACAACAATCAATAAAATAAATTTTAACGCTGAAACAGGAACACTAAAAAGTATAAAAAGCGATTTAGAAGGTGGAGGAATTATTGAAAGTAGTTTTGATGACGCAGGAGAGTTAACAAAAAGCATGCTTATAATAAATAACATAAAGTACTCTCTTGAGATTGATAGTAACAATAACTATTTGTTATATACAGACAATATGATGCAGAAGAACATACGATACAACACAGAAACAGAGATATTACAAATCTCAATAGGCGGGAAATGGTACGATTACGACTCTGCAACTGAGGCGGCAAAATTAGATTTAATGAAATTTTTAGGTTTAACAAAAAACATAGAGGTACAATATCTTGAAGCAAGTCTAGAAGGTATCGAAGAAGAAATTAAAAAACAGCAAACCACCGCAGAAAAAGAATCTCAAGAAAAAAAAGCAGAAGATACAAGAACCTTAGCCCAGAAAAAAGCAGAAAAAGAAGCTGAATTCAACATAATGTATTCTATGGTATGGGATTTATTCAATTTTGCCTTAGGAGAAACAGTAAATGATTTTGTAGAAGACAAATGCAAAGAAGATGCTGAAAAAAGCTACCCTCCGTCTGACACGCCGACAGAAGGAGGAGGACCAGCATCTTGTGAAGACAACAGCACTAATATCTATAACGGCCAATTCATATCAAAAACTCAACTAGACAGCACCTGCCAGTATAAAATAACTTATGCCCTCGCAGCATGCAACCATCAAATAGACTTTACAGTTCAGTTCCAGGGCACAGGCTCAAACGAAAACATAGAAGGGGGGACCTTAGCATTAGGGCAAATCCTCTCCAGAAATAGAATAATAACCTCCAGCCTATGCACCCATCAAAGAATCTGTATTATCATAAAAGGAGAAGATACTGCTAAATGTTTCCCTCCAATAAACACAGAGGGTGGGCCAATCTAAAAAATGACTTTCTCCAAAAGGTACATAAAAGAACCCTTAAGGCTATTCCTCAAAACCTTCAGAAACAAAAAACTGCCATTAGTCTTGCTCATAGACATAATTTTCTATTTATTATTCTACCTGGGCTTCAAAATATTTGCAAACAAAGCTAAAAAAATAATAATGTCACTGCAAGACCTGGATTTAAGCATACTTCAAAACCTGCAAAATGTCGACATAAACACAGCAAATCAATTACTAGCCAAATTACAATTGTTCATGTTCTCAATAATCTCCTCTGCCTTAATATTCATGCTCTTCATCATCTTAATATTAACCATAATAAAAGGTTACGAATGGAGTAAAATAGTAAAAAACAAACTGGAACTGTTTGACTATTTCAAATTATTAATCCTGAATATCCTATGGTTCATCATTTGGATCGTTATATTAATAACACCTTTCTTCTTTATAGAAAAACAAGCATATTTGACACATATCTATTACTTAATCCCTCCA
>Ga0307435_1000208_pt1 | contig 25917 bp, 22 predicted proteins | sample SalMarWE160470MG_FD_202164 | JGI IMG/M metagenome (GOLD analysis project Ga0307435, IMG submission 202164) | Salt marsh sediment microbial communities from the Plum Island Ecosystem LTER, Massachusetts, United States - WE1604-70 | ecosystem: Environmental > Aquatic > Marine > Intertidal zone >... | reverse complement strand
CCTGGATACACGTGATATGGAGAATTTAGCAGACAGGGGCGCGAAGTTGAGGAATCTGATAGAACATTCTCGTTGCCCAAAAGACTTGGAGGAGGAGATACGACTTTCATATCGGAAGATGGAAGAGAGATTTGGAAAGGATGTGGATGTCGCTGTGAGAAGCAGTGCCACCGCCGAAGATTTGCCTACAGCTTCATTTGCCGGACAGCAGACGAGTTATTTGAACGTGCGTGGAGAGGGCGACCTCCTGGAAAGGGTGATGGACTGCTTTGCATCTTTGTTCACGAACCGAGCGATCTCCTACCGGGTAGATAAAGGGTTTGACCATCTCAGCGTTTACCTCTCGATTGGAGTGCAAAAGATGGTTCGCTCTGATTTAGCCTGCTCCGGCGTTATGTTTTCAATAGATACGGACTCAGGCTTTGAGAATGTGGTCTACATAACCGCAGCCTATGGTCTGGGGGAGAATGTGGTACAAGGGACTGTTAATCCAGACCAGTTTTACGTTTTCAAACCCACTTTAAAGGAAGGGTTCAAGCCCATTGTAGAAAAGAAACTGGGGACGAAACATAAGAAGTTGGTCTACATGAGATATGGGTCTGGAGCGGAGCAGAAGAAGACCAAGGTTGAAGAGCAAAGACAGTTCGCACTAACTGACGATGAGGTTCTGACTCTTGCCAGGTGGGCTTGCATCATAGAGGAACATTATGGTGTGCCCATGGATATCGAGTGGGCAAAGGACGGGGTAACTGGAGAGCTTTCCATAGTCCAGGCCAGGCCAGAAACAGTGCATTCACAAAGGGACTCGGCTTTACTCAGGACTTACGTGCTTGAAGAAAAGGGGAAATTGCTGCTCAAAGGAGAAGCAGTAGGTACAAAGATAGGTCAAGGCGCAGTGCATGTAATAGAAGATAGTGAAGAAATTTACAAGTTCAAGAGCGGTGAGGTTTTAGTAACTGATATGACAGACCCCGACTGGGAACCGATAATGAAGACGGCTAGCGGCATAGTCACGAACAAGGGAGGGAGGACGTGCCACGCAGCCATTGTAAGTCGTGAGCTCGGGGTACCCTGTGTAATTAGCACCGGCAACGGGACCGAGGTCTTGAAGGGGACAAAAGAGGTTACGGTAGATTGTTCAGGCGGCGGGGGCAGGATATATAAAGGAAAACTGAAATATAGAATAGATGAGGTAGAGGTAAGCAAGGTTCCCAGACCCGACACCAGGATAATGATGAACTTTGGAATTCCCGATGGTGCATTTATTCAAAGTCGAATTCCTAATGACGGCGTGGGTTTGGCTCGGGAAGAGTTCATCATCAACTCTTACATCGGCATTCATCCCATGGCGTTGATAGATTATGATAAGTTGAAGAAGGCAGCGAGCAAGGATGAGAAGTTAGCAAAGGTAATCAAAGAGATAGATGAGAAGAGTGCAACATATGAGGACAAGAGAGAGTTTTTCATTGACAATTTAGCCATGGGGATAGCGAAAATAGCGGCGGGTTTTTATCCGAACGAGGTCATTGTTCGATTTTCTGACTTTAAGACGAATGAGTATGCCAATTTAATCGGGGGATATCGTTACGAGCCAGAGGAAAGTAACCCCATGTTAGGGTGGAGGGGGGCGTCTCGCTATTATGATGATAAGTTTAAGCCTGCTTTTGGTTTGGAATGCGAAGCGATAAAGAAAGTAAGAGATGTGATGGGGTTGACTAATGTAAAGGTCATGATTCCGTTTTGCCGGACGCCGGAAGAAGGGAGAAAGGTGATAGGAGCCATGGGAGATTTTGGCTTAAGGCAAGGGGAAAATGGATTGGAAGTATACGTGATGTGCGAAATACCGTCAAATGTGATTTTAGCGGAGGAATTCGCCGATGTGTTTGATGGATTCAGCATCGGGTCGAACGATTTAACGCAACTAACTCTTGGTTTAGATAGGGATTCCGAAGTTGTGGCACACATATTTGATGAAAGAAATGAGGCAGTGAAGAAGCTGGTGAAGCAAGTCATAGATGTGGCACATAATCACGAACCGAGGAAAAAAATAGGAATATGTGGTCAGGCGCCGAGTGATTTTCCTGAATTTGCCGACTTCTTGGTTGAGTGCGGCATAGATTCGATGTCTTTGAATCCGGACGTGGTACTGGCGACGAGGTTAAATATAGCAAAGGTAGAAAAAAGGATAAAATCCAGAACCAAAAGAAAACGCGCATGAGGACATGAGGGTGCCGCTGGGATAAATTAAAGATTTTGCCTTGACTTGCTACATTATAGTGATTCCATGGTTAACAAACCTAATATACGTGAACAGACAGAGAAGAAAGAGGAAGCCCTTTCACCTTATGCCGCTAAGAGTAAATTCAGTCGTGGTCGGCTGAAGTGGGAAGAACCATGCCCCATAAGAACCAGTTTTCAACGTGACCGTGACCGTATCATCCATTCCAAGGCCTTCCGTCGGCTAAAACATAAGACGCAGGTTTTTACTGCTCCCTTGGGTGACCATTATGTCACCAGGCTTACTCACACTCTGGAAGTATCCCAAATAGCCAGAACTATAGCTCGAGCTCTAAATCTCAACGAAGACCTCGCTGAAGCTATCGCTCTCGGACACGATTTAGGGCACACGCCTTTTGGTCATATAGGTGAGGAGGTCCTGAACGAGTTGTATCACGGTGGCTTCAAGCATAATGAGCAAAGCTTACGAGTAGTCGATTTATTGGAGCGGGAGGGACAAGGGCTAAATCTTACCTGGGAAGTGCGAGATGGCATCCTCAATCATTCCAAGGGACAAGCTGAGATCTCAGGAGAGGGATGGGGAGATGTCAATACTTTAGAGGGCCAAATATGCAAGGTAGCCGATATCGTGGCCTATGTTAACCACGACGTCGAAGATGCCATAAGAGCTGGCATTATCTCCCAGAATGATTTGCCCAAGTCGGTAGTAGCAACTCTGGGACATACGCATTCACAGCGAATTAATACCCTGGTTTGTGATGTCATAAACTGCTCCTGGCCTGTTAGTGGCAATGGCAATTTAACCGATCCAACTATAGGCATGAGCCCTGAAGTCCTTAGAGCAACTAGCATATTCCGCCAGTTTCTATTTGACAAAGTATATTATCCCAGCTTAGCTGGAGAGGAGGCAGTAAAGGCGGGAGAGGTATTGCGTCTGTTATATTCTTATTTCCTGAAGCATGAGGATAGATTACCTCGGGAATTTGCCTCTTTGCCGGATAACAAGGAGCGCAAAGTCATTGATTACATTGCTGGGATGACCGATCAATATGCGCTAAGATTAGCTGAAGAGATATCTCAATGAGCGTAATTGCAGAGGTAAAGCAGAGATTAGATATAATAGAGCTTGTCTCTGAGTATGTTACTCTGCAAAAAGCGGGGCGTAACTTCAAAGGCTTATGTCCCTTTCACAGTGAGAAACACCCTTCCTTTTTTGTCTTTCCTGAACAACAAAGCTGGCATTGCTTTGGTGCCTGTGGAACTGGCGGCGATATCTTCTCTTTTATCATGAAAAAGGAGGGCGTTGATTTTGGTCAAGCTCTTCGCATTTTGGCTCAAAGGGGAGGCATAACTTTAAGCCCCCTTGAGGCGCCAGACAAGGCTGAGGATGAAAAGAAAGAGAGATTATTTCAGATTAACGAGGCAGCTACTGAATACTATCACCATCTACTTTCGAGCACTAAGGCCGGAGAGGCAACGAGAAGCTATCTGGCAGGAAGAAAGGTTATGGCCGAGACTATCAAAGAGTTCCGCCTCGGTTTCAGTCCTGATGCCTGGGAAACCCTTAAGAATTACCTACTGGGAAAAGGCTACAAAGAAAAGGAGCTAGTAGAAGCTGGTCTAATAATTGAGAAGGAGGAAGGGGGTAGTTACGATCGATTTCGCAACCGGCTGATGTTCCCTATATGTGATATCCAGGGTCGAGTCACTGGTTTCGGAGCTAGAGCTCTAGATGACTCCCTGCCTAAATATATCAACTCCCCCCAAACATCAATTTTCGATAAGAGCAGCATCTTGTATGGCATTGATAAGGCTAAGTCTGCCATTAGAAAGAAAAACTTGGTAATAATTGTAGAAGGCTACATGGATGTTCTCACCGCTCACCAACACGGCTGGCGAAATGCAGTTGCCTCAATGGGAACTTCTTTAACCGAGAAGCAGGTGGAAGGCATTAAAAGATTAACCAATAACATAACCCTGGCACTCGATGCCGATCTTGCCGGGGAAGAAGCTACTTTGCGAGGTAGAGCGATATTAGCTCACTCTAGTGCTGAAGCAAATGTTATCTTATTACCTCCAGGCAAGGACCCGGACGAGGTAATAGGAGAGGACCCTGCTCTCTGGCAGAAACTGGTGGAACAGGCTATGCCCATTCTAGACTTCGCCTTTCAATCTGTAATAAGCAAAGTCGATATCAATAAAGCCAAGGACAAGTCCCTGGCTGTACAAAAGCTTCTGCCCTCAATTTATGAGATAAAAGACCCTGTACAACAATCCCATTACCTGAAGAAACTGGCACGTGAATTAAAGATTGAAGAGTCCGCTATAAAAGCCGCTTTGCGGGAATCAAAAGTCGGTCGGAAAAGCCCTCAATTTAGCAAGCCAACAGAACAATCTCGCCTTGTCCGCCAGTTTGTATCCAGCCCTAGTGAAGAATACTGCTTGGCACTTCTCCTTCAGTACCCAGAGCTTCGTCCTTTAGCTCAAGATCAAGAATTATCACCAGAACACTTCGAATCCACGGAAAATCGGGAGGTCTTTGTCAAATGGCAACATTCTTCTGATATCTCGAACCTTGAAAGTAAACTTGACACTGGTCTACTAGAACATTTATACTACTTGGTTAAAAAAATTTTCCCGCCAGCCATACAGGAAAGCGAGCAAACACGACACGATGCTTTAGGCGATTGTATCCTCCGTCTACGGGAGGAGTTATCCCGGAAATTAGAAACTGAGAAGGAGGCGATGCTTGAGATTGAGAGGGAAAAGGGTGGTATAAGCTCAGAGTTGTCCAAACTGGAGGAGCAAGGAATAAAATCCGGGCAACAACTTCAGGACGTCTTTGTTAAAAAAAGGAAAAAACCATGGGTTCAATGAAAGAAGAAAACATCAACCTGGATGGTGATGAGGAAGAGGCTGAAAGCTTACTCAGCGATGAATCCGAAGTTGAGGATGGCAGCACCTTAGCCGAGGAAGGTGAAGAAAAAGAAGAAAGTGAGGAAGTCACCGCTGAACAAACTGAGGAGATCAGGCCTCCGCCGCCACTAGGGGAATATGAGGTAATTGACGACTCAGCTCGTATGTATCTTCAGGAAATCGGCAGAGTGCCACTTCTCAATGTCCATGAAGAGAAGTTACTATGCCGGAGGATAGAGCTGGGCAGAAGCTTAGAAAGAATCGAAGACAACCATTTCAGGAAATATAAGAAATTCCCCTCACCTGGTGACATAGGTATTCACGTAATTTCTCAATTATGCAAGGCATACCCCATTGTTCAGATTATCGAAGAACATATTGATATCGATCCCTCCAGCAATGTGGCGGAGACGATCAAGAATCCTAAATTTCGCTCTGCCATCGACGCTGTTATAGACCCATCGTTAATAGCGGCAACTACTAAAGAGATAGACAAAGAGACCACTGCAGCCGAAGGAGCCATAGTAAATCTTTCCATAAACAGTAAACTTCTGCCTCCGCAGTTACTAGAACTCCTGGCTAGAGATAAAACTTCATGGCAAAAACTAAAGACTCTCCTGACTGATGGCAGTTTCCTATCCCAAATCGATTCTCATGGCAGTGAGTTCAAAGCTTACTTTGAACAGGTACAGACCGAAGAAAAAGCATCAGAGAAGCACCTCACTGAGGCAAACCTACGCTTGGTGGTGAGCATAGCCAAGAAATACATTGGGCATGGCATGCCTCTCCTTGAGCTTATCCAGGAAGGAAATATTGGCCTTATCCGAGCTGTGGATAAGTTTCAGTATAGAAAAGGCTACAAGTTCAGCACCTATGCCACCTGGTGGATCAGGCAAGGTATCACTAGATCTATAGCTGACCAATCTCGTGCCATTCGCATTCCGGTACATATGGTAGAAACAATTAACAAGCTATTACGCACAATGCGGCAGTTAGTTCAAGAACTTGGACGCGAACCAAGTTACGAAGAAATTGGCAGCCGCCTAAGTATGTCGCCAGAAAGAGTGGAAGAGGTCATGGCTTTGTTTTTCCGTGAGCCAATATCGCTAGATATGCCTATTGGCGAGGATGCAGATAGCCGGTTAGGCGACCTTGTTGAAGATCATGCCAGTTTAGCGCCAACCGAAGCCACTTCACAGCAGCTACTCAAAGAACAAATAGATAAAGTACTTGATGAACTTACCGAGCGCGAAAAAAGGGTTCTGCAGCTTAGATTTGGCCTCAAAGATGGACATGCTCGAACTCTGGAAGAGGTGGGTAGAGAATTCAATGTAACTCGAGAAAGAATACGACAGATTGAAGGCAAGGCTCTGCGCAAGTTACGTCATCCCATCCGCAGTCGAAAGCTCAAAGGCTATCTAGACTGATTTCACCTTAAGGGAATGTCAAACATAGTACCCATCTTTTTAGGTAACTTGCCTCGCGTTAGTGACTTAGTCAACTTTTGTATCTCACGAAACTGATTAAGAAGTTGATTAACGTCTTTGGATGTGGTGCCACTTCCTCGAGCAATACGGCTTCGCCGTCTGCCATCAACAATAGCTGGATTACGCCTTTCTTCGTAAGTCATAGACAGGATAATAGCTTCTATCTTCTTTAACTGTTTCTCACCTTGGTCATCTGGCAAATGAGAAGCGAATTTAGAAAAGCCCGGCATCATTTCCACCAATCGCCCTAGGGAACCCATCCTGTGAATTTGACGCATTTGATTGAGGAGATCCTCAAGGTTAAAGTCCCCGCTGCGCATTTTCCTTTCCAAGTTCTTGGCCTGTTGCTGGTCAAATGTTGTCTCAGCTCGCTCGATGAAAGTGAGTATATCTCCCATACCCAGAATGCGAGACGCTAAACGGTCGGGATAAAATACCTCCAAGGCATCCATCTTCTCACCTGTGCCCAGGTATTTTATGGGCACTCCGGTAACAAATCTAATAGAGAGAGCAGCTCCACCTCGGGCATCTCCATCCATCTTCGTCAGGATGAGTCCCGTGAGCCCGATTCGACTGTGGAATTCTTGAGCCACCCTTACGGCATCCTGCCCAATCATAGCATCTAACGTGAGTAATACTTCTGAAGGCTGTACCAGAGATTTGATATCAGCCAATTCCTTCATCATGGCCTCGTCAATATGCAGGCGCCCTTGAGTATCTACTATAACCCAGGTCAATCCCCTTTCCCTGGCTTGGTTTAGAGCACGCTGGCAAATTGTTGTTGATGCTACGTTAGCATCCTCACTATATACCGGGATATCGTGTTGCTCACCCAGTAATTTGAGTTGTTCAATAGCAGCAGGTCGGCGAGTATCAGCAGCTACCATTAAAGGGCGCTGCCCTAAATGTCTGAGCTGAACAGCTAGCTTCACCGCTGTGGTGGTCTTACCGGAGCCCTGTAATCCTACGAGCAAAGCGACCGCTGGTGAGTTAGTAACCGAAGCTAAATGGCTAGGCTCTCCACCTAAGATAGCAATTAATTCTTCATTGACAATTTTGATAATCTGCTGGGCTGGTGTTAGGCTGTGCAATACTTCGGAGCCAAGAGCACGCTCTCGTACCTTGGACAAGAATTCCTTGACTACCTTAAAATTTACATCTGCTTCCAGAAGCGCCAGTCGTACCTGACGTAAAGCATCGTCGATGTCCCCTTCACTAAGCTTGCCTTTCCTGCCAATCTTATCAAATACAGCGGTCAACTTTTGGGTTAAGACTTCAAGCATATTGGTTCCAAAGTATTTTATTCTTAGCTGAATCCCATAGTCAACTCGTTTTGCCATGTCCAGAATTTTCATCTCAAACTAAGAATCCTATTGCACTTAACCCAGAATCAGCATACTATAGAGGTTTAATGGAACAACTTTGGGCACCATGGCGAATAGAATATATACAAAGGGCCACAGAAAGCGGCTGTGTCTTATGCCAAAAACCCAAGGAAAATAACGACGAGGCAAATTTTATCCTTTATCGTGGTCAACACAATTTCATAATTCTGAACGCCTTCCCCTATAATCCAGGACATTTAATGGTCGCCCCTTATCGGCATATAGCAAATTTACAGGATTTAAGGGATACAGAAGCAAAGGAACACTTTGACATTATCAAGAAAGGCCTAGAGCTTCTAAAAGAGGTAATGGAGCCAGCTGGCTTTAATATCGGCTTAAATATGGGCAAAGTTGCCGGAGCCGGAATAGCGGATCACCTCCATACTCATATAGTCCCCAGGTGGCAAGGTGACACTAACTTTATGCCGGTGTTGTCTGATACCAAAGTCTTATCGGAAGCCTTGACTGCCACATACCGAAGGCTAAGAGCGAAGTTATAAAAATAGTTGCCAAATTTTATTGAGACAGTATAGCGCCTCTCCTTATAGCCAGGACAATTCCTTTAACATAGAGACTTCGTTAAAATGACGCCAACGCAAGACAGATTCGCAAACAGTAATTCAAAGATATAAAGGGATTCGTCGTGTATTTCATCGTTCTCCTGGGGATTGTCAGCCTGTTCGGGGATGTAACCTACGAGGGAGCTAGGAGCGTTATCGGGCCTTACCTGGCTACGCTGGGGGCGAGTGCCAGTATTGTTGGATTGATATCTGGCATCGGCGAATTTGCTGGTTATGCTCTGCGTCTTGCCTCTGGCTATCTTGCCGACCGCACTAAGGCATATTGGCTTTTTACCTTTATCGGTTATGGACTGCTCCTGTCCATTCCTCTGCTGGCATTTGCTGGCTATTGGCAGCTTGCTGCCGTGCTTATCATTTTGGAACGGATGGGGAAAGCAATAAGAAGTCCAGCAAGGGACACCATGCTTTCTTATGCCACAAAAAAGGTGGGGAGGGGCTGGGGGTTTGCTGTTCACGAAGCATTGGACCAGGTTGGCGCTGTCATTGGTCCCCTCGTCTTTTTCTTTATTTTCTTTCTTGGCGATGGCTATCGTGAAGGCTTTACTCTGTTGTGGATACCGGCTTTGCTGACCATGGCCGTTCTTGCCATAGCCAGGAAGAAAGTCCCTTCACCGCAGAAACTTGAAGCTCCCGGAGAGGAAAGCAAACAAGGCGACAGAGATAAACTCCCCAGAGTTTTCTGGCTCTACACTGTATTTACTTTGTTTTCCATAGCCGGATTTGCCAATTTCCAGTTAATTTCCTACCATCTTAAAATCCAGTCTGTAGTCCCAGATGCTCACATTCCCCTAATTTATGCCATTGCCATGGGAGTAGATGCCGTGGCAGCTCTTCTCGCGGGCAAAACATACGACAGAATTGGGCTTGTATCGCTATTGGCAATCCCTTTGTTAACCTTGCCCATTCCCTTCCTGGCCTTTTCTCATAGCTACAACCTGGTGCTAATGGGCATGGTATTATGGGGTGTGGTCGTGGGAATTCAGGAAACGATTATGCGTGCTGCCATCGCTGACCTAACACCCATGGAGCGAAGAGGATTTGCCTATGGAATCTTCAATACGGCGTATGGAGCTGGCTGGTTTTTGGGAGGCGCCCTGATGGGGCTACTCTATGAGCTTTCCATCAACTACTTAATCCTGTTTGTCGTGGTCATGGAGCTAATCTCAATTCCGCTATTCCTCTTGGTTAGAAGAGCAGCTTAACTTCAGGTAGCTTGAGGATAGGAGCCAAGTATCTTAATGAAAGCAGCCTCTCTCTGTAACTCTCTCGTAGCCTCCTTGTAAACTTTGCCATCTAAGTGACCTTCGAAATCGGCATAAAAAACATATTCCCAGGGCTTAGTTCGGCTCGGTCTGGACTCCAGTTTTGTTAAATTTATATTCCTCGTGGCGAAGATACCTAAAATTCTATATAGGGAGCCAGGCTCATGTTCAGCAGCGAACACGAGAGAGGTCTTATTTCTCTGCGCGGGTTTAGCTTTCTGCTTTGAGATAGCCACGAATTTAGTGTAGTTGTTGACATTCGTCTCAATTTCCGGTGCCAGAATCTCCAGCCCATAAATATCGGCAGCTCTTTTGCTAGCTATGGCAGCGCAGTTCCTCAACTTTTTCTCTTTTATCATTTTGGCACTGCCCGCGGTATTATAGCTGGACATAATTTCGGCATTCAGGTTACTTAAAAATTCCGCACATTGAGCTAAAGCTTGGGGATGGGAGTAAATCGTTGTTATACCAGCCAATTCTTCCCCTGGCAAAGCCATCAGGCAATGGCTTACTTTGAGAATAACTTCAGCAAATATATTGAGAGGATACGCCAATAACAAATCGTAGGTCTCGTTGATACTGCCGGCTTGAGAGTTCTCCACGGGAACTACCCCAAATTCAACCTTATCCTGCGACACAAGTTCAAAAACCTCTTTCAGCCGGACACACGGCAAAAAATCAATGTCCCCACCGAAAAGCTTTGCCGCCGCATCCTCACTGAAAGCGCCTCTTTCTCCTTGGAAAGCAACCTTGACCATAAACCTGTTGCAAAGTATAGCCTAAACCTTCTTTGAACTTCCACTGTAGCTTGATTAGCCTTTCCAAAAGCGAGGGAAAAATATCATAAAAACGGTAAACAATTCTAACCGCCCCAACCACATGCAGATAATCAAGATGAACTTGGCTGCGCCAGGAAGCAATGCATAATTCAAACCGGGACCCACTCCACCTAAACCAGGCCCCACATTCCCCAAAGTAGCAGCTACTGCTGAAATTGATGTCTCTAAATTCAGCCCCAGGAAACAAAGCACTACTGAAGCTGCAATAGCAACAAGAATATAGAGGAAGAGGAAAGAGATTATATCTCGGATTATTCCCTCTGGGATGGATTTTTGGTTAAGTTTCACCGGAATCACAGCTTTCGGGAAAATAGCCTTCCTCATCATTACCCCAGTATGTTTTATCAGGGTTAAAACCCGTACTACTTTTATTGCCCCGCCAGTAGAGCCACCACAGGCTCCGATGAACATCAAAGCCAGAAGCACTATTCTGGCGCCAGAGTGCCAGGAGCCGAAATCAGCAGTGACAAAGCCTGTAGTAGTCATGATTGAGATTGCCTGAAACATTCCCTCTCTATATGAGTCAAAGCCTTGCGAAACTATTAATAGAAAGATAGCGGCCGCCAGAATAATCAAGTAAAGCCTGAACTCCTCGCCTTTGATTGCTTTCCAGTTTCCCCGTAAAACCTGATAGTGAAGTATGAAGCTCATGCCTGCCAGGAACATAAAGACCATGATTATGTATTCTGCCAGGGGATTACCGTAGAACCCAATACTTGCCGTGGTAGGGGTAAATCCGCCCGTAGGTATAGTTGAGAAGGAGATGCAAATTGAGTCAAAGAGTGGGAGCCTGGCCAGAAAATAAAGAAGCGCTATTTCAGCCCCCGTAAAACCCACGTAAATCGTCCAGAGAAGCCTTGCAGTGGTTCTGAATCTGGGACGCAGCCTTTCGGGTAATGGTCCGGGAAACTCCCGGTCAAAGAGCTGAGAGCCTCCTACCCCCAGTCTGGGCAAGATAGAAATAAAGAGAAGAATCACCCCCATCCCACCCAACCATTGAGTAAGGCTACGCCATAAGAGAGCGCTCTTCGGTAATTCTTCTACCACGTTTAGTATGGTAGCCCCGGTGGTAGTGAAGCCTGACATGGTCTCGAAAAAGGCATCGAGGAAACCCAACCCCAGGAATACATAAGGGAGTGTACCAAGGAGGGGGATGAGAAGCCAGGTGAAGGCCACTATGGTAAAGCCATCGGCACGCTCTATAACCTTCTCGGTTTTGAATCCAAATTCAAGGATTAGTCCGATACCGAGAGTGAGCAGTAGCGCATACAAGTAAATGTGCCACTTCTCCTCGCCATAGTAAAGAGCTACACATAAAGGGATAATGTAGGCTAAGGCGAAGTATTTTAGGAATGAGCCAATGATGTGTAGGGTTAATCTTACCCTTTGGCGAACCATCTATTCATGACTTCGGTCCCCTTTTTGGCAGATTCCCGATTCACAATGAGAGTCAGCCAATCTTTAGGCTGTATCTCCTTATCCGCACCCAGATATTTTTCCCCTCTTTGTACCACGAGGACCTTTACACCGTTTGGGGTTGCTAGCCCAGAAACAGTTTGCCCGACACATATCATGCCCTCTTCAATCTCTATTTCGAAGATCTCTGCCCCTTCGAAAGAAATAAAATCTTTCACATAAGGTTGTGAAATCAGGCGATGGATGTGCTTGGCTGCTACTATGTCCGGGTTAACTTGTAAATTAATCCCAGCCTGCTTGAAGGTTTCCGCATGCTCTGCTTCATCTACAAGAGAAATCACCGTTTTTACTCCAATTTCCTTGGCTACCATGCAAAGCATTAAATTCTCCGAGTCATCGCCAGCTGCGGCCACAAAGGCATGGGCATTCTTGACTCTCGCCTCTTCGAGGGTGGACTTCTGGCCAGCATCTCCCGTGATTACCATCACGTCAGAACCCTCTGCTATTGCAGCGCATCTCACAGGGTCCCGGTCTATAACCAGTACTTCATTCCCTTCTTTAACAAGGAGCTCTGCTAAATTCTTCCCTATATCACTTAAGCCTGCTATTACGATATACATTGCTTTTCTTCAATAGTGAGTTAACTCTGCCATCCTTTCGATGAATCAGCGAACTAATGCTGAAAAAGGGAGTTGCGGATCAGGGAGTAAATAAACTTGAAGGTTGACTTAGAATACCAGACACTCTCCATTCATATTACTTCGCTATTTCACCGCTTTTAAGCATCGAGCGATTTTACTCCCCCCTAACATGCTTGTCAAGTGCTGAGTTTAGAGAGCGTGTAGCAAGGCCCAGCTGGCATTCTGAGCGAAGCGAAGAATCTCAGAGATTCTTAATCATCCAAATTCATTTGGATTCCTTAGAGTGACAATACTAAATACTCTCGAGTTTACGTTGCGGCAATTTCTTTTTTTAACTCCTTTAGCCAGGTCAGTGATTTAAGTTCTCGCTGCAAAATATATCTTATATACTCGCACAGTACTCGCTCTAACTCTGAGGATAATTCCGGTTTTACTCTGACCCGCCTTGCAGTGGCATAATCACAGCTTTGCCATAAACGAAGAACCTTCAAAGCCCCGACCGAAAGGGGAAGAGAGGGTTTTAATGGAATTGCTTCTATTTGCTCGTTGCGGTGATTTTCTTCAGAATTACAATGAGGGCACAAGAGCCCACCCTTGCTGGGGCTGAAAAAGTTGACTACCGGCTTGAGGGGTGAATCACAGGTAACACATCGATGCAATTGGGGACGGTAACCAAGATAATGAAGAAGATTTAGCTCAAAATAACGCAATACAGTCTCATTGCTGTCCGGCTCACTCAACTGATTTAAAATATCAAGCAATAAATCAAATAAAGGACGATTCTCACCGCCCTCAACAGTAAAGGAATCAATAAGCTCTAAGATGTAAAGGCCACAAGCCATGCGCCATAAATCACTTTTCAAAGCTAGGAAACCGTTTATCGTTTGACTTTGGGTAACAATATTGAGATTGCGCCCTTTAGCTAGCAACATCAAGCTATGCGTCAATGGTTCTACATTGCCACCTAATTTGCTCTTGGGGCGACAAGCTCCCTTAGCTACTGCCCTCAACTTGCCAAATTCTGGAGTATAAATAGTGACAATCTTGTCGAATTCGCCCAGCTTAGTTTGTTTTAGGACGATGCCTTGTGTTTGATAATTCCGAGATGTACTCACCTTAAGTCCCAGACTCTAAACACTAAATCTTAAACAGGTCCAAATATCTAACTTAAAGTTCGAAACCTTTATTTTGAGGCGTTTGGATTTGGGCAAGTATAATAAGGTTTCTCTCCATCGCTGTTACCTTTCCTTGTTGGTATTATACCCTCGCCAGCCCGGCAACCGTAATCAAGAGTAGCTACCCGGGTCTTTGCCTAAAACTCTTTGGATTGTCTCTCGGTGTGGTTCAGTACTAAATTGATGGCATTGGCGGCGGCAGCAAAGGAGTAGTACACAGGCAAGCCGGACGAAATACAACTACGAATAGCAACCAGAATAGCCTCAGCCTCTTTGGGCATAATACTGGGTTCAAGCACCATTGCCATTGGCTTGGGAAGATCGCCCTGCTTTATGGAAAACCTACTCATTAACAAGTCCAGGTGGTTTTCTGAAATCAGAGACGTTGTGAATTGACCTGTCCTGACAAAGGAGACTAGGAAGTCAGACCCATCCCACCTTGATAATATACCGAAGGTTTTGATTACGCCCTCAAGGTTCATCATGGCTTGTGAATAATCCACAGGATTTCGCAAGATATTGCCTGCGATGGGAGTAAACTCCCGTATCTGAGTAATGATCTCCGGGGGTAGTGGAGGAACTCTTAGCCCTCTGCTTTCAAACTCGTCGGCGATTAGGACGCTGGCTCCACCTCCAGCACCGAATAACAATGCATTCCTGCCTCTGGGAAGCGGCAAGAATAAAAGCGTGACTAATACATCGATCATTTCTTCGATGCTACTGACACTAATGATTCCCAACTGCTTGCAGAGGGCATCCCAAGTGGTCCGGCTTCCAGCGAGTGCCGCGGTATGGCCGGCGGCTGCTCGAGCGCCTCCCTCGGTAGCCCCACCCTTGAGCAAGATCACTGTCTTTTCCTTCGTTGCTTCTTCCAGAGCCCTGCGGAATCGTTTCCCATCCTTGATTCCCTCGATGTAAAGGGCTATTATTTTGGTATCTGCATCATTAGCAAGATATTCGAGCAAATCGGTCTCATTGATGTCACATGCATTGCCGTAGCTTATAACCTTGCTGAAGCGAACGCCTCGCAAGGCTGCTTGCCTGACCAAATAGACGGAATTGCCACCGCTTTGACTAATGACTCCTACCGGGCCGCTTTCTTTGGGGAAAGCTGGACTGAAGGATAGGCGTGATTGGGGGCAGTAAATGCCCATACAGTTAGGGCCGATAATCCTGATCCCCTTCCTGCGGGCGACTTCCGCCAGTTCAGATTCCAGCTTTATTCTTTGTTCCTCACCGGTCTCACTAAAGCCTGCTGTACAGAAGTGAATTGCTCGTACACCTTTTTCGGCACATTCTTCCACAAGCTTGGGAGCAATCTGGGCGTTAACCAGGCCGATTACGTAGTCGATGTTGCCGGGGACATCTTTGAGACTGGTGTAAACCTTATGACCTTTGATCTGCCCTCCCTTGGGATTAACGAGATAAAGGGGGCGGTCGAATTCAATTTCGATAAGGCCCTCCAGAAAAGTGAGCGTCCAGTGCCAGGTCGTGGCAGTTGTGATGCCAACAAGGGCGATCGAATTAGGGTGGAAGAGGAATTCCAGGTCATGCTGAGGCGTGTTCTTCTTACTCATTACTCAGTAATACTTCGTTAGCTCAGGTGGATAGTGAGGCAGCTTCATGGTAAGGAAGCTGCATGGCTATAATGGCCTGTGACCGATAACTCTTAATATCAACCTTTTTGAGATTGCCATGCTACTTGGTGTTGTGTGGGCGAATATGCATGGCTACCTCCGCCGAAGTATAGCAAAGAGTTTAGGGATTGTAAATGCTGCTTTGAGGTTGAAGATTTCCTCTGAGCGAGCTACTCGGCAGCTTTTACAAAAAGTGTATTTGATAGGCTAATAAAAATATGGTAAATTGCATTTAGATTTTGGAAAAACCAAGGCCTTGTATAATGCTTCCGCTACAACTTAATCGTAACCCAGTCTAAAAATTTCTCGGTACACATCGTAATTAAGGGGCTTGTATTGAAAGCAGAGAAACTAGGAAAATTCGAGTATATTTTCAATCCAAGAACGGTAGCTGTAATAGGAGCTTCCGACAGCGATGGCTTCTCGCAGGCTTTAATGGGCACAAAACTCAGAGACAATCTGTTCTTGGTTAATCCCAAGTATAAAGAACTCCACGGTAAAAGATGCTACGCCAGTATCTTGGATATAGAAGACGGGATTGACTATGTTGTCATAGCAGTGCCAGCATTACTAGTCCCGAGAGTATTGGTCGAATGTATAGAAAAAGGCGTTAAAGCGGTCCATATATTTACAGCCGGTTTCAGTGAAACTGGAGCAGAAGATAGGAAAGTTTTAGAGGACGAGGTGCGGAAGATAGCCAGAGGTAAAGTTAGCTTAATTGGTCCTAACTGCATGGGAATATGTTGCCCTAAGTCTGGCTTAGCTTTTGTCCCAGGGGTCTTAACCGAGGAGGGTCCGGTTGGGGTGATTTCACAGAGCGGCACCTTCGCCGAGCAATTCTTGTCCATCGGGAGGCTGAGAAATGTAAAGTTCAGTAAGGTTATCAGCTACGGGAATGCCATAGACCTCGACTGTCCCGACTTCTTGGAGCACCTGGCGCATGACTCCGAAACCGAGGTTATAGCTTTATATATGGAGGGGACAAAAAACGGTAAGCGTCTCAGAGCAGCGATGACCGAAGCTGCAAAACTAAAGCCGGTGCTGGCACTCAAAGGAGGAGTAACCGAGCACGGCCGCCGGGCAGCATCTTCTCACACAGGCTCATTAGCTGGTTCGCCGGAAATCTGGAGTTCACTTTTCAGACAGGCCGGGGTAATCCAAGTGGAGGACTTCGACGAACTACTGGATACCACTTTGGCATTGTCTTGTGTGCCACTCCCTTCGGGGAAAGGGACCGCTATTATTACCAACTCCGGTGGTTTTAGCGTGCTTGAAACCGATTTATGTGTAAAAGCAGGACTGGAAGTCCCTCAATTCACGAAGGAAACGATAGCTGAGTTACGCAAAATGGTTCCACTAGCGGGAACAAGCATAAATAATCCCCTGGATGCTTGGCCAATATTTTATAACATGTCCGGAACAACAGGAACACTTGCAGATGCTATCAAGACCTTGTCTCATGATAAGAATATTCATTCAATAGTGTTGCACTTTGACGAAGTGCGTTACCTGCGACATGTGTTGGGAGAAGCAACTGAAAACTTCCTGAAGGAACTTGTTAAGATTATGGTCCAGGGGTGTAGGTATGCACGAGATGAAATGGGCAAGACCGTAATGATTTGCGTTTCACTCGATGCCTATTCGGAAGATGAAGTGGATAGAAGGTATCACTTGCTGGCGAAAAAGGCTTTTGAAGGCGAGCAATTCCCTGTATATCCCGCACTCGGTGCCTCAATCAAGGCTTTATCCAATTTGTACAGGTACAAGGTCCAGTATCGCAACTCCTAGACTCTGTCACCACCGCCAATCGCCCATTTTGTCGGATAGAGTATCCGAACCTCAAATTTCTTGAGTCGCCAGACAAATGTCAAACACGGACTAGCAAAACCTAGTTCCCCAAAGACGAGGGCTAATAAGCTACTTATTGTAAGACGTGATTTCAGACCAGTCCAATTTTCTGGGCCACTATCTCCCTGTGGAAGTCAGTGTTGCCAAAAGCAATATGTGCGGCCAAGCTTCTACGGTAATAAAAGGGTATGTCGTGGTCGGCACTGGTAGCGATTGCCCCGTGTAGTCTCACTGCCCACTTGGCAGTATCCTTATAGACTTCGTTGACATATGCCTTTGCCATGGAGGCTTCTTTGGCGCAGGGAAGTCCCTCCGACTCCATCCAGGCTGTCTCATAAATCAGATAACGGCTGGTTTCCATCGCTGTCCACATGTCAGCTATTATATGTTGCAGTGCCTGGAAAGCGCCTATGGGCCTTTCATATTGAACCCTTTCTTTGGAATACGCCACGGTCATTTCTACACAGGTCTCCATAGCGCCTAGGGATTCGGCACACTTTGCGATGGCGCCTTTGCGCAACATCATTTCCACGATGGGCCATCCCTCGTCTATCTTGCCAAGTATATTTTTCCTGGGCACAGTGACGTTATTAAAACGCACTTCGCATAGCTTATCTGCGGCCGTGGTAGGTATTACCTCGCAACTTATTCCAGGAGTCGTGGAGTCGACAATAAAGAGGGTGATTCCCTTCTCGGGCGCAGTGCCATCTTTTGTCCTTGTGACACAGAGGATGTGGTTGGCGACATGGGCCATTTCCACGAAGAGCTTTGTACCATTTATTACGAAGTCGTCTCCCTTTGGTGTTGCCTTAACGGTGATGCCAGAAGCATCGAAGACGCCTTCATCTTCGAGGAGAGCCGTGGTAAGAATTAGTTCCCCTTGAGCTATCCTGGGAAGCAATTCCTTCTTTTGCTCTTCAGTTCCCACCTCAAGTATGGGGAAGGTGCTAGTTATAGTAGCTATGAATGGTCCAGGAAGCACATTTCTGCCTATCTCCTCTAAGAGGACAATAAGGTCCTGGAAGGTATAACCCATACCCCCGTATTCTTCAGGTATGATTAGGCCCATCCAGCCCAGTTCAGCCATCTTCTTCCAGAGTTCGGGGGAGTACCCTTCCTCACTTTGTTCGAGTTTTCTTACTAGAGTCTTGGGACATTCTGTAGTAAGAAAATCCCGCGCCATTTTCTTCAATATTTCTTGTGTTTCAGTAAATCTAAGATCCATGATTCCTCCTTATCGAAGCTTGGTTTATCTCATCCTGGGTAAGCCGAGGCCGTACCAGGCGATGATATTCCTTTGTATCTCATTTGTTCCCATGGATACGCTGGTTACGAAATGGTCGTGGAACATCCTCTCCCATAACCCATCTAAAGGAGCCCATCGAGAAGTCTTGACCTGGCCATAGGGGCCCAAAATGTCCGTAGCCAGAAAAGCAAAACGCTCGCCCAGTTCACTGAAGAAAATTTTACCTGCTGAGGCATCCATCAGGGACATTTCGTTTCTGTTCTGTAAATCAGCGACACGGTATGCCAGGGCGCGGGCTGCCTCTAATTCGCAGGCTACCTGGGCCAGTCGATTACGGATGAGCGGGTCCCTGGCCAGTGGCTGCCCATGTCGTTTGGTTTCATTGCAGAATTTCACCAGATCTTCTAGCCCCCGGATCATGGTCATGATTATGTCTATACCAGATCTCTCGAAACCAGCCAGAAGATTTACGACAGCCCAGCCCTCATGTTCCTGGCCGACAATATTTTTGGCTGGCACGTGAACATCGTCCAAATAAACCTCACAATAAGGAGCATGGCCATCCAGGTAAGGAATTGGCCTTATTGTGATCCCTGGCGTCTTCATATCAAATAGAATGAAGGTTATATTGTGATGTTTTCGGGCATCCGGGTCTGTCTTGAATACGCCAAAGCCCCAATCACCTTTGTGAGCGCCGGTGTTCCAGGTTTTCTGACCATTTATAATGTACTCGTCGCCCTTTTTTATTGCTGTTGCGCTTAGAGAGGCTAGGTCTGAGCCGGCATTGGGTTCGCTCCACAGCTCACACCACATAACCTCTCCCCGGGCAATAGGTGGCAGGAATTCTCTCCTTATTTCTTCGCTGGCGGCCTGCAACAAGGTTGGGGCAAGCATTTGCACTCCAAAAATATCTACTCCGGGAATGTCATAGTATCCTCTGGCTTCAGCAAAGAGGACACGGTCCATCATGTCGCCTTTGCCGCCATATTCGGGTGGCCAGCCAAGCGCAAGCCATCCCTTCTTAGCAAATTCTTTGGCGCAATATAGGTTGTATTCCCAACATTCGTCATATTCATAGATGGTCTCAAATCCCAGATAGCTTGGCGGTTTCTTTTTTTCCAGTTCTTTGCATACGTCATTAAACTCCTGTTTGCGAACTTTTTGTTCGTCTGTAAGCGCAAGGTCCATATATACCTCCTTTGGGTCTGAAAATATTATGATAATACCGCTCGATTTTGCGCCTTATTTTAGATTATGTGGGAAAAATTGTCAAAAAGTTTGTTGTGGTATGAACCCCGGAGCAAAAATGTAAAAAGAAAGAGGTTCTACCGCCAGGGCCAAGGGCCAAAAAATGGCACCACAACCCTGCCGGGACTCAAGGATTACGTTTGATGAAGTCAGAAACTGCTCTCAGGGATTAAAAATCCCTTTCGCAAGGAATTACCAACCTACCCGAAAAGCGTGACCAAGGCTGTGTGCATAGTTTGGGATTGACAAACCCTGGGAATTGGCTGTTATCAATCCTAATTATACTATTTCCAACCTGACTCGGGTATCCTCTTTAGCTGCTTTTACTCGAAGTAGCGTTCGCAGTGCTTGAGCCACGCGACCCTGCCTGCCGATGACCCTTCCCTTGTCATCATCAGCGACCTCTAATTTAAATAGCAAGCCTTCATCACTATTTTCTTCGGTGATCTTTACCGCATCAGGTTCTGCCACAATGGCTTTAATAATGTATTCCAGCAGGTCTTTCATTTCGCCTCCTTAGCAGTTAGTTTTTGGCCTGAGGTCGGCTTAACTTTATCCATGATGCCTAGTTTGCCGAGCAAGCTGCGTACCGTATCTGTAGGCTGAGCTCCATAGCTAAGCCACTTTAAAGCTTTTTTTCCATCGATGCTGACAGTTGCGGGGTCAGTCAAAGGATTGTAATGGCCGATAATATCAATGAATTTACCATCCCGAGGAGAGCGACTATCGGCTACTACCACTCGGTAGAATGGTCTGTTTCTCCTTCCCATACGGCGTAATCTGATTTTAACCATTTAATAAAGTGATTATCTCTTAAGTGCCAATGTTTGTCAATAGCTTGTCCTCGTTCAGTACCTTGGAGACTGAAACACAATAGACACAATCCTGTGGCCAGGTGGGTAACCCACGTAAAGCTCCCAGCATCAAAGCGCCGTTGATATAGGATTATAAAGAAGGTATCATTGAATTGTAATCAACTGACAAATTTTGCATGAAGGACATTAAGTTCATAGTATATCGCTAAACCTACTTGGGAATAAGCACAGGTTTTTAGTTATGAAGGAAACGTTATTTCTAGAGGCATTATATTCATGGGATGAGTTCTGGCAAACAGTAGAAACAGCGTGGGCATTGTTTGGCGATCCCATGCATTTCACAGAGGCTCAATTCGCAAAATGGGCAAATGAAAGAATCCAAGTACCCCATGGAGGGTGGTTTGCCTGGCCTATGCCTGTAGCTCCGCTAGCTCATATGAGTGAGCAAGACATTGCCCGCCTTCATGGGGGGCGAGTGCCGCGATACTGGGTAGTTTATGATCATGCTCAGCGGGTTACGGGGTGGCTGGGAATCGGAGGAGGTGACAGCTTCGCATGGTGGCTTTTTGCCTATGTTGGTGGGGATGTGCGAAAGCTCTTGCCCTTTATTCAGCATCGGGTGCCTGGCATAGTAGATCACCTGCTTAAGCAGGTGATGCCTATGCAAACCCTGGTCGCAGGGATAAGCAAGGATAAACTGCCACAGGCATACCCAGGGGCTTGTCCTCCTGAAGAATACGGACCGTTCAAGTCATCACAGAAGCTAAAATATCCTTCCTTTGAGCCGGAGTTACTTTCCCCAAAATACAGAGATGGCCTCATGCCTGAACCATTAGACGAGCGAACTATAAAGCAAAGGAAAGCACTTGCCAAAGCTTTTGGGGACGAATATGACCCTGATAAAGAATTGGCAGAGCAGCGAGAGGCTGTACAGGCGGAAATTAAGCAGACTTTAACACATCCCATTTATAAGCTAATTCACATGGGGAAATTCCACACTACTAGTTCAGCAGCTGAAAGGTTACGTAAGATTGCTGAACTCACTCGTGAATGTCACGAAGGGCAAATAGATATTGAGGCGCTTTTGCAATGGGGTTGGGGAAATGAGCAGAATGAATACCTGCGCCAGAAATTAAGTCTAGCAAATAAAGGCAGTGCAAGATTTAGAGAGATACACTATGAGGTGGCGAACAAAATATATCGGCAAGTTCATGCTTGGTTTCGGCGCCGTGGATGGCGAATGCCGACGCCCCCAAATGACTGGCGAATAAAAATCATAAAATTGTAATGTCACGCAATTGACGAGATCATGGCGTGACATGAAATGATAGCCTCCAGATGGCAACATCTGGAGGTTTTTTGTTTGGGCCGCCAGAAGCAAGATAGATCAGTTCCTTGGGTGATTAAGGTCCAGTATATTACTGTGCCCAATGCCAAGGAAAGGCTTTCGCGCGTAGTGGCCATCCTGCTGAAAGCTGAAACGGAGAGAAAGAAGAATGACTATAGACAGAACAGGGAAGAAGCCGGGTAGGCCTAGGGCTATACCTGAAGGCATGATACCAGAGGTGTTGCGTCTCTATGATGAAGGTTTCGGCTATCGAGCGGTTGCTCGCGAGTTGAGGAAACAGGGTATCTGGGTGGATTGGAGCACTGTCCGGAGGATTGTTAAATCCCATGGATACAGAATCCGTGCGAAATATGGTTTGTGAATGATTTCTAACACTATTTTGCCACTGGGCGACTTAAGTGATGTGAAGAAACACTCATGGATACTCAAAGTAGAGGGCAAATCATAAGGAAAGGCATGACTTTCCTTATAGGATGTTGATTTGTGAAGACCTATCTTGAGCCAGAAGAAGTCAGGCTGTTGGAGGAAGCAGCTACATGCCTCAGGGACCGGCTGCTTATCAGACTCCTTTTTCACATTGGATGTCGAATTTCGGAAGCGCTGGCCATCAAGGTAGAAGACATAAATTTTGAACACCACACAATAACAATCCTTCACCTCAAGAGTCATATCAGGTTATCTTGCCGGAATTGTGGGGCGAGACTGGGGCAAAGGCATAGGTTTTGTCCTGCCTGTGGTGATGAGGTAGGCAGCACTCTCTCTGAAGACCGCCCCCAGCAGCGGATGAGAGTCCTGCCCATTGACCCGAGTACTTTGCAAATTTTGAGGGATTACATCAAGCGAGGTGGGCTGGTGTTAAGAAACGGCCAGCGCTTTATCTTTGGCATTAACCGACACCGAGGCTGGCAGGTGGTGAGGGATTGTGCCGGAAGGGCAGGGCTGCCCCGCCTCTTCAATCCAGAAACAGGGAGGATGAGAGGTATAAGCCCTCACAGGTTAAGGGATGCCTTTGCTGTGCACGCCGTAAAGACCAATGATTCAGGAGATGGACTCAGGCTTCTTCAAGAGCATCTGGGGCATACGAGCTTCAACACCACTGCCAGATATCGGAAAGTAGGGGGAACTGAGCACCGAGATTGGTATGGAAAGCTATGGGAAGAGGAAAGTCATTAGATTCGTTGCCTTTGAGACCAGCTAGAGGTGGCTTCCTCAGACCTTTTGGCTGTGGCTGGTTTATCAGGGAATTTCTACTCGGGAATGGGCCAGAGGGCTCGCCTGAGATAGATCCAGAGATTGGCGCTCCTCAGGCAGACATCTTCTATCACTATAAGAGAGCTCTTCTTAAAGCGATTGCAGTAGATAGAGCTACCAAACAGGAAGAACGGCAGGCGAAACGTGAAAAGCGCCTTATCTCCCCTGACAGGATAGAGAAGCTCACGCAAAGATACCTGTCCCATACTCCTTACAAGGTCAACAGTTGTCGCTATCACTCATTTGTTGTCTACTTTTCAAATCTTCAGAGGCTAGGCTGGGTAGAAGCCACAGGTAAGGAAGAGTCCTCAGCTTTTCAGGATAACTACCCTGCAGGGCCGCCACGAAGATATTTCCACTTAACGCTGGCAGGACGTCTGGCTGGCGATGCTGCCTGGTCAAACCCACTCTCCGCCCTCTACGGCGGTAGCTAGGCTAGCTGTGACCTATTAGCTGCCAATTTACGAAGACCATCCAGCCTCTTTGTTGAAAAACACGAGTTCAAAGAAACTCATGAAAATATAGGTTCATTCTTTTAATGCACTAGATGTCCTTTTGTGTGATGATGGACATTGGATAATTGCACTTTAACAACTGAATATCAGATAAGCCTAGCCTGAGCGCTTGCTTACCTTTGGGGCAAATAGACGAAAAGGGGGGCAAGCTATGACAGGATACTGTAGCAATTGCCATAAGGTATGGACACTAGAAGAAAGGCAAGGCGTTTGCCGATGGTGTGGACAGCCCGCAAGTTGCCAGACCACAACGACAAAGCCTCGCCAGCTAAAGTCTAGCCGAAGCCGAAAGCGAAGGCAAGTTGACAATGGTAATAATGGCTATGACCAGCTACCAGAGCCGTATTTGACCTATTATAAAGTAGGCTTGCGATTCACTCACAAGGCGTTGATAGACGACAGGCAAGACCTTCTACACGACATCATTGAAGGACTTGCTAGAGTAGCGGAGTATAAGACGCTCAGCGAAGCTGCGATGTATCGTATTGCCGAGCATATCAAAGACCATTACTGGTATAGACACTACGCATATCAAAATGGGCTAGATTGCCAGCATTGTAGCAAAGCACAGCGGGCAAAGTGTAGAGCAAATTGGGCTTATTCCGATTGGGCTTACTGCGATTGCCATAGGGCAATACAATTGGAAAGTATAAACCAGCCTATCATAGACGGCGAGGGAAATATCACCGAGCTTGCCGAGTTGATAGCCGATGATAAGGCGCTGGACTTGGAAGAATGGCTAGACGCCAAGACCTTCCTAATCGGAGCACCGATTAGGCTAAAACAGATAGCACGAAAGCTAAGCAAGGAACAAGCTTTGACGAACAGTGAGCATCAATATCTGTGGTATTTGCGAAGAAAAACGCAAAAAATGCTTGTGTAACCTAAGTTTTCGGGTGATTTCGGACTTATATATAGTAGAGGCAATCGTATAGGCTTGCGAGGTTCAGCTATGCGAGGGCTTACTACTGGCTACCGATGGACTTGCCCGTCATCGGAGAATAGTCGAAAGGGGGTGTTCTAATAGAACAACTTAATATCGTGGGCAAACGCTCAGGCGAAGGCTTTGTAGCTCACAAGGCTAAACTGGTAAACGCCCTGTCCAGAACATTAGCCGATAGGCTATTGCTTATGGACTTCACTATGGGGCGGAAAGGCTTGCTAGGCTACATTAAGGCTCTTAGCGGAAGCAATATCGTTAAGATAGTGCCTTCCACTAACGGCAGTGCTAGCGAGGCGCAGGCTGCTGCTAAAAGGCTGAAAGTAGTGTGCGGAGCTACTACCAGCTACCTTGAGGACATGGCTTGGATTGGCGATAAGACGCCATTCGCACTTGCGGAAGTTAGAGTATGTCCAGATAACAGCGTCAAGCCTAATCTCGGAAGCCTAGAGCTATCAGAGGCAATCAACAGAGTGCTTCCCTTCACCGCTAAGGATGAGAAAAGACCAGTTCTCCAATGCGTTCTCTTTAGGGCGAAGGAAGGCAAGCTGTCTTTGGTTGCCAGCGATGGCTATAGACTGGCGACTGTTACACTGGATTACGACGATGGCGAGGGCGACGTGCTAGTCCACAAAGACGAGCTAAGAGGCATAGCCAATGCCTTACGCAAGGCAAAGAGGGTAAGGCTAGGCTTTGAGGCAAGCGGTGAAACTCTTGACGGCATGAGCTTAGTAATTGACACCGAAGCGATACGCTATCAATGGCGTGGCGCTGAGGGGCAATTTCCTGAATATGAGAAGCTCATACCTACTGAGTTTAACACTGTAGCGCACCTTGACACCGTCGAGGCTGTCAAGGCTGTGTATTCCTTCAGAGCCTTGTCGGACAATCCCAAAGACTACCCTGTGGACTTGACCATTGGTGAAGGCAAGATTGTTATGGCTAATCCTGATGAAAAGGGAGAAGCCATAATCCCTGCTGACACCGATGGACAGGGTTCTGTGAGGGTAGATGGGAGATACTTAGCCGAAGCTCTCAAGGCTTGCGGTGGTATGGTGGACTTCAAGCTCGTCAATGCCTATACCTCAATGCTCTTTGCCAATGACGGTTATCAAGTGGTCGTAATGCC
>Ga0307435_1000204_pt1 | contig 26216 bp, 20 predicted proteins | sample SalMarWE160470MG_FD_202164 | JGI IMG/M metagenome (GOLD analysis project Ga0307435, IMG submission 202164) | Salt marsh sediment microbial communities from the Plum Island Ecosystem LTER, Massachusetts, United States - WE1604-70 | ecosystem: Environmental > Aquatic > Marine > Intertidal zone >... | reverse complement strand
CGCCAGCTCCGTGCCGTGCTCGTGCAGCCACTCCGCGGAGAGGGCCTGGTTGGCAAAGCTCATGTCCATGACGGCCGCCGGATGACCCTCGGCCGCCGAGAGGTTGACCAGCCTGCCCTCGGCCAGGGCGTGCAGCCGCCGGTCGCCCAGGTCGTACTCCTGGACGTTGGGCCGCACGGTGCGGACCCGCCCGCCGGCCAGATCGGCCAGCGCCGGCAGATCCAGCTCGACATCGAAGTGGCCCGCGTTGCACATCACCGCGCCGTCGCGCATGACCTTGAAGTGCTCGGCCCGGATCACGTGGATGTCGCCCGTAGCGGTGACGAAGATCTCCCCCCACGGCGCGGCGTCGCCGATGGTCATGACCTGGTGGCCGTCCATCAGCGCTTCGAGGGCTCGAACCTGGTCCACCTCCACCACCGCCACCTGGGCGCCCAGGCCCCGGAAGCGGGCAGCGATCCCCTTGCCGCACCAGCCGTAGCCAGCCACCACTACGTGCCGCCCCGCGATCAGATGATTCGTCGCCCGCAGCACCCCGTCGACGGTCGATTGCCCGGTGCCGTAGCGGTTGTCGAAGAGGTGCTTGGTCAGCGCCTCGTTGACGGCGATGACCGGGTAGCGCAGGGCGCCCTCGGCGGCCATGGCCCGCAGCCGGATGACCCCCGTCGTCGTCTCCTCAGTTCCGGCGACGATCTCGTCGAGCTGATCCGGCCGCTCCTGGTGGATCATGGTCACCAGATCGCAGCCGTCGTCCATGGTCATGTGCGGCCGGGTGTCGGCCGCGGCGGAAAGATGCCGGTAGTAGGTGTCGCGGTCGGCGCCGTGGCGGGCGAAGACCGATACGCCGTAGCGCTCGACCAGGGCAGCGGCCACGTCATCCTGGGTGGACAGGGGGTTCGAGGCGCACAGCGCCACCTTCGCCCCGCCGGCCTCCAGGGTCCGCGCCAGATTCGCCGTCTCCGTGGTCACGTGCAGGCAGGCCGCCAGGCGCAGGCCGTCGAGCGGTTTGTCGCGCTCGAAGCGTTCGCGGATCAGGCGCAGGACCGGCATCTCGCGCTCGGCCCATTCGACGCGCAGGGCCCCCTGCTCGGCCAGACCGAGATCGGCCACGTCGTGTGGCGGCAACCCTGACGGCCGGGGTACGGGCGCGCTCATGAGGTCAACTCTCCTTCCGAGCGAACATCTGGCGCAGGGCGCCGGCCCACTCCTTCAGCAGCGAGGTGTTGCGGTGGATGAGCCGCTCCTCGAAGAGGAGGTGGGTCTCATAGCCAAGACGGCGGTACGCGGCCAGGGCCGGTGCGTTGTCCGCCCGAACGTTGAGCACGACCTGATCACAAAACCGGAGCAGCTCCTCCGTAACGGCGCCGGTCGCGGCCGTGGCGTAGCCCCGCCCGCGATGGTCGGCGTGGGTCATGACATTGCCCACGACCGCCAGCCGGGCCGCGGGGCTGATCACGTGTGTCCCCGCCGCCGCGACGAGCTGGCCGCCGACCCGGACGCCATAGTAGAGCCCGTCGGCGATGGCGCTGGCCGGCAGCCACGAAGCGAAGCCGAGCCGATAGAGCCGGTTCACCTCGCCCACGTCGACCGGCAGAAGGCGTTGGACCGGGCCGGCAACGGGCCGGAAGCGAGCCCGGTCGACCCACATCCTGACCATCTCGGGACCGTCGTCGATGCGATAGCGGGGCACGACTCCCGGCAGATTCTCCTTGAGCGCCGCCAGGTAGGCCGTCCGGGGCTTGATGACGGAGGTCATGATGGCTCCGATCCCGGCGTTGTCGCCCATGACGAAGATCGGTTGGGGCGAGTAGCCGGCATACTGCAGGACTACCGCCGTGGGCCGGCCGGCGACAGTCGCGACCCCCCAGCGGGTGCGGGGAAACTCGCGGTCGTCCAGGTCGCACAGGGCATAGGCCGAGTACAGGCGATCCGCCTCCAGGAAGGCCCGCAGCATCGCCCGGTCGGAAGTCTCCTGGACGGAAAGCAACCCGCTGCCCTGCCTGGCGACGACCCTGCTCGTCACCATCGCGGGCCGCCTCGGCGGCGGCCCGACTGCCGCCCGCACGCGGGATCAATCACTCGAATTCGGCCTGCCGATCAGTACTGGACCACGCTCGCGGCCTCGTAGCCGGTCAGCCGCTCGCGGCCCTTCAGGAAGGTCAGCTCGACGAGGAAGTCCAGGCCGACGATCGTGCCTCGCAGCCGCTCGACGAGCTCGATCGTGCCCCGGACCGTGCCGCCCGTGGCCAGCAGATCGTCGACGATCAGGACCCGCTGGCCGGGCTGGATGGCGTCCTTGTGGATCTCCAGGGTGTTGGAGCCGTACTCCAGGGCGTATTCCACCGAGACCGTCTCGGACGGCAGCTTGCCCAGCTTGCGCACCGGAACCAGGCCCGCGTGGAGCTGGTAGGCGATCGGTCCGCTGAAGATGAAGCCGCGCGACTCCATGCCCACGACGATGTCGACCTGGGCCTCCTTGTAGGGCTCGACCATCAGGTTGACAGCGTCCCGGTACGCCTCCGCGTCCTTGAGCAGGGTCGTGATGTCGTAGAACAGGATGCCCGGCTTGGGGAAGTCGGGGACTTCCCGGATCTTGGCCCGCAGTTCCTCGGCTGTCATGTGTGGGCAGGTCCTCCGATCGAGCGCGGCTGGTCTCGGCAGTCGAAGTCTACCGCAGCGGACCTGCCCCGAAACCGCTATGGAGACGAGGGTGAAGCCGTCGGCGAGGCCCAGGCGTTGAGCAGGGCAGTCAGCTGGCGGTCGATCTCCGGCCCCAGCGAAGCGGCGTAGGTCGCCGTCAGGTGATGCTGGTCGCGGAACATGATCATGCCGTCCATCACCACAGGGCAGGTGCCGGTGCCGGGACAGATGGCCTGGGCCAGGTCGATCAGCGGCACGCCGGATTCCTCAGATGCGATTTCCTCGCGCTTGCCGTAGTAGGAGTTGAACGCGACGCTGCGGGCGTAGTTGCACTTGCGATAGTCCGACAGGTAGGCCGACAGGCACTCGGGGACGCTGAAACTCCAGGGGTCCGGGATGTCGGTGATCATGACCACGTGGCTGGAGGCGGGCAGCTTCTCCATCTCGCGAGCCATCGCCCGGCCGTGGGCGCCGTAGCCGCCGTCCTCGCTCCTGGCGTTGTAGACCCAGCGGCTCATGTGGACGATGATCAGGTCCGGGGGATTGGCGTTGAGCTTAGCCAGGATGTTGTCGTTCCAGGTCGCGCATTGCGTGTACTCGACCTTCGAGTTGTACTCGATGACCGGTATGTCCACGAACGGGCAGTCGATCTTCACGTACGGAAGCAGCTTCCAGCCGTGAGCCTTGGCCACCTCGTCGATGGCCGGGAAGAGCGCCGAGCCGTGCGAATCGCCGACCAGGACGACCGTGTACTCACCTGCCTTGTTGCCGTACGTGCAGCGGCTGTTGGTGTTCGGAGTGAGCGTCCTCGTCCAGCCGGTGCAGTTGTCCTTCCAGGGCCTCTCGTAGTCGTCGGGGGCGTTGGCCAGCGTCGGCCGCAGGGCATTGGTGACGGCATACGTGTCGGGCGGTGAGCCCGACGGCGGGAAGGTCAGGGCCGGGGTCGAGGCCGGCGTCGGGCTGGGTGTCGCGCCCGGCACCAGAGACGCCTGGGTCGGGCTGGGGGTCGGCGTCGGAGTGGGGCCGGGCGCGTCCGTCGGGTCGACCACCGCGATGTCCGGGCCGCCCAGGCTGGCCAGCGTGTTCTGGGCGCTGATCTGGAAGCTGCCGCCCACGACGGCCACGATCACCATCACGGCCAGGCCCACGGCCACCGTCCGGCTGGGCCTGGGCAACGGGATGTACCCGCGCCGGAACGGCTCCTCGACCAGGCCCCAGCTGACCGTCGCCACGGGGATGGAGAAGAAGGCCAGGGCGTAAGCCTGCATCGGCTCCAACGGCTGGCGCAGCGGGCCGCCCAGGTACAGTCCGCCCAGGATCAACATCGGCCAGTGCCACAGGTAGAGCGAGTAGCTGATCTTGCCGATGAAGCGGATCGGCATCAGGCCCAGCACCAGGCCCGGGCCGTAGGGCTCCATGCCCGAGGCGATCAGCAGCACTCCGGCCAGGGTCGGCACGGCCGCTGCCATGCCCGGATAGGGGACCGTAAGTGAGTCGATGACGAAGGCGTCGACGATCAGCGCCACCAGGGCCAACCAGCCGGCGATCACGAGCATCTGCGACAGCAGGTTCCTGGCGGGCCTGGGCAGCCAGTCGAGAGAACCGGCCCCTACGGCCAGCAGGCCGCCGGCGGCGAGCTGCCAGGCGCGAGTCGGCAGCATGTAGAAGGCCCAGGTGGGGTTGTCGTAGGTCCAGCTCAGGCTGAGCAGGAACGAGGCGACCACGATCCCGGCCAGGGCCACCCCGGCCCCCAGCCTGGTCGTGCGCCAGGCCACGACCGCCAGCAGGGCCGGCCAGACGAAGTAGAACTGCTCCTCCACGCCCAGCGACCAGAAGTGGAGGAAGGGCGAGTAGCTAACCGGGTGGAAGTAGTCGGTCGTAACGGCGAACCGCACGTTGGCGAACGAGAGCGCCGCCGACGCCGCGTCCAGCATCGCCGGCGGCCGTTCGATCAGCGTCATCAAGTAGTAGGCCAGGGGAATCGTGATCAGCAGGCAGACCGCCGCGGCCGGCAGGATACGGCGTACCCGGCGGGCGTAGAAGCGACTGAAGCTGATGCGGCCCTTCTTCTCGCGCTCGCGGATCAGCAGGCCGGTGATGAGGAAGCCGGAGATGACGAAGAACAGATCGACGCCGATGAACCCGCCCGGCAGCTGGCTTCCCGCGGTCGAAAGAAGACCGGCATGGAAGATGACAACGAGCAGCACGGCGACGCCGCGCAGGCCTTCGATGTCGGGCCGGAAGCCGTCCTTCCCGCCCGAGGCGGCCGTTCTTCTGCTGCTCTCTCGCTGCATCCCCGGTTCTACTCCATAGTCCGCCGTGACACAGGATGCGACGGAAACATCGGGCAAGGCCTACGGACTGGTGGCGTCCGATCCGCCATAGGGTACGCGAAGACGGCCTATCGGTCCGGCGCGGTCCCTGGGTCCGAGCCGGGTCGTCGGGCGCCCGGCCCCGCAGCCGATGACTGGGCCGCGGCAGCTCTCTCTCGCGCCAGGCGCTGCTCCTCCGCGGCGGGAACGAGCCTGGCCACCACCGCCTGAGCCGCCGCCCAGGCCCTGGCAACGTCGCGGGGCAGGCGCAGCCGGGCCTGGTTGCTCCCGAAGCGGACCTCCCGGCCCATTGGCGCCAGGGCCCGCATGGCGGCCGCGCGCGAGATCGTCCCGAAGCGAACCACCAGCTCGCCCTCCTCGCGCGAGATGCTGGCGATGCCGGCCGTCTCGGCGGCCAGACGCAGCTCCACCACTTCCAGCAGCTTCAGCACCGGCTGGGGCATCGGGCCGTAGCGGTCTACCAGCTCCTGGCGGAAGGCCGCCAGCTCTCCGGCGCCGCGGACGCGGCCGAGGCGCCGGTACAGCTCCAGCTTCTGAGCCGTCTCGGGCACGTAGCCGTCCGGCAGGTGGGCGTCGACCGGCAGGTCGACTACAGCGCCCGGGCGCTCGAGGCGAGGAGCCCGGCCTTCGAAGCCGGCCTTCTGTTCCTCGACGGCCTCGGCCAGCAGGCGGGTGTACAGGTCAAAGCCGACGGCCGCGACGTGACCGTGCTGCTCCGCGCCCAGGATGTTGCCAGCGCCGCGGATCTCCAGGTCGGAGAGCGCGATCTGGAAGCCGGCTCCCAACTCCGAGGCGTTGAAGATGGCCTGCAGCCGCTTGCGGGCCACGTCCGAGAGGCGCTCCCGGCGGCGATAGAGCAAGTAGGCGTAGGCCCGCCGGCTCGACCGACCGACTCGCCCCCGCAGCTGGTAGAGCTGGGCCAGGCCGAGCTGGTCGGCTCGGTCGATGATGATGGTGTTGGCATTGGGGATGTCCAGTCCGGACTCGATGATGGTGGTGCAGACCAGGACGTCGGTCTCGCCCCCGGCGAAGGCCAGCATCACCTTCTCCAGACGGCCCTCCGGCATCTGGCCGTGACCGACGGCGATGCGCACCCCGGGCAGGAGCCGGCGCAGCTGATCGGCCTGGGCTTCGATCGTCTCGACCCGGTTGTGGACGAAGAAGACCTGGCCGCCGCGGTCGAGCTCGCGCAGAACGGCGTCGCGCACCAGGCCGGTCGAAGCTTCGGCCACTCGCGTCTGGATCGGCAGGCGATCCTCCGGCGGCGTCTCGATCAGGCTCAGGTCGCGAACGCCGGCCAGGGCCAGGTTGAGGGTCCTGGGAATGGGCGTGGCCGAGAGAGTCAGAACGTCCACCTCGCGGCGCAGCTTCTTCAGCCGCTCCTTGGCCGCCACTCCGAATCGCTGCTCCTCGTCCACCACGACCAGCCCCAGATCGCTGAAGGCGACGTCCTTGCTCAGCAGGCGATGAGTGCCGATGACGATGTCGACCGCGCCCGCGGCCAGGCCCCGGACCGTCGCCTCCTGCTCCTTCTCGGGCACGAAACGGCTGAGCAGGCGGACCGTCAGCGGGAAGGCGGCGAAGCGCTGGCCGAAGGTGGCGAAATGCTGGGCCGCCAGCACGGTCGTCGGCACCAGGACCGCCACCTGCTTGCCGCCCTGGATGGCCTTGAAGGCCCCGCGGAGCGCGACCTCGGTCTTGCCGTAGCCGACATCGCCCACGACCAGACGGTCCATCGGCCGGCCGGCCTCCATGTCGAGCTTGACTTCGGCGGTGGCCCGCATCTGGTCGAGCGTCTCCTCGTACGGGAAGGACGCCTCGAGCTCCTGCTGCCAGGGCGTGTCGACCGGGCAGGCGAAGCCGGGAGCGGCGGCACGAGCGGCGTAGATCTCCAGCAGCTCTGAGGCGAGGTCGGTGACGGCGCGTTTGACCCGCTGCTTGGTGCGGGCCCACTCGCTCCCTCCCAGGCGCGAGAGGGGCGGGTTCTCACCGCCCGAGTAGCGGCTGATGCGGTTGATCTGCTCGACTGGCAGGAAGACCTTGTCCGTGCCGGCGAAGCTCAGCTCCAGGTAGTCGCGCTCCTCGCCGGCCGGCCCGCGGCGCAGCATCCGTTCGTAGCGGGCGATGCCATGGTCCACGTGGACGACCAGATCGCCGGTGGCCAGCCTCTCGATGACGTCGCGGGGGACGACGCGGCGCAGGGCCTTGGGCCGTCGGACACGGACGGCGCCGAACAGCTCGCGGTCGGTGACCAGGACCAGGCCGTCGGGGCCTCCGGCGAAGCCCCCGTTGAGGCTCCGGCCGACGAGGATCCTGGTGCCCGGCGCCGGCGCTTCGGCGATGCGCTCGGCGGCGGCCGTGGGCAGCCCGTGCTCGGTCAGCAGCTCGGACAGGCGCGGCGCCTGGTCCGAGGCCACCACGACGCGCCTGCCCTCGGCCGTCCAGCCGGCGATCGTGGCCGTCAGCCGCTCCGTCCGGGCGGGCGGCAGGGCGGGCTCGTGCCAGCCGAAGAGATCGCCCATCGGCGTTCCGCCGCCCGCGGGCGGGGCGGCCTCCGGCTCCCAGGTCAACTCCAGGGTGCGGCCCCGAAGCAGGCGCGACTTCCATTCGCGCGGGCCCAGATAGGCCTCCGGCCAATCTCGCGGCAGCTCTCCGGCGGCCACCAGCTCGTCTCGACGCTCCTGGGCCTGGCGCCACAGGAAGTCGGCTGCGCCGGCGATCTCGGCCGGCTCATCGAGGATCAGGAGCGTCGGCGGCGGAAGATGGTCCAGGCCCGTGGCGGGGCACAGCGTGGCCGCCCAGACCTCGGCCGCGTCGCCGGTCTGCAATGCCCGGGCCGAGGCGCCGATGTCGTGGAGATGCCCGGAGTGCGCGCCCAGCTCGCCGGTCCCGGCGTGGATGCCCTCCTCGAACCGATCCAGGTCCGCGGCCAGGCGCTCCGGGAGGCGGGCCGTGCGGCCGAGCCGGCGGCGGAACTCCGAGGCGCCACCCCGGGGCACCAGGAACTCACTGGCGGGGAGCAGGGCCACTTCCTCGGCGGGGCGGAGGCTGCGCTGGTCGGCCGGGTCGAAGACACGCAGGCTGTCGATCTCGTCGCCGAACAGCTCGATGCGGATCGGCAGCGGCGCCGCCGAGGGGAAGATGTCCACCAGACCGCCGCGCCGGGCGAACTCCCCCCGGCCGGCGACTTCGGGCACGGGCTCGTAGCCCAGGCCGAGCAAGTCGCGCAGCAGCTCCTCCTGGCGGATGCGCATCCCGGTCCGCAGGCGGCGCGGCTCGGCCGGCACCTCGGACGGATCGAGAGTGTGCTGGAGCAGGGCCTGAACACTGGCCACCAGGACGCGGGCCCGGCCGGAGTGCCAGCTCGCCAGGGCCGCCACGCGGGCTGCCGTCTCGTCCCGGACCAGCTCGCTCCTCTCGTAGGCGAGAGCCGTGCGAGGCTCCAGGACCGCCACGGCCTCCGGATCGCCCAGCCAGGACTGCAGTTCCTCGGCCACGCGATCGCCGATCTCGGCGTCGCGGGCCACCCAGCACAGCCGCCCTCCCGGAGTGGCTCCGAGCGTGGCCGGCCCACTCCCCGAGACCAGGGCCGCGGCCAGAAACGTCTTGGCCCCGTGGGGCACCGCCGCCAGCGAGGCGTGCCGCCCCCCGGCCGGGAGTGCCCCGCCGCATTCTCCAAGTCGCTCGCACAGCGCAGCGAAGGCCCCACTGTCGTGGAGAAGCGGCGGCAGGGCTCGCAGGTCCGGCAGGCGACGCGCCGATGGGCCGCCGCCCGATGGGCCGCCGCCCGATGGGCCGCCGCCCGATGGGCCGCCGCCCGATGGGCCGCCGCCCGAGGCTCGCGCAGACTGGGCGGCTGCGTAGGCTTCGCGGACGGCCTCGTCCACGCGGCGCTCCTTCCCCCGCTTCCCGCGCCGCACCGCGGCCGCGCCGGCCGCGGCACCGTCCGCCGGCTCGGCGGGTCCGGCCGACTCGGCCGCTCCCGGCTCCACTCGATCACGCGGGCCCAGACCGTCCTCGCCCAACGGATCCGCCTCGCCGCTCAACGCCGCCTCGATCTGGCGGCGCAGCGGCCGGCCCCGGCGAGAGCTCACCCGCCCGCCTCGGGCGGCTTCGTCTTGCGCCAGCCGGTCCGGGTGCGCCGGATACCGTCCGGCCCGGGCGGGCCGTCGATCTCGCCGGGCGGCGCCAGTCGCTGCTCGTCATCCGGCCGCAGCTCGAAAGCGTTGTAGTGGTTGGCGGCCTTGTTCGTCCCCTCGCGCGCCCAGGCCTCGACCGCGTCCGCGGCGACGTCCAGCAGCTCGCTCAGCCGCTGCCGTTCCCCCGGACCGAACTGGCTCAGGACGTGGTCCACGGCCTGCCCCCCCGGGTCTCCGATACCAACCCGCAAGCGGCTGAACTTCTCCGTCTCGAGCTCCTCGATGATGGACCTCAGGCCGTTGTGGCCGCCGGCGCTGCCGCTCTCGCGGAAGCGCAGCTTGCCGAAGGGCAGCGAGAAGTCGTCTGCCACCACCAGCAGCTCGGCCTGCGGGGCGCGCTCACGAGCCAGCGTCTTGCGCACGGCCAGACCCGACTCGTTCATGTAGGTGAGCGGCTTGACCAGCGCCAGGTCCAGGCCGCGATACCGCCCGGCAACGACCGCCGCGGCGTCGCGCGTCCGGCCGCGCCCGGACCAGCCGGCCCTGTCGGCCAGGCGGTCCAGGACCATCCAGCCGATGTTGTGTCGCGTCTTCGAGTACTGCGAGCCCGGATTGCCCAGGCCTACCACGATCTTCACGGTCGCTGCACCACGCTCGCCATGCACGCCAACTAGGGCCTGATCCAGCGAACCTGGGGGCCCGAAGGGATGGTATCAGGGCGCCTGACGCAGCGGCCGAACGTCGTCCGCAGACGGCACCTTGACTCGGGCATCTCGCGCTAGCCGGCCGACCCGGTCGCCTCCGCGTCGTCCTTGCAGTCGCCCTCGGACAGGCCGGCCATGATCTTCCGTTCCAGCGCCCGCATGGCTGCCTCTTCGACAGGTTCGGCGTGATCCCAGCCGCATACGTGCAGGGTGCCGTGGACGGTCAGCAGCAGCATCTCCTCGACCACCGTCCAGCGTACGTCACCAGTCTGGCCGCCCTGCCCGTTCTTCGCCTGGGCCGCGGCGCGTTCCACCGACACCACGACGTCGCCCAGGTGGGCCCGCAGTCCCGGTGGCAGGGCGAAAGCCTGCTTGAGGGCAGCGGCGACGCCGTGGTTGCGTGCGGCCGCAGAAGCGCTCTCGTGCGGCGGGAAAGCCTCCGGCGGGAAGAACGGGAACGACAGCACGTCAGTCGGTCCGTCCTCACCCATGTGGACCGCGTTCAGCTGGGCCAGGTCGGCGTCGTCCGACAGCACCAGGGCGATCGACGAGGGCCCGGGCGCGCCGGCCTCTTCGAGAGTGGCCCTCGTCGCGGCCGCAAGCCGGCGGCGAGACACGGGCACGGGAGCCCGGCAACGAACGGTGATGTCGATCCGATAGGGCGGCAGGTAGATGGAATGGGTGGCGCTCTCTTCGTCGAGGGCCGGGGTCACCGAGGCTCCGGCGTCCGCCTCGGCCGCGCCGAGTTCGCCGACCAGCGGGTCGCCGATCCGGTCAGCGCTCATCGCTCCGTGTCCACCGCCAGGATCTCAATGGTCCGCTCCCCCATTGGCCGGGGCTTCCTCCCTGTGGCGCTTGCGGCGCTTGCGACGGGTCTCGCCTTCCACGACCTTGTTCTGAGGGTACTCGATACGCTGGTGGTACATGCCCAGCAGCTGACCCACGAATGCCTCTCGAATGTGCTCCAGGTCACGCATCGTGAGATCGCATTCGCTGAACTGCCCGTCGGCCAGACGTTCCGAGATGATCTGATGCACCATCGCCCTGATGGTCGCCTCGTCCCGGCTGGAGAGCGACCGCACGGAAGCCTCCACGCCATCTGCAAGCATAAGCACCGCGGCCTCGCGCGACTGGGGCTTGGGGCCGTTGTGGCGGTACAGCCGCATGTCGACCTTGTCGGCCGCCGCCCGGCCCGCTGCCGTGTCCAGACCGCCGTGCCCGGCGGCCGCCGCCTCGCGCGCCTTGGCGTAGAAGTAGCTGATGAGCCCCGTCCCGTGGTGCTCCGGGATGAAGGATATGAGTGGCTTTGGAAGCCGCGCTCGATAGGCGAGCTCCACGCCGTCGCCGATGTGCTGCCTCAGGAGGGCCGCCGAATCCTCGGGCTCGAGCTGGTCGTGGACGTTCTCGCCCTGCTGGTTCTCGATGAAGACGGGCGGGTTGCCCAGCTTGCCGACATCGTGGTAGTAGGCCGCGACGCGGACCAGCAGCGGATCGGCGCCGATCGCCTCGGCCGCGCGTTCGGCGAGGTTGCCGACCATCAGTGAGTGGTGGTACGTGCCGGGCGCCTCCGTCAGGAGCCGCCGCAGCAGCGGTTGCGAGGGATTGGCCAGCTCGAGCAGCTGGGAGCCGGTCAGGATGCCGAACAGGTTGCCGAGCAGGGCAAAGCTGCCGAGGGTGACGACGGTGGCAACTATCGAGGCCAGGACCGCGGCCAGCGCCAGCTGGAGGGTGCCGGTCGCGTCGTGCTGCCCGAGCAAAGCGAAGATGCCGACCACGGCGATGCTTGTGAGGGCGACAGCCGCGGCGGCCCGCGCAAAGAGCTGCTGGCGCTCACCCTTGCCGATGGCCAGCAGGCCGGCCAGGCCGCCGAAGAAGACGTAGCTGCTCAACTCCAGCGACGACTCGCCGGCGATCCCGGCCAGCACGGCCAGGAAGGCGAGCACGATCATCGCCGCGCCGGCGTCGAGGAGGACGGTCAGGATCATGGCCACCGCGGCCGTGGGGATAGCGTAGGGCAGCCAGGCGTGGCCGGCGACGAGCTTCTCCGCCAGCGCCGCGCCGACGGAGATCAAGCCGATGAGAACCAGCGTCCGGCCGCGATGCCAGTAGTCCGGCCGGAAGCGCCACAGCCAGGCCAGGAGCATGGCCGCGACCATGATCCCGAGCATGACCCAGGCCAGGGCCTTGCCCCAGGGCACGGTGGCCTTGTCCAGCCCGAAGTAGGTGATCCGAACCATGTCGGCCTCGCTGATCCTCTGGCCCTGGGCGACGAGGATCTCCCCCTCCCGGATGTCGTTGTAGACGGTATCGACGCTGTCGGAGGCGGCAGCTCGAGCCTGCTCGGTCAGGGCCGAGCTGTACGAGGAGTTGGCGACGACCACCGGCGTCACGAGGGCGGAGATCAGCTCCTGCTCCGACTGGCTGAAGCCGGGCGGCATGTTGGCCGCGACGAGATCGGAGGCCTTGCTACGATCCTTGATCTCGATCCGTTCGACCACGTCCAGCAGCGCGAGAGCGGCCTGCCTCAGCTCCGGCCAGCGATCGGGCTCCAGGGCCGTCAGGATCTGGCGATCGCTTGCATCCAACGCCGGCAGGACGGTGGCCAGCTCCGCCTGGCGCTGGAGCGGCGACTTGTCCGCGCTGAAGGCCGAGTCCACCGGGACCAGGGATGCCGTCAGAACGGCGACCTGCTGGTTGGCGATAGCCACGGCCCGCTCGTTGGTGTAGTCGTAGCGCGGGACCACGGCAGCGGCCGCGGCGTCCCGGGCGGCCTTTGTCTCGACCTCATTCGGAATGACGGCATCGTACGGGGCCCGGACGGTGGACGGCGCCAGGGCGCCGACGGACAGACCGGGATCGGTCGGGGAGAGGTCCGGGACTACGCCGACTGCCATGGCGACGACGAAGAGCACGGCCGCGAATGCCAGCCGGGCGGCGTCGGTGCGCCCGAAGGGGCGGCGTGGCTCGTGCGGCTCCTTCAGCACGGCGTCACGATCACGATCCGCCGGCTGCGCGCGCCGCCAGGAGCTGCGTAACGAGCTGACTGACGGCCTTGCCGTCGGCGCGGCCGCGCACCTTGGGCGAGACGATGCCCATCACCTTGCCCATGTCGCGGGGCGAGGCGGCCCCGGACTCGGCGATGGCCTCCTCGACGAGGGCCCGAATCTCGGCCTCGGTCAGGGGCTGAGGCAGGAACTCGGAGATGACGGCGATGGCCGCCTCTTCCGCCTTCGCCAGGTCCTCGCGGCCACCGCCGCGGAACGCTTCGACGGACTCGCGGCGAACCTTCACCTCGCGGCTGAGGACGCCCAGCATCTCGTCGTCGGAGAGGGCGTGCTTGCCTTCCTTCTCGGCGCGCTGGACGGCCGCCAGCACCATGCGCAGGGCGTCGCGGCGCATGGCGTCATTGGACCGCATAGCGGTCTTGATTTCGGAATCGAGACGATCGCGGAGGGACACCGGTGTGGCACCTCAGGGCGGGCAGCGCGGCTGCAGCAGCGTCGCGCCATCCCTAGACGGCGTTTCGGCCGACCCTAAGCCTGCTGCTGGCGGGCGACCTTCTTGCGCTTCGCTTCCTTGCGCTTGCGCTTCACGCTGGGCTTCTCGTAATGCTCTCGGCGGCGGGCCTCGGCCAGGATGCCGCTCTGCTGGATCTTCTTGTTGAACCTGCGCAGGGCACTCTCGAAGCTCTCGTTCTCACCCACGCGGACTTCTGCCAATCCGGAACTCACCTCCTTACGGGCTCGATCCACAGTCCCGGGGGCCGTGACGCAACCGCGCCCGCGCCCGCCAGGCCGTGGATAGGCTCGCGGAGTGTAGCCCGCGGCTCGGGTCGCTGTCCACCGAACCAGGTGCCGCAATCCATGCCGTGAGCTATGGCAACGGCGTCTCGAGCGCTTCGTCGAAGGCTTTCTGCATGTCCGCCCGAAGTTTCGCCAGCTGAGCGTCGACGTCGAACCCTGGCCTCTCCGTAACACTACCCTGGCGGATGCGGTCGTCCCGGTTGTAGGCGGGCCGCAGGCCCGGCCACCGCTAGAATGCGCGCCACGAGGAGGGTCTGATGAGGCGCCCCACGACCACGGTCGCGATCGCGACGATGGCGCTGCTGCTCGCCGGCTGCTCCGGCAGCCCGGCGGCCACGCCCTCGCCGTCGCCCAGAGTCACCGCCCCTGCGACGCCCTCGCCGTCGCCCACGCCCGAGCTTTGCGACGCCGCCTGGATTCGGAGCCAGGTGCAGCAGGTGCTGGCCGGCCAGGTCTTTGAGACCCACTACCTGACCATCGACGACGAGCTGACACTCTCGGTCTGGCTGGTGGACCCGGAGATAGACGCGGCGGCCCGGACGGGCCTGTCGGCCGGGAACCAGAGAGCGCTGGAAACGGGGCTGACGCTCTCGTACCGGATCGTCGACGAGATCCCCTGCGTGGCCCAGGTGTTCGAGAACGTCAACCCCATGATCGTGGACAGCCACTACGGCAGCTGGTACATCGACATCATCCCCGTCAGGGCTTTCGCGGGTCTCGAGAGCCCGACGACGGCCGACCTGATCGAAGCCGTCACGCGCAGTGGCGCGGGCCCGGCCGACGGCCGGCGGACGATGCCGCCCGGCGACCAGCCCGCCCCATCGGGCTCCTGCACCTGGCCCCAGGCCCGCCGGCTCCTGGGGGCGCACCTGGATCCCGAGCCGGCCAACAGCGCCGCCTACCTGATCGTCGGCGGAGGCATCGCCGCCGACAGCCGCCACGGCAACTCCAGCTCCGACGTGGCCGTACAGGCCCAGATAGAGGCCCGCCAGGACGCCGACATGGACGACTCGGTCGTCATGGCCCGCCTGAACCTGCTGGCCGCCGACCTGGGCTGCCTCTCGCCGCCCGTGGACCAGTTGGACCTGTTCGTGGTGGACGGCAGCGGCCGGCTCGCCGTCTATGCCCGGGTCCCGGGCGTTCTCATAGGGCCGGAAGCCGGGCCGCTACCGCCGGGTATGGTCGTGCTCTACCACTACCCAGCCACGAACGAGCCCTAGCCTCAGGCCTCCGAAAGCCCCACGTAGCCGCTGAGCTTCACCGGCCGCTGACCGTCGGGGGTCAGCAGCCAGTCGCGGTACTTGATGGCGGTGCTCTCCGCCGGAGTGCCCTGCCGGGTCACGACATAGACCTCGGCCACGAGCGGGTAGGTGCGCGAGGTGATCGTCTGCGAGTCGGGCTTCACGCCGTCCACTGCGATGCGCTTGACCTGCGGCTGGTCGAACATGACCGCGGCGTAGAAGTAGACCGAATAGCCCAGGCCCAGTTCGTCGCCGGGCTGACCGGTCGCCTCATTGCCGCCGATGGCGTTGAAGGGCCCGAGCATGGTCTTGACGATCATGTCCGGGGCGTCTATAACCTCGGTCTCCTTCATCACCAGGCTCATCATCAGCTCCTGGCTGCCGGAGTTGCGCTCGCGCTGGTAGGCATGGATGAGCGCGGACGAATCGACCATCTCGACGCCGGCCCCCTGCCAGGTCGTGATCTTGCCCGCGTAGATGTCGCGCAGGGTCGCCAGGTCCATGCTTTCGACAGGGTTCTCGGCGTTGACCAGAAAGACGAAGGCGTCGAGCGCTGCCGGACGGACGTCCAGGACGACGCCCTTCGATTCGGCCTCGGTCAGCTCGTCTGACGAGGGTGCTCGGGCCACCAGGATCACGTCCGCCTTGCCGTCGATCAGGTTCACGTAGGCGCCGTGGGTGCCGTTGTGCTTCATGCCCAGGATCTGCTGGGCCGTCTGCTCGGGCACGCCGGACGTCGGGACGTAGGTCCGCTCGACGTTGGCCGAGGCCGGAGCCGACCACTCGCACTCCGCCCCGAGCAGGTCGCAGGCCAGCATCCGGGCCAGCGGATGGGCGGACGTGGAGCCGTCCACCGCCGGGAAATCGGCCGCGATCGCCGCCCGCAGGGCCTCGACGTCCGGCGTGGGCGAGAATGCGGTCGAGCTGCAGCCCGCCGCCACGACTGCCAGGGCCGCCACCAGCGGCCAGGTTCGATGTCCAGTCATCATGACCCCTCCTTCTCTGGGCTCGAAACGTCCCTGGAGACGCGCCAGCCGGCCCGATTGTTGGGTAGACGGCCATCCTTGTGCCGGAGTCAGGCGGATCCTACGATGCTCGCGTTGACCCCCGACCCGAAAGACAGACCAGGGGAGGAGCCATGTCCAGACCCAAGGCTTGCCTGGCAGTGTTGACCGCGCTTGCCGTCGCCGGCTGCGGCACAAGCTCGACGCCCAGCCCTACGGCGCTGCAAGCGCCGCAGGCGCCCACGCACGCGATCCAGATGATGGTCGCAATGCCGACCGACGATCCCGACTACGACCCGGATTATCCGGACGCCATCGCGGCCGAGTACAGCTGGACCCCGCCGGCCGGCCCAATCGACGGCTACTACTTCTTCGTCATGGGTACGTACCTGGACGAGCAACCATCGACCACCTGCGACGCGAGCTGGGAGGTCCTCCCCGCCTCGGCGACCAGCCACCGTGACACATACGTAGAAGCCGACAATCCGACCTACATCTGCGCCTTCAACGCGGCCGGAACCTCGCCCACCGTCGAGTTCGAGATCGGTTACGGCCCCGGCGTCGTGGTGCCCGAGGAGTAGCCATAAGGACGTCGGGACAAGCTGACGGCACCCTCAGGACTGGGCCTATCATGGGCCGCGATGGAGCGGTTCGAGAACGTCCTTGACATCCTCGATCGCGGCGAGGAGCGGTATGGCGACCGACCCGCCTTCAGCATGCGCAACGACGACGGCTCGACCGATACCTGGACCTACGGCGAGCTGGGGCGGCGGAGCAGGATCGTCGCCTGGCGGCTGCGGGCACTGGGGCTGCAACCGGGCGACCGGCTGCTCAGCTGGGCGCCTTCCAGCCCGGCCGTTCCGGCCCTTTACTTCGGCGCCATGCGGGCGGGCGTGATCCTGGTCCCGCTCGACCTGCGGATGGCCCCCGGCTCGATCGAGCGGATCGCCGGCCAGGCCGACGCCCGCCACCTGGCCCTGGGCACAGGCCGCGACGCCCCGGACCCGGGCGAAGCCGGCCTGGAGCATTTCCCCACGACCACCGTCGATCGCCTCTGCGCCGAGCCGGACGACACCTTCCCCGAGGATTGGGAACAGCAGGTGAACGGCTGGCGACGGCCATCCACCAGCGACCTGGCCGAGATCGTGTACACCTCCGGCACGACCGGCAGCCCCAAGGGGGCGATGCTCAGCCACGGCAACGTCCTGGGGACGGTCGAGGCCGCCCATCACCTCCTGCCCGAGCAGGAGCACCGGGCCGTCTCGCTGCTGCCCCTGTCGCACCTGATGGAGCAGGTGGTCACCGTCTTCTACGCCTCGAGCGTGGGCGCCCACGTCCTCTACGCCCGGAGCCGAAACCCGCGCATCGTCTTCGAGGCCATCCGCGACCACCGCACCACCTCGCTGGTGCTGGTGCCCCAGATCATCGAGATGTTCTGGCAGGCCGTCGAACGCGAGGTGGAGGCCCAGGGCAAGCTGACGCTCTTCAACCGCATGCGCTGGGTCGCCCGCCGGCTCCCCTACTCCTGGCGGCGGTTCATGTTCCGGCAGGTCCACAGACGGCTGGGCGGCTCGCTGAACCTGATCGTCTCGGCCGCGGCCTTCCTTCCGCCGGCCCTGCAACAGGCCTGGGAGGACATCGGGGTGGTAGTGATCCAGGGCTACGGGGCGACCGAGTGCGGCGCTGCATCGGCCACGGGGCCACGCGACCACGGCCTGGGGACGGTGGGGCGGACGATTCCGCCGGTGAAGGTGAAGCTGGCCGACGACGGCGAGATCCTGGTTTCGGGGCCGACGCTTTTCGGTGGCTACTGGCGCGACCCGGTGGCCACTGCGGCGGCTTTCACCGAGGATGGCTGGTACAGGACCGGGGATATCGGCCGGCACGACGAAGCGGGCCACCTGATCCTGATGGGACGCAAGAAGGACATCATCGTCCTGCCCAGCGGCCTGAACGTGTATCCCGAGGACGTCGAGAACGCCCTGCGGACCGCCGGTGTCCACGACGCGGTGGTCATGGAGACGCAGCCCGGGCGAATAGAGGCCGTGGTGATGCCGCCGGGCCAGGCCACTCTGCCGGGCTCCGCGGAGGCGCCCCCGGAGGCTGATCCCGGGATCGACGACATCGCCGCGGTGCGGGCCGCCATCGACGCCGCCGTTCGGGCCGCCAACACTCACCTGGCCGCCCACCAGCGGATCATGGCCTGGCGGCTCTGGCCGGACACCGACTTCCCGCGCACCCACACCCTCAAGGTCAAGCGCGATCAGGTCCGGCGCTGGGCCGTGGTGGACGAGCCGATCCCGGTCCGGGAAGAAGAGCCGCACCACCGGCTGCTCGGTCGGCGCAAGTAGGCCGGGCCCGGCGGCGGCTCAGCCGGGGGGCCAGGTCATAGGCCGGCCGCCGAGCATGTGGAGGTGCAGGTGGTCGACCGTCTGGCCGCCGTTGCGGCCGACGTTGACGACCAGGCGGTAGCCTTCGGTGGAGATGCCCTCGCTGTCGGCCAGCTGCGTGGCGACGGCGCACAGGCGGTCCATCAGCCCGGCATCCTCCGACCCGACCTCGCGCACGGAGGCGACGTGCTTGCGGGACAGCAGCAGGATGTGCGAGGGCGCCTGGGGCGCGATGTCGCGGATGGCCACGACGTGCTTGTCCGAGTAGACCGTGGACGACGGGATCTCGCCGGCGATGATGCGGCAGAAGAGGCAATCGGACGGCATGTCGCCCTCCCCGGTGCGAAGTCGATGCGGAGCGATCTTCCTACTTGGGCGGCCGATCCGCCATAGGGCGGTTGACCCGGTCGACCGCGAGCAAGCGGCCGGTGAGGCGGTCCGCGGCCGGGTGGTCGATCGATTCGGCCCGAACCAGCCCGATGGCGTTCTCCAGCGGCTCGCCGTCGGGCGGGGCCACGGCGACGAGGGCGTGGCTCTCGGCGTGGCCGATCCAGCGGCCGTCCGGCAGCTGCCGTTCGAACAGCACTCGCACCTCTCGGCCCAGCTGGGCCCGGACGAATGCGGCCCGCAGGTCGGCTGCCAGGGCCAGGGCGTCGGCCGCGCGCCGCTTCTTCGTCCGGCCGTCCACCTGGCCCACCATTCGCGCCGCCGGCGTCCCGGGCCGGGCCGAGTAGCGGAAGACGTGGACGCCCGCCAGAGAGAGCTCCCGCAAGAGAGTGGCCGTGGCGCCCCAGGCCGCTTCGTCCTCGCCGGGGAAGCCCACGATCACGTCGGCGTGGATCGCCACCCCGGGGATCGCCCGCCTCACCCGCCCCACCAGCTCGCGATAGGCCGCGGCGTCGTAGCGGCGCCCCATCCGCCGCAGGATGGCGTCGTCGGCCGACTGCAGCGGGACGTGGAAGTGGGGCAGGCAGCGCCCGCCGGAGCCGGCCCAGACCGCCAGCAGCTCGTCGCCGAGATGCTGCGGCTCGATGGAGCTGAGCCGGATCCGCTCCACGGGCGTCTCCCCGAGGATGCGGGCGACCAGGCCCGGCAGCCGCAAGCCGGCGTCGTCGTAGGTGCCGGCGTTGATGCCCGTCAGCACGATCTCGCGGTGGCCCCCGGCCAGGGCGCGGCGCACCTCCGCCAGGACCTCGCCGGCGGGCACCGAGCGCTCCGGCCCGCGGGCCCGGGGGATGATGCAGTAGGTGCAGTGGAACGAGCAGCCGTCCTGGATCTTGACGAAGGCCCGCGTCCGGTCGATCCCGGCCGCCTCAGTGAAGCCGTCCTCGCCCGCACCCTCGATCGACTCGTCGTCTTCGAGCTCGAACGCCCGGGCGCCTGCCGTCGGTTCGGCTGCCTCGGCCCCCCGCTCGGCCGGTTCGACGCCCGAATGGGTCGGCATCGGCTGCCCCTCGGCCAGGTCGAGCAGGCTCGCCAGCTCGGCCTCGAGACGCGACTTCGCTTCGTTGTCGAACAGGAGGGCCAGCGGGTCGGCGGCGGCCATCGCCTCGGGGTCCACCGAGACGGCACAGCCGGTGATCACGATCCGGGCATTGGGGTTGGCTCGCCGGGCGCGGCGGATGGCCTGGCGCGACTTGCGGTCGGCGATGGCGGTCACGGTGCAGGTGTTGACCACGACCAGGTCCGGCCGCACGTCGCCGTGAGGGTCCACCAGCTCCACGCCCCGGGCGTGCAGCAACCGCTCCACGCCATCCATCTCCGACTGATTGACCTTGCAGCCCAGATTGGCGATGGCGGCGCAGCGAATCGGCTGAATGGCGGGCGGATGGCCGCGTTCGGGGCTCACTTCCTGATCCTACGCCGCGACAAGCAGCGCCTCGAGGGCCACCCAGTCGTCTTCGGCCCAGCGGCGGGCGATCGCGAGGCCGGCCAAGGCGAACGCTTCGCGAACCTCCCCTTCGCGGTCGTGGAAGATGCCCGAGGCCAGCAGGCGGGCGCCGGGGGCCATCTCGGCGGCGAGGAGCGGGGCCAGCTGGACCAGCAGCGAGGCAACCAGGTTGGCCAGGACCAGCTGACAGGGCGGCTCGCCGGTGGGGACGCTGCCGCGGCGGACGGCCAGGCGGCGAGACAGGCCGTTGAGGCGGGCGTTGGCCGCGGTGGCCTCCACGGCGATGGGGTCCGGGTCCACGCCCAGCAACTCGCGCGCCCCCAGCTTCCCCGCGGCGATGGCGAGTATCCCGGAGCCGCAGCCCACGTCCAGGACGCGCACTCCCGAGACCAGCCCCTCGTCGGCGAGGGTCTCCAGCGCCGCCAAACACAGCCGGGTGGTGGGATGCAGGCCCGTCCCGAAGGCCATGCCCGGGTCGAGCGAGAGGACAACGTCCCCGGGCTGTCGCCGATGCCGCCGCCAGGTCGGCCGGATGACCAGCCGCCGCCCCACCCGCAACACCCGGAAGTGGCTCTTCCAGGCCTCGGCCCAGTCGGCCTCGCGCACCAGGCGGACCGCCAGGTCGCCGATCGGCCGCAACCCGAAGGCCTGGAGATGGCCGAGCGCTTTCGACGCCTCCTCGATCGCCGACCGCACGCCGGCCGGATCGAGTCCCGGCAGGTAGGCCCGGACGATCGCTGGGCGGCTGGTGTCGATTCCGGCGCCGAGCCCCTCGTCCACCAGCCCGAAGGCGGGCTCGACGCTTGTGCCGCCGGGGGCGTGGCGAGTCAGGATCTCGCTGACGGCTTCCACGGCTTCGACGTCGGCGGCCACCGAAAGCTCGACCCAGACGCCGGGCCCGAGGGGGCTCAGGTCGATCGGCTCGGCCGTATCTTCGGCTTCCTTCGGCTCTTCGGCCCCCCGATCAGCTGAGGGCATCCTTGACCCGCTCGAAGACGCCGCCCGAGAGCACCGTCTCATCCGATTCGGCCGCCAGCTCCTCGAGCAGCTGGCGCTGCCTCTTGGAGAGGCGACTCGGGACGTGGACGTTGACCATCACGTGGAGGTCGCCGCGACTGCCAGGGCGGCGCAGGTGCGGAACGCCCTTGCCCCGCATCCGGATCTCCGTCCCGGGTTGGGTGCCCGGCCGGATCTCTATCTCCTCTTCGCCTTCGGTCGTGGGGACCATCACCCTCGTCCCCAGCGCTGCCTGGGCGATGGAGACCTCCAGGTCGTGGTACAGCTCCGTGCCCTCGCGGCGCAGGACCGGGTGCGGGTTGACGTGCACCGCCACGTACAGGTTGCCCGGCTGACCGCCCCGCGGCCCGGCCTCGCCCTCGCCTGCCAGGCGGATCTGGTGGCCCTCGTCTATCCCGGCCGGGATCGTCACCCGCATCTTCTTCTGCCGCTGCGTGCGTCCCTCGCCGCGGCACGTCTTGCACGGGTCCTCCACCACGCGACCCTCGCCGCGGCAGCGGTTGCAGATCGTGACGTTGACCATCTGGCCGAGCATCGTCTGGCGCACGGAACGAATCTCGCCCCGCCCGCCGCAGGCGGAGCAGGAGACGGCCGCGCTGCCCTCCGCCGCGCCCGTCCCGCCGCACTTCTCGCACTTGTCCAGGAGATCGAACTCGATCTCGCGCTCCACGCCGCGAACAGCCTCGTCGAAGGAGATGCGCAGGTTGTAGCGCAGGTCCGAGCCCGCCGGCCGGCGCTGCCTGCGCCCGGCCCCGGCCCCGCCCATGCCGCCCATGCCGGCGAAGAAAGCGTCGAACAGATCGCCGAACCCGGGGAAGCCTTCGCCGAAGGGCGACCCACCCATGTCGCCCAGGCCGGCCCGGCCCATGACGTCGTAGATCTGGCGCCGCTGCGGGTCGGCCAGGACCTGGTAGGCCTCGTTGATCTCCTTGAAGCGCTCGGCGGCCTCGGCCCCGCTGTTGACGTCGGGGTGCCACTGCTGGGCCAGCTTGCGGAAGGCGCGCTTGATCTCGGCGTCGGAGGCGGTGCGCTCCACGCCCAGGATCTCGTAGTAGCTGCGCTCGGTTGCCATCTGGCCGACAAGGATACGGGAGCGGCGCGGGAAGGTGCGTTGCGCCCAGGGTAATCCCGGTCAGGCGAGCAGCAGCTTGTTCAGCCGGCGCGACACGACGGCCATGCAGATGGCGATCATGACCACCAGGTAGGTCACGTCTACCGCGACCCAGAGATCGGGGGTGGCGGTGGTCAGGGCGCGAATGAGATGCACGCCGCGGTAGAGGGGCGTGCACTCGACGATGGCCTGGACGGCGGCCGGGTAGGCCGAGATCGGGTAGAACGTGCCCGAGAACAGGAACATCGGAATGACCAGCAGCTGCACGTAGTCGAAGTCCTGCCAGCGGCGGACGAAAGTGGTGACGGCCAGGCCGGCGGCCGCGAAGGCAGTGCCGACGAGCATTGCCGCCGGGAAGGCGAGAAGGCCGAGGGGCCAGGAGAGCAGCCCCAGGCCGGCCAGCCCGAGCAGGCCCACGACAGCCAGGAAGCCGATGACGTACAGGCTGCCGCGGAAGAGAGCCCACATGACCTCGCCCCGGGCAGCGTCGCCGATCGACATCGGCGTCGAGATCACGGCGTCGTACAGCCTGACGTACTTGAGCTTGTAGAAGAAGTTGTTCGAGGTCTCGTAGATTGCACCGTTCATGGCCGAAGTGGCCAGCAACGCCGGGGCAACGAAGACCGGGTATGGGACAGTCTGGCCGTTCTCGAGGGGGATGGAGCCGATCAGCGCCCCCACGCCGTAGCCCATCGAGAAGAGGTAGAACAGGGGCTCGAAGAAGCCCGAGACGATGACCATGTAGCCGTGGCGGTAGACCATCAGGTTGCGCTCGACCAGATGCGTCGGGCGAGCCAGCAACCGGGGCACCAGGCTGCCGATGCGGAGGTTTCGGACGGCGATCATCAGACCGAGAGCCGGCGCCGGAAGGTGATCCGGGCTGCCGCCACGCCGCCGACCAGGACGGCAGCCAGGAAGCCAAGGTGGACGAGATCCGCGACCGGATCGACGCGGCCCAACGCCAGCTCGCGGGCCAGCGCGACCCCGTGGTAGAGCGGCGTGAGCCAGGCCAGCGGCTGCAGGAACAGGGGCAGCCGCTCGACAGGGAAGAACGTGCCGCTGAACAGGAAGAGGGGCGTGACCCCGAACCGGAACAGGATGTTGAAGCCGTTGTCGCCGCGCTGGGTGGCGGTGTAGGCCATGATCGGGGTGGTGAAGGCCAGGCCGGTCAGGACCGCCACGGGGATGGCCAGCACGGCCAGGGGCGAGACCACGGCCCCCAGGAGGACGACCGGGACAAAGAACAGGCAGGACAGCATCGCCAGCCTGACGCCGATCCACATCAGGTCGCCGAACACCAGGTCCAGCACCCCGAGCGGCGTGTTCATGGCCGCCAGGTACGTCTTGGACCAGATGATCTTGCTCATGATCGGCCAGGCCGCCTCGAAGGAGCCGGCCATCATGGCCTGCGTAACCAGCAAAGCCGGCGCCACGTATACCAGGTACGGCACGCCGCCCGGTACCCCGCCGCTGCGGTTCACGTACAACCCCAGGCCCACACCCAGCGACAGCAGGTACAGGAAGGGCTGGGTCAGCCCCGACAGCAGGTAGTTGCGCCAGGAGCGCCGAAAGACGAGCAGGTCGTGCTCCAGCTCGCGCAGCGATGGATGGGACCACAGCCCGCGTTGGGTGGCAGGCCTCGCAACGGCAGGGGCGGTCATCACTCCACCAGGCTGCGGCCGGTCAGGCGCAGGAAGACGTCCTCGAGGGTACTGCGCCGGACGAGGACGCTGGCCGGCCGGAGGCCGCGTTCATAGGCCGCGGCGGCCGTGGCGTCACCGTCGGTGGTGTAGACGAGGACGCGGTCGGGCAGCCGCTCGACCCGCTCGGCCAGGCCCGTGAGCATCTCCTCCAGGCGGGCGCCATCGCCCGAGCCGGGCTCGCGTCGAGCTTCGGCCGGTACGTCGGCGCCCGGGGCGACGTCGTCGTCCTGGTGGAGCCGCAGCTCGAGCACCTCGCGCGTCACGAAGCGCTCGATCAGCTCGCGGGGCGTGCCCTCGGCCACGATGCGCGCCTTGTCCATGACCACCAGCCGGTCGCACAACTGCTCGGCCTCGTCCATGTAGTGGGTCGTCAGGCACAGAGTGACGCCGCGCCTCTTGAGCCGGTACAGCCGGTCCCACACCAGGTGGCGGGCCTGGGGATCCAGGCCGGTCGTCGGCTCGTCGAGGAGCAGCAGGTCCGGTTCGTTGACCAGTGCCCGGGCGATGACCAGGCGCCGCTTCATGCCGCCGGACAGCGGTTCGACTCGATCGTCGGCTCGTTCGGTCAGCTGGACGAATTCCAGCAGCTCGACCGCCCGGCGGCGCGACTCCTTCCAGGGCAGGCCGAAGTAGCGGCCGAAGATCAGCAGGTTCTCGATGACGCTCAGCTCTTCGTCGAGCATATCCGCCTGGGGCACGACGCCCAGCCGGGCCCGAATCGCCGCACCGTGGCGCGCGGGATCGAGCCCGAACACGGTGAGCGTCCCGTCGCTGACCGGCGAAACGGTGCCGATCATCCGCATCGTGGAGGTCTTCCCGGCGCCGTTCGGGCCCAGGAAGCCGAAGGCCTCGCCGGGCGCGACGTCGAAGTCCACTGCGTCCACAGCCGTGAACGAACCGAACCGCTTGGTCAGGCCGCGGGCGTGGATGAGCGGCTGAGGGGCGGTGAGACTGTTGGGCGAAGCCATGGCGCGGATGGTAGCGCCGGGGGGCCCAGACCGATAGCGGCCCCCTATGACGTTCCGGTAGGGTACCGATCTGCGCCGGCGCACCTATCATCGGGGTCGCACGCAACAAAGCCGCCGCCCGGGTCGACGCGGCACGGCGCCACCGCCATAATCGGCTTCCACCATTAAGGGGCCGCGAGTGAACGACTACTGGATTTGCGAGCACTGCAAGTCGCTCAACCGTGCCGGCACGGGCAAGTGCTACAGCTGCAAGCGCAAGTACGGCAGCGCTCCCAAGCAAGCGGGCGTGATCCGCCGCGCGGCCGAGCCGCAGTCGCCAACGAGCGGCGGCCGGCCTATCCCGGGCGCCCCGCCTCCGGCCGGCTTCTTCACCGGCCCCTCGGTCGGCCAGGGCGTCGTGGGACCGGGCGGCGTGCCTGTGAACAACGACGCCGAGTTGCCGGCCTACCTGTCGCGCCCCATAGCCGGCCCGGCGTTCACCTCGACGTCCTATCTCGAGGCCCAGGCGGCCGCGTCCGGCGGTGGCCCCATCGCCGCCGTCAAGCGCCGTATCTCCACCTGGGTGACCGCCCGCCAGTCGGTCTCGGTCTGGCTCATCGGCTATCTCTCGGCCGGCCTCATCACCCTGCTCCTGGTAGTCGGGGCGTTGGCCCTGACAGCGCTCAACTCGGCCATCCGCGTCGCCCTCCAGACGACCTCTCTCACCGAGGCCTGGGATGAGCTCGGCCCGGGTCTCCAATCGGCCGTGACGATGATGGGCGCAGCCTTCGCGATCATCGCCCTGCTGGCGCTCTCGTCCTTCTCGATCTTCGTAGGCCTGTCGACGCACAACGCCGCCGGGATGCGAGCCGGGGATCTGTGGCTCACCCCGGGCCAGGCCGCGACGTGCTGGTGGAAGACGGTCTGGGCCCAGATCAAGCTGGTCGCCGGTTTCCTTATCCCGGCGGGGCTGCTGGTGGCCGGTTACCACCTCGTCGGCCTGATCGCCGCCCTGGTGGCCGTCGAGCTGGCCCAGCGCAGCCTGAACGACCCGTTCGGCTGGAGCTCCAACCCGGCCCGCCACCTGTCCGACCTCTATGGCCGGCTCGGCGCCTCGGGTTCGGAGGGCTCGCTTCTGGGCTCGGCCTGGAAGACCTGCTTCCAGCTCGCCAACGGGCTGTCGATCGTGGCCTACGCCCTGCCGATCATCGGCATCTCATTCGTGGCCGCGGCCACGCTCGCCGGGCGAACGGATCTGCTCTCGATCTCGATCGCCGGGCTGGGGCCCGTCCA
>Ga0307435_1000202_pt1 | contig 26535 bp, 28 predicted proteins | sample SalMarWE160470MG_FD_202164 | JGI IMG/M metagenome (GOLD analysis project Ga0307435, IMG submission 202164) | Salt marsh sediment microbial communities from the Plum Island Ecosystem LTER, Massachusetts, United States - WE1604-70 | ecosystem: Environmental > Aquatic > Marine > Intertidal zone >... | reverse complement strand
GCTGGGGGGGGAGGGTATTCTAATAAGGTCAATCTGGACATCAAAGCAGATTTTAAAGCTGATGGTTATACAGCAAAACAAACACAAGGGGATGAAGCATCATTCACTTTAAATAACGAGAAATATACAGTAAAAGTAGCTAAGTTAAAGTCTGATTCTGTTACACTTGATGTTGCTGGTGCTTCTTCTGTGTTTAAAGAAGGGAATGCAAAGGAATTTGATGTAGATAACAGTGGGGATAGCGACTTGTCTATTAACCTGAAAAAGATAACCGGGGGAAGGGCAGAGATTGTTTATAAGATGGTAGCTAAGCCTGAGGAAGAGATTGAAGAAAAAGAGCCTGAAAAGGAGGAGACTGCAGAAGAAGAGGTAGAGGTTGAGGAAATTGCAGAAGAAAAAGCAAGTTGGGCAAAATGGTTTTTATTCTTTGGAGTTGCTTTGTTGGTGTTTTTGATTATTATTTATATTGTTTTTCACAGAGCCATCAGGAAATCATCCCATTAAGAAGACTTTGTCGTTTTCCCTTACCCTATTATTTGTTTTTATTGCTATTCTTTCTCCTTTTTTTGCTTTTTTTATTTTTTTATGATTTTTTTCCATTGAGGTTATTTTTTGCTCTATTACACCTGTTGTGGAGCCCTGGAATATTATATTATCGTTTAGTTTTAACTGGTTTGATTCTATTTTAATTTCTGCAACATTAATTTTCTTGTAGAAGTTTTTTACTTTTCCTATGTATATTTTCTTTTTGGTTGCTTTAGAGCCATATGTTTTGCTCCACTGATTTATTGGTTTTCCCAAGTAAAAGCCTGTTGAGAAACCTCTGTTGTAAACTGTTTTTAGTTTTTTTATTAGTTTGTTCTTATTTGCTTTTGGGTTGTCGATTGCTTCTCTGTAGCATTCTGTTACAGTTTTAACATATTCCGGGCTTCTGTTCCTTCCTTCTATTTTGAAGGCATTGATTTTTGCTTCTATTAGTTTGTCCAGGATGTCTATAGTGCATAAATCTTTTGGACTTATAATGTAATCCTCCCCAAGCTCTAGTTCATGGGCTTCTTCAACATCTTTTAGTATATATTTTCTTCTGCATGGCTGTATGCATTCCCCTCTATTGGCAGATTTGTTGAAAATTTGCTGGGATAAGAAGCATCTGCCTGAGATTGAGACACACATTGCTCCGTGGATGAATGTTTCAATTTCTACGTTAAGTTTGTTCTTTTTTATTTCTCTTATTATGTTTCTTATTTGGTTTAGGGTAAGCTCTCTTGCTAGGTTTATTCTTTTTATATTTTTAAATTTGTTTTTTAATAGTTTTATTGCTTCAAAATTGCTGATTGATGCCTGTGTTGATAAGTGAATCAGGATATTAAGTTTTTCACATTCTTTTATGACTGAAAAATCCCAAGCTATTATTGCATCAATCTTTTCTTTCTTTAGTTTTTTCAGTATGGTTTTTACTTTTTTTATTTCATTATCGTATATAATTGTGTTTAATGTAAAATATGCCTTTATTTTGTTTTTGTGGCATATGTTAATTACCTTTTTTGTATCTTTTAAATGGAAGTTTTTTGCTTTTATTCTCATGTTTAGTTCTTTAATTCCAAAATAGACAGCATCTGCTCCTGCGTCTATGGCTGCCTTTAGGCTTGTAAAATCTTGTACCGGGCTTAGGAGTTGTGGTTTCATTCTAATTCGTTTATATTTAAGACAGAAATATCCTCCTCAATCCTGGGACAGGCTGTATTAATCCATGCTTGGATGAAAGGAAAGTTTTCTAATTGATTATAATCGATTGTGTCTGCAATGAATGTATAGAATTTTTTATTTTTGTATTTGTTTTCTAATGATTTTAGTTTATTTATATCATAATATTGGCCTGGTTTTGTGCTTATTAATATTCCAACATTATCTGCATGTAAGAATTTAATAAAAGCTGTTTTTTTTCTTTTTTCATATTTTTCAATATCTTGTTTTTGTATTTTTTTGAATTGGTTATTCAAGGGGTTAAATGTAAAAACCGGTTTTTGGGTTTTAATAGCAATGCCTAAGGGATGGAATTTACCATCTCCTATATATAGAAATGCTTTTACCTTGTTTTTTATTTTTTCTGCATTTTTGACATTACAGCCAAGAATCTGGCCGCCGATTAATATTTTTTTTATTTTATTTTTTTTATTTAATGATTTTTTGATTAATGGCAAGCTATCGATGAATTGAATAGAGCTCACTAAGCCAATTTCATCCGGCAGTTTTTCTGCTATGGTTTTATCCAGGTTTATTGGTTTGCTGTATTTTGCTTCTATAAATAGGGTTCTCATATTATAGATAAGAACAATAATGTATTTTTAAGCCTTTCCAAAAACGAATGTTTTATAAATAATAAACTTAGAGGAAGGGGTTATGGGAGAGCTAAAAAAGGTATTAAACTTTCCGATATTGCTGCTGATAGTTATAAACTCTATAATGGGTACTGGCATTTATTTCCTGCCGGCTATTGGAGCTAGGTATTCGGGACCTATGTCTATTATTTCATGGGTTATAATGTCTGTTATAGCTATTTATATCTCAATGTGTTTTGCTGAACTGGTTTCTATGTTTCCGAAAGCAGGAGGTGTTTATGAATACTCAAAACATGCTTATGGAAGATTTAGCTCATTTTTAATAGGATGGATCACACTGATAGCAGGTAATGTGACAATAGCGATGCTTGTTGTAGGAGCAATACAGTATTTACTGCCATATGATCTTCCAATACAAAAGGCATTACTTTCTTTATTCTTTATTTTAGCATTTAATTATGTTGCATACAGGGGGATGAAGGTGTCCTCTTTTATGCTGGTCACTTTTTCAATAATTACATTAACAGCTGCATTTTCTTTAATAGTTCCAGGATTATTTAAATTACAGCCGGTTAACTTTACACCTTTTTTTGTTTTTCCTGTTTCTGCAATTTTTATTACTCTTTATTTTATTCAGGAAACGTTTTTTGGATGGGAGTCTTCTACATTTTTAGCAGAAGAAACAAAAGAGCCTGAAAAGGTAATGCCTAAAGCTCTGATTATCGGGACAATCTGTATTGCTGTGATATCATTATTGTTTGTTTTCACTTCTATTGGAAATATACCGTGGCAAACCTTTTCAAAATCAGTTGCTCCATTGTCTGATTTAGGAGCTTTATATTTTGGCAGTATTGGCAAAAGCATATTTACATTATGGGTCTATCTGGCTATAATCGGAGCAGTAGCCTGCTGGATTGTTTCTGCACCGAGATTGTTGCTGGCTTTGGCGCGTGACAGGTTATTTTTAACTCAATTTTCTGCCATACACCATAAATATAACACACCACATAAGGCTATTTTATTCCAAACAGTTGTTACATCTTTATTGGTAATAATCGGATTAGGTGCTTATAGAACCTTATTATTAATGTTATTACCATTTGTTTTGATAATGTATATCGCTGTTTTGCTGGCTTTGGTTACATTGAGGTTTAAACAACCTAAATTAAAAAGACCCTATAAGGTTCCTTTTGGCACTATAGGTCCAATATTTGTTGTTTTTATTATGGTTGCTTTATTGTTTGCATGGGTTGTTATGGAAGAGGAGGCTGTAAAGTTAGTTTTATTGGCAATAAGCCTTATTGCATTAGGAATTCCGCTTTATTTCCTGTTAGAGCTTTATTATAACCCCAAGGCTATCCGAAAAACAAATAATTTATTTGCTTATTTTGTATTATGGACTGAGAGACTGGCTTTGCCTTTGGGGGTTAGGAAAGAGATAATAGACTTATTGGGGGATATTAAAGGAAAAACGATTTTAGAGTTTGGATGCTCAGTTGGTACTCTGACCATGCATCTGGCAGAAGAGGTTGGGAAAGAAGGCAAGGTGTACGCAACAGATATTTCAGAGAGGGATATAGCGATTGTTAAAAATAGGTTAAATAAGAAAGGGCATAGACATGTGAAGGTTATTCATGATTTACAGCACCATCATAGGGTGCATCCTGATGTTCCAACTATTCATACGGCTGTTTCTGTAGGAATGATAGGGTATGTGAGGGATGTCAAGAATGTTTTGAAGCATATGAATAAAAGATTAAAGAAAGGAAGTAGAATATGCTTTGTCGATTATGATAAATTCTTTGATATTATACCAAACAAGGAATGGCTTGGGGATGATAAAAAGATAAAGAAGGTATTTTCAGAATCTGGTTTTAAGGTGGATGTGATAAGAAAGCAGGGATTTGCCTGGAAGTATATATTTATCTTTGGGGAGAAGGTGAAGGGGGTTAAGTAGATTACCTAGAAGCATCAGCCTGTCTTTCTACTTCAAGCTTTTTAGAAATTGCGTTAGAGGCTCTATCCAGCCTATATGCATTAATTATTTCTTCTGCCAGACATTCTACAATGCTTCTCTTAGAATTAAAACATTTATGATAAGCGCCCTGGGTCATTAATCTTAATACAATATCAATCCTTCTTTGAGGAGCGCATTCAACTGCTTTTGGGTACCTGGCACCGCCATATTCAATTGTTATTATTTCCTCCCTTGGTGCAGCATTTTCCAGGGCTTTTACAAAAACCTTGATAGGGTTCTCTTTCGTTTGTCTTTGTATAAGCCTGAATGTTTTTTCAATAATATCATAAGATGTATGGGCTTTCCCCGTTATTTTATAGCTTGTTTTAAAATGTTTTTTGGTTTTATGGCCCGGGATCATCAGTTTATTGATTAACCTTTCAACAATAAAGATTTTGGATTTGTGGAATCTGTTTCCATGATACCTTGCTCCTGTTTTAGGGACAATCTTTGGGTCCAGGGTAATATATCTTTCCACTCCTGGATCCTCTATCTTAATGCCTTCTGTGCTCCATTTGTTAAATGCTAATACTTCCATTTTATTTTCTTGCTTTCTCTCTTATGCCTTTTCTTAAAGCATCCAGGCTTTGATCATTAACTTTGATAACCTGCCATCTTACTCCCGGGATGTCCCCTTTTGATTTGCCTTTTGCTCCTCCAATACATTCAACCATTACTTCATCGTGCTCGTCAATAAGCTTAGTTGCCCCATCGCCCGGGCAGAAAGCTGTAATTTGTCTTCCGTTTTTAATAAGCTGAACTCTTGCACATTTTCTCATAGCAGAATTAGGCTGTTTTGCCTCGAACTGCACCTTTTCCAAAACAATGCCTTTGGCCTGAGAAGCGCCCCTTAAGGGGTCTGATTTCTCCTTTAAGTGCTTCATTCTTCTTGTATATGAAGGCTTCTGCCATCTAGCCTTTTGCCTTTTTTTCTTTAGTTTATTTCCGGCGTTTAAGCCTCTGGATTTATTTCCCATTTTTATAGTTTAGGGTTTATATTAGATTTAAAAAGCTTTTGGTCATACAACCCTTATATCCTCAATCTCAAAATACCTCTTAACAATGCTCTTGAGGTTTTCAAGGTTTTTTCTTTCCCTGCCTATCAAGAGGCCTTTTGTCTTTGTGTCTGGACCTGTTATTGTGATAATATTGTTCTCTTCGTTAATGTCTTTAACCTGTAAGGGCAAAACAAAGTTCCTTATAAATTGCTTAACATCTGGGTTAAATTCTACAATCTTTATTCTTTTCTTTAACAATTCCTCAATTCTTTTAACATTACTTCCTTTTTTTCCGATTGCCTTTCCAATCTCATTTTCCTCAACAATAAAGATAAGCTGCCCGTTATTTATACAATCCTTTAGTTTGGCTCTTGTCAAACTCTCAAAAAGCTGCATGTATTTCATCAGATTTATATCGTATCTTATCCTATTCATTTGGGTACACTCAAAACAGAAATAGAGAATGGTTTTTTACATAATATTCCTAACTCATCGTTAGGGTATTTTAGTTTTGTAACAGATGCTTTGCCCAGCCTGGAGTAATGTTCAACAGCGCTGCTTGTCTTTTCCTGGCAATTAGAGCTGAGATACACCTTACTTATTTTTCCCAGTTTCAGATTCTTCAGGGTTCTTTCTTTACCGATTATAATCTTCTTTTCCTTCAATAATTTTCTTATTTCAGAAATGTTCTTATCTGTCTTTTCTGCCTTCATTGTTTCTTCACCTGGGTTATTAAATCAGGCAGTCCTGTGCCAACCGGAACCGGCTGGTTAAGCATTACGTTCTCAACTACAGAATTTAATTTATCCTCTTCACCTATTAAAGCTGCGCTTACAATATGGCGTATGGGTGTTTCAAAGCTTGCTCTGGCTAAGACAGAACTTTTTTGTGAAACAACACCATATCTCGTAATGCCCTTTACTTCCCCTGAATTGCACATTGTATCAGCAACCAACATTATGTGCCTTATATCGACATCCAGGCCCTGGGATTCGATTACCTTGAATACCTCATTAATAATTGACTGCCTTGCTGCTTCTATTCCAAGGATCTTTTGTATTTCAAATGTATCATTTGTCGTTGTTCTTGTTGAATCAACATAGTCAAGCTCCAGGATTTCTTTTAGGTTTGTGCCAGAGGTTATAATTATATATTCCTCTCCCCTTCTTACAGGCAAGACCTGGGATATTCCCTTTATTCCCCCCAGATGTATTTTTTTTATTTTTTCTTTATCTACATAGACTTTATTTATGCTCTCTTCTTTTGCTTTTGATTTTAATATTATTGCTTCTTTTGATGGTTTTATATTATATCCCTTGAGGCTGCTCTTTATCGAGCTGATAATGGAATTTTCTGTTATTCCCATTTCCTTCATTTTTTCTGTATCGGGTTTTAATTCTATTGTTGAATCTGCTATATTGATTGAGAATTCAGATACAACCTCCTGCAATAATGTTTCTTTTATAGATAAAGCCAGCTTTCTTATATCTTTTCCTTTTGAGTATGGAGGATTGAGGTATATTTCCATCATTGGTGTTTTTAGATTGCTTCTTCCGTCTAATATCTCAATAATCCTGGGAAGCCCCATAGTAATATTCATTTCAGCTACTCCTGCAAAATGGAATGTGTTAAGGGTCATTTGGGTACCCGGCTCACCGATTGATTCTGCAGACACTACCCCCACACTTTCTCCGGGTTCGATTTTAGCATTTTCATATTCCCCTAAAGTTGCCTCTAATACTTTTTTTATTTTTGTTTCTGGGATTCCTTTTGTATATTCCTTTATTTCATCCAAAATTCTTTTAGGCAGCTTATTTTTGTATTCAGTAAATATTGACATTTTTATACACCAACTGTTTTTATAATTCTTTTAATATTTAATATCCCGCCTTCTGATTTTGAGACATCTATGCCATCTTCACCATAGCTAAACTGGATAATCCTTTTAGCAGCATCCCTTATTGTAAAGTCATATTCTGCTTTTAGATCCTGGAGAGCATTAGCCAACCTTCTGTAGAGGTAACCTGATTTAGGGGTTCTTAAAGCTGTGTCCATCAATGAATCCCTACCTGTCATTGCCCCAAAGAAGAATTCATAAGGATTTAATCCGGTTTTAAAGCCGTTTGCTATGAAGCCATGAGCTGCAGGGCTTAAATCTCCTTTTTTAAAACAAGAGAGGGTTCTTTCTTTGTATCCTTTTTCTATTCTTTTTCCCCTCATAGCCTGCTGGCCTACGCATGCTGCCATCTGGGCTAAATTAAGTAAATTACCCCTTGCTCCTGAGTCTGCCATTATCATTGTATGGGATTTTTTGTCTGCGTATTTTGCAACCAGTTCGCCTGCTTTATTTCTTGCCCTGTTTAAGACTTCCAAGATTTTCAATTCCAATGTTTCTTTTACTGTTTTTCCAGGGAATGCTTCCAGCTTGTTATTATTATAGAGACTAATTAGATTATCAACTTCTTTTTGCGCATTTTGAAGGGTTTCTTTGATGCTAAGAACGGCATTTTCAGGCAAATCTGTATCTGAAACAGCTGTTGTAAATCCTACCCTTAGTAATACGCCTATTCCTAACCTGAATAATTTTCCCAATATATCTATTGCTTTTTCCTTGCCGTATCTTTTATGTATATTTCTTAATAACAATCCAGAGCCTTCTCCTAAGTTGTTCCTGTCCATAACTCCTGATATTAATTTACCATCCTTGATAACAACATAGGCATCTTTTTCCATATTTGCTTTCTTATCCAGGGTTGAATCGTAATGTCTTGCTTTTCCTGTGAAATTAAAATCATCCGGTATCAGCACAGAGAAAACCTCCTTACCACTAACCTTTTCTTTTCTCGGAAGTTTTGAGAAATCAGTTATTCCTGCAAAGGTCAATAAATCAATTGCTTCAGCCCTTGTCAATTCTGTTTCCTTTGTCAGTATGTAGTTGCCTGATATAGCATCCTGGACGCAGCCAATTATGCTTAATCCGTATCTTGGTGATATCAACTGGGTCTGAACCTCCATAAGGGTTTCTGCTTCTGCTCTTGATTCCTCTGTTTGTGGTATATGCAAATTCATTTCATCTCCGTCAAAGTCTGCATTGTAAGGGTGGCAGACAGCCGGGTTTAATCTTAATGTTTTGTATGGGAGAACCTTAACCCTATGGCACATCATAGACATCCTGTGCAAAGAAGGCTGCCTATTGAACAGGGCTATATCGCCATCAAGCAATTGTCTTTCAACTATATAGCCTGGCTGCAGTTCTTCTAAACCAGGTTCTATTGTTTCTTCTGTTAATTTTTTCTTTTTTCCGTCAGGCCTTATGATGTAGTTGGCTCCTGGATATTTATTTGGACCTTTTTTAACAAATTCTTTCAGGTATTCAATGTTCCATTCATTCACTCTCTCTGGAATTGTAAGCTTCATTGCTATTTCAAGAGGAACGCCTACTTCATTTAAATCCAGCATTGGGTCAGGGCTTATTACTGTTCTTGAGGAGAAGTTTGTTCTTTTTCCTGCTAAGTTGTGCCTTATCCTTCCTTCTTTGCTTTTTATTCTTTCGGTAATTGTTTTTAATGGCTGACCTGACCTGTGTCTTGCCGGGGGCAATTCAGATACATTATTATCAAAGAATGTTGTGACATGATATTGAAGTAAATCCCATAAATCCTCTATTATTATTTCCGGTGCTCCTGCATTTATGTTTTCAAACAATCTCTGGTTGATTCTTACAATATCGCCTAACTTGTGGGTAAGGTCGTCTTCAGAACGCTCTCCTGACTCCAGGGTAATGGACGGCCTCATGGTTACAGGAGGTATTGGCAATATTGTCAGTACCATCCATTCCGGTCTTGCATGCTTGGGAATTAAGCCAAAGATTTCTATATCCTCATCCGGTATTTTTTCCAGCCTTGTCCTTATTTCAATCGGGTTTAATCTTTTTTCATTTTCAAGGAAAGTAGTGGGCTTTTCCAGGTTTATTTTTTGCTGCCTTGCCTTGCACCATGGGCATTTGTTTACTGTTTTTGTGCCTGCAATAATCTCTTTTACATGCTGCCTTCTTGCTTCTGTTCCTGCTTCTTTTTCTATTCTTTCCAGCTCCTGCTTTGCTTTATCAATCTTGTTTTTTGGTATTAGGATTTTTCCACAATCCCTGCAGGTGCATTTTAATAAATTCATTATTACATTTACAAATTTTATATGTATTATTGGTCTTGCCAGCTCGATATAACCAAAATGGCCAGAGCATTCTTTTAGTTTGCTGCCACAGGTTTTACACTTTAATCCTGGATCTATAACTCCCAGGCGGATATCCATCAAGCCGCCATCTACAGGATAACCTTCCTTATCATATAATTCAGGAGTGACTATTTTAGCAGAAGCCATCTTCTTTATCATCTGAGGAGATAAAACTGAGAAGATTATGCTGTTTACCTGTTTGCTTACAAAGATTTCATGCGATTCTATTCTTTCAGTTTCTTTTTCTTTCTCTTTATTTTTCTCTTCTTTTTTCTTTTCTTTTTCTTCCTTTTTCTTTTTTTCTTCTGCCATTTTAGTACTTGCTCTTTAAGCGCATTTTTGGGTATATGCAAAGAGACTTAAATTCATCCAGTATAAGTTTGAATGCATAGGAGATTTCTATGAATGAGATTTCAGCATTATCACCGCAGATAGGACAATAGCTTTTATTCTTAAATTCGTCTCTTACAGCAATTAAACCACATTGCTCGCATACAGGCACTGTTGTTTTGTCTGAATCAAACCTTTCCTTTAGCAATAAAGAGGCTCCATGCGCCACAAAGGTGTCTTTTTCCATTTCTCCTAATCTTAAGCCTCCTTCTTTTGCTCTTCCTTCTGTTGGCTGCCTTGTTAACAGCTGTATAGGTCCTCTTGCTCTACTGTGTATCTTGTTGGCAACCATATGTTTTAATTTTAAATAATACATATTACCAATGTAGATTTTTGCCTGGTATTGCTCGCCTGTTTCTCCGTCATATAAGGTTTCAGTTCCATTTTCCCTGAAGCCAAGGCTTAACAGCTCTTTTCTTAATTTTTCTTCTGGTTCTGCATCAAAGGTTGTGCCGTTAATGTAACGTGAGTTCAAAGCACCTACTTTTCCTCCTACTAACTCTATTAAATGGGAGATGGTCATTCTGGACGGAATTCCATGAGGGGAGAATATTAAATCAGGCTTTATGCCGGATGCAGAGAATGGGATGTCTCCTTCCGGAACTATTAAGCCAACAACTCCTTTTTGCCCGTGCCTGCTGGTAAATTTATCCCCTACTTCCGGTGTCCTCTCATCCCTGACTCTTACCTGTACTAATTTATTGCCTTCCTCATTTTCTGTTATCAGAACAAAATCTACAACACCTTTTTCCCCGTGCTTTACAGCTACAGAAGATTCTCTTCTTGTTGAGGAAGCTAAATTATATTCATCTAATGAGCTTAAGAATCTTGGAGGAGAGGTTTTTCCTATTATAACATCCCCTTCCTTAACCTGGGCTTCGGGATAGATAATGCCATCTCCTTCCAGGAACCTGTAGTCTTTTTCTGATTTATAGCCTTTAACATCTTTATCGGGTATCGAAACTTCATCTACCAAGCCTCCTGAATAACGCAATTCTTCTGCTATTGAAGGCCTGTAATAAGAGTTTCTTGCCAATCCTCTTTGTATTGAGCCATTGTTAAGGATAATAGCATCTTCCATGTTGTATCCCTTATAGGACATTATTGCAACAACAATATTTTGCCCTGCAGGATGTTTTTCATAATCTGATATTTCATGAACAATTGTCTGCACAATCGGGATTTGAGGCTCATATAACAGGTTGACATCCATGTCCATCCTTACAGGGAAGTTGGAAACATAAAATCCTATGGCCTGCTTTTGATTTTTAGAGCCTGCATTCAGCCTTGTTGACTGATTAAAGTTGGAATAGGGAACCAGGGAAGTAGCTAAGCCAAGCATTGCCAATGGTGTTATCTCAAGATGGGTATGTTCAGGTGTTAATTCAGAATCAAAAAATGCTGTATAGCAGTTTTCTTCTTCGGCTGCATCAATATATTCTATAACCCCCTGTTTAATTAAATCTGACCATGAGATTTCCTCTTTTTCCAGCTGCTTGATGTGCTTTTCTGTTAATAATGGCTGGGATTCTTTAACTACAATCAGAGGCCTTCTTGCTCTTCCTTTGCTGCATTCCACAGAAACAACATCTGCTTTTTCGTCATAATAAACATTAACATTACTCTCTATTTTATTTTTTCTTCTCTCTTCTTTTAATTTTTCTGTGAATAACCTTGGCTCATCAATATAGCCTGCAAATTTTGAGTTAAGGTATACTTCAGTCATTTTATATGGTTTTTACTCCTAAGTTTTTTAATGATTTTAATACATCATCTTCGTTGCTTTCAGAGGATACAGAGCAGAGCAGGGCCAGGTTTTTCCTTAATCCTATATTTGTGCCTTCTGGTGTTTCTATCGGGCATAGTCTTCCTAAATGGGTACAATGAAGCTCTCTTGCTTCAAAGTTTTCCTGGGAGGTTGATAATGGGGAGACTACCCTTTGAAGATGGCTTAATGATTCCAGGAAATTCAATCTTTGAATTCTCTGGGAAATTCCTTTTCTTCCCCCAACCCAGTTTCCTGTTGCCATGCTTGAGTATATTCTCTGCGTTAACAGCTTGTCCCTTATTATTACTTTTATAGAAGGGAATTTTCCTCTCTTTACAATTCTCTGGAAATTGTATAAAAGGTCTCCGACTAAAACCTTGAGGTTTACCCTGAACAAGTCTCCCAATAAATCCCCGCTTAGTTTTAATTTTTTGTTCATGTAATGGTCTTTATCATCTATATCGAGGTTGCCATTAGCTACTTCCATGTATTTTTTTATTACTTTGCATAGATTATAGGCCTTATAGACTCTGTCTTCTTTTGTTATGCCTAAATGAGGCAAGAGATATTTATCCAGTATTTCCTTCATCCTTTCTATCCTGATTTCTTTTGCCTGTGTAATTCCTATTCTTTTTGCAATATAATCCAAAGCTTCCTCTTCTGTTTTTATATCCACAAATTCAAAAAGGTTTATCAGAACTTCATCGTATTTTTTATCTTTAGAAACAAAATTTACCAGCTCTTCATCTTTTAATAATCCCAGTGCTTTTATTATTACAACAATTGGAATTCTTTTGACTCTTGTGAATGTTAAGTAGAAAATACCGTCTTTTAGTTTTTCCAGTGTGTGAGGAATTTTAAACGAGCCTCTTTCTGAGAATAATTTTCCGACATATTCTGATGGTCCTGATTGCTTTTCAATTAAAATTCTGTTTGGTGCCAAATCTTCTATGCTGATCAGGACTTTTTCTGTGCCGTTAATTATAAAATAACCGCCAGGATCATCAGGGTCTTCCCCTTTTTGTATAAGCTCTTCCCTGCTCAGGTTGTATAAATGGCAATTTTTACTCTTTAACATTATTGGTATATTTCCAATCTGTGTTGTGAAGCTTTCTCTCTGCACTCCATTAATATGTGCAGAAACCTCAATGAATGTGGGAGCACTATAGGTTAGTTTTCTTAATCTTGCTTCTGAGGGGTATATGTTTCTTTTAGAGCCGTCTGCTTCTGTTATTTCGGGCCTAGTTACCCATATTTTATCCAGTTTTATCCTGAAATCCTCAATATTCTGGGGAGGGATTGTAGGCACTATCTCCTTGTTTTCCTCTATTATATTTTTTACTTCCTCTTCTATAAAATTATTAAATGAGGCTATGTTTGAGTTTACAAAACTCTGCTCCCTGAAGTGTTTCCGGATTAATGTTTTTGAGTATTTATACATTAATCACACCCCTGTAGAAAATTGCTTCTGATGCTGTTTTGCTTTTTCTTATTATTTTTATCACATCCCCTTCTTTTGCGTTTAGGTGCTCTATAGCAGGATCTTTTTTTGATATCTTAGGCAATTCCTTTAAAGAAATATGGTAATTTCCCAATAACTCCTTTTTTTCCTTATCGGTCAGTTTAACATGCTCTGGGACAAGCATGTGTTTTCTTATGTCGTATTTTCTCTTCATTTTTTTGATTATGAAATGGGCCCGACGCGACTTTCAAAGTTTTACTTGTTCGAACGCGCGACCGCCTCATTTCTCCTTGCGTTAAAAGTGAGGCGCTCTATTGCTGCCTGCGAGTCTCGCTTCGCTCGACAGGTACCAGGCTGAGCTACGGGCCCAGTTTGCCAATTTGGCAACGCCCTGGCCGCGATTCGAACGCGGGTCGAAGCCGTTCTGTTTTTTTGAGGATCGACAGGGCTTCATGATAGGCCACTACACCACCAGGGCCTAATTTTTTGGTTATATTAACAGTGCGCTTTCTATTAGTTAAATAAAGGTCAATATTATAGCCTTTTGACTAAAGAAAGATTAACTGCCATCACGCGTTGAAGTTTGTGCTTATATATAAATTTATCGCTTTTTTCCATATTCACCTCATTCTTTTGATATCTTTAATATAAGCTCTCCTCTTTCTATCACCCATTCACATTCCATTCCTTTCTTTAGATTGTATAAAGCTGAGACTACCTTAGGAATATTAATAATTCTTTGTCCCCTGTTAGTTTCCTGGATTTTTACTTTGTAGCCCATTTTTAATAATATTATTTTGAATATTATTTATATTATTTTTTGGAATATTTAATATAATATTATAGGTTGTATATAAACTTTACGTTTTCCTCAAACTATGTTTGATGGTTTTGGAACGAAGTTCCAAAAAGAGCGAAGTGAGAAACGTAAAGGTTTAGGAATAAATTCCTAAAAGGTTGTGGTTTTGAATATTATAAGTAAGATAGGGTTTTGAAGAATTCTTAACTTATTGGTCTATCATGCTTTGTGGTCAATTTTATCTGGACATGCTTTGTCGGAAGATACAGAAGGTTGTTTATACTGTAAATCAAGTAAGGGGCCCTTATGAAAGTAGAAGTCTCTTCCTTTTGCTCCTATAAATCTTGGCTCTGCGAAAGCACCAAACCCCTCAAAAAATTGTCTTATTTTTCCTCCTGCATTTCCAGCGTACCATGTTTTTCCAAGGAAGTCTCTTTCGAAAGGGATATAACCAAGAATTCTGTCTTCTTTATATAGGGCTATGCCATATTCCACTCTACCGTCAGATGAGATAGGTCTCTTATAAAATATGTGTGAGCTATCTGCTCCCAATTTTTCAAATTTGGCTTCAAGAAAAGGAATGTATTTAGCAGCTGATCTTCGCATTACTTCTTCAAAGATTTTTTGAGTATGATCTGAGGAATCTATCTCCCCTATTGAATATGTGCATGACCCTGATTCGCTATGCTCCAAAATCTCAATTAGGATTTCATCGTTCATTTTAGAGAAGAATGATTTTGAGCTTTTAAAACTTTTGGAATTGGGTGTTTAGTGGTTTATTAAAAACGCAATTTTAGACGAGAGATATTGGAAGTTTAGGTGGATAAGTGTGAAGAGGAATGTAATAACTAGTGAGCGAGAACCGAAAGGTTTATATATTAATGTCATTACCCTACAGTTACTACTATTTTAAAGGGAGGTAATATGGCTAATCATATAGGAGAGATTGTTAAAACTGCAGGAGTGCATAATACGGGACTTGTAAATGACCAGGTTTTGGTGGTGAAATATGATGGTGGTATAATGCCAGGACCGAATAATTGTGGTGTGTATGTAAGGAAAAATTATATAGTGGGAGATGGTCCTCTACCGCAAGAAAGTTCTGCTACAAATACCCGAAGGTGGAAATCAATAGATATTATATTTACAATGTTACCATATGATGCAGCAATGCAAATAGGAATGGAAGCTGCAAAGAAAGAGAGGTTAGTTTTATTATATGAGGAAGTGGCTCCACCTGATGATGATTCAAATCAACGAATAAATATGGTAAATGATATAATGAGGGGGAAAGGAAGTGAAGTTCCAGGGAAGTATTTTTTAGAGGATGATAAAGTTTCATCTGAGAAGGATGCAAATAAACAAACAAATCAACAAACAAAGATAATATGGCATCCTAATAATTGGAAACTTAATGAAGGTTAATTTTTAATTTGATTTTTCTGAGGTTCATAAACCGACGAATTTGGGGTAAGAGGTAGTGGAATTTTTGGGGGCTGTGGAGGGGGGAATTGGAATTTGGATCTGGAGTTGGGTTAATAACAGAAACTTCTTTAGGAAAAATAATGCAATCGATTCCTGCAGAATCATTCCCCTCGGAAACAGAATAGTCTTTTGCGTATTCCCATTTGAAATTTCTTTCTCCTTGGTTTACAGGGAAAACTGCTTGGGTCCAGGCCTGCTGTCCTGAATACCTTGCCTGCTCAATTCCATCAATATAAAACTTCAAGAAATCTCTGTTTTTTTCAGAAGAAACCTTAAGCCAGAAGCTAACTTCTCCTGGGTTGCAGTTGAGGGTTGTGCTTATAGCTGATTTTTGGCTTTCTGAAATAGCTCCTGATTGGGCGCAATAATTTCCAGAGTATGGGTCATCTGATGTAACAAACCATCTTGCATATGAGCGATTATGCGTCCAAGGCAATTCGCTGAAATCACCTGTTTCAAAATCCTCAATTGTTTTTTTAGCATTTTCAATTTCTTGAAGCATAGCAGCTTCATCAATTTCATCAACTACATAATCTGGAATTCCTGCTCCTTCTGTACTTGCAATATCTGCAAAAGAGCCTCCTGTTTGTCCTAGCCTTTCCTGTAAAAGAGCAAGATCATTTTCATTAACTGCCTCATCTTTGTTTATATCTGCTATATTTCTGTTAAAAGACAGAACATAATAAGCATTAGGAACTTCAGAATCATAAGAGCCAATTAAATTTTCAAGAATTATTTTGCCTTGTTTAATAGTGATTATTTGTCTTAGGTCATATGGGGGAAATTCTTGTGAAGAATCTTCTGGGTTATATTGCTGTAAGGTTATTGGTTTGTTTCTGAAATTGCCCTTTTTATCTGCATTGGGCATACTGATTTTGAGAGTATGTGTCAAAGGAGTTCTAATTATCAGGGGTGTTCCTGTTTTTGAAACCAGGGCTGTTTCTAGATAAAGGTCCTGATTAGTATTAAGCGGACGAAAATCATCTACTAATTCAAATAATGACTCTGTTGTTTCATTGTAGAGCACAGAAACAATTTTTGAGCTTCTTGAAATATCTGGTTTTGCGTAAAGAGCATCAGAAGCATCTAAATTTTCATATACACTAGGGTCCTTTTTTAAAACTATTTGGAGAATACCATTTTGATTTGGGTCAGTAAACGAGTCAACATTATTTTCAATTTGCAATATGTGCTCTAGAATAGGCTTTGGAGTTGGGGTTGGTTCTGGTTCGGGTTCTGGCTCATTTGGTTCTGGTGCTGGGACTGAAGGGGTTGTTATAGTAGCTGAGGAAGATGCTATGCTTATTTCTGCTGGTCCATAATAAGTTCCAGGAGTTAATGTTCCTGAATCTTCTGATATGCTTACAGTGCATCCTTCATAACCACTAGAAGAACCCCAAGTAGAATAATGGCATCCTGAGGGAATTTCCAATACTGCTCCGTGGCTTAGAACAATAGCATGAGAGCAACTGACACTTCCAGTTTCTCCTCTTTGAAGTGGAGGAAATACTTGCCCCCATATTTCTAAACCGTAAATAAAAGTAGTTGACTTTATATAAATGTCTCCTGGGAGTTGAGGAGGATTAAAAACGATGTCATCTTCTATTCCTGGTTTACCGCCTATTTGGTGGCCTGCTCCAAATGAATCATTCCACCCTAAACAATCAACATTACAATTAAGTATCACATATCCTGTAAAATATTCTTCTGCCATAGCCTTTAAATTAAAAATAAAAGGCAAAGCAGCTGCAGCAATGACTGTTAAAAGAGATTTACCAATACTTCTTCCTGTTTGGATGAGATTTTCCAACCCACTTCTTAACATATTGTTCATATTAACTTAGTAGTAGTTTAATACAATATTTAAGCATTTATTTAATGGAGTATATGTTATACCAGAAGGCCGAGAATAAGGAATTCGAAGAGGGGTTTTTCTAGGTTTTTACCAACCGCATTTGGGACAGTAGGTTGGGGAATTTGGGCAGGAGGAGGGCTGAGAATAGGTAATTCGATGGGGGGTTTCTGGGGGTTTATTAGACCCACGATTTGGGACAATGGGTGCTTAAATTTAGGCAGGAGAAGGGCTGAGGGGGCGGAATTGGGGTTGGGGGAAGTGGAATGACGAGAGAGTAAGTGAGTGAGGAGCGAATGGAGTGCGGGGATTTAGTGTTAAAGTTTACTTTAAGGGAGCGGGGATTATTGGGTTTTGGAAAGAGCAAACGGAATGAGGGACGAGGAATGAGGTGAGAGGGGGTAGTAAGTAAGATAAAATTATATATTTGTTGATTATTCTTTATTATATGCAAAGAAAACCTCAATCTCAGATTAGGATGACTTGGGAAGAATGGGAAGAGAGAAAAACTCGGAGAATGAATAGGATTGTTGTAATTGTCTTTGGGTGGGGTTTCCCATTTGTGTTTCTTTTATGGGCTATACTTGATAAGAGAGTAGATTATACTTGGCGTTTGATTATTATGTCGGTTTGCCTATTTTTCATAATATTGTTATTTAGCTTACCAGAGAAGAAATGAAGAAAGGTTTATAATAATATATTCATTAACTATTCCTTATGGTAAGAGCATTTTTAATTGGTGCTGGTGCAACAAGGGCCCAATATGAAAAGGCCCCCCTAAATCACGATTTTTTTAAATTATTAATTCGCAAAAATAAAATTTTATATGAACATATAGCAGATTTTGTCGAACCACACTTAGAAAAAATTATACCTCCACCTGCATTTCCGTCTCTTTTTAAGGTAAGTGTTGAAGATGTTATGGAACTCTCATACAATTTTCCTGAATCAATTAGAACAGCATTTCTGGAATCCTTATATACAACAATATATGAGTTATTAGCTGAAACGACTCAAAGTGACGAAACAACTATAAAATCTATTGAGATTGGGAATACCACCAAAAGAGGTCCAACATTATTTAAAACTTTATTAAACCAATCTCGATTAAAGGATGAAGATTTTTTTATGACTCTAAATTATGATCTCTATCTTGATAGGGAGATTTTATCCGCACAAGGAAATATTGATTATGGGGTTAGCAGCGAATTGTTAGCTGGAAGCCCACTACCATTGAACTTTAATAAAATGTCCCCTCTCTCACTTTATCACTTACATGGTTCATTGAATTGGGCACTACAAAAAAACAATAAAATATTTATCACAAGATGGGCGGTTAATCCTCATTATAGTCGAAAAGGTTCAAACTTATGCTTAATTCCACCTGGAAAAAAAGAACTTAACCCTATATTAGACAAGGTTTGGTCGACTGCCAAAAGAAGATTATTGCAAGCAGATGAATTGATTATTATTGGTTGCAGTTTGAATCCTAAGGATTCTAAATTAATTGAACTTGTAAAAAAATTTATTGATGTTAAAGGAATTGAAAAAGTCAAAATAATCTATCTGGAAGATTCAAAAAACCCATCCAATAATCCTGAATACACCAAAACTCTCGGCAAGGGTTTTAAAGTGTATCCACATGGATTTATTTATAATGGGCCTAGAGGTAAACCAGGGGCAATTGAATTTATTTTTGATAATAAAAAATTTTAAAGGAAAACCGAAAAGTTTATACAGAAATATTAGTTTATACTAATGGAGGTTGAGAATTAATGGTTGAAGAATATAAATTGCCCATTAAAGATTTATCTTATATAGAATTTGATGTGGGTTTAAAAAAACTATTTGTAGTAAAACACCACACAATAATAATAAAATGTCTAAAAAAAGCCTATGATGAAAAACTAATAACCAAGAATTCCACATTATTCCATATTGATAAGCACCCCGATGCATCATTTGAAGGAAAAAACAAACCTAAATCAAAAGAAATTCTTAACTTAGAAGAAAAGGAATTAAATAAATTTATTCAAGAAAGTTTAGATCATAACAATTCTGAATTTATTGTCCCATTGATGTTTTCTCAATTAATTAAAGATACAATATCTATTCATTATGATTCTGGTGATACTTATGGCACATTTGTCGATGAGACTTATGGGTTTACAAAGAGATATTACTTTTCTGATGGCGGGGTTGAGCACAATTTCTATGTTTATGAAACTCAAGACCTTAGTCATTTATTTGGTTACCAATCTTTACTTAGTGATACAACAATACATCAAGATACTAAAAAACTATTTAATGACTCTGAGTCTTTTATCTTAGATATTGACTTAGATTATTTTACCTATCAATATGATGGCGCATATGCAAAAAATCAGAAGGATATTTGGAATCAAATTAATTCAGATTCTTTTAGAAGATTAATAGAAAAATCTTCGGTAATTCTAATTGCTCTTGAGCCAAAGTTCTGCGGTTCTAACGAAGATTGTCTGGAGATACTAGCTGTATTTCAAAAATTATTTGAGTCTCTCTTCGAACTTGATTTTTTAGATATAGTAAAAAAGAAATATTTAACATGAAAAACTAGGAATGAAAGGAGTGAAGAAGTGGAATGAAGATAGTTATTTTAATCTGTGCATTATATCCCGCAAAAATCTAATTCATCTTGATATTCAATATTTATAGTGGATTTTTTCTTTAATTCTTCATTTTCGAATATAAAATATTTTATTTTAGTGGGATATTTGAGTATATATTCTTTGGGTATATTAAACTCAATAAATCCAATATCGCCTGGTTTTAATACTGGTATATGATACTCAAATGGTCTTTGATACCAAGTATTTTTTGGGAAATAATAAAATGCCAGTTTGTTTACTTGATTGCAACCTACCTCTCTTTCAAGATACCTTGTTGTGTCATGTATAACTCCAACATGTAATGGTGTAAATTTAATTTTTGTATCATTTGAAGTGTAGCTAAATACGAATGTTCCATTTATACAATTAGGCTTAAACCCTTCTAATTCAAAAAATATATCCAAATTGGCGGCGGTAACTATTCCTTTATTTATTACTTTAACCCCAAAAGAAGGCGATTCCCTCAAACAGCATTGCTTTATGGAATCTTTACCACAATTATTTGGTGTGTAGACCCTACAGACTGTACCATAATCTGGGCACAACAAAAGTTCAGTACCTGTCTTTACCAAAACTTTCGAGAAAACTATTAAACCTAAGATAGAGATAATGAATAGAACTAGAGTTGTAATAACTTCAATCCATTGTTTAAATCCTCTTTTTTTATCCCAAAAGGTTTTTTTAATAGGCATATTGATATTGAAATGTTTCCTTAATCCTTAAACTTCTTCTCTACTTTTTTCTTCTTTTTTCTTCTTACTCAGTGTTTCTTTTGTAATAATCCTGTCTTTTAACCTTGGCTCTTGCCATTCATCTTCTTCAGCTGCCATTTTGATTCAATTAACCTCCCAACTTTGATATTAAAATAACAAACACGAACACAACTATTAATACTAGAAATCCTATTCTTAATAAAACTAACGCTTTTGCTAATTCATCTTCCTTCTCCTCGTAATTATCTAGAATTTCATCTATATACTTAATATATCTGTCACTAAGTACTTTGTATAAGTTTCTTTTAGGATCATCGATATAAATCTTCTTTAATGATTCTAAATCAATTATTCTGAATTTTCTTCTTCTTAAAGTAAATACATACCTTAAAATGGATGTAATAATCAAGGATATCCCAATGAAAAAGCAGATTAATATCCCCCAACTAAAGGTATCTATTTTCTCTAGGAAATATGAATTAAAACAAACAACTAGTATAATTGTGATAAAGATTATCAGTGTATTGGATTTGTTATCGAGATTATCAAATAAATCAGAGCTATACTTAAATTGATTGTGAACCTCGTTAAATAGTAATTCTAAGTTTTTATTCTTTTTAGATTCTACCATCTTTCAAAACTCTAAGAAAAAGATCTTAGAGGTTTTATTACCTCTTTTTTAATTGTTAAGAACTTACAATATTTAAGCATTTATCTAGTACAATATATATTACCCTAAAAGGCTGGGATTTGTACTATTTATATCTTTTTTTATCAATATTTACCTCTTGCCAATTAATCTTAAGAAACCCCTAGATACTTTAATACCTAGCCTAAAATAACCCTTAGGCAATCTATATGCAATCCAATATGCAATACGCATAGAAAGACTAATCTTTTTCTCTGCCTTATATTCTTCTTCCCAGAAATCAAAATCTTTATTGTTTCTTGTTATTGTTAATGTTGAATTAAAATTAAGTAGTTCTAACTTCATCTCTAACCCATCTTGATGTGATAATATTTTAATATGCCATTTTCCTTTCTGAAATCTTTTATAATAATCTGATACAAACCATATAGTTTTTTCAACATGGCCTCTAGCAGGAACAATAAATTGAGAAGCAATACTGCGGTTAGAAAAACGTTCCCATTTTAGAACTATTCTTTCACGACCTTTCTTTAGTATTATCATTAAATAAGATACAGAAACAGATTTAGCACCTTCATTTTGAAATATTAAAGGCAACTTCAACTTCAATTTATGGCGTCGATTATCATACAGAAGACTATAATAACGAGGATGACTAATCACTAACTCTCCCCCTTTAAGGAATTGATTCCAAAGAATAAAAAAAGCTACCAACACACTTAAAAAGAAGGTAATTTCGGTTATAGTATACACCCTAAAGCTATCTATTATCCATTGCCTATAATATGTATTTAACCCATTAATCTTAATAAGAGTTGGTTCTTCAGGGTAAATAAATAAATTTAATATTCCTCCTTCTGGAATCTGGGTTCTTGTTGTAGTGAAGTTAATTGTACCATTTACTGGTAACTCGGGTATGCCATATGTAAGATTAATCAATGAATCTTGGGTTTTAGCATTTTGGACTTCAAAAATGAGCTTTGTATACGAGTTAGTTTCCATACCTACATTCTTAATTTTCCAATTATATTGCAATACTTGACCTTCTATCCAGGGTCTTGAAATTATATCGGTCTCTATAGATAATTCATCTATAGCTGCAATAACTTGTGGACCAGAAAAAACAATTGAAATTAGTACAATAACCAAAAGAACCTTATATTCCATAATTTTGTGGGTATGGTGTCTCATTTTAAGGAAAGAAAGATAGCCTAACTTATAAATCTTGTTTAATAAACCATAAAAGAATTCCTTTTCCCCCAATTTATTTAAAACATGCCCCTTTTCCATTGTATGGAAAGTATGAAATACCTTACATGCTCAGGAAAATCATAGATTTTCCTGTTGGTTCTGCCATCCTAGCAAAACAGCAAAATGCGAGAGTGACGCAAGGAACGGATTTTAGAGTTTTGTGGCAATCAGGAGATAAGTGCTTATTGTAAAGTGAATTAGAAAATCTTAAATTAGATAATTTATTCCAAAAGATTTATTAATCTGAAAATTTAACCTGAAACATATGAATAAATTTAACGAACCCATAGATGATGAATTTGAAAAGGTATATTTATTTTTTCAACAAGGTAAATTTATACTAGACGAATCTTTCAAAAAAGCTTTTTTTGATTTTTTGGATAAGTATTATCCCACAGAAAACTGGAAGATTCATGATAAACTTTTTGAAAATTTTGGAGTTTTTTGGCATATTTTTGATGGACGTAACATAATTTTAAAACCTTTTCAGAATATAGATGTTGTCTTTGATAAAATATTATCTTTAGTACATGAGTGGGAGGAAAATCATCAACCTCATAAAATCCACAAAGGAACCCCTTATTATTTTTATGGGATGATTTCAATTTTAAAGGGGGACATTGATAAAGGATTATTGCTAATGCATCAGGCTTCAAATGAAGATGGTAATCTTAATAGGCAGAGTACCCCTTCCAAAAGTTTTATCTCACTAGATGAAGAAAACCAAAATCAATTTTTTAGAGCTAAGGTCGTAGAAACGGTTAGTTTCCTTGATAGATATATTTCAAATTATGCTACAAATAACTCAAGTACTTTCAGTATAGATAACTTAAGAACAAAATTTCTTACTAAAAATGAATTCAAAGAAGAATCATTCTTTTTTGTTTATTGTGTATATAAATTAGAGAAAATAATAGACAAAATCAATAGCAAAATAAAAGAAAATAAATTAGCATCATATATAGAAACCACAATTATTTTTGAATTATGCAAACTTTCAGAAATTTTATTATCAAATAAATTTACGACTGGTAAATTCGTTAATAAACTTAATAATCTCTTACAAGATGCAAGGTTGCATCTCAATTTAAGGCAAAATCATTTAATTATTTTAAATGATGAACGAGATACCAATTTTGACACAACTATATTAAATTTAGTTAATCATTCCTTTGTACACCCTAATTTTGTATCCAGCCATTCTGGTATTGAATATGATATTGCATTAACATACTGTTTAAGGAATTATGGTGGGCATAAGATTGAAGATCAAATAACGTTAAGAGAGAATTTTGAAAAAATAGTTCAATCTGTTTTTAATACTATTTTCTTCATTATAGAAAAAAGGTACTAAATTTTTTCACCCTTGATATGTTTTTTATAGTGCTTCATATCTGGAAAAAGTACTTTACCTCATTTATGGGGGTAGTAGGGGGGAGGGATAGAAAAATTTAAATATAAGTTATATTTTACTATTTACTATGGTAAAGACAAAAAATTTAAAACAAACAATAGAGAACTATGTAATGAGTTCGCCAATAGCATCAATTAGGTACGAAAAATCAATGGTAAATAAAGGTTGGAAAGAAACCAAAGAAAAAAGTTTAAAATTTGCATTGAATCTAATCAAACAATCTGGGTTGAGTACAACTGAAGCAATCGATATCCTAAAAGATGTTAAAGAAAGAACTCAAGAGATATTATCTGCATTAATAAAACTTTAAAACAATACTGGAATTGGGCGGTTTGAATGGGAATTAAGAATACAATTAAACATCTAAATGATAATCAAGGAGCTTATAGCCTTATTCTAACTATAGTAATTATTATAATTGCTCTTGCTGCATATATTAATTCAACTTCTCCACCTAAACCATTGCCAAACATTAAAGCTTATGATGTAAGCTATTCTAAATATGGTAGCAAAATGATAACACCTTTTGATGCTATTGTTGTTATTTATAATAGTGGTACTGCTCCTTGTTTTGATTTAACTATTGAAGATAATATGTTTTTAAGTGATGTTGCGATAATCAAGACTCCTGAAAAGCTAATAGACATAAAAGAGTCTGTATATAATACTACTTACTCTTATCTCGCAGGGGAATGTTACAATCTTCTTGAAGAAGATCGTCCTAGAATTTGTCACTTTAAGTTAGGATACATACTACCACAGGAAATATTATTAGTTGGATTAAATATAAATAAAGAGAATTTCTTTTGGGGGGAGGACAGATATAAACATTTAAAAAAGAAGGTAGATTTTGATTTTGTTTGTGAGGGAAGCAAAGATAAATTAACTATGGAATTTAATAGTATGAATTTAAAATAAACTAAGTTTGATAATTAAAAAATGAAAAAGTCATTAATTACAAGAGATAGACTAATTATACTTGCATCAATAGCTGCAGCCGTATCTCTTGTCTTATTTTTCTTTGCAGACGTTTACCAAGATAAGGCAGATTTTGTTTTGATTGTAAGAGGCGAATTAATGGATAAAATCGAATTAGAGATGAGAGATTCAGATATTAGTCTCTTATTATATGAAATATCAGATAAAGAAGATGCTAGTGAGCTATACATTTCTGCAGAAAAATTAATAAAAGCGAGAAAAGATGCAACTGTTTTAAGTCAGCTTTACCCTAAATATCAATATTACAAATCATTGGAAAAAGTTTTTAGGTATCTAGGACTTACATTTGTTGTATTAAGTATAATATTCAATGCTATCGCATTGATTAAGAAAGAATAGTAAAATAGATTCCCCAACCGCCCTATCACTAACCTACCGCCCCTTAAGCCCCAGCTTTAATTTATTTTTGAGATGCCCCTTTTCCATCGGTTCTAATATACTAGCAAAACAGCAAAATGCGAGAGTGAACTAAACGGACAGAGAAATGTTTAAATATTATGTTGCATTCCTTTTCAATTGACATGACAGATAATAATTTAGATCAGAAACCTCCACTAATGGATGAGTGGAGTAGTGATTCAGGAGATATGCGCAGCCTTGGGAGAGCATATGTGTATAAAAGAATGGGTTATCTGGTTGAGAGACAAGACACACACCATTCTGATTTAGTACAAGATGATATGGCCCCTTGGGATTGTATGGGTGGAGCAGGAAGCGGCCAGGGACCTACTACTTCAGTCAAGCAGCGGACGAAGTTTCATTATAGGGTATATGGCGTTGGGAAGAAATTACCAGTGGATTTACCCACCGAACGCTATTTACCCGCTGAGGAGAGGCCAGAAAAATGTTTCGTCGCAACAGCCGTCTATCAAAACCCTATAGCAGAACAGGTAGAGCTTTACAAATGGTTTAGAGGGAATTATCTTAGACCTAATAGGGTAGGTAATAGGTTTGTTCAGTGGTATGAAAGTGGAGGAGGTCAACAATTGGCAGATATTGTAGAAAGACACCCTACATTAAGAGTTCCTAGTATGGTTTTTTTAGACATTGGAGCTTTAGCTATTAAGTCTTTGAAATATGTTAAAGAAAAAATAGCATAAAATCAACTTTTCTTTGCTATTTTTATTATTAATCATTATTCTCATGCCCCTTTTCCATCGGTTCTGCCATTTTAGTTCAAGTTCCACACAAAAAAAGCTTTGCTTTTTTCTAGTTAAGTAAATTACTTCGTAATTTATTAACAATGGGAAAAGAGCTGAGGCATTAAATTTCTGAAAGAAATTTATGGCTTTTTAATCTGGATTTTGGAATTTTTCGGCAAGCTACTGACGATAACCATTGTTCTGATGCCCTAATTTTTGAGAAAAATTTATATATTCTCCTCTATTATTAGTAGTAAAAGGGGGGTAAATGGAGATGGGGTCTATAACTAAAGGCGTTGGAATAGGCATTGGTATTGTTCTGGGTATTATTATTGTATTTATTATTATAGGCTTTTTTGTAGGGTTTATCAGAACTACT
>Ga0307435_1000201_pt1 | contig 26552 bp, 21 predicted proteins | sample SalMarWE160470MG_FD_202164 | JGI IMG/M metagenome (GOLD analysis project Ga0307435, IMG submission 202164) | Salt marsh sediment microbial communities from the Plum Island Ecosystem LTER, Massachusetts, United States - WE1604-70 | ecosystem: Environmental > Aquatic > Marine > Intertidal zone >... | reverse complement strand
GCATTCCCTAAGGCGATTTTTGATGACAATCTAATGCGAGCCTCAATAAAGCAAGCTTATGGCCCCAGCGGTGCTGAAGATACCGAAATCAACTGCAAGCTACTCTATTTACAATACCTGGCTGTGAAACCATAGACGCCAGAAGTTTTCTTGACTTAGCCTCTGCCGTGAATATTTAACAGGCTAGCGTTTTGTTACTTTCCCGACGTCTCCTTAATCGCCGCTGGTGAGCGACGCTATCCTGGTTCCCTCAACCCGGCGAAATCATCTTGAGAATGCCGATGCTTGAGAATAGAAGTACAGCCGAGATGAGCAGAAACCCTATGATGGTGAACAGCGTTGACCGTCTTGTATTCCAGCCGAGGAACCAAACCAGTGCTGCACAGCCATAGACTCCAAGAATAGTGGCACCAGGTATCAAGCCGTAGGTTCCATACTTTTCCCACCGCCATACCTTGCCCCTAAATTTGAGCAGAAAAGTGACAAGTCTTTGAGACTGTGCCCCAAGGAGGTGGAATATGGCGAGCGCGAGGATGAATATGCCTATGCCTGCCGAGACTACCGTGAAGAAGGCACATAAAGGTGGCAACTTCAGGGCAATACCCAGTGGGATGGCAAGATACTCCAGGACAAAGGTTGAGCCAACCACCTGCATAGTCAGCGATGGCGCGACACCAAATGCGGTGGCAAAGAGCAATGGGAGTATAACGATGAGGAGGCAAGGTACTGCCACCACCTTCAATATCTGACCTGCTTTCTGCTGCAAAAAGCTATCCTTTTAACTCACCGGCAGCATACATCTTCCTCAGGTCTATCTTGTCGAATTTCCCGATGCCTGTCTTTGGTATCCCATCCATGAACACAAATTCATCCGGTATCCACCATGAGACCTTAACCTTGTCTCGTAGAAACTCTTTTAATTCATCCGCAGTCACAGTCTCACCCGGTACGGGTACCACACATGCCAGTGGCCTCTCCTGCCACTTAGGATGTGGAATCCCGATGACAGCAGCCTCCAGAACCTTTGGATGAGACATTATGGCATCTTCAAGGTCAACTGATGATATCCACTCACCTCCACTCTTAAGCATATCCTTTGTTCTATCCACAAGTCTCACATACCCCTCCTCATCGATGGTACCTATATCACCAGAGTGCAGCCATCCTCCTTCGAATGCAGCCTTGGAGCGCTCGGGGTCCTTATAGTACTCTTTGGCAACCCATGGTCCCCTGAATAAGATCTCTCCCCATTCCTTGCCATCCGATTTGACCTCTTCACCCTTGTCGTTAACTAGCTTTACCTCAAGCCCCGCGCAAATAAGCCCTCCACTGGATTTCACGTCATAGAGTTTTTCTATAGGCCAGTCAGTCATGTAGCTTTTCGGTAAGGCTACATTGGCAAGTGGTCCGGTCTCGGTCATTCCATATGCCTGCACAATTGCGAAGTTGTATTTTTCGTTCAATCCTTCCATAAGATACCTCGGCACGGCTGATCCTCCGCTGTATATAGCCTTAAGTGATGAAAAGTCATGCCATCCACCTTTTTCCAGGTAGTCATAAAGCATCATCCATATGGTGGGCACTCCTGCGGTAAAGGTCACTTTTTCATCCGCTATTATCCTGCATAGCCTTTCCATGTTCAGCACTTCTCGTCCTGGAAAAACTTGTTTGCATCCTGCCAGCATCGCTGCAAAAGGGCCACCCCAGGCATTTGCGTGGAACATAGGAACTATATGCAGTGCACAATCATCTTCTGAACCGCCAAGTGTCACGCCTACTGCGTAACTGTGTAATACAAGTCCCCTGTGTGTATACACAACCCCCTTAGGATCACCGGTAGTTGCAGAGGTGTAGCAGATAGAGGCAGGATCCCACTCATCAAGGTCTTCAGGGAAATCGTAGAATTCAGGAAATTGCGAAATCAGCTCGTCGTATAAACATACGGGTGAAAGACTTGTCTCGGGGAGTTTACTACTCTGGGATAAGATGACAAAGTGTTTGACCGTTTTCAACTGGTCCTTTATAGGCTCTATCAAGAATAGGAGGTCCTTGTCTATAAACATAACCTTGTCCTCTGCATGGTTTATTATATAGACCAGATGATGCTGGGGAAGCCTTGGGTTTACAGTATGGAGCACAGCCCCTGTACACGGTACGCCGAAGTAGAGTTCCATGTGTCGGTGGTCATTGAGGGCGAAGCTGGCTACCCTGTCTCCCCTTTTTATCCCCAGTGATTCGAGCGCATGAGCTAACTGACATGTCCTTTTAAAATAGTCTGCATAGGTATAGCGGAAGGTCTCATTCACATATAATGAGACAAGTTCTTTCTTTGGGAAAAATTTTGCTGTCCTTAACAGAAAAGACTTCAGCAATAGCGGATATTCCATCATGGCAATTTACCTCCTTATCTTTTAATTGATTATATAGGCTCTAGCTACGGAGATGTCAAGGTAGAACGGAACTTTTGGCTCTACGTGATACGTCTGCCACCCCTGTACCAGGGCACTCGTGCGGCCTTGAGTAAATTATCAGGATATCTCGTGTTAAATCTCATTTCCTTTTGCTTCTGGCAAAACTATAATAACCCTGCAAGTAGAAGCAATGAAAGCAAAGAAAAGGGAACGCTATCGTATAAGAATTAAGGAAGTTGAGGCTGATTTGCTTGAGTTCGGTATCAGTGCTGGCTCAGTTAGAAAGCTAATTTACCGCTACCCCGTTGGCGTCTTGGAAAGGCTTATCGAGGCAACCAGGAAACGTCAGCCTGACGACCCAGCTAGCTACTTTCTGAACGGTCTTAAGAAATCCACGATAAAACACAGAGTTCAACGTAATTTAACTGACGTCGAAGAGATATAGAATGATAATGATAAAATGCGCTCGGTGTAAGGGCAAAATCTTTAAATACGTGAAGGTGGGGAAGGGGCACTTATTACATTGCTGGAAGGCCCGAATAGTTGAGGATTACAGTGTTAGGGATGGAAGTGAGATTAAGTGCCAATGTGGCAACCTGATTGGTATTGATGAGGGGAGGTGGGTAAAACTGAAACGGCGTTCCTTCACCTATTCAGGAACAATAACAAAGGGGTAGGATGTCTTTATGAAAAGGAGCGATTGAAAATGCGAATTACAAAGAGAGAGGTTGTTTTTGAGGGGAAATATCTGCAGGTGGTGAGGAAAGAGTTCAACACCGATACGGGTGAGGGAGGCACCTGGGAAGCGGTGCAGAGAAAGAACATATATGGTAGGGGAGCGGTGGTGATTGTCGCCTTGACTAAGGACGGAGAAGTAGTTCTGGAGAGAAACTGGAGAGTTCCTTTGGAATCTTTCGTCATCCAGTTTCCTGCCGGGCTTACTGACAGAGAAGGAGAAAGTGAGGAAGAGACTGCGCGGAGGGAGCTTCTGGAGGAGACGGGCTACAGGGCGGAAAGGCTCATTCCTATCATTTCAGTGCCGGTGTCCCCCGTCCTAACTGCCACCAGAGCAATGCACTTCCTTGCTCCTGAGGTAGAGTTTGTGGGGAGGCAAGGGAAGGAAATTGGCGAGGAAATTGGAGTTCTAAAAATTCCGGTGGATAAAATAAGTGATTTCTTGCTGAACCTTCCCGAGGATACCGAGCTGGACATTAGAGTCCCGGGCATACTGTGGATTTTGGAAAAGCGGGGCCTCATTTAAAGCTTCGCCTCCTTTCTGCGAGTATTGATTGTTAACCCCTGTGTTATAATAGTCGCAGGTTCAATGTCCTCAAGATTACCTGAACACAGAGGTAAGAAAGAGCGCACACCTTGCCTGGTTAAAAGTGACGCACCTTCTCTACCAGAGCTGGCAAGGCGTAACGCCCCGGGGAATAGTTGAGGTAACGGCTTCTATTTGGCCGGAAGGAGCTAATGTATTTGTTGCTTGAGGCCTACCTGGATATCGAGACCACCGGCTTATCTCTCTTTTCTGACACTATAACCGTAATCGGTATTTATCGCTGTGATGGCAAGAATGACGAAGTTATTCAATTAGTAGATAAAGAAGTGACCGGAGATAACCTTCTCAAAGCCCTTGATGGTGTGAATACAATCTATACCTATAATGGCAGCAGATTTGACTTTCCTTTTATTCACACTTCTATGGGCATGGATCTTGAAGCCAGGTTTGGGCACCACGACCTGATGTATGACTGCTGGGAGAACAATTTGTTTGGGGGTCTCAAGGCGGTAGAGCAACAACTGGGTATTCCCCGGCAGCTACAGGGCATCGATGGGGTGGAAGCGGTGGAGTTGTGGTGGAGATATAAGATCGACCACGACTACAATGCCCTGGCTTTGTTGCTGCAATATAACAAAGAGGATGTGGTGAATCTGAAAGCGTTGAGGGGGAGGTTATCCTCGAAATCAAGATAGCTCTTGGTTACTGTTGTTATCCCTGAGTAGCGTGTTGGTTTATTAAATGTATTCTACAACCTCTGTCAGGCTGTGAATTCTGGGACAATCGGTGATCTCAGGGAACGAATCATTGCGGTCAATGAGCACTGCCTTCATGCCAACGCCACGGGCGCCAACAATGTCTAGATCATATTGGTCGCCAACATACATTGCCTCTTCAGCCTTAACCTGAGCTTTTTCAAGGGCGGTCAAGAATATCTCTGGATCAGGTTTATCATGTCCTGCTTCAAAGGAAGTTACCTGGAAATCGAGGTAAGGCTGTAGCCCTAAATTTTGGTATATGGAAGCTGCTTCCTGGCCAACATTGGATATCAGCCCCAGAATGATATTGTGTTCCTTGAGGTGTTTTAACGTTGGCAGTGCATCATCGTAAAGCTCGAATTTCAAGCCATTTTGGAATACCTTCATTAATATTTGAAACGCGACATCACGACTAACCTCCAGGCCAGCTCCTCTCAAGGCTCTGAGCCCATATTCACTATAAGCGGCAGATTTCTCCTTTGGTGCTCTTTTGCTTATCGGAGAACGGGAATTTTCCTTCTGCCACCAGGCATCAGCCTGGTGGAGGGATTTACGCAGTGCCTCAGCAGATACCTCAAAGCCACGCTCATGACAGGCTGTGGCACACACTGCTTCGCGCGGAGGTTGATAATGCGCCAGGGTTTCGTGTAAATCAAAACAGACCGCTTTAATCATATTAGCCTAACAAGCCCCACAAGGAGTATTATTTTATGCTCAGGGATGTAATATGGCAAGGATTGGACCGTTTGAGAAGCATCCGCTGCAGTACGAACAGTGGTTTGACAGACACCAATTCGCCTACGAGTCGGAGCTTCAAGCGATTAGGAAGCTATTGCCCCAGTGGGGGAATGGTCTCGAAATTGGTGTCGGCGGTGGTCGGTTTGCAGCGCCTTTGGGAATCAAGCTCGGGCTCGAACCATCGAGCAAGATGATGGAAATAGCCCAAGCGAGGGGAATTGAGGTCATCGGTGGTGTAGGCGAAAGCCTCCCTTTCCGTGACTCGCAGTTCGACTTCGCTACAATGGTCACGACAATTTGCTTCTTAGATGATGTGGAAGTGGCATTTAGCGAGGCATACCGGATATTAAAGCCAGGTGGATGCCTGATAATAGGGTTTATTGATAAAGACAGCTCCATTGGGCAGTTGTATCAGCAACATAAAAATGAGAATGTGTTTTACAGGATAGCCACATTTTATTCCGTGGATGAGGTTGTTTCACATTTGAAAACGGCCGGTTTCAAAGTTTTCAACTTTGCCCAGACGATTTTCCACAATCTGGCGGAGATAAAAGGTATCGAGCCGGTAAGGGAGGGTTACGGAGAAGGTTCATTTGTGGTAGTCAGAGCAGTAAAAACAAATGAATGAGAGTTACTACAACGTTAACAAGCTCACCAATACCGACCAGAACTGCGATTATATTGGAATCGTTCCTTCTATAAGCGCCTTAAAAAATCCCTAATTATCAAGTTTTTTCCTCGCGAAGGACATGTTTCAGTGTCTTGCCCACAGCCGATTTGGGGAGTTCCGACCTGAATTCAACCATAGTCGGCCACTTATATTTTGCCAGTTTGTCACTGCAATACTCGATCATCTCTTCTTCTGTGGCGCCTTCTCCTTCTTTCAGAATGAGCATAAGCTTTACTTGCTCGCCTCGGGTTGGATGTGGTACACCGATTGCCGTGGCTTCAGCTACCTTTGGGTGCTCAGAGTACACATCTTCAATTTCCTTGGGATAGACATTGTAGCCGCCCGAAATGACCAGATCCTTTTTCCGGTCGACAACATAAAAATACCCATCATCATCCATCTTCCCGATATCACCGGAGTGCAGCCAGCCCCCTTTCAGGGCTTCGGCGGTTTCGTCAGGCATGTTCAAGTATCCCTTCATGACCTGGGGGCCTTGGAACACAATCTCCCCGACCTCTCCGACAGGGACAGATGTTATTCCGTCTTTCAGATCCACGATGCGGGAGAGAGTGTTTTGAATCGGAACCCCGACACTTCCTGACTTCCGCAACCCTCCGAAGGGATTGACGTGGGTAATTGGTGAAGCCTCGGTCATTCCGTAACCTTCCATCAGAGGGCTCTCCGTCTTTTTCTCGATTTTCTGTATCACCTCGACCGGAAGAGCAGCGGCTCCTGAACCGCAGACCTTAATGGATTTCATATCGACCTTGTCAAAATCCGGGTGGTTGAGTATTCCCATGTACATGGAGGGGACAAGGAAGATAAAGGTAGGCTTGAATTTCCTTATTGCTTCAAGGAGTGGGTCAGGCTGCGGTCTTGGAACCAGAACCTGCGTCCACCCCAGGTATATTGATGAGTTCATTGCCGCTGTCAGTCCGAAAGCATGAAAAAAGGGCGGAGCACTCAGGCTCATCTCTTGGCCTTCCTTAAAACCTCCCTTAAGTGGTGTGGTGATCCATGAAGCTAACTGTTGGACATTACAGCTCAGATTGCGATGGGTCAGCATAGCCCCTTTTGAGACACCGGTTGTCCCCCCGGTATATTGGTACATGGCAACATCGTCAAAAGAGAGTTCGACAGCTGACGGGCTGGGAGAGGTTTTGGAGAGGATATCCTTCCATCTGTATACATCCGCGGCAGGTTTAACATCCGCGGCAAGCTTTTTCTTTTTCGCAACAAGTCTAAACAGGTATTTTTTGGGAAAGGGGAGATAATCTCCCACGGAAGTATAAATGATCTGCTTGATCCCTGTTTTTGGTCTCAGATCGATCACTCGGTTACCCAGAAGGTCCAGGGTGATGATAACCTTTGCGCCTGAATCGTTAAGCTGATGTTCAAGCTCTCGGACCGAATACAGGGGGTTGTTCATGACAACTATCGCGCCGATCTGGAGTATGGCATAATAGCTGATAACACAGGGGATCAGGTTCGGCAGAAGGATGGCAACGCTGTCTCCCTTTTTTATTCCGAAACCTGAAAGGCTGGTGGCAAAACGGTCCACCTTATCCTTGAGTTCCTTAAATGACATTTTGTATCCCTGAAAGACAAGTGCATCCTTGTCAGGGTATCTTTTTGCTGCCCTTTCAAGAATATCCGGTAGGCAAAGCTCTTCAAACTCAATCTCTTCCGAGACACCATCCGCATAATGCTTCAGCCACGGTTTTGCCTGATAACTTTTTTCTGTCATTTTCCCCTCCTTTCCTCTTTTATTTAATAATGCGCTAAAACTGCTGTTCCGTCCTTGCAATAATATGGTCCTGCAGGCCTTTGCTTAAATCAACAAAATAGGTACTGTAACCTGCGACTCTTACAATCAGGTTGGTGTACTTTTCGGGATGTTTTTGGGCATCCTTCAAGGTTGTATTGTCCACCACATTGAACTGGACATGAGGGATCCCCATATCGCACCAGGACCTGAGGTAGCTGATAAACTGGTCTTTATGCTCGTCATCCATAAACTGGGGAAGGAACTTCTGATTCAAGAGCTGATTAAGGGGACTGATTTTAGCGCATGATGCCAGAACAGCGGTAGGGCCGTTTGCATCCCTGCCAAGCATTGGCGACGAAGTGGCATCGGCAAAGGGCTCGCCGTCTTTTCTACCGTCAGGTGTGGCAGGTGTTCCGGGGCCAAGTCCATATGTGGCAGAGACGCCGCTTCCGTCACCTCTCCATTTAGCGCCGTGCTCATCGGTAAACTCCTGATAGACCGCTTCTGAACGTTCGTGAACCTCTTTGGCAAGGAGGTCAACATAGTCGTCATCATTTCCCCATTTGGGAATCTGGGTTATGACCCGCTGGCGGAGATCTTCATGGCCTTCCCAGTTATTGTTCAGGATGGCGATGAACTCCCTCATGGTCAATTCCTTGTCATCGAAGACCAGCTTCTTTATCGCAGCCAGGGAATCGGCCACGTTGGTCGGACCGACGATGATGTTAAAGGCGTTAATAGAAGAAGTAGTCTCGGCCCACTCCTGTGTATCCTGACCACGCTCAATACTGCCGTCCATAATTGCCGACAAAAAGGGCCTTGGCGCATATTTTCTCCAGAGTCCTCTGGAGGTGTTCTCCAGCTTTACCATCTTGCCGAAGAAGAATCTGACCTGCTCGAGATACGCTTCAATAACATCCTCGATGCAGGTAAAGGTTTCAGGGTCAGGCGTGCGGGCACCATGTTGCTCGCCAGTCTGCGGATTAACGCCCTGGTGCAGGGCCCACCACAGACATTTCGGAAGTACAAAATAGCCTGATGCACGCCTTGCATTATTGTTTTTCCCGGGAATATCAAGGTACACACAACCGGGCACATGATAATTTCTAGCGTCCTTCAGGGAGGTACCCCATTTATTTATCAGGGGAACCATTACCTCGTCATTAAAAAGGGAGGGATACCCAATTCCGGTTCTTATCACATCCGTGGCTGCTGAAAGCAGTTCCTTGGGAGTATTTTTGTGCATCCTTAAGGCGATGGTTGGTTGAAGCTGACGGAGTCCCTTGCCTGCTTCAAGACATATATATGTTATATCGTTGGTGACATCATTTCCATCCTGGTCAATACCGCCCAGGGTGAACCCCTCAAGCTGCTGGACACCTCCGTAGATGCCGGTGATCATGGGAGAAAACCACTCCCCCGACTCCTCGTAATGCACGAACAGGTGCTGCATCAGCTCAATGGCTTCCTGTCTGGTGATCCTTCCCTCGGAAATATCCTTCTTATAGAACGGGTAAAAGAGAAGGTCAAGCCGTCCGCCGCCTCCGAGGTTGGCGAACTCGATCTGCCCCTTGATCAGGGTGAGAAACCAGAAGAACTGAAGGGCCTCATGCAGGGTTTGTGCCGGATTTTCAGGCACCCGGTCACAAATTCTGGCGATCTCCTCAAGCTCTTTCTTCCTTTTTGGAGCATTCTCCTTTGCAGCGTCTTGTCTGGCTCTTTCCGCATATCTCCGGGCAAAATCCACTGCTGCATCCAGAGTAATCAAAACGCCCTGCAGAAAATCATGCTGCTCAAGGTAATTATCAGGAATGGTGTCAATCACTTCCTGAAGCCTTTCCTCTGCCTTTTTTCTGAGACCTTTCAGGCCTATTTTGAACAGCCTTTCATAATTTGGGATGGACCCTGAGTCAAACAGGGACCAAAGGAATGTTCCTTCAAACTTGAAGTATTTTTCCAGGTCTCCCTTAAAGGCATTCTTGTGCAGGTCACTCAGGGTCTTGCCTTTCCAGTATTCAACGATCTTCTCCATCTCAGCGCGCCCTTCATCATCCAAAATCTCGCGAGCGTCATCCGAGTTCATGGCCCGCCAGGCAGATTTCCAGTTGACTTCTATGGGATAGAAAAGATCGTCCGGGGTTGCCCCTGAATGGCCGACAATACGCTCGTGTGGCATAATATAAACAGGGAGATTTCTCAGGATGTGCGCCAGGGCCTTTGCGCGCCGCAGAACCATCGGTTCGCCTTCCGTAGCCTTATATGATTCGGTCAAAAGGCGGTTCCTTACAATATTCAGCCTGGTACTTATCCGGTACATCCCCCGTTCGTGCTCATCTTTCTGATACCCCTGCCGCACATTCCTGGACACCTTGATAGAGACACTTTGCCTGAGCATTCGGAGCTCGTCACTAAGCTCCGGCCACGGTGTCTCAGTGCTTTTTTCAGTCAGTACTCTACTCATTTTTATCCTCCTTTCGTCCTTTATTTAATAATGCGCTAAAACTGCTGTTCCGTTCTTGCAATAATATGGTCCTGCAGGCCTTTGCTTAAATCAACAAAATAGGTACTGTAACCTGCGACTCTTACAATCAGGTTGGTGTACTTTTCGGGATGTTTTTGGGCATCCTTCAAGGTTGTATTGTCCACCACATTGAACTGGACATGAGGGATCCCCATATCGCACCAGGACCTGAGGTAGCTGATAAACTGGTCTTTATGCTCGTCATCCATAAACTGGGGAAGGAACTTCTGATTCAAGAGCTGATTAAGGGGACTGATTTTAGCGCATGATGCCAGAACAGCGGTAGGGCCGTTTGTATCCCTGCCAAGCATTGGCGACGAAGTGGCATCGGCAAAGGGCTCGCCGTCTTTTCTACCGTCGGGTGTGGCAGGTGTTCCGGGGCCAAGTCCATATGTGGCAGAGACGCCGCTGCCGTCCATTCTCCATTTAGCGCCGTGCTCATCGGTAAACTCCTGATAGACCGCTTCTGAACGTTCGTGAACCTCCTTGGCAAGGAGGTCAACATAGTCGTCATCATTTCCCCATTTGGGGATCTGGGTTATGACCCTCTGGCGAAGATCTTCATGCCCTTCCCAGTTCTTGTTCAGGATGTCGATGAACTCCCTCATGGTCAAATCTTTGTCATCGAAGACTAGCTTCTTTATCGCAGCCAGGGAATCGGCCACATTGGTCGGACCGACGATGATGTTATAGGCGTTAATACTGGAGGTACTGTAAGCCCACTCCTTTGCATCCTGCCCACGCTCTATGCAGCCGTCAAGAAGGGCCGACAGGAAAGGCCTGGATGCATATTTTCGGTAGAGTCCTCTGCTGGTATTCTCCAGCTTTACCATCTTGCCGAAGAAGAATCTGACCTGCTCGAGATACGCTTCAATAACATCCTCGATACAGGTAAAGGTTTCAGGGTCAGGCGTCCGTGCACCGTATTGCTCGCCAGTCTGCGGATTAACGCCCTGGTGCAGGGCCCACCACAGACATTTCGGAAGTACAAAATAGCCTGATGCACGCCTTGCATTATTGTTTTTCCCGGGAATATCAAGGTACACACAACCCATCACGTTATAATTTCTAGCGTCCTTCAGGGGTGTGCCCCATTTATTTATCAGGGGAACCATTACCTCGTCGTTAAATAGGGAAGGGTAACCGCAGCCGGTTCTTATGACATCCGTGGCTGCTGAAAGCAGTTCCTTGGGAGTATTTTTGTGCACCCTTAGAGCGATGGTTGGCTGAAGGATGTGAAGCCTTCTGGCGGCTTCAAGGGTTGTATATGTTATATCATTGGTAACATCATTTCCGTTTTGGTCAATACCGCCCAGAGTGATTCCCTCAAGCTGCTGGACACCTCCGTAGATACCGGTGATCATGGGCGAAAACCACTCCCCCGACTCCTCGAATTTCAGGAGCAGGTACTGTATAAGTTCAATAGCCTCCTCCCTGGTAATCCTCCCTTCAGCCAGGTCTTTCTGGTAACAGGGGTTAAACAGAATATCAAACCTGCTACCGAGGGTAAGGGTTGCAAATTCAATCTGCCCCTTGATCAAACTAATAAACCAGAAGAACTGAAGGGCTTCGTGCAGAGTTTCTGGCGGATTTTCAGGCACCCGGTCACAAATTCTGGCAATCTCCTCAAGCTCTTTCTTCCTTTTTGGAGCATTCTCCTTTGCAGCGTCTTCTCTTGCCCTTTCCGCATATCTTTTAGCAAAATCCACTGCTGCATCCAGAGTGATCAAAACGCCCTGCAGAAAATCATGCTGGTCAAGGTAATTATCAGGGATGGTGTCAATCACTTCCTGAAGTTTTTCCTCTGCCTCTTTTCTGAAACCTTTCAAGCCTATTTCAAACAGTTTTTCAAAATTCGGCACGGCCCCTTCGTCCCAGTGAGACCAGAGGAATGTTCCTTCAAACTTGAAGTATTTTTCCAGGTCTCCCTTAAAGGCATTCTTGCGCAGGTCACTCAGGGTCTTGCCTTTCCAGTATTCAACGATCTTCTCCATCTCAGCGCGCCCCTCATCATCTAAAATCTCGCGAGCGTCATCCGAGTTCATGGCCCGCCAGGCAGATTTCCAGTTCACTTCTATGGGATAATAAAGCTCGTCCGGGGTTGCCCCTGAATGGCCGACAATACGCTCGTGGGGCATAATATAAACAGGCAGATTTCTCAGGATGTGCGCCAGGGCCTTTGCCCGCCGCAGTACTTCTGGTTCGCCTTCCGTAGCCTTGTATGATTCGGTCAAAAGGCGATTCCTTACAATATTCAGCCTGATGCTTGTCCGGTACATCCCCCGTTCGTGCTCATCTTTGTGATACCCCTGCCGGACATTCCTGGACACCTTGATAGAGACACTCTGCCTGAGCATTCGGAGCTCGTCGCTAAGCTCCGGCCACGGTGTCTCAGTGCTTTTTTCAGTCAATACTCTACTCATATTTATTCTCCTTTATTTAATATGCTAAAACTGCTGTTCAGTCCTTGCAATAATATGGTCCTGCAGGCCTTTGCTGAGGTCGACAAAATAGGTACTGTAACCTGCGACTCTTACAATCAGGTTGGTGTACTTTTCGGGATGTTTCTGGGCATCCTTCAAGGTTGCATTGTCCACGACATTAAACTGGACATGAGGGATCCCCATATCGCACCAGGCTCTGAGGTAGCTGATAAACTGGTCTTTATGCTCGTCATCCATAAACTGGGGAAGGAACTTCTGATTCAAGAGCTGATTAAGGGGTTTGATTTTAGCGCAGGATGCCAGAACCGCGGTAGGGCCGTTTGTATCTCTGCCAAGCATCGGCGAGAGAGTAGCATCGGAAAAAGGCTCGCCGTCTTTTCTACCGTCAGGTGTGGCAGGTGTTCCGGGTCCAAGGCCATATGTAGCAGAGACGCCGCTGCCGTCACCTCTCCATTTAGTGCCAAACTCATCGGTAAACTCCCCCCAGACAGCTTCTGAACGTTCGTGAACCTCCTTGGCAAGGAGGTCAACATAGTCGTCATCATTTCCCCATTTGGGGATCTGGGTTATGACCCGCTGGCGAAGGTCTTCATGGCCTTCCCAGTTCTTGTTCAGGATGTCGATGAACTCCCTCATGGTCAATTCCTTGTCATCGAAGACCAGCTTCTTTATTGCAGCCAGGGAATCGGCCACATTGGTCGGACCGACGATGATGTTAAAGGAGTTTAGATTTGATGGATAGACCCATCTTCTTGTATCCCGCCCACGCTCTATGCAGCCATCCAAAAATGCGGACAGGAAAGGTCTTAGCGCGTATCTCTGATACAATCTGCGACAGGTGTTCTCCAGCTTTACCATCTTGCCGAAGAAGAATCTGACCTGCTCGAGATATGCTTCAATAACATCCTCGATACAGGTAAAGGTTTCAGGGTCAGGCGTGCGGGCACCATGTTGCTCGCCTGTCTGTGGATTAACGCCCTGGTGCAGGGCCCACCACAGACATTTGGGCAGTACAAAATAGCCTGATGCCCTGCGAACCAGGTTTTTACCCGGGATGTCAAGATAAACGCATCCGCTGACGGAGTAATTATAGATGTCCTGTTCAATAACCTTCCATTCACGCAGGAGAGGTATCATTACCTCGTCGTTAAATAGGGAAGGGTAACCGCAGCCGGTTCTTATGACATCCGTGGCTGCTGAAAGCAGTTCCTTGGGAGTATTTTTGTGCACCCTCAGGGCGATGGTCGGCTGAAGGATGTGAAGCTTCCTGGCAGCCTCAAGCACGATATAAGTCACTTCATTTGTGACATCATTACCGAGTGCATCCTGGCCACCCAGAGTGATTCCTTGGAGCTGTTGAACACCACCATAAATACCGGTGATCATTGGTGAATACCACATTCCTGACTCCTCAAACTTCAACAAAAGATGCTCCATCAGCTCAAGTGCCTCTTCCCTGGTAATTCTGCCCTCGGCAAGGTCCTTGTGATAGTAGGGACCAAACAGGATATCAAACCTGGCGCCGCATCCGAGGCTCACAAGCTCGATCTGTCTGGTGATCAGGTTGATAAACCAGAAGGACTGCAGAGCTTCGTAGTAAGTAGTTGCTGGCTCAGCAGGTACTCGGCGGCAGACTTCCACAATCTGCTCAAGCTGTCTTTTCCTTGCTTCATTCTTTTCACTTTCGGCCATCTCTTTTGCCTTTTCAGCATACCTTCGGGCAAAATCGATGGTTGCATCCAAGGTGATGATAACAGCATCTAAAAATTCACACTGCTCAAGATAGTCATCGGGAACCATTTCTATCACATTATTTAATTTTTCTTCGGCTTCCTTCTTTATTCCGTTGATCCCTTTTGTTAACAGTTTTTCATAGTTAGGAACCCCCAGTTCGTCCCAGTGGGACCAGAGGAATGTTCCTTCAAACTTGAAGTATTTTTCCAAATCACCCCTAAAGGCATTCTTGCGCAGGTCACTCAGGGTCTTGCCTTTCCAGTATTCAATAATCTTCTCCATCTCGGCGCGCCCTTCATCATCCAAAATGTTTCTGGCATCATCCGAGTTCATGGCCCGCCAGGGAGATTTCCAGTTTATCTCTATGGGATAATAAAGATCATTTGGTGTTGACCCGGAATGGCCAACAATACGGGAGTTCGGGACAATAAAGATACTCATATTCCTCAGGATATGCGAAAGCGCCTTCGCACGCCGCAGGACCATCGGTTCGCCTTCCGTGGCCTTGTATGATTCGGTCAAAAGGCGGTTCCTTTCCACATTCAGTTTTACTCCACTTCGGTACATCCCTCGGGTGTTCTCATCTTTCTGATACCCCTGCCGGACATTTCTGGACAACTTGATCGAGACACTTTGCCTGAGCATTTGAAGATCGTCGCTAACATCCGGCCGCGACGTCTCAGCGCTTTTTTCAGTTAGTACTCTACGCATTCTTATCCTCCTTTAAGAACTCTTGGAGTTTTTCTACCTCCCGATTTCAACCTTCAACCCGTATGATTCTATTGTCTTTCTAGCCCTTTCCACAATCGTCTTGTCAGGAGGCTTGGTTCCTGGCATCAGATAGACCCGGCCCAGGTCCGGATATTTGGATGACCCCAGCTCGTGGTACGGCAGCACCGACACCTTTTCCGCGCCTATATCTGATGCGAATTCAGCAACTTTTTTAATGTTTACTTCCGAATCATTATACCCTGGGATAAGCGGCATCCTAATCCATATCCTCTTCCTTTTAGCAATCCTTTTAGCATTTTCAAGGATAAGCTCATTCCCGATACCTGTGCCTTTCTGATGCATCCCTGTGTCCGTATGCTTGATATCCTGAAGCACGAGGTCAACATACTCAAGGACGCTCTCTATGTTCTGCCACGGTGCGTTGCCAGTAGTATCTAAGGTGGTGTGAATCCCCTTTTCCTGGCATTTTTTTAACAGCTCTCTGACAAATTCTGGCTGAACAAGTGGTTCACCACCCGATACTGTCATTCCCCCGTTTGAATTTTCGTAGAATGTCCGGTCACTCTCTACCTTTTTCATTACTTCTTCAACGGTCATGTAATCTCCGATACATTCGATAGCCTTTGCCGGGCATACACCGGCACATTCAAGGCAGTTGTTGCACTTGTCCCAATTTATCTCCCTGCGTCCGTCCGTAAAGGCGATCGCCTCAATCAGGCAGACCTCCGCACATTTTCCGCATGCGATACATCTCACGTTATGTGTCATGATCTCTTGCTTGCCGTTTATTGATTCCGGATTACTACACCACTTGCAGGCGAGGGAACATCCCTTCATAAAGACGGTCGTTCTGATTCCAGGACCGTCGTGGATGGAGAATCTCTGGATATTAAATATCAACCCTTTATTATTCTTTCCGGAGCCTTTTGAACTCATGCCGTTAATCTCCTAATGACTACTTACCCCGCAAAGGCCTGCTCAGTCCTTTCAATTATATGGTCCTGGAGCCCCTTGGAAAGATCTACAAAATAGGCGCTGTACCCGGCAACCCTTACAATCAGGCTGCGGTGCTTCTCAGGGTGCTTCTGGGCATCAAGGAGCATATCCTTGCCCACCACGTTAAACTGGATATGAGGGATTCCAAAATCGGCCCATGACTTGATATAGTTGTAAAAGGTCTCCCTGTTTTCCCCTTCCAGAAAGTGGGGAAGAAATTTCTGGTTCAGCAGATGATTATAGGTCTGGAGTGTATCTATCTTCGAGCAGGATTTCAGGACAGCTGTCGGCCCGTCGGCATCCATTCCGAGCATTGGTGAAATGGACCCGTCGGCAAACCCGTCTCCATCTTTTCTTCCGTCCGGTGTGGCCGGGGTGTCAAGAGAGAGGCCATAGCTGGCGGAAACTGCACTTCCATCCAGGTGAAAACCGGAGCCATATGTATCTGAGAACTGTTCGACCACCTCTTCTGTCCGGTGATGTACATCATTGGCGAGCATGTCTACATAATTATCGTCATTCCCAAACTTGGGTGCTGCCAGCATTATCTGGCGCAACTCCTCGTGCCCTTCCCAGTTTTTGTCCAGGATTTCGATCAACTGCTTCATGGTTACTCTTTTTTCATCAAACACTACCTTCTTTATGGCTGCCATCGAATCAGCCACATTGATCAGCCCCACAGATATTGAAAAACTCTCGACACGCCCCTGGTATCGCCACTTTCTCATATCCTGCCCGCGCTCAATACAGCCATCGGTCAATGCAGATTCGAAGGGGCGCGGATAGCGTTCGGCATATATGGCTCTTGTGACATTTTCCACCTTGACCTGTTTATCCATGAAAAATCTAACTTGCTCAATGTAGGCGTCCATCACATCATCAATTGATTCAAAGCTGGCTGGATCCTTCGTACGCGCTCCGTACTGGTCTCCGTTTTTGGCATTGACTCCCTGGTGAAGTGTCCACCATAGACACTTGGGCAGGGAAAAGTAGGTTGCATTCCGGCGCAGGATATTCTTGCCGGGAACATCAAGGTAAACACATCCACTTATGCTGTAATTTCTTGCATCTTCGAGAGGGCAATTCCATTTCATCATCAGAGGAATAAGTGCCTTGTCATTCTGAAGGGATGGATACCCGATACCTGTCTTGATAACATCGATCGCCTTGAGGATAAGTTCCTTAGGAGTGCCGTCATGAACTCTTAACACAATGCTCGGCTGCAGGGTTGGCAGCTCCAGGACAGAATCGAGGATCATGTAGCTTGTCTCTCCGGTAACATCCCTTCCCTCGGAGTCAACACCGCCGATGACAAGAGACTGGAGGACCTGGACCCCTCCGTAAACCTGTGTAGTGGTCGGGGAGTACATCTGACCGAGTTCCTCAAGATGGATGCGGGTATGTTTAATCAGCTCAATTGCCTCCTCCCTGGTGATTTTACCCGCGGCAATATCCTTCTGGAAAAAGGGTTCCATGGTCATGTCAAACCGGAGGCCGCATCCAAGGGTGATAAATTCAATCTGATGCCCGATAATGTGTACAAAAATGAAGGACTGGAGAGCTTCCTGGAAGGTAGATGCCGGGTTTGCAGGAACCTTTCTGCAGATACGGGCAATCTCTTCAAGCTCCCTTTTTCTCTCCCTGTCCTTCTCTTCTTTTGCCAGCTCCTCTGCCTTTACAGCGTATCTTTCAGCCCATTTTATTGATGCTTTCAGGGCAATGATCACTGCCTCCAGAAAATCTTTCTGTTGAATATAATCAGAAGGAAGGCTTGTTCCTAACTCCTTAAGCTTTTCTTCCGCTTCTGTGATAATGCCGTTAAGGCCGATGGTGATCGCTTTGCCATAGTTTGGCACGCCCTGGTCCGACCATTGCGACCACAGCATGGTACCTTCATACTTCCAGTATTTTTCAAGATCCGGGGAACCGGCAAACGCCCTTTTCCTTATATCACTTACCGCCCTTCCGTCCCAATACTCGACAAGCCTGTCGAGTTTCTTTCTGCCCTCGTCATCAACCAGAGCCTTTCCCTCACCATGGAGCAGCCTGTGCACCGACTTCCAGTTCTGTTCAATCGGCCAGAAGACTGCATCGGGCGATGATGCATAATTTCCTACTATTTTCTCCCAGTCGCGGATATATATGGTCATATTAAGGAGTATATGTTCAAGTGCCTTGGCCTGCCGAATCACGGTCGGTTCACCTTCGGTCATTTTGTAGGACTCGGTCAGCAGGTTATTCCTCTCCAGGCAAACCTTTACGCCCGACCGGTAGATCTCCCGCCCCTCCTCAAGCTCTTGGCCCCTGCGAATGTTACGCACCGCCTTAATACTGATCTTTTCGTTCAAGTGTTCAACCTTTTTGAATTTGGTTACTGCCATTGTATTTCCTCTCTTTAAGGCATTTATGATAGTTTCCCATAAGTTAAATTTGGGGCTTACCGCTGGATATTGCATCTGAAAGAAGCATAGCAACCTCTTTAATTTCCGCCATCTTGTCAAAATTTCGATCATGACCTATTACAAACCAGCGGAGTGCCATATGGCTAAATGCTCCTAAGAACATATTTCTGAAAACCTTGATGTTGATATTCTGTGCATTTCCTTCATTGATAAGTTCCTGTATCAGTTTTTCAAGTTCGACCACGTAGTTATACTGGCTCTTGTATGCGCGTGACTGATAAAAACGGCGGTTAAACTGAAGCATGGTTAAAAAGACTACCGTAAAATTCGGATCATCCAGATACTGCTGAAAATGGGTCTGCATGAAAAGCCACAGCTTTTTGGGGAGGTTGTTACCGCTGAAGGTCTGTTCAAGTTGTTCCACGTGTTCTCTGAAACGTTCTTCCGCAATGGAAAGTAGAACATCCTCCTTGTTTTCGAAATACTCGTAAACTGTTCCGTCTGCCACACCAGCCTGGCGGGCGATCTCCGCAATGGTCGCCTTAGCATAGCCTTTCTCGGAAAATGTCTGAACTGCTGCTTGAAGAATACGCTGCCTTTTATCCGCAGGCTGGTTTTCGGTTCGGTATTTGCGCAATAGCATTTTATCGAGAAGCTGCATAATATCTTCCAGGTCTGAAACGGCATTGGGCTTTTCTCCAGTTGCAAAATATTGGATTGCCTCGTAGTCCATGAGACCAAAAATGATGTCCCGAACCAGCGGTATGTTCATATCCGACCTGAAAAGCTTTTCCCTGACACCTTCGTCAAGAATCGATGAAAGAATTCCAGCATACTTTCGAACCAGCTTGTAGGCGCCAGATTGATAAAAATTCCGGTTGTTTCTACAGTCAAACAACACTAGACTCATAAATTCTCTCTTTATATCGCTGTATCGCAGGTGGGCCCAGACGAGTTTACGTAATTTGTTATGGGCGCCGCTGATCCCCTGCAGGTGTTCGTCAAGGAAAAGGAGGTATCTGGTCATATGCTCCTCAGCAACAGAGAACAGCAAACTCTCCTTTCCCTTAAAATGCAGATAAATAGTTGGTTCTGTGGCGCCTGCTTCTTGGGCTATCTCGTTCAACCTGGAGCCCTCGAATCCTTTCTGAGCCATCCCTCTGGAAGCAGCGTTTAAAATATTCTGCCTGGTTAGCACCGTAGCCCGTTTGTTTTCGCTCATTTTACCCCTAACATTAGTCTCATTCAGTTTTAATCTTGGCGTTACATTCGATTATCTGTGAACCGTTTTTCGTTAAAATTATCATTTATTGAGAATGCCATTTTGCCCCAACTTTAGTCTCATTCAGTTTTAATGCTAGCATTACATAGAATTAGCTGTCAAGTTTTTTGTGTTAAAATTAGCATTTATTGAAAATACTACACTAATAAAGAATATTATCGACTGTATCGACCGTGCAATGGTTTAATTTATATAGTTAGATAGATCTATCTTATATACAGGCAAGTTATTGAAGCCAGCTAAAGTTTAGATGGTGGTGTTATCTACATTTGAAGTCAAATGCGATTGAGCACATCTGGTAGTGCAAGCCGCTTATGTGGTAAAATTTCATTTTGACAAAATTGCCTTCGGCGACTTTCTTTTATCTGTGTCATGCTAACCCAGGAGGGCTATCGGCACACAGCGCAAGGAGGAGAATATGAAAGTGCTAGCGTTTAACTGCAGTCCCAGGATGGACGACGGCAACACAGCCCTCATCTTGAATCCCTTCCTTGAAGGGATGAAAGAGGTGGGGGCGGAGGTTGAGCTCTTCTATACCAGGAAGCTCAAGATCAACCCTTGCCACGGTGGGTTTATCTGCTGGCTCAAGACGCCAGGCGAATGCTGGCAGAAAGATGACATGCAGATGCTCTATCCAAAGTTAAGTGAGGCTGATATTTACGTGTTTGGCACTCCGGTCTACGTGGATGGAGTCTCCGGTCCGATGAAGAACCTGCTGGACCGAATAATCCCACTGGTGCAGCCCTTTTTCGAACTACGGGATGGTCACTGTCGTCATCTGGTGCGTGAGGGATACAGGCATGGCAAGATGGTGCTGGTGTCCAACTCCGGCTTCTGGGAGATGGACAACTTCGACCCGCTGCTGGTCCACGTGAAGGCCTTTTGCAGGAACGGCGCCATGGAATTCGCCGGGGCACTGCTGCGTCCCCATGGAGAGGCATTGAGGCCCATGATGAAGATGGGTATATCATTGGATGATGTCTTTGAGGCTGCGAGAGAAGCTGGTCGTCAGCTGGTGAGGGATGGCAAGATGTCCGCCGAGACTCTCAACATCGTCAGCCGCGAACTTGTGCCATTGGAGATGTATGTCAAGGCTGCCAATGAGATGTTCCAGCAAACGTTGGACGCGTTGAAGAGGTAGGACAAGATACGCCATTCGCTTTTGACACCCAGGAAGGTCATGATTCGTCAATGTGATGCTAGCGAGGTTGAGCTAATCTACTCCATTATTAATGATGCCGCCGAAGCATACAAGAGAGTCATCCCCGGGGACCGCTGGAAAGAGCCCTATATGTCTAAAGACGAGCTTCAGCACGAGATAGACCAGGGTGTTGTGTTCTGGGGATATGAGCAGGATGGCGAACTGGTTGGCGTGATGGGCATTCAACATCTTCAAGATGTGACCCTCATCAGACATGCCTATGTCCGCGCGGCTAAACGAAATCAGGGCATAGGGGGGAAATTACTATCCTCTCTTCGCCAGCAGGCGACTCGCCCGCTGTTAGTCGGCACCTGGGCGGATGCCCTGTGGGCAATTCGCTTCTATGAAGACCATGGTTTTCGGTTGGTTTCCTGGGAAGAGAAAGAACGGTTGTTGAGAAAATACTGGTCAATCCCCGAACGTCAGGTCGAGACCTCTGTGGTTCTTGCCGACCAGAGGTGGTTTGATGCCCGGCAGCACCCTTAAAATACAGAGGTTTATAATGGTGAAAAGATGAACAAGCTTGTCCAGAACTTTGTCCACCGCCCTGGTGTGCACTGCGAATCAACGGCGCTGAGAAATATCTATGAATTTTACGGGTTTAATTTCAGCGAGCCAATGATTTTCGGGCTTGGTAGCGCTCTGGGTTTTGTCTATTGGAAGACGGAGTGGATGAGATTTCCCTTTATCGGCGGACGAATACATGATTTGGATAGAAATCTGTGCGATAACCTTGGTGTGGGTTTAGCGATACGCACGACATCAAGCAGGAGGAAAGCATATCAGACATTAACAGAGATGCTAGGCAGTGGTGTCCCGGTAGCGATTCACGTAGATATGCCTTATTTAAAGTATCTTAAGCTATCAAAAGAAGCCCACTTTGGTGCACATACTGTGGTTGTTGCTGGTTTAGATGAGGAAAGAGGCATCGCTTACATTGCCGATACACAGTATGAAAAGCTGCAGATTGCGATGCTTGGTGAGCTTGAGGAGGCAAGAGCATCCAAATTTGGTCCCTTTCCCGCACAGAATGCGTGGCTTGAGTTTAAATTCCCTCTCAAGCTAAGTCCACTTAATAAGGCGATTAAAAGGGCGATTGTAAGGACGGCGGATTCCATGCTAAATCCACCGATAAGAAATCTGGGCATAAAAGGCATTCGCCATTTTGGCAATGAGATTGTCACGTGGCCTGAGGAATACCCACCTCAAGAATTTGGCTGGGGCTATAAATTTGCATATGTTTATCTGGAGGAGGACGGCAGTGGTGGTGGTTGTTTTCGCTACCTGTTCTCGAGGTTTTTGAGAGAGGCGAGCGAGTGCATTAAAAGCGCTGAACTAAAGTCCTTAGGGGATAGATATGAGCAGGTGGGAAAGAGATGGACCGAGGTGGCCTATTTGGTCAGGGATATTCCCAACGGCGCAAGGGTCGGTGATATTCAGAAACTGCTTTTTGAGATTGCCGGTGAAGAAGAGGAAGTACTCTCTGAGTTAGAGAGGGGTGGATAAGAAAATAATTATTTGGTAAACCGAAAGGTAGAAAACATTTGGTTATTAGAAACCACGTCCGATGCAATACTCTCTTTCATCTGGTCCTTGAATTCCGCAATCAACCATCCCTTCTCCTAAAGGAAACCCATCGATATCATTATTTATATTGGGACAATTACTATTGGTGGGAATTCTTAGGGTCTCTTCAAAATGGGTATCTAAAGTTACTTTAAGAATATATTTTTGGTTATCAGAAGAAACCCAATATTCAAAGCGAGAAGAATCTAATCCTTTTATTGAGATAAGCTCATCAAAATCCTCGGGGACTAAGGCATTTTCCAGAGCTTCCCATTGATTGCTTCCCGCTTTCCCTGGATACTGCTGATGAGTCTTGTAATAAGTAAACCCGAAGGGACGAGAAGATATCCTGTTCAATGTTGCTATTCTGTACGCGTCTTTCCTTCTCTTTGGGAGCAAATTTTTTTCTTCAAATTCTTCCCTATCTTCTATTGGCTCAATTTCTGCTCCCAGTAATTGAATACTTTTTATCATTTTGTTAAACAATTCCTCTTGGTTTTCCTTCCCTTCCTCAAAAGTAAAACTAACATAAATTAATTTCTCATCTTGATAGGGAACAGTTAAGATTGCGTCGTAGAAGTCCCTAGCTCCGACGTCCCATCCTTCGCCTCCTTTAGCTACTATTCCTATAAGAGTACCTGAGTCACTTAAAATTAAAGTTTCCTCTCCAACTTCTCGAAGTCCCTCTGCAAATAGCATGAATACATTCAAAATTTCTTCTTTTAACTCTTCGTCTATTTCAATCGCAGGGATTGTAGAGATCTTTTCAATGGTTTTAGGGAACTGGTCAATATCGAATTCTAATTCTGTGTTCGCGACCAAAATCATACCAAGAACGCCTACAAGCGGAAACGATGGATTATCTACTATTTTTTGGACTGAGGTTACTCTGATATGAGGGCCCCATGATTCAAGGTTCGAAAAAATAAGGTATTCTCCACTCTTTTCAAGCTGCTTTTGCTCTTCCTCCGTCAGTTCCCACTCATCCGCAAAACCATCCATAAAATCGGTTACCTCTCCCCATTCTGCAGGATAATAAAAGCTAATGCCTATTTCTTCATTTTCATAACTTTCCCAGCCGGCGGGTACTTCAGGAACCTCTGTTTCCTCTTCAGCTACTTGCGAACATTGACAACCTAAAATGCCTCCAACAACCAATCCGGCTGAAATTACCACAATCAAAAGGTACCTCCAGCTAGTTTTAGAACCTTTTAAAAAATTATTGAATTTGTGGGTGTTCATACTTAAAAGCTGGTCTACTTTTCCTTCTGCCCGTAGTATAGTAGGGCGCAACGTGGTAACTCAAATTTTGAATTAGCCAACGTCAAAATTTTCTTTAAAACAAGTCCAAATTCTATTCAGAATACTATGTTTGGCTGGGGATCCAGGATTCGAACCTGGCCTAACTGATCCAGAGTCAGTCGTCCTACCGCTAGACTAATCCCCAGCGAGTTAGAATTGTAGCTGCCGGCTCCAGCCATGTCAAAGATATTGTGCACCCAAGTCTAGAGGAACATTAACTACCTTCAATAGGGGTATGCCTTTGGTTTTTCTTTATCCAATATGTTGAACATTGCTAGTAGTCCTACTGCTATAGGGGAACCGAGGTCTTCTATGATTTTCATCCTACCTCTTCCACAGAAGATAGCCAGCTTGCAACCCTATGGCTACTGCAAGCCCCAAAAGTCCTTTACCATCCTCTCCCATGCGCCTTAGCCAATCACCCATAGTGCATGAGGCAGGTAGTTCCTTTATCTCGACTAGCTCTCTTAAACTTACTTCGCCCTTCAGTTCCCTTAAATCTTCCAGTTTCTTCCCACCACCGTGCAGCATCAGCACCAAGGGAATAACAAACTGGGAAGGTTTATACCCTTTACCACTGCCAGGTGGAGGTAGCTCTGCATCTATCACCTTCGGCAGTTTTAACGCCCTGGCTAGCTCATACGGCAGCACCAAACCGCCCCTGGCAATCAAAGGCTCATTTGCGGCCACTACCTTGAAAGGTAAGATTCCTTCTCTACGCCTTTTGCTCATTTTCACCCCCTGGGTGATTTATTTTGCTTGTTACTATAATACAAACAGTGGGGATTTTGTAGCTAGAATAAGTCTTCAATCGCTAATTTCGGAACGAGTACAAAGATTTGACTTGTGTTTTTTAGGGTGATAAAGTACCTCACAATATTTTGTGAATCTAAAGAAAGGAGGTGGCATGTTTGGTTTGAGCAAAATAGTTTTAGGTGTGATAGCAATTGTTGCCGGTTTACTTATACTCGTATTTCCTCATTTACTGGTATGGATAGTCGGGATTTTCCTTATAGTCTGGGGCATTTTAACAATATTGGGCAAGAAATAGTATGGTTAACACTCTTCATTTTGGAAAGGAGGTAAGATTCTGATGCCAGTTATTACGTTGCCAGCTTTAGGTCTATGGATGGGAATACTAAGCCTTATTTTCGGTATTATCGTTATGATTTTCCCCAAGATACTTAATTATTTGGTTGGTATTTATCTCATCATCATTGGCATAATGGCTATTATAGCGTACCTCAGTTAAAGATGACTCTGGTGGTACTGAGTTAGCCACCAATAATTAGCGTTTTGCTTAACACTTTCCCCGACGGCTCGGGGGGCAGGGGGGTGTGCTTCATTCTCAGAGGGTTATTAGGCATTCCGTCCTTTGTGCTTTCAGGGCAAGAATACTGTACAGCAAAGAAGGTACGTAGTCATTTTCCTAGTTGATTTAGCTATAATAAAATGGATTTTGCCTAGCTATTTCCTGGCTGAAAAATGACCTAAAATGCCCGTAAACAGACCAATTCAAGGCCTAAAACCGATTTTCGGATTGCGTATTTCCTGACGGCTTTCCCTGGATAATTAGAGGGGGTGTGCCTTTGGGCTTTCAATACACTGTGTCGGTCAACAATTTCCTATTCATGCGTACTCACCTTCGTAGCTATGTAAAGCTGGGGAATATTGCACCCACGTCTAGAAGAACATTAACGAATCTTCAATAGGGGTATGCCTTTGGGTTTTCTTTTCGAGGCGACCAAGATATAACCCGATGCTTTCAAGAGTTCTGTAAGATCTTTTGTCTGAGGTTGGGTGGGTGTATAATTCAAGGCAATGACGAAAAGGCTGGCTGTTTTAGTAGCTCTCGTAGCGATACTAACAGGCTTGCTCATGTCAGGTGATAGCAAGGCTTCAGCTACCGATACGAGTGTTCCTGATAATGAGATAGCCAGCAGTGTGAATCAAACCGATAGTCCCCTTTCTGCAAATGCTACAATTACGATAATCAGGACAACTCCACCTTTGCCTGAGGATAGAATAATGAAGATAGTAACAGTCGGTGGCTGTGGTGTGGTTGGAGAGACTCGCGATGTTAACGGTGCCCTGCTGCATACTGTACTGGTCACGCTGTACGAGATCCCTGCTGTCTGGGAGGATGATGATTCCAGCACTATAGTAGGAAACGTTACTAAGTATGCGAATTGCCCGGATGACACGGGATACTACTGGCAGAATGCTACAAGATACGGCTACCACCCTGTAGATACAAGGCCCCAGGTAGATGGTGGTGACATGCCACCAGGCCCCCGTAATCCGTCTTACCCCGACTACATAGACTTGTCAACGCCAGAACTACTGTATGCGGGATTCACCATGAACTTCGTGGGTGACTACGGACTTGTTCCCAAGGGAGCCTCGCTATCCTATGCTACAGAAAGCGTCAATCACTGGCTATACACACCAGTTGACGAGTACGGAACGCCGCAGCCTGACTGGCAGCTTTCTTGCTGGAAAGCTATGGAGTCGGTCCACTCCTGGCAGTTTCCAACGTAGCCCACATTAAGCCTCCGATAAAGCTTCAAGCTATCCTCAAACTTACCAACCCGAATTCTGGATTGCGTATTTCCTGGCGGCTACCTCGATAATTAGGACAGGAGTATGCCGTTGGGTTTGTTTTTCTGGTAAATCATCAGTCTTCTATTTAACGGCGAGCTCCTCCTAATTGTCATTGCGGTGAGCTGAAACCCCGAGCGCAGC
>Ga0307435_1000197_pt1 | contig 26694 bp, 26 predicted proteins | sample SalMarWE160470MG_FD_202164 | JGI IMG/M metagenome (GOLD analysis project Ga0307435, IMG submission 202164) | Salt marsh sediment microbial communities from the Plum Island Ecosystem LTER, Massachusetts, United States - WE1604-70 | ecosystem: Environmental > Aquatic > Marine > Intertidal zone >... | reverse complement strand
CGACCAAAGTCAACTTATTATCGCGGCGAATTGATATATCTATTTGTCGATGCTGGCTTGGGTTATCTGGATCGGGAAGGCGGTCGTTCCAAGTGATCTCAGAACCAGGTTGTTCTATTAGTTTATTGATTCTTTCTATCTGCCGTTCGAATTTTTCTGAAGCTTTTGTCAAACTATATCCTTTTAATCGGAGAAACGAGAGAACTTGTCAAAAACTTGTAATAGCAGTCGTTTTTTCTCATTATGTCATAATATTAAATAAAGCAAACGAGAAAAAGAACCCCCAAACCCAAAAAAGGTTTGGGGGCTAAACATTTTGGATCCCCGACAGAGTAACAAGTTAGCAGCAGTCGAGGACAGGTGGGCAAATAAGGAATGGCGTTAATTTAGGCAAGATTAAACAAGCGAGTTAAACGTTTGTATTAAACATTTGTATTAAACGTTTGTTCAGCAAAAGCGCGCAAGTCGAAAACCCTTAGAAGCCGACTTTTTTAAAAATTTTTTACTCCTTATCTCACAAGCACTTAAGTGCATTTCGAGGGGTTCCCAAAACACGATTTTTCGACAAAAGCGCGCAAGTTCGCGCCTATTTATAGAGGGACGCGCGAAGCCAAATGGGCTTCGCGAGAAAGTAGATAGGAGAACAGTGGAGCCCCGGCATACGACTTACCGGGGCAGGCAAGGGGGCGGATAAGGAACTGGACCCCAGATAAAAACATTCTGGGGTCTTCGCTGCGCTACGAGAGGAGAGAATTATGGCGAGGGTAGAAATAAAAATTCCAGATTGATTAGACCCCGGCATACGACTTACCGGGGCAGGCAAGGGAGAGAAAATTATGAAGGTTAATTTAACAATACCGATACCAGTCTGGTTAGACAGGATATTCGCGTGGCCTGTGATGGTCTATCGAAAGCACAAATACGGATATTCGTTCCGAAGAATTCCCTTAGGCGAGGGGAAATTTACTATTGTTGATGAGCAGGATTTCTACCGGTTCAACAACTTTAACTGGTGCCCACAGGAAAATGGGCCGGATATCTATGCTGTTCGATTTGTTGGTAACCCTAAAAGAATCGTTTCTCTGCACAGAGAAATAATGGGGCAACCCAAGGGTCTGGTTGTTGACCATAGAAATAACAACGGCATCGATAATCGCAGAGAAAACCTTCGTACAGGGACACAATCTCAGAACTTGTGCAACAAGGCAAAAACCAAATTAAAGACCTCATCGCGATTTATAGGGGTCCATTTTGACAAGAAAAGGACCCTGTGGGCTGCTACTATCAGGCATAATGGGAGAAGTGTATGGCTTGGGCGCTTTGAAAACGAAATCGACGCTGCGAAGGCATACGACAAGGCGGCGAAAAAATACCACGGCGAATTTGCTCGGTTAAACTTTCCGGAGGGGATAAAAATAGCCACAAAGGCACCAAGAACGTCTAACATAAGGAATGTAATTGCGAACGGAGCTCGCCCGCCAAAAGGCGAGGTCTCGCCAAAGGCGGACTGAGGCCGCTGAGTTAATATTTAATAATTCTCTGCAAGCTTCGCGTTCACAGCGGTAAGCTCTTAACGTATTGTCGGGCGAGTTCGGTAATGGCGGGCCAGTTCGATGCGTCAATGAATTCCTTGCGTATAACCGAGCCGCCGACGGCGACAGCGATACAGCCGGCATCGAAAAAATCTTTGATATTGTCCGGACTTACGCCCCCTACCGCGACAAAGTCAACATCGTCAATCGGGCCTCGAAGCTGCTTGATGTAATCGGCGCCGATTGCGGCAGCGGGAAATATTTTGACCATACTCGCGCTGTGGCGTTTGGCGGTGAGGATTTCGGTGGCGGTGGCAGCGCCGGGCAAGACGGCAATATCCCGGCTGACGCAATAATCAATAACGTTGGGATTGACATCCGGTGCAATTATATATTTAGCGCCGGCTCCGAGCGCCTTTTCGCACAACTCCGCCGTAATCACCGTTCCCGCGCCGATGAGCATTTTATCGCCCAACTTCTTGCACAACTCTTTGAGCATCCCGAAAGCGCCTTCTGTATTGCAGGTTACCTCGAAGATTTTTATACCTGCTGCAAAAACTGCCTCGGCCACATTGAGTATCCGGGATTCATCGACCCCTCTTGCAATGGCGATTATTTTTTGCCGTCTTATTTTTTGGTAAACCTGCTCTGCCCGCATATCAGCCCTTACATTTTTTGAGCCACGATAACAAAATTCCTTCCCAGTCGTCGCCCGATTTTATATTTACCCAGGTTTTCCAAATATAAAGCAAAGGTCTTCGACGGAATTAACCGGCTTCCGGGATTCAGGAAAAAATTATAATACCTGACTTTAACCATACGCAAGCCGGTCTTTTGCAAATCCTCCACGACACGGGCACAGCGGTAAAGCCGGTATGAAAATGCGTCGGCAGTTAATTTCCCGGCTTTGAACGCTTTTTTACGAATATACCAGTTTATTTTCAGCAGCAAACTCGAACGATTAGTAAACGTAATAACCGCAAAGCCGCCTTTGTGTAAGACGCGATGGACCTCCCGGAAAAACTTATCCGGCGACGAGAGGCATCCCGCCAACGAAGCCGCCACAACGCCATCGAACGTGTCATCAGCAAAAGGCAGGTCATAGGCATTTGCTGGGGTAAATTTCAGGTTGTCGGGCTGAGGTTTGTTCGAGAAGCGTTTTTTCGCAAGGTCTATCATCCGGGGGTCATGGTCAACAGCTACTACGGACAGTCCCGCTTCGCTTAACTTCGCGGCCAAATGGCCCGTGCCGCATCCTACGTCGAGCCAACGCCCGCCTGTGCGAGCCAGAGCTGCGCTGATGTCGAAAACAAGGTCGGCGCCGTGAGTGAAAATAAAAGCGCCGTCGTCTTTTTTATCAGGGTCGTAAACGCCGCTCCACTGGGCCGGGTCAAAGTAATCCGTCGGCTTAAAATGCTGTTCTGACATAAAATCGTCGTTAAGCGTGGCTTTGGGGTTGCTGAGTTATCTGCAACAGCTTGAATCCTTTTGTCATCTCAGGATATGCCCTGACGAGCTGTAAAACTTTTGCCTGCTCCCAGAGCTGCGAGGTTATGTGCAGGTTTTTGCCGCGAAGCTTATCCAGAATTGCGAGTGTAAATTTCTCACCATTTAGCCCGCGAAGCTTGGGATTGACAGCCACGACCAATTTGGCCAATCCGGAATCGTCATGCGTTTCCCAGAACTGATAATCATCTGGACTGCCGCCGGCATCTTCAATTACTTCGCCTACCGTATCATACAGCTGCGAGCCAAGAAGCGACATACCTTCACAGGTCAGCTTGTCGTAGCTTCGGACCCCGCTGACATGAACGTCCATACCCAATTGGCCGAACAGGCAGTCGCAGGGCCTGACCGTCAGGCCGCCGAAATCTCCTATATCGGTGTTCAACAGAATTTTGCCGGCGTTCCTCAACAAAGACGTAAGCAGAAAAGCGTCAACTTTATGACCGCCGACAATCGTTTCACGGGTCCTTTGAATAATCGCAAGCCGGTCCAAGTAAATATGCATACCATCCGGATAATCGCCTTTTCCGCAGGAAGCAGCTATCAAACCGGTTTCGGTAGCGACATAACGCGGCAGGGCTTTTACACCGGCTGAACTGATAAATTCCGCCCTATTCGGCGTAAGCGGCTCTGCACCGGTGAATATCACGCCACCGCTTATATCGATGCCATTATCCAGCGCCGCCTTAACAATACGAACAGCAGAACTGACATAGGTCCTCACAACACAACTGCCTTTGTTTTTTTGGGTCGCTTCCATCCACCGGGCAACTTTGACCGCACTGTCAATATCAATAAACTCAGGGCGCGGCACCGACAGCCCCAAAATCCTGCAAGACAGCAATATATTGTTCATACTTCGACGATGCTTGCGTGAAACCCACACACCATCGGTCCCAAGCTGCGAAAACCACCTGTCAGGCGGCCTGCGAAACCTGATATTCATCAGAAAATTGTGAATGCCGGACACGCACGGCAGGACAGGCAGCCAGAATGCCAGAGGCGAATGAGAAAGGCCGTGAATTTCATAAAGTATTAACTCGTTAGCGGCTTCTTCTGATATAAAATCCCAGTTATACCGGACATCAGTGCCCTTAGAGCGGCTGCCGCTTGTTGTGTACTGAAAACCCGTCCCTTCCACAAGTGGATTATCGAAATCAGATTCGCATGTATCGACGGTCAATCCGTTGCGGGAAATGGGAACCTTCGATTTGAATTCCTCCAGCGTTATATAAACTCCCTCGTCCTTCAGCTTTTGGAGTGTTTTTTCCAGTCCCCGACGTTTAACACTGTCGCGAAGGTCCGCATAGTCGCACCCGGCCCACAACAGTAGCTTGCGATATGGACTGGCCTGATTATCGTAGAAGGCTTTTTGCGCCAGTGCCAGGAAATTGTCCTCACGACCGTCCATACGTTTTTTTATGTCATCCATTGCCCGGCTGACGGTCATTGGCTTTTTAAGGTACGCCCGCAAGGCCCACGTGGTTTGGGCCAGTAGTTTTATGTCACGTATTCGCATACATCAGCATCCGAGAACGGACGCGGCCTTGTCGAGAAACTTGAGGTCCGAGTAGCCCGAGGGCATTTTATCTATGTAACCCAGCTTAATCATAAGCGACAGCACGTCGTCCATCGCCTTGCTGTTCCGAATAGCGTTCGCATCAGGCCAATTGACATTAAGTGCCTGCCGGATAAACCGGGGATTGATACCAATGTAGCCGGAGGCAATATCGGATGATTCGTCAGGATTCGTTTTAACAAACAAAGTTCCGCGCACAAACGCGATAACCATTTTCTGCATTAACAGGTCTTCAGTTTCTTTCAGCGAAACCGTCGTAGCCAGGGAACATCCCGGGGCACCTTTCCATATATCACCCGTTCGCTTTATGATTTTGCCGACGCCCATCATCTCGAGCATTGTTGCGTATGGCTCAATCATTGACGCTGCATCCGCTCCCTCGCCGAAAAAAGATATAATCGCCCCATCGCCCGAGGGCTGCCTTATAATTCTGGCATCGTTCCATCCCAGTTGTTCAATCAGCCCCATTGCCGTCAGGTCTTTCATCCCGCCCTGCATAGGAATGGCAACGCTTTTAACCTCCGAGGGCTTTATGTCTTTTCTTATCACGATAGCGGCCTCTTCGAATCCTGAACCACAAAGCAATACAAGGGGCGCACCGGTGCTGTCTGCAGCAGCCACCCGTGTCCAGGGAATGACCGCAAAATGAATCTCACCATTTGTAAGCTTATCCGGAACCATCCAGGCGGTAGGCGCGATATTCAAACTCACCTCCAGGCCCTCTTCCCTGAAAAATCCCTTTTCGTATGCGACGTATGCGGGCATCTGACAAACACCTCTTAATAAAGTGATATTGACTTTTTTCATAAGACGAATCCTCTCAGCCACAAATGGAACCCAACGCCTTAATCCGGCCTTTCAAGGCCGGTTTCTGATTAAGGTTTGCCTTTTAAATGTCCCAGTTTACCAAAATTATGTTTTCAAACAAGGGTTTGATGGTGACGGCCGGCGCAGTGTTAAGAACCGTCTTTACAGCCGTTTAAGTTAACCTTTGCCGTCTCGCCCGTCCCTACAGGGGTGTTCTCAGCGGTGAATCTTTTTGTCACAAGCGGCGCCCGGCCGGTCTTTTGGCAAGACAGTTGCAGCCCTGCTGGCCTGAAACATCTAAGGACCTCATCCGTTTATTCAAGAACTTCTCGCTAAACATGAGCATAGCTGCATAGGGATTTTCTCAGCTAATTAAATTTACTGTTTTCCCGTCGAGGGCGAAGAAAAGCCGTAGTAGACGTTGGTTTGAAAATGGGAATTGTCCAAGGAACGAAAAGTTAAAAAAAAGTGTTTTTCTCATCATTTTCTCATTCCCCGGGAAGTAAGCTTGCCGGGCGAGAATGATATACATTAGCATATTGTGGTCTGTTTATGGCGACAGGCCGTAAATACCGATGGAACTTTCTAACTTAGGAGACTGAAAAATGAAAAGGAAATCCTGGAGACCGGCTGGTTTTGTGGTTTTTGCGGGGGTGATTTTGTGTGCTGTGACATACGGCTCCAGGCACAAGACAAAGGATATCTGCCTTCCGGATGAGGTGAAAGGGGCCATAAATTCGCTTTACGCCGAGGCAGTGATTAAAGAGGCAAAAGTAGAAGAAGGGCTGAAGGTCTATGAAGTTGAACTGTTGCACGATGGACAGGAGGTGGAATTGACGATAGCGTCCGATGGAACGATTATGGAGATTGAGGCAGAAGTGGCGATAAATGCTCTGCCAGATGCCGTGAATGGGACAATCATTAAAGCAGCGGGAGGTGCCCAGATAAAAGAGGTCAAGGAAGAAGTAACCTACTGGGTTGTAACATTGAAGAAACTGGACGAACCGCAAAAGAGTTACGAGGCGGAACTGATTATTGATGGCAAAGAAACTGAAATCAAGGTAGCCGCCGACGGGACGCTGCTGGAACGGAAGGTCGAAGGTAACGATAAGGGCGAGGACGAAGAAAACAATGGTCAAGACGATGATTGAGTGTTTGAAGGTGTATTTCGTGAGGCGCCTTTGAAAGAAAAGACGAAAACAATAATTTCAGTTTCTATTTAGGAGGTTGATGATGTGCACGGTATTGGACAAACGATGCAGATTAGGACTGTGTGTTCTGCTGATGGTGGCCGGTCTTGTCTTGTTCACCCAACAGTATGGAATTGCCGTTGAGCCGGAAGAGGACGAGTTCACTACGGAGTTCGACCTGACGTCCTGCAGGTTCAAGACTATAGGGGCAAATCCCTATTTCATTCTCATACCGGGTTACCAACTGGTTCTTGAGGGCGAGGAGGACGACGAAGAAATTCATTTGGAGATTACTGTCCTGCGAGATACAGAGAAGATATATCTTGAGGGCATCGGCAGGATAAAAACCCGAGTGGTCGAAGAGCGCGAATGGATAGATGACGAGCTGGTGGAGGTTTCGAGAAACTTTTTTGCGATATGCAGGAAGACCAATGACGTTTACTACTTCGGAGAAGACGTCGATATCTACGAGGACGGCGAGATAGTAAGTCATGAAGGTTCGTGGCGAGCGGGTGAAGATGACGCAATGCCGGGAATTATTATGCCTGGCACCTTCCTGCTGGGCTCGAGATACTACCAAGAGGTCGCGCCGGACGTCGCGATGGACCGTGCGGAGCACATGGCAATGGGCGCTCATCAATTGAATATAGAAAGCTCCCTGACACAAATACCAGGTAAATCCCGGAGTGTAAAAACACGCCCGACAGGATTCGAACCTGTGACCTACGGATTAGAAAACCGAACAGGTGTTACGTAACTCTTTATGCCAAAATGATTAACAACTGTCAACAAATAACTTATGAAGCTGGCCGAGATGCAGCCGAGAGCATACCGAGGGCCAAACGTGCCTGCCTGGTGCAAATTTTGGTGCAAATGGCTCACGTGATTTTTCATACAACATTCGGATTCCCGATATAAGACTCTTAATCAGGCTTTATAAAAAATACCCATTTTAGTTGGTCATCGTGCATCATTTCTTCCGGATTTTCAGCAAATTCAACATTGCCAAGCTTAAGACCGTATATTCTTCCACAAATCTTCAATACTTTACGTACTCTCTGTTCAACTATCAACTCTGCTATGCCGGTATTTTTGCTGATTTCATGTATTTTTTAAAAGCTGATAACACCAGGTTTGGTGAAAGCCCAAGCAATGGTTCATCAAGCATCAACAACTTTGACTTTGGAATAAGAGCCCTGCATAATGTAAGCATTTGCTTCTCACCTCCACTTAACCTGCCTGCGTTTTAACGTAACCTGTGCCCCACTGTAACTAACGTTTTTTTATGAGTACAATCTCCTGGATTCAGCGTTAATAATATACCAAACTTGTCGATTATACTCTCACTTTATCTGGTGCAGTTTTCGGGGAGCCGTCCATGTCAATCCGGTATTAATAATTGAATAAGCGATGCCCTATATGTATGATACAGGGGTGACGACAGTAAATTCATATTAATCCTAAATATAAGACCTGTTAGAAAGGGCATTCAATGATTTCTCAAAAGATGCAATTGGGCCGGCCGGTCCGGGGTAACTGCCTGTTATCTGCACGTATTACAACTGTTCCGGTCGTATTGTTTATGATTTTTTATGTAAATATGTGGTTATTGCCACCGAATGCTCTGGCGGCGGACGAAATCTGCGGTTCTTGCGGCTATCAGGTGAGTGTAAGCGGTAATTTTACGCACTTTAAGGCCAATGCTTCAGATAAAATCGAGGGCAGCTCAGACGATGTATCCGCTTTTTATGAGGAAATTAACGGAGACGAATTTTCCGTCAGCGTTTCGAATTTGCCGGCCGGTAAATACACCATTATTATCGGTGAAATAGAATTTTTTATGGAGTCCCCCGGTAAAAGGATATTCAATGTTACCTGCGGCGATGTAACGCTGGCCGACCGTTTTGACATTTATAGCGTTGCCGGCGGGATGAGAAAAATATGTTATATCACCGGCGAAGTTGAACATACCGGCGACGAGCTCCGCGGCCCCGTGAAAATTGTTTTTAAAGCGGTCAAGGAAACCGCAAAGTTCAACACGTTCGAGATTAAAAATGCCTCCGGAGCATCGGTTGTCAAATTCAATGCTTCCGAAATTGCGGAGCCTTTTACCGACGATGCGACCCGCATACCGGATATCAGCGAGCCGGCGATTTGGCGTGACCCGGCCAAACCGTTACAACAGCGTATAAACGACCTGATTCGCCGTATGTCACTGTCGGAGAAAGTGGCCCAGTTGCAGAACGAAGCGCCCGCAATTTCACGGCTTGATCTTCCCGCGTATAACTATTGGAATGAAGCGTTGCATGGCGTTGCAAACAACGGTATCGCCACGGTTTTCCCGGAGCCGGTCGGAATGGCCTCTACGTGGAATCCCGGTTTGCTTCGTCAGGAAGGAACCGTCATTGGCATCGAAGGTCGCGCGAAGTATAACGATTATGCCTCGAAGAATAACGGCAATTCCAAATGGTGGACCGGTCTGACCTACTGGACGCCGAATATCAATATTTTCCGCGACCCGCGCTGGGGCCGCGGCCAGGAAACCTACGGTGAAGACCCATATCTGACGGGCGAGATTGCCGCAGAGTTTATCAAGGGTATCCAGGGCGATGACCCCAAATATATGCTGGCGATGGCTTGCGCGAAACATTATGCGGTACACAGTGGTCCGGAACAGGACCGCCACAGCTTTAACGCCCAACCGTCAGAGCGCGATTTATATGAAATGTACCTACCACAGTTCGAACGGGCGGTGCGCGAAGGGAGAGTCGCCGGTGTGATGAGCGCCTACAATGAGCTTAATGGTATTCCCTGCAGTGCCAGTACTTTCCTGCTTGAGGACCTTTTGCGTAATCAATGGGGATTTAAGGGGTATGTTGTCTCTGATTGCGGCGGGATTGGTGACATTTGGAACAAGCAGGCTCATCAATATGTCAATACGCAGGAGGAAGCCGCCGATCTCGCGGTCAAAGCCGGATGTAATCTTTGTTGCGGCGGCGATTACAAAGCCTTGGTGCAGGCCGTACAAAAAGGACTAATCGATGAAAATGAAATTAATCAGGCATTGTATTACACGTTGTGGACTCGTTTCCGCCTCGGCCTGTTCGACCCGGCCGAGGTAGTTCCTTATTCGAAATACACCATCAAGGACAATGACACGCCCGAACACGGACAGGTGGCTCTGGAGGTTGCACGTCAATCCCTGGTGCTGCTGAAGAACGACGGCATCCTTCCGCTCGACCGCTCCATGTACAAACGCATTGCGGTCATCGGCCCCAATGGCAAATCGACCACTATGCTGGAGGGCAACTATCACGGGTCTGCTTCGCATCCGGTCTCCATTCTGAACGGTATCAGGCAACTGGCCGGGCCGGACATCAAAGTTACTTTTGCCATGGGCAGTCCGGTTACCACGAAGCCCGGGACCGCCGCGTGGAGTAAACAGGATAACGAAACTACCCGCCCCTTGCCGGAGCTTAAAGATGAAGCCCTCAGCCATGCGGCGGACGCGGATTTGATAATTTATGTCGGCGGCATCACCCCGGCACAGGAAGGTGAAGGATTCGACCGTGATTCGATTGAGCTGCCCGAAGTGCAAACGCAATTGATACGGGCGCTCTATGCAACGGGTAAACCCATAGTAATGGTTAATTGCAGCGGCTCGGCCATTGCGCTGACGTGGGAAGATGAACATCTGCCCGCGATTCTGCAGGCGTGGTATCCGGGCCAGGAAGGCGGACGTGCCGTTGCCGAAGTCCTGTTTGGCAAGATTAATCCATCCGGCCATTTACCTCTGACATTCTATCGCGCTACCGAAGACCTGCCTGATTTTAGAGACTATTCGATGAAAAATCGCACCTATAGATATTTCAGCGGCAAACCCCTCTATGCATTCGGTCACGGCTTGAGCTACACGACGTTCGCATACAGCAACGGCAAGCTGGATTCGGAAAAAATCCCGTCCGACGGCATAGCGAAGGTGTCGTTTACAATCGAAAACACCGGAAGTCTCGACGGTGATGATGTGGCCCAGGTATATTTCCGACACGTCAATACGAGTGTGCCGCAACCGAAGCTGGCTTTATGCGGTTTTGCTCGAGTGCACGTGAAACACGGCGAGTCAAAAGGCGTTACGGTTGAAGTTCCCGCAGAACGATTGCGATACTGGGATACCGAGAAAAAACAGTACGTTGTCGAGCCTGGAGAGTATGAATTCCTTATTGGGGCGGCCTCTAATGATATTCGGCTGAAATTACCAATGAAAATCACTGCACCGTGATACCTGACAATAAATAACATACGATATTATCGACTTTGATCACTTGCTCGAAGTGTTGATACAGTGTATTTGCAATCAGGAGAAAAAATGAAGAACTCAATGCTTCACACAGGAATGTTATCTGACGTTAAGATTAGAACGCATTTCATAACCTCCTGAGGGTTATGATAAGGCAAGCGATATGAAAGAACGAGTTATACACCACAATATCACGATCCCATCGGACAACCAGTCGGCGACTATTTCCCAGCCAGGAAAAAGTCCGCTCAACCTTATAGCGACGTCTATAACGCCTCATCTTGCGGCCATCATAATATTTTTGCTGTTTGTTGTTGCTTCTGTACGGGCAAATCAGATCAATATCCCTCTGCCTCAATCGCTTACGAAGTTCATCGCAATCGTATCCCTTGTCGGCAATCAGGCGTTTGGGATTTTTTCTGGGTCGGCCTCGACCTTTGCGAGGCACAGCGATAGTATTCAGCGTTTTTTCGAGCAGCTTGATTTCCGAGGGGGACGCAGAGTCCAGGTGGTTTCCCAGAGGAACACCTTGGCCGTCGACCACCACCATCCACTTCGTGCCTTTGCCCCTTTTGGTTGGGCCGACGCATTCGCCCCTTTTTTTGCAGGAGCGAAACTCCCATCGACAAATGCTTCAGACCAGTCAAGCTGGCCTTTTGCATCGAGCTTAGCCAGAAACGCCCGCCATGCATCGAGCCACACATCTTGTTGTTCCCATAGTTTAAGCCGACGCCAGCAAGTTGAAGGGCTTGGGTACTGCTTTGGCAAATCAGACCACGGCGCTCCGGTTCGCAGTATCCAGAGAATGCCTTCAAAAACTTTGCGGCTGTCGGCCCAAGGCCTTCCGCCGCGTCTGGATTTTTTGGGTTTTGGCAGTAACGCTTCGATTTTTCCCCATTGTTCTTGTGTTAGTTTCCACCGTTCCTTGGCCATAAAAAACTCCTTTCTATGGCCAAGTTTACATAAGTCCTTGCAGGGCGCAAGTTTAAAATCTACAAATACTTAGGTTATGAAATGGCTTGTAGAGATATATATCATGACATATTAAGAGGTGGTGGCGGCGAATATTTGGCTCAATCAGTGACAAGTTCTCCAAAATTGCTATCAGAATATTTGCAAATGAAAATTGATGGAATCTCAGATTCAGAAATTATATATAAACTTTCTGAATCTATAGGAGGGCCTTGATAGGAGTAAAGGGATGGAAACAATTGATGAAGAAAATAACAAATATGAGCCCAAAAATTCTGTCGAGCCAAAAGTATTTTATAAATATTATGCTTTTAATAAGGCATTTGAAATTCGTACAGAAAAAATATTTAGTAAAAACGAGATATATTTCTCAATGCCTGAACAGTTTAATGACCCCTTTGACTCAAAAGTTGGCATATCATACGAAGGAACAGAAGAACAGTGGATTAATTTTCTTGACGGCTGGTATAGAAAAAATAAACCTAATTTGCTTCCAAAACAAAGATGCGACATGGTGAATACTTGTTTGAGTAATCGCAATAAGATTCCCGAAGCACTGAGTTTTTCGTTTCTGAAAAAAATGGGTGTATATTGTATGTCTGAGATCAATGATGATATTCTTATGTGGTCGCATTATTCAGAAGGACATACCGGATTTTGTTTAATATTCGATGCTAATAACGAATTTTTTGGACGATCACAGAAAATTATTTATTCTAAAAGCTATCCTAATGTCAATTTTTTCACAAATACACAGTTAGAAAAAACAGAGGCTATGCTTTTAACAAAAGCTCAACACTGGGATTATGAGAAGGAATGGAGAATCATAGACCATAAAGATGGCCCTGGTATCAAACACTTTACTGAAAAATACTTTATTGGCGTTATAATCGGATGCCGTATGCCAGAAGAAAATAAGCAAAAAATAATTAAATGGTGTGCTAATAGAAATCCATGTCCTGCTTTATATGAAACAAAACCGAAAGCAAGAGAGTTTGGATTAGATATAATACAAATCAATTATTCTTAGCTACGAATCAATCAACCCCCGCGGCGAACCTGTCCTGCACAGCATGCCTTTTGGCATGCGAAATCCTATGAGGACGAAAACGGAAGAGTGGAAAAAGATTTTAAGGAAAAAAGTAGTTGCGTTGGGTGAGGAAGTTCGTATAATGTTGGGTATGAATAGAAGTTTTACAGTTTGTTTCATTTCAGCCGGGCAGTTCGGCCTGGGTCTGGCATTAGTCCAGCGAATAGTCAAGTCATTGGGGGGGAGTTGCGCTGCACAGGTTGAAGGCGATGGGATCTTTATTATAAAGTTGACCTTACCACGAAAACAGTAAATCATCCCTGCTGACGCGGTCTCGTTCGGACAAAAACCTGAGACGGGTGAAACCTCACCGGACCATTTAGGCAAGCTCTTTATAGAATATTACTGCCATTCTACAAAGACTTACAGTGTTTTTTGGGCTGAAAACCGGGATTACAGGTAGATATTCAATCGCAGAATGAAACACCCTCAAGCCGCCATTATTTGACGACTAATCCAATTAATAACTTACTTTTGTATCTGAACATGAGTCCATTACTCCCAAGTTCATTTTAAATGACGCACGAAATCGTCTTTGAGAGTCTGAGCTTTTTTAATCTGTTGAATCGTCAAACCTCCTCTTGCCCAAACTGTGCCGCTGTTGCGACACGCACCGTTGTTAGTTTCGAGTATCAAACCTCATAAAAATAACGTCCTATAATAGCTGTTCTTAAGAGCCAGTCTCGAACAGAGACGATGTCGCCAGCACATGCGAGGAGCAGCGTTTGTTTTGAACTATGTAACCGCCTATAAAACGTGGCTTTTCAGACCTGAAACCGGCCAGGTAAAGAAACTTTTTTTTATGCTTGACAAACATACCGCCCGACAGTTAAATTAGGGCAGTCGGGTAATTTGGATAGACCATTGGGGCGGGAGAGGTAAGAAGAGGAGAGTTCGAGATGAAGGAGCTTTTCACAACAGGGGAAGCGGCGGAGATTTGTCGCGTCAGCCAGCAGACTATAATCAGATGTTTCGACTCCGGCCGACTCGAGGGATTCCGTGTGCCCGGCTCCCGGTTCAGGAGAATACCCCGCGACAGTTTAATCAAATTTATGAGGGAAAACTCAATCCCCCTCAATAGTCTTGAGTCCGGCAAAAAGAAGGTCTTAATAGTCGATGACGATTCTGAAATCGTCGATTTGTTAGTGGAAGTGCTCACTCGCGACGGCAGATTCGAGGTCAGCACCGCCAGCAGCGGATATGAGGCCGGCATCCAAACTCAGCGTTTCAGACCCGATTGTATACTTCTCGATTATATGCTGCCGGACGTTAACGGGAATGTGGTTTGTCACACCATCAGGAAGAACCCGGAGTTTGAGAATATAAGAATCATAATCGTAAGCGGCGTTATCAAACAGGAAGAAATCGAGCAGCTTTTGAAATCCGGGGCCCAGGACTTCATCAAGAAGCCGTTCGATATAACAGATGTCATTAACCGAATCAACGCCAGTCTCGGCCAAGTGCAGAAGCCCGGTTAGGGCTTGTTTTGGGTTCGGCCATGCCCGACGGAACGTGTTCGCCGGAGGAGGCGTCGCGTCACCTATCGACACAAGAACAAGGATAGTTTGCAGATAAGGACGGTAATATGCCGACAGACAATCCGGACAACTCTGTCGCCCGAAAGGTTGAGCTTGCAGTCAGTCGGCAGGAGACACTATCAATTCTGCCGGGGGTTGCGGCGAGCTTTTTAACACAACTAAGCCGTATGGAGCTTACCCCCTCATCGCTGGCGGAATTAATCCGGTCCGACCCCTCTCTTACGACACTGGCATTGCGTCTTTGTAATACAAAAGGCATCATCATCAGAAGGTCGAGCACCTGGCTTCAGCAGGTAACGGAAGGGCTCTCGCTGCGTGAGATTCGCGATGCTGTATTATCGGCGAAGGTATACCCGGAACCATCGGAAGACCCGCGAGCCGATTTCAGAATAAAACTAACCCGTCATTCGCTTGCCGTGGCCTGCTGTGCCGAAATGCTGGCACAATTAGAGCCGGTCTCACTCGATGAGTCTGGGGCATATCTGGCAGGGCTGCTGCACGACGTGGGAAAGTTTTCTTTAGAAGAGGCAATGCCGAAGAGTTTTGACGCCCTGCTCGAACAGGCCAAAACCACCGGAACGAGTTTATACAAGGTCGAACAGGAGAACTTAGGCATCGACCATACTATCTTAGGCAAACGAATCGCACAGAAACTGCATCTGCCAAGCGACGTGATACTCGGAATCTGGCTACATCACAGTCAAACTTGCACCGTCGCACAGGCGATGCCGCACGCCAGGATAGCGGCGCTGGTCGAGCTTGCCAATTGCGTTGTGCGCCAGCTTGGTATAGGAGAATCCGGCAGCTACGACGAGGTCTCTTCTCAACGTCTCTCCACATCAATTGGTCTTACGGTCGAGCAGATGGAACAGGTCAAACAACGACTACCCGGAATAGTTATGGGGAAATCGGAGATTGCAGGGTTAGGCCTGCCGGGGCCTGGTCGGGCGTATCGGGATGCCCTGCGTGTTACGGCCGGTGAGCTTGCAGGCGAAAGCTCCAGATTATTCGATGAGAACAGCCGGCTGCAAAACAGCGCCAGCCATTTCGCCTTCGTAAGGGAGGTGCTGCCCAAAATCACCTCAACTACGACGGCAATTGAATTCGCACAGGCCTTTGCGGCCGGGTGGCAAAGGTTCTACCAGACCGGGCCGGTCTGCATTTATCTGCCTGACGAATCCGGGGCAAATACCGTTGAAGCGGTCGTCGCTGAAAACCAGACCGAGATAAAGACGATGGTCTTAGACGTTCCGGAGGGTACAACTTTAGTTCCACGACCCGCTTATGAAGAATTTGTTGTGCTGGATGCCGCCGATTACGCCGACTGGCTGCTCGAGCAGATTGACGTGGAATTTGACCTTGCTCGGACCAAGCTGGCACCGTTGCGGTCGGGGGGGCGGACGGCAGGTGTGATATTATTCGAGCTTCGGCATCCTGCAGAGGGCGATGCGGCACAGCGGTTCGGCCCTGCTGCACAGGTCGGTGGAATAGCCTTAGATATGCTGAAGGCAATAGGGAGGCAACAATGGTATGCGGAGCGTTTTGCGCAGCTTCTGACAAGCGGAGGACAGAAGACAGAAGACAGAAGACAGAAGACAGAGGACAGAGGACGGAAGACAGAAGACAGACCCTTCTTCGCTGAAGCTACGAAGGGCGAGGGGCAGAGGACGGATGCGGAGGCACTGACGGAGATGGCGGCGGGTGCTGCACATGAGCTTAACAATCCCCTATCGGTCATATCCGGCCGGGCCCAACTGCTTGCGAAATCCGAGACCGACGCAGAGAAAAAACGCATACTTGAGCAGATTAAACAAAATGCCGACGAGCTTTCCACAATAATCGACGATTTGATGGGCTATGCAAGTCCGGAGAAACCAAGACCGACCCAGACCGCCATCAGGCAAATTATTGACGAGGCAATCGATTTGGCCAGCCGGAAAACCAGAACCGACCGAGCTGATATGAGAATTGATATTGAACCCGATACCCCGGATGTTGTGGTTGATTCGGCGCAGATTGCCTGTGCAATTTCGAATATCATTTGCAACGGCATCGAATCATACGAGCAGGGAGCCCCCGACAAAGACATTCGAGGGAAGGCCGGCTCGATAGTGATAAAGGCCGGTGCCGACAAAACGCACGAAACTGTGAGCATGCAAGTCACTGATTCAGGATGTGGAATGGACGAGCAAACTCTCTTCAGAGCGACACAGCCGTTCTTTTCCTCAAGGCCAGCAGGCAGAAAACGAGGAATGGGTCTTGCTCATGCACAACGGCTGATAGAGATAAACAACGGCAAGCTCGAAATAGCCAGTCAGCCGGGAAAAGGAACAACAGTGACAGTGAAGCTACCCTGTAAATAGCAAACAGCCCGGCTTCGCGTAAACGCTACGCCGGATTAACGTTCAGCGAACAGCAGACAGGTCAAAAATCCGAAATCTTCCTTCTTCAAGCTTCGGCAGACTCTCCGTTTGCCAATTACCCTACCCAAGGCATACCCCCGGCTAACGAATTGCCGGGGCAGGCATTGCAGGCAAATGATAACCCAGGCCTAAAAGAAATGGATTCCCGCGTGCCAAACCTCGAACTAAGTCCTAAAACACAACTCGACAACTGATAAAAGTCGGCTTCCCGCCAGCAGATAGAGCCCCTTCAAGCCGCGTATTTCGGCAAAAATATCGTCATTTGGGCCGGATTCGAAGCCGAGAGCACCACGAATCCTGCTAAGGCCATCAGCCAAGACGGGGCAAGTGTGCAAGTAGGCCCATTTTTATGACGATTACGAAGATTGAAGAGTCCTCAAAAATAAAAAAATGGAAATGAAAGGCCAAATTATGAGCATTGAAATGAAGTGCTTAAGATGTGGCGGCACCAACGTCCAGCCAAGCGACCTGCAATCAACAGGGAAGATTTACGCTCGGCCCAAACAAGCTAAATTCGTAACGGTATTAACAACCGGAGCCCCGGTAAGCGCACTGACCTGCCTTGACTGCGGCCACGTCGAGCTTCTTGTCGATGCGAAGAAGGCCAAGGCGATGCTGAAGAGCGCATAAGCACGGCTGCGTATTTTTTGAACAAGGCATTCAAATCAGACCGGTTCGTTTCTTCTGAAACGAAATCAATCCGCGGGCTGCAGCTATCTCCAGAGAAACTGCCTGAGCGATAACCGCAGCCCATAGTATTTTCTGCCGGCTTCAGTAAAAAGCTGTTCCAATGTTCGGGCGTTCAGGACTGCTGTTTTGACCTGGACAACGATATAAGTCCGAGAATCGCAACCTCTTATTAGGCCGGCGACGTCCGATTTACAGCGTGTGCATTCCGGGCAACCACAGCGAAACTGATAGCTGTTTATTTATGGGGCCGGTTGAGACAGAGCGCCAAGCCGTAGTCCTTTTCTAAAGCAGGGCCGGACAATAGCCGATTTTTTATGAAAGGGAGCGGCGACAGATATCCCGACCTTATGATGCGAGGACGAGGTGAACAACGAAAAGCGGAATAAAAGACTGCGACTGCTGATTGCCCGGCTCAACAAAGAACGAAAAAGACAGGCGCAGAAGATAGATATTCTCTGCAACGACCTTGTTGCAGCCCAAAGGGAATTCATAAAGGCACTGAAGGTCATCAACTTTTCGGCGGATTTCTACGAGGCCATAACCGGGCTGACCGACCTTAATGAACTGTTGTGCACAGCGGGTAATCTGCTCAAAGACGAAATCGAGAATGCAAACGTCGCATTCTTCCTGTTACAGTCCCGGAACTTTGAGTTGCACATATTCGAGAGTGACCGGCCAATCGACCTTGAAGACAGGCGCATTGAAAACTATTTCACAACCGAATCAGTCAACAACATTGCCAAATCCAACCATATTTGCACTATTGACGACATGCTCGCAATGGGACTCCAGGGTAATCCGCGTTGTCTCGAAAAATTGGAAGCGGTCGGCCTGCCGTTAAACCACCGCGGCTGCTCACTTGGTCTGGTTCTGCTTTACCGCCCGTTCCAGAACCCTTTTACGATTGAAGAACTCAAATCCATCAGCCAGACTTCTACCGGTCTTGCACGTTCTATAGCCGCCTGCCGTGCTCTGGTCGGCAGTGCATAAATAACCTGAATCATCCGAGACGTTCAAAATCCTGCAAAACTCCAAAAAGCAATCTTGGGCGGTTGCACAAATAAGGCACGATCGCGTATAATGAAACGGAAAGACCGCAGGCCTTTCAGGGAATTTGTGAATGGACGGTAAAAAGCAAACAAAAACAGAGCGGCTGGAAACGGTCGAGCCGATAGGCAAACGCGTGCTTATCCGCAAGGATGAAGACAAGAAACAGACCAAAGGCGGCATTCAACTGCCGGACAATATCGAGATTCCGACGATAACAGGCAGGGTCGTAGCAATATCGGCTGAGATTGAGAGCACGCCGGAGATACCATTACACAAATACGACAAGGTGCTGTTCAACCCCAAAGGCGCCATACCGGTCGACTTCGAGGGAGATAACCGACTGTTCGTCGTTGAAGTCGAAAATGTCGTAGCAGTTTTCAGAAAGGCATAAACTATCTGCTATGACGGCTGGCAGCAGAGGGAAAAAACAAAGCCAGAAGACGATAACGTCTTCTGGCTTCTCCGGGTTGCCGGACCGAAACGGCAAACAGGGGGACAAATCAAATCATAACAACCTGCGGGTCATCCCAGTCCTTTTGCGCCGGCGCTTCGCCAGCACAAATAATCCCGTAAGCATAAATGTAACCGTAGCCGGCTCAGGAACCGGCACGGGAGGATTATCAACCTCCTCTGGAACAGGAATATTTTCATCTCCTTCCGGAACAGGGACATCATCATCTATTTCCGGCGGCTTCGGCCTGTGAAACCTCCGTGACCTTCGGCCTGAAGCAGGGCTGATATCGCGGCGAGAATAATCCGCAGCTGAGGGTATCAAACCACCTGAACCTCGCGATGACTGCGGCCGCTCCTCCAGCTCCTCAAAAGCAAATTTGGACCGCTCGAATACGGCAATGACAATTTTCGGCGAATCAAGATGCACAACAGTGCTGCTGGCTGTCGCGTCGATTACGTCACCAATCCAATAAACAAATAGATAGCCGGGATTCGGCGTCGCAACAAGACTAACTTCGGAATACACCTCATAATGATGAACACCCTGCTCAAGGTTTAAAGAGCCACCCTCCACAGGAGCTATTTCCAGCATTAATGCCGTGCCGTCATCCTGGCAATACACAGGTCCTGCAATATAAAGCATCACAACCGTGCAATAAATTGCGGTTAAATAACAAAACGACTTTGAATGGCTATGGTCCATCATCCCCCATTAAATTTTAAACCAAGAATACTACGACGCCCGGCGTTTTTTGTTCCGTGTTGCTATAAACCACCCAGAACCGACGCCGATTAGAGCGATTGTGGCCGGCTCAGGAATTTCGCTATCATCAGGAACAATCGGATCACTTTCTTCCGGAGCATCAATTTTAAAGCTGCCTCTGGTCGGCGCGTACGGACTGCTGAAAATCAGATAAGAAGACCTATCACCCGATGATACAAACCCTCCTGTCGCTGTCCATTTCCAGACGCCTTGACTGCCGCTGCCGCTGACATTGGGGTCGGGCATCACGTCCTCCCCGAAACCATCCCATTGTGAATGGGTTGCATTCATCGACTCCTGTGCAATGGGATTGCCCTGCAGGTCCAGCACCTCAAAGTACCCTATGTCATCTCCTCCCACATTGAATAACTGGTAGGCGTATATATACCGGTCGCCGGACGGGAAAGAAACAGCTCCAGCCCAGTCGAACTCGGTCGGGTATTTTTCTACATCGTAAACCGTCCAAGCAACCCAACAATCAAAGCTCTCTCCCGCATAGTGCCGCTGGCCGCTCCAGCCATTGTTCTCACCATAAGTGCTGGTAGGCAAAGCTTTCGCATTCTGCGCCAGCACAGTTACGAAGAACACTATGCTCAAGAAGCTAATTACCTTTGTCTTACTCATTCATACCCCCTCAAAGTTTTCTTTGCTCTGTTATGCATTGAACACAACCTGTTTGTCTGACTTCATAAAAAGTTCCTCACGCTTTTCTACCTCGCCTTAATGCCAGTAATGCCCCGCCACTTATGAGGGCAAGAGTGGCCGGTTCAGGAGTGCAAACAGTGTCGATGACAACCTGGTCCACGAGTATGTCGCCCTTTATCGTTATCCATTCCTCCGAGGGATTTGGATAAACATTGATTTTGAAAAGCGTGCTCGTCCAGCCGGGGTCTTCGGTATCTCTGTCGATTCGTGAAATGTGCACCGAATAATCAATCCCTTCGACGTCATAAAAAGGGGAAATACCAACCAAAGGAGTGTCCGGGATAAACTCATCTTCCCCTCTGAACGTCCAGAGCACCTGCACCCAGATTTCTTTCTCGTAATTCAAGTCAAGATAATTGGGAATAATTGCATCCATCTGATTGGCAATCCCCCAGACACCCGTATGAGAGTCATAAACATCGTGCCAAAGACTGCCGCTATCGACGCGCAGAAGCGGTGTGCCCTGAGGGTTGAAATATGTACCCGCCGGTATCGGTGGTTCTTCTTCATCCGGCTCCATTGGCCCGTAATCATCCGTTGTAAAACTCCACTGCTGAAAGGTGCTCCCTTCGGTTCCCCGCCAGGGAGGAACAGAAAAGTCATCGGCCTGCACAGAAACCGCTGCGCTGCCAACCAACAGGACAACTATCAAAATTTGCAGAGCCGTCCTTTTAGCTCCGCTCATCCGCCACCTCCTTGCACCTGCCAAAATATTCGGCCTTGTTTATCACCTTCAAACTCCAGTTCATGCGATTGAACGCATGCATAACATCTCAACCTGCACACCCCCTGCCTTATGCGCGCAGAGCGGGCGCTTGTCTCTTCTCGAATCTCTTCTCCGTGAATTCCCTCCGCCCCGATATCAGCAGCCAAGCTCCCCGGCTCAACTACCGTCTCAGTGCACGTAAGGTACTTGTATGAAAGCACTTACGAACATCTACTCTCGTGAGTTTTCCCTTGCCTCCGATTCTGAAACCTTATTGCTTTAATGCAATGTAGAGAAAACACTCACTGTCAAAGAGCTATACACCTACCTTTGATACTGTGAGTTTTCTCTCAGCCCCCAAGCTGATAACGCCATTAGAACATATCGCCCAGGGTAAGTCAAGCTATTTTTTGAAAATTTTTTTGCCCCCTTCGGCCGGCATTTTCGGCCGATAAAAGCCAAAGACAGTCCAGAACTCCCTCGGGAAAATCTGCTTCTCATATAATACCCGAAAATATCGAATGCGCGGGTTATGACGAACCACAAATAACTAACGGCACGACTTCATTCAAATCACAATAACGTCCTGCATTTTTTTGACGTGTGGGAATGCTATTTCGATTGTTTGGCCTTTCTGACCGGTTTTTCTCGAATGAACCGGCTGATGTTGCGGACGGCCTGCCTGAGCCGCTGCTCATTTTCAACCAAAGCTATCCTGATGTAGTTTTCGCCGTTTTCTCCGAAGGCCCGGCCGGGCGCAACAGCAACCTCCGCATATTCCATCAGGTCCACGCAATAGTCGATAGTGCCTTTGCCTTTCAAATGCTCTTGGGGAATTCTCGCCCAGACGAACATACTTCCGCGAGGTTTTGGCACCTCCCAACCAATGCGGGTAAGCCCTTCACAGACAACGTCCCGCCGAGACTGATACTTTTTGTTTTGAGCAATGATGTCCTCGTCGCAATTTCGCATTGCGATAATACCTGCTATCTGCAAGGCCTGAAATATACCATAATCGTAGTAGCCCTTGATGGTAGCCAGGTAGTCAATCATATCCTTATTGCCCGCAGCAAAGCCGATTCTGAAGCCGGCCATACCATAGGGCTTGCTCAGGGTCGTGAATTCAACGCCCACGTCCTTGGCGCCTTTAGCGGAAAGAAAGCTCGGCGCCTTATAGCCATCGAAGCAGGTTTCACCATATGCAAAATCGTGAATAACAGCTATTCCAAACCGCCTGGCAAGCTCGACGATTGGTTCAAAAAATCCTTCATCCACGGTCAACGCGGTCGGATTGTGCGGGTAATTCAAAATCAAGAGTTTCGGTTTGGGATACAGGTGCTCGCAAACCATTGCGATGTTATCGATGAACTTGCGGTCGGCGCCAAGCGGAACGGAAATTACATTGGCGCCGGCCAGCGCCACGCCGTAATTATGTATAGGAAACGCCGGGTCCGGCACAATCGCCGTATCACCCGGCCCCAGCATTGCCAGGCACATATGGCTGAAACCTTCTTTCGAGCCAATACAGGCCAGAATCTCGTTCTCCGGGTCAAGCTCCACATTCCAAAGGCGGGCATATTTCTTTGCCATTTCGTTTCGCAGGCCTTTGATGCCCTTCGAAGCGCTGTAGCGGTGATTTCGCGGGTCCCTGGCCGCCTCGCAGAGCTTATCAATCACAATTTGCGGAGCGCCATCGGAGGGGTTGCCCATCCCAAGGTCGATAATGTCGGCCCCCTGCTGCCGTTTGGCCAGTTTAATCGCATTTAGACGCCCGAACAGATAAGGCGGCAGTCGCGTTATCCGCTGAGCCGGTTCAATCCTGAATTCAGCCATAGTCATCTCACAAACCACAGGTTCTTTTCACAATACAATCGGACAGGATACCCCAAACGGGTGAATTTTCAAATGATTTTGTCAGCTTATACGAGTGTGAATTTGAATGCGATTTATTTTTATTGACATTCATAAATTGCGGACCCGGGCCCGCCTACCCTGAGTTTGACTAATCGGTCTGCCGAAGCGGAAGACGACAGGCGGAAAGCAAATGTGCAGAAGCCAAAAATAAAAATTAAGAATAATATTGAAATATCTATAAACTTGCCTATGATAAGAGAATACACGGCGGACAAGAAACACCTTCGGCAGGGAACGCTTAAAAAGGATAGCCGAAACCATTATGGATTATTTGAAAAATCCGGATTGACAGTATTTATGGCCTGGGCGTAATATACACCCATAATTTGTGGAAAGGAGGTTATTATGTGGAGGTATTTAGCTTTACTGGCTTTGGTGATTTTCGTTCTTACTGCTGGAGTATCAATCGCTAATGCCGAATTGCTTCTGACTGTCAATGGTCTTAATCCTGCCGATTCTCCGCTTAAGATAGCCCCAATCAAGCCCGTTTTACTTGAAGTCTATGGAGATACTCCATTTGAGCCAAACGGTATCTCGGTTATAGCAACAGGAGCAACACTTGTCCCGGTTCCTGACGTTAATAACCAATACCGTTTAGAATTCGATGACGAAATCATCTTTGCCAACGCTTTCTTGATTGCTGATAGCAACATCTCCATTGATGAAGTGTTAGTACCCGAAGGAACAACAGTATGTCAGCTATTCTTTTTCTGTAACCGTGAAGATAATGTCATAAGCATCCTTTGTGCAAGCTTGTCCGACCTTATTTATCCTAAAGAAGAAGAGCGTGAACAAGCTGCTCCTCTTGTGGCGGAACTGTCGGTGCAATCTGTCATAAGTACAAATGATACAATTCTTATCGGAGAAAAAACGGATTCTTCATATGATGCCGACAGTTACGACCCGGCAATCGATTTGAATGGTGATGGCAAAATCGACTTTAAAGATTTTGCAATTCTCGCTGCCGAATGGTTAACAACTTATGACATCTATGACCTGAATACAATGTGTAAAGCATGGCCAACGACAAATCCTTGTAACGATATAAACGTTTCCGGGCCTTGGATGGACCAATACTTTACCGGCATCGGCGATTGTAGCCCCACTATCTGCTGGGAATATGGGGATGACTATAGCGACTTTGTCTGGGATAATTGTGGGAACTTTTTATATGTGGTCTGCACGCCAACACCAGAGCTTGGTTATTACTGCGCCTATAACTATTATTTTAATGGATATTTTGTCGGGAACCGCGTCGGCTTGTGTATTTACGCCTGCGGATTAAATGCCTTTCAGGTCAGGAAAAATGCCAGCAGCAGTCGTACCCTGCAAACCAGACATCGAACTCAGGACAATTTGTCCCCTGGATGCGACCAGGGGACTTACGGAAAATACGACTGGCAGATTGTCGTTTACAACAGCGTTACCGGACAAAGGACCGGTTATTGTCGGGAATCTTATTTGGACCCGAATGAAAATGAATTCTGGGAGTCCGACCAGGGGGAATCAAGTTCCTGTGAAACGGTTTGGTGGTAATATATTATTAAACAAGCTTGACCGCCGTCAGTGCGGCGGGCTTATCCGCCTGTTGGGGGAAAGGAAGGATTATTATGAGAACAAGAAAAAAAGGGAAAGAAGCGTTTGCGGTTATCGTGAGTACCATTTTAGCGTGGACAACGGGATTATCGGCAAGGATTTGCCCGACGCCGCCGGGGGAATTGAGGCAGGTACGGTGCTGCATTGCCTTTACGAGAGAGGCATCGGGAGGAACACTAATAATGTGGGACAATCTCGGTCGTAACGCCAGATATGTTGCTGTTGAAACGATAGCAGGTGAATCGGCGGAAATGGCAATAGAGCGTCTGGCTAGGAAAATCGATGAGACAAACCCTTTTGATTGGGGAGGATTTCCTACAGGGGAAAACCGTGTTACTTCATCGGCGGGCGACTTGAGAGGTGTAGTGGGTCATTGCGCTCACTATATGACCGCTGGAACGGAAACCGGATTGGGTATTCCCCGACCGCCGCATTCCTTAACCTGTAACTATGACCCGAATCTTAAAAAGTTAACGATAAAATGGCTTAACCCGTCGCCGGATGCTTATGATTACACAAGAGTCAGGATTAACTGGAGTAATTATGACCATACAGGCGGGATTACAGTATATGGAAACACAGATAGCTATGTACGAGATTTGGTCGAAAAACCATTGGATGTAAACGACATTGATATTCTGGTAATCGGTGTTCGTAACGATATCCCGTCAGGCGCCGCAGCCATTCACGTCAATAATAATATTCAGGAAGAATTATATGGCATTCCGTTTACCGGTGGATTGGCTCCGAACTGGCAGCGATGGTCTTCAGATACTAATGAAGGCGAGATAAATCCACAGATGGGTATAAGAAGCGAAATGACCTTTGCCAAAGGTCGTATATATAATTCTGTCAAAACAGCGAATAGCAAGCCGTTTTATCAGATTATCAATGTCGGTGATAAAGGCAACACAGGAGGCGTTTACAGGAAGTTTATTGGCCTGACTTCGGGACATACATACAGGATAAAAACACGCTTGGCCACGTTAAGCGAACCGAAAGAAGGGCAGTGGTCTGCTTCAGTGCACGCAACGCCGAATGGCACTGACGGCCGAGACCTTAGCACCGGACAAATGGCCGGCCTCGATGCTCTTCCTGCCGGAAATAAAGGTAATGCCGCGGCCAGAATGGCCCTTTACGACTCGTCGCTTTCTACCAAAGGGCAGTTCGTAGAGATATCAACCGACGCAACCAAAGCCCAGCGAGGCCGAGAGATTACAGATATTACATTACCTGCGGGCGTTGACTCGATTACGGTATGGGTCAGGTGCGAAAGTTCGTCAGCTTTATCCGCCGCAATCGACTGGATATCGCTCGAAGACCTGTCGTTAAAAGACATATAACCTATCGGCAGGGCTTATCTTGGAGTTGCACAGGACGGGGTAAGTCTGCTCTACAAGACCTGTTAAATCGGCTTGCCAAATAAAGTCAAGGGGGTGATTTGGGAGATTTTGACATTAGCGAATGTGCCGGCGAGGGACGGGGGGCCGTTGAAGATAACAATCCAGTCGGTCGCGGTCCTGCCGACAAGCTGTCCCGGCGCGCCGGGATTTACCGCGGAGACCCCTTCGACAAGCTCAGGATGGACCGCAGAGTTCGCAGAGGTTATAATATTTTTTTCACCCGCGTGCTCGGCGGTAGAACGTGATTTTTTACTTGGTCCTTCGACCAGGACCTGCACCGTTTTGCCGAGAAATTCACGGGCCAATATGGTGCTGATTTGTTCCTGGATTTTCAGAAGCTCGTGATTTCTCTGCTGTTTGACTTCCTGAGGCACGTCATCCTCAAGCCGATTATCAGCAGTCGTGCCGGGTCTGGGTGAGTACTTGAAGATGAACGAGTTTTTGTAGCGGGCCTTTTTGAGAAGCTCGGCAGTCTGCTCG
>Ga0307435_1000191_pt1 | contig 27255 bp, 24 predicted proteins | sample SalMarWE160470MG_FD_202164 | JGI IMG/M metagenome (GOLD analysis project Ga0307435, IMG submission 202164) | Salt marsh sediment microbial communities from the Plum Island Ecosystem LTER, Massachusetts, United States - WE1604-70 | ecosystem: Environmental > Aquatic > Marine > Intertidal zone >... | reverse complement strand
CGGTGTGAGACCACCTTGCGGTGTAAATCAACAGCTCCTCTCGGGCTGGTGCGGGGACCAGTCACGGTATGCTCCACCACGCTGGCGTGATTTCCGCGCACAAAGTAGAGAGGGACATTAAGGGTACTGATAATATATTCAAGATAATAATAAGGCAAATCTCCACAGCCGATCACCAGATCAACATCGTTAAAGCGCGCATGAATCTGCGGGCTATAAATGAAATTTAGGAGGGTATCACTGAGCGATAGAACTTTAATGGACATAAGATATAACTTCGCAATCGTCGGTTAACACAGATAATACGGAACCAGCTTATACCCTCTTTGACTTTACCTGTCAACAACTACAGGGCCCACGACATGAGACCTGGTTACAATTAGATGGATTTGGGTGCATGGGTGTGTTCTTAGTTCCCGCTAGAACCTCCAGAGGTGACCTTGATCACAGGATTTCAAAAAGTCCAGATATCCCATATCTTCTCTCAAAAGGCCTTTTTGACAAGCCTAATTGGCTAAATTTTCACCGCAGACCGCTATTGATGCTGGTCAAGGTGGGGGCGCTACCTTGAAACAAGACATGATTTCGCCAGTTTCTTCACTTTCACGACTCGCTGTTGATAGAACCAAGCAACGCTATCTCAGGCAGCTACCAGGCAGAATCTATCATCCCCCAGGGTGTCACCTTCCCTTATCGCCGTACTTCTCCCTCAATTTCCATATGCAAACTTTCCTGCGGAGGCGAATCCCCGTAATCGGTCAAATCCTCAAGCGCCAATCTCAGGTGCAGCGGATGGTGACCGGGGAAGCGCTCGATATGAGCTGTAATCACCTCGTCGGCTAAAATGCCAAAGTTCTTTAGCAACTTGCGGATATCATTTCGAATGGTATCATCCATGATCGAATCCTCCGGACGAAATCAGATGGTTAAAAGATGATGAACTATTTTCAAGATCAAAAACTTATTGACAAAGATAGCTCTTTATTGCCCCTATTGGAAGATGTCGATTTTGAACCCATTTTTATTCTGGGAGATCATCGATCAGGGACAACTATATTGTATCAACTACTCACCTCTACCCAGTTCTTTAACTACACCAGTTTTTACAATATCACGAGATACGAGCAGATGCTCTATAATCGCGTCATTGGGGCGACCGAGGATGCTAAAGAAGAATTAGGACAATTGCTGATATCGTTAGGCGTGGAGGACCGTACTTTCGATAGGATAAAAGTCTATCCAGATCTTCCCGAAGAGTATGGATACATCCTGTGGCGGAACGCTCCATTCTGGTATCTTCCCCGCCTCAATAGAAGGAATTTGCCTAATCTTATCAACCTCAGCAAGAAAGTCCAGTTTACCCAGAGTCCAGCAAGACCCATGTTGCTTAAAGGTCCCTGGGATTTTCCTAACTTCAGGTTTGCCAAAGGCGCGATACCATCCGCTCGCTTTATTTTCATCCACCGGCAACCCCTGCGGGTCATTAATTCCAAACTCAAAGGCATGCGATCCGCCCTTGCCAAAAAGAACCCTTACACTGCGCTTCTGGCCCCCGGCTATGCGCGGCTATTTCGAAGACCTTTACAACTCTTTCTGGCCAGAATCTTGTTTTCCTCCCGTTTCGGTATCGGTCTACATTTGCTCACTCAACATAGCCTGCAGGCAATCAAATATTTCCTTGAGTACATCGGCTCTCTTTCCTATGAAGAACATATTTCCATAAGGTATGAAGATTTATGCCATGACCCGGAGATGACCATCAACAGGATACTTAAACACTTCGGATTACATGTAAAAAAGAATTTAGCTTACGACGCGTTGATCAGACCGCGCTCCCCCAACTTTTTGCCAGAAATTAAACAAAATTACAAACAGATACAAAAGCGGCTGGAACCCGTGCTCTCTCGTTACGGCTACAGCATGTAAGGTCGCCTTTACCCCAAGTTCCATAAGGATCAAGCCCAGTCGATAAAAGCTGCACCAATGGAGCAGCTTTTATTGCGGTATTGTTAAAAACCCCTAGAACAAATCCCTATGCTTCAGCCCATTGCCAACAGTGCAAGGACAGATGACGGTCATTAATCGCCAGGGCTGCGACATAACCCGGCTCAGGATCCAAATGGAATAAAGACCACTTCTTGGCTTCGGCCATATCTCCCTGGATCGCGAAAATTGCAGCCGGTTCTTGTTGGTTTAGGGTAACGTCAAATTGGTCCAGTGGGAGTGAAAGCCCCTGACCTCTCGCTTTGATAAAAGCCTCTTTGCGCGTCCAGCATGTAAAAAATGCACGTTCCCGCAGGCCATCTGGGACGGATTGCAGATCGGCGACTTCCCGTTTCGAAAAGAAACGCCTGGCGAGCTTTTCTCCTGCAACATTGGGACGGATCCTCTCCACATCTACTCCCACCAGGCGATCCCAGGTCACCGCGATTAAGCCCAATTCATGGGAATGAGATAAATTGAAAGTCAAAGCCTCTTGACCATAACCAGAGACCAGTTCAGGTTTCCCATAGGAATTGTATTTAAAACGCAACTGGGACGGTGCCACGCCCAAATAACGAGCGAGGATATCCCTGAGGCAACCACGAGCCGCGATATAGCGCCTGCGGCCCTTTTGGAATTTGAAATTATCCGACCGTTCTAATTCATCTTTGGATAAACTGCGACGCAATCTCTCAATGCTTAAAGATCCCATTCCCAAGGATATCCGCCAGAGATGGATTTCATCTTGTGCCAATTTTAGCCCTGTGGTGGGTGTTTTCCAATCAATCCCGGACGAGTCCATAATTCTATTACATAAATTTGTGGTTTAAATTCCCCTGTAAGCGAATCAACAGACCTCTTAATTGAATGAGGGAGTGAAAAATTCCGAGATCCCAACTAGCGTGTCCCCGCCACACAACATTTTCAGGTTCCCAGGGGGGTGCCAGCCAGGGTCAAGCAGCATACCATCGCTGGCGGTCTCCTGGCTAGCTATCACTACTTTCGCTCCCAGGGTAAGTGGAAGGTAGAGCTTAAGTCCGGTGATATCAAAGGAAAGGGTCGTAACTGTTACCAGTATATCATTACCATGCATCCCTGATTCTTCCTGCATGGCATGCAAAATGTTGACAACCGCTGGCCTGCACCCGGTTTTTGTACCACTTTCTATATTAGTCCAGCCCGCTGAAATTGGGAAGGTTGCGACACGGTCGCAGCGGGTACTTGTGGACGATAGCCCAGTGCGCTCTGCGGCTTGACGGTGTTGTACTGCTGCCTCCACCTCTCGATCATAACCTGCGCCTCCTTCAGCGAACAGAAGATCTCTATTGCCAACAACTCGTTTCGCATCAATCCATTTAATGACTCAATGTAACCATTCTCCCAGGGGCTGACCGGTTCGATGAAGAGTACCTTGACGTCCAATCTCTTCAACCAAGCTCGCACTCGTTTGGCGGTGAACTCCGAACCGTTGTCCGAACGTAGATGGGCGAGTACCCCCCGCGCACAGAACAGCTCAGTCAGCACTTCCAGTATATCCTGAGGTTTCAGGCTACGCACGACCCGCACGGCCAGACACTCACGAGTGTACTCGTCAATGACATACAGGATGCGAAATTTGGCGCCATTATCCGTGTGATCTTCCATGAAATCATAACTCCAGACATGCTTGGGAAATTCAGGTCTCAAACGCACGATTGAGTCGTCATTGAGCCATAATCGTCCAAGTTTGGGCTGCGTTGCAGGCATGCTGAGACGTAAATGGGATGTAAGCTGTTGGTTGGAATCCGATGCTCAACTCGTTAAGGTTACTGGCGCGCATAAAATATCCCGGATGTAACATGTAGCTTTAGGGAGCGAGGGGGGATCGCACAAATGATTTTCGACTACGGGGGGAGAAATCGCCGATATGCTACGCAGACATCCCGAAGTAATTGAGCAAGACTGAGTTGAGGTAAATTGACAAAAGTGGGGGAATCCCAATAATCCCGGCCGGTGAATATCCATCCCAGATCGTGAGGTTAATATGCCGATAAATCACGGTGATGCTTGATTCACCAAAAACGGTCTCACTTGACAACGCACTTTTACTGTGCTATTCTCACGCCCATCCCTGAATAGCCGGAACCGATGGTTATCTCAAAGTTTTTCCTTTTCCCATTCATACCTCCTAACAAACTTCTCTCCCATTAATGCTACAATCATTATCTATATTTTTGCACTAAATTTATCAGCCTCACCCTAAAAAATTATGAAGAATTCACATCCTTTCATTAAAGTAATCAGCCTATTCATATTTACCAGCCTGGCCTGCCAGTCGCTTACGGGCGTTCTTCAACCCACAGCCAGCCCCACCCTCACCCCCCCACCAACCTTTCCACCCACTTTCCAACCATCACCTACTACGATCCAACCGACCGAAGTTGGAGTAGATCCTAACGAACCGGTTTTCATAACCGGTGAAATACCCTACACCTCACCCTTCTTCCTCAATACCATCTCGGAACCCTTTGTATTGTTGGAGGACGAAGCAGGTTTCATCCAACGCAACCAGGAATTCGAGTTTCCACTAGAGGGGCAGGTAATCGGGGCAGTAGCTGTGCATGAAGATAAAACCCTAACCTACAGCTTATCGCTTCCTGCCTTGCCCCAGGGAACCCAGGTGGACGTCGATAACAATGGTAATAAAGACACGGGGGTACAGGTTTTCGCGATTGCATATTGGTCAAACACCTGGGGAGGTCCATTCTTAGAACCCCGCGACGGTACCGGTTGGTCTACGGCGTACGTATCCACGATCACAGATCCGGACAGAGACAACGAAATAAGCGGGGGTATCTTGCTGGTTTGGGCGCCCGATGGTGAGCAAGGTTTCCCAACCGGTTTTGGCGATGACAAGAAATTATTCACTGCCGATGACCCGATAGCACCGATCCCTGCCGGGTACAACATCGTTGATCTTAATCAAGAACCATTCAAGATCACCAAGGAAGCCAAACCTGATATTATGCTAAATGAAGGTGAGGTCGCCGTCACCGACCTCTCCAAATTGAGCTATAAAGATGCTTTCGAAGCCCTTTTTAATAAAGCCTCCCAAGAATACCCCTTCACCAAGGAAAAGGGAATAAACTGGAAAGCCCTGCACGATGAATTCGCTCCTCGTATCGCCAGTGCACGAAATGCCGAAGACTTCTACCGGGCTATGCGTGATTTTACCTACGCCATTCCAGATGCGCATGTCGGCCTGTCATTCAACGCCGATGTCTTCTTTGAAGAAAGTGGGGGCAGTTTTGGGCTGGTATTGGCTGAATTGAGTGATGGCCGCGTTATCGTTACCAAGGTTATACCTGATACGCCAGCTTCACAAGAAGGGATCCAGACAGGAGCAGAAATCATCACCTGGGATGGATTGCCTGTGGGCGAGGCCATCAGCCAGGTCAATCCATATTTCGGTCCATTCTCTAGCGAGCAACAAAAACGCTTAGAGCAGGTTATCTTCCTCACCCGCCTCCCCCCTGATACTAAAATCCCGATTGAATATAAAAACCCAGGTGAACCCCAACCGAAAGAAGTTACTTTACAGGCTGCTGTCGAATATCCGTCACTCTTTGAAGCCTTGCCAGATTTTTCTATCGACCAACTCGCGCCGCCTGATGAGGGCAAGATTTTGGAAGATTCAGGGTTAGGGTATATTCGGATCACAACATTCTCTGAAGATTATAACCTAATGGCTCATCTGTGGGATCGCTTTATCGGGGAGTTGGTCGACAACCAGATCCCCGGCCTGATCATCGATTTGCGGGTGAACTCCGGAGGCAGCGGTGGGCTGGCTTTGGATTTTGCCGGTTATTTCTTCGACAATGAGATAACCGTCTCCCGAAGTGCATACTATAACGAAGTCACCGGTAAATTTGAATACACGGATTATCCCGCGCGGATTAAACCAGGTCCCAAACTGTACAAAGGGCCTATAGCAGTGTTGGTCAGCCCTTATTGCATAAGTGCATGCGAGGGTTTCGCTAACGCCATAACACAAGAGGGTCGATCCATGATAGTTGGCCATTACCCCACTGCTGGCGCTTATGGGGAGGTCGGGCGAGGCCAATATAAGCTACCGGGGGATTTATCCTTACAATTCCCGACCGGTCGTTCAGAAACGCCAGATGGAAAGCTCTTGATCGAGGGGAAGGGCGTGCCACTAGATATAACCGTCCCAGTGACAGAAGAAAGCGCCACAGGTAGGGTAGACACAGTCCTGCAAGCAGCCATCGAGGCCTTGGCTCAAAAGATTAAATAGCCCGAAAAGCCCGGCCGTATAACCTTCAGCAAAAAAACCGAAAAATTTTTAGAGAGTTTTGGGCACCTTACGGATTCCAGTCGATGTAAACGGGTGCCAATGTTATCGATATTTGTTGATCGGGGGATAAGGGTTCGCCTGCCATGTCAAAAACTGCATCAGGACGATCAGGCAGGCTGATCGAGTGCACCCTATCATCCAGTGCCCAAAGCAGCCAGGTCTGCACGCCGTCGTGGTTGAACGCATAGCCTTTTAAACTTGGGTATTCTGAGATCTCTCGCTCAAAGGCGGCACCATCCAAATGAGCTGCGCTGAATTGGAAAGCCTGGTAAGCGATATTGGGTTGATATTTTTTATTTACCAACCCAGACCCACGCCAACCTCGCAGGCTGTACCATATATTGGCACTTAACCCTTCTGCTAAGGCGGTCGCGTAGCTTTGAACGAGGTAAATGGCCTTGGTGTTGGTGAAATCCGCCTCGTTGCAGAATTGCTCACTTCCGGTTTTCCCACAAAGAAGCGCCACCTCCGTGTTCATCAGGTACTTCTCCTGATAGCCATAATCATCCAGAAGGTTATGGAGGTAGTTAATCTTGGCTACCACCACAGGCCCGCTAGTCTTCCAGCTAGCATCCCAATTTGTGTTGCCATAATGCCCGTATGTCTCGTAATAATAATCGTAAGCGTGAAAACTAACCCCATCGAAGTAATCTCCACCGTCATTCTTGAGGATGCCTTCCAGGAATTTGGACGATGTGCAATCACTAAAACTGCCAGATCCTGCCTGAGTTTCGGGCGGATTAAGGGGATCACAATTCAATAACAAACCACCGATCAACACCTGCGCAGCGGGATTGGACGTCTTAATCTGTGGATAGACCGATTTGAGCATCTCGGAATAATACTCTCCGCCATAATATGGATCAGCGGGTTCTCCCCAGCAACCAAATACCATATCTGGGGGTACCAAGGCCGGATCCACATCCGGTTCATTACCCAATTCCCAATAACCCACGTTATAGGGAGGGGGACTGTATCGGGTTACTGCTTCAGCCATGAAATTGGTAAAAGCGCTCAATTTTTCGGGTGTGATCGGACCACAATATGAACCAGACACCTTTTGAGCCCAAGTGGGTGTCCCACGGACAATGAGAATTACCCTCAGTCCCTGCTCTGAAGCGATCTTCAATTCGTCTTCCAGACTTGTTACCGCGCTCCAATCCCGGACCCCTTCCTGGCTTTCGACCTGGCTCCAAAGAAGCGCATTAATGCGTACCAATTGCGCTCCCGATTGAAATACCGGTTCGATATCATTGACATCGGCAATTTCGATACCAAAGGGCGAGAAAGGAAGCATTGGGGACGCAGGAGTATTGAGGGTTGCTGTGATCACAGGTTGTGAGGATGCAGGATTAGGAGTCAGCGTGATAGGGGATTGCGACGATGGGTTCTCACCAGACTCACTGGAGAGGGGTGATTGGTGCGTTCCCGAGCGGCAACCTTCCAAAACAAGCAATAGCAGCGCAAAGGCAAGTATAGATAGCCACCCTGACTTAGAAACAGATCGTTTACTCAATGGGTATTCCTTAGAGGAGATATTTTTCATCAATTCTCTATAGCGATTTTGACTCTCAAGAAGGGAGAACCTGAATCGGTTTTCCCGTAGAGCGTAAAAAAACCGATAGGGCACATCCCTTGCTGACAAGATTGCGCTTAACCTGAAATGACTTTATGTCAATAAATAGCTAAAAGGCTTACAACCGCATAAATATCAAGGGCCAGCCATAATACGCCATATACCGCGAATTGCATCCAAGCTGGTGATCGCAACCAGCCCGTTACCGTCTGTATAATTCCCAGCCATCCCAGATTCAGCAGCATCATGGTTGGGATGATAGATGGGAAAGCATATCTGGTACCCGGGATAAATATCCACCGAAAAAGGTAAACTGAACCACGTATCCAGGTGACACCCCATATCCCCAGCATCACAAACCCAAGAAATGCCAGAACATCCCATGGCAGGGTACCTCTTTTGCGCCAAAAAATCAGCAGCGCTCCAAGTACTCCCAAAAGGGTAACAGCTCCCACCACCCGGTAAGGTTTATGCCCTAAAAGGGGTACGTGACCCCAACCAAATTTTGCCCAAAACGTCCGCACCAAATTAAAGGCAGTTACCCGGTAATACCATCCCGCGGCCTTCAGGTCAACCAAGGAATAAAGGATATGCGAAAGCCTACCACTATCCGGGATAAATTTGGTCGCAAGATTATCCGCCCAAGGGCGCGCTCCTGGCCCTGGAGTTTCTGCAGAGCTATTACGCAATAAATTTAAGAAGCGCAGACCTCCCCAGACACCACTCTCCAGCGTGGCATCATCGTATTCAGGAGCTTCTTGAATCTGCAGCTCGCCCTCGGCTAAGACCAACCCGTCAAAATACAACCTGGTGCGAGTTTCAGCTTTCTTTGTCAGTGGAGCCAGGCTTACCCAGGCTCGATCCGTATAGATCGGTAACGTGGCGCGTACTGCGTAAAATGCGGGTTCAAGGCCAACCATCACACCGGAAGCCTCGGACCGGCTACCGGATGGATCAAATAGCTGGGGTGGGAGCACCTCCAGCGGTTGATCCGCCCACATCCAGGCCCCCAAGGTAACATTTTTGCCCGCCAACTTCCTGACCGTATCGGGGGGTATGATCTGACGAAGCTGGGTGGAAGCGGGAGAATCGCCAAGATTTATCTGTAATTCGAAAGCATGGTCACCAAACGGGGATTGGGAGTTTACCACTCTGGTAGAGGCATCTTGAAGGGTCGCCCGATACCATAAGGCAGCATCTCCCCAATCGAAGACAGCTGCCGAACCCAGGACCACACCGATTAATAATAATCCCCAGGCCAATTTGCGCCAGGCTCCATGGCGTAGTACAGAAAGGAGAAAAGCCACTCCGAATAGAGGGATCGCTAGATATACCGTGTTCTTCGTCCAATAAGTCAGTGCGGCTGTCGAGGCGGCCCAGATAAGGTTGACTAATGAGAATCTACTCCGGATAAGTCTGACACCCCCCCAAAGGAACAAGGAAAATACCGCTACAGCGCCGACATCGCTATTGACCGAGGTCATAAGGTCGGTGAAGCCAGGCAGCATAGCCATCGAGAACGGCACCAAAATTCTTAAGGGGTGACCGGCTGGCAGCAATTCTGCAGTTACACCCCAAGCGATAAAGATGGTGAACAAGAAGAGCAGCAGTGAAACCAGGCGGATGGCATAAAGTTGAGTGGTAACGTCTGAGAGAGCAAGGGTCCGCAGAGGAATTGAAGCGATCAAATGATATAGAGGCGGTTCGCCTAATTGCTGGTACTGTCCAATCCAGATGGGATTTTCAGGCGACGAATCGAGATTTGGACGGAAATCCAGGTCCTGAAAAAAACCATGCTGTAACATCGAAATGGCCACTTCACGGTGCATGGCTTGGTCATAATCACCTGGTTGAGGCCAGCCGGGGCGGTTCGCTAATAGCCAGATGTATTCAAAGTGATTGGGCTCATCGTAGTGCTGCCAGGGGGGTACCAAAAAAACATATAGGAGGCCATGAAAGAAGGCCAAAATCAGAACCCCCAATAAGGCCAGACGCTCTTTTTCTCGACCCATGGTCAGAGAGTGCAACCATCTGGAAAATCGCCTTGAGGAGGTGTATAAAGTCGTGAACGGAGGGTCTTGTTGAGGCTGCATTATGAGTTATTGTTATCGAAACAAAAGTGTATAGGACCTAAACAACTGAGGGCTTGTGCGGGCTTCTGGGTCGGCAAAGCATTTCCAAAACCCTATGAGACTCGCTCGGGTAACTCCTAATTCTATTCAATCGAAAAAGTCTTAGACAGCTATTATGGTGAATGGTACCCAATCAGCCGCCGGATCTTTTGCAAGCCTTGTGTGAGCAAAGTTTCTATCTCACCAGATGTAACCGCGTATTCATTTTCGGATCGTCCGATTGGGTCATCTATATCGTAATCCTTTCCAACCATCTCGCTCAGCAGGTATACACGCTTGGCAACTGCAGGGAACTCCAGAATCAACGTCTCTTTGTGCCCCTTACTCATGGTTAGAATCAAATCAAAGTCTGCCAACATATCTTCAGTTATTCGGCGAGAACGGTGATGGCTAATTTCCAATCCTCGTTGTTGCATAACAAGCTGAGCGTTCTCTGAGGCAGGCTGGCCATTATTCGCCCAGGTACCAGCTGATTCTATCCTCCATTTCTCTTTAGGAAAAGTCTCGCACACAATATTGCGGAAGAGGGCCTCCGCCATTGGCGAGCGACATATATTGGCAGTGCATACGAATAAAACTGAGGGCATCTAGAAAATCCTTGGGAGGTTAACTTGTCAATCTTTGCCGGATCACACGCATTGCGAAGACAGGAATACCGACGAGATAACGCCTCCATTTGCCAACAGGGTCCATGAATAAACGCCACAGCCATTCCAAGGACAACGCATTCATCCAGGATGGGACGCTTGGTTCAAGACCGGCGATATTATCAAATAAAGCTCCTACAGCCCAAAAGATCTTTGCGGGGATGTCATCCCGGTGAGTCGAGATCCATTGCTCCTGAAGTGGGCTTCCCATGCCGATGAAGATCACATCCGGTCTCTCCCGGTGGAGATCGCTCAAAGTTTGAGTCTCATCTTTTTCAACAAAAAATCCATCACAAACACCGACAATCTTCAAATCCGGCCATCTCTTCATAAGACGTGCGCGGGCTCGCCCCGCGATGCCCGGGGATCCAGCGATGATATAAAATCTCAGATCCTGCTTTACCGACAGATCACAAAAATCATAAATCCACTCGCGCCCAGTGATCTTCTCTAATTTGCAACCGTTCAGGAAGCGGCTGGCCCAAACACCACCGATACCATCCGAGTAGACCAGGTCAGCCTGGTTGAGCAAGGATTGGAAAGAGGCCTGCCTATAAGCTAAATTCAGACAATGGGCGTTTACGTAAGTAATGGTGCGCTTCTTATTACCCTGAACCCAGACCGTTATTGTCTGGAGAAGCTTCTCTTTACTCATACAGTTTACGTTTACGCCCAGGATATTTACGCAACCCGAATCCATAGCTTCTCTTCCAACCAGGCTTGCCAACATATTATTTCTCAGATACCTGTTCGGACGTGGGCAGTTCCGCTGACAATGGTTTCAGATCTTTCATACCACCTGAAGCTCCCGATAATGAGAAAAATAACAATCCAAGCAAGGTAGTAGGCAACATGACGATACCATGAAGCAGGATGCCATAACTAAACCCGGTCGTTTGTTCGATGCCAAAAATCCCCAAGGCTAACACACAAATGTATTCAAATACGCCAAACCGCCCCGGGACGGAGGGGATCGATATGCCCGCCTGAAGGGCGATCAAAATAAGGAGTGAGGCGGTCAGGGGAAGGCGAATCCCGAGGGCCATTAAAGTAAGGTGGTTGTTCAAAACCGCGGTCCCCCATATTAAAGCTGACCAGAGAGCAAGTTTAAGCAAATCTTGCCGGCTCTGCAATACATCTAAGCTTGCCAGTGCAGATAGAAATTTGTTGTTAGCGAAGGTCTTAATACGCTCTGGAAAATAAGCGATGATTGCTCCACCAATTCTGACAACCCAATCACGTTTAAAGGTGATGATAAAGGTGGCGATTGAGATCGCCAGGGCCAAACCAGCAAAGGTAAAGCCTGATTCGCTCACCCAGGCTGGTAGAGGGATCAAAAATAAAAGGAAAACGAACAGAAATGCATACGAAAGCATGTCGAGGATCTTTTCAATCAGGACTGTGCCTAGAATAAAGACACGTCCAGGGCCAAACCCACCGATGGTATAAGCCCGGCTAAGATCGCCGATCCTAGCAGGATAGATGGTATTCAACATTTGCCCTACCAAAAGTGCTGAAAAGGTTTTGGAAACTAGGATTTCCCTTCCACGCTTCCCCATTAGAACTTTCCACCGGATTGTCTTTCCTAAGGTGTTGATCCCCACGCTAAGTAACGCCAGCGCTACAAATTTGATGTCTGCCAGGGAAAGCACTTGCCATACCTCCTGGAGCGAAACATCCCGAAGGGCGAGGTACAGGGAAAGAAGGCTGATCAAGACTGCAATCCCACCCCGGAAATAGCTAGATGAAATTAGTCTCTTTACCACTGATTTCATCTTAAATCTCTTCAGGTAACGTATATGGTCCAAGCGGCCATGGTCAATCCCCACAAAGCCCAAACAATGGGGGCCGGGCGCACCATCCCCCAGGTAACCGCATCCGTCAATCCGTGTACCAGTAGGGCTATTTGGCTACCCAGGAAACCTGTTCCAACCCCCATGATCCATTTCTGATTTAGGGAGCGCCCCCTGTAGTAAATTTGCCAGGAGATCACTAGCACCAGGGCGGATATCGCCAGCCAGGACACCAATCCTGGAATGCCCATGTCAACCGCTACTTGTAGAAACAAATTATGAGCATGGGGTACACTGCCCGAAACAGTTAGAAAGAACGGGTAAAGGACACTTTCAATTTCCTTGTACAAACCCATGCCAATTCCAGTAAATGGAAAGTCTTGTATCATGTAGATTGCCCGGGACCATATTTCAGCGCGCCCCTGGATTCCACCGATTGCATCGTTGGCGGTGACAATTTGGAGAAGTTGCTGCGGCCCAATCATGACAATCGCCACGACGACCAATAGCAGTGCCAATGACAAAGCCAGCCATCCCTGCCGCCATCGCAATAAAGCGAGCAAGGCAAGTGCAGCAGCAAACCCCATCCAGGCGCCCCGGGATTTTGTAAGGATCAGAACGCCAGTCATCGCCAGGATTGCCATCACAAGTAAAAGACGATCAATCCGTCCCAACTCCTGCCAAGCAAATATGATTAACGCTAACACAATCGGCAAGATTATCACCAGGCTTCCAGCCATTACGTTGGGGTGAACGGTATCAGCGAGAAGCTGGGGTAAGCGTGAATATAAGGATTCAGGAACGAACGGCAGTTTGGCTTCAGATGGCCATTCGACACCGACCGCCGCGATGAGAACCAGACCCAATCCGGCGGCGGCTAGGCCGAGAATCATGAGATGAAACCTGGGTGAGGTTGTTACCCAGTTGATGATGGCATAATAAAGAGCTATGCCGGTAAGTAACCGGTAAACCTGGGGATAGGTTATATCTGGTAGGGAGGTAGCCCATAAAGTCACCAGAATCATCAATACAAGCAACCCGATAGCCCAATCAGCTGGAGTCCTCCGGCTTAACCGCCCATGCGCCACCCATCGTACCAACCAGAAAAACGCGGAAACGCCAACAGCTATGGGGAGTAAGCGGGTCATAACCAGGCTAGCACCAATTACAATGGCAACCAACCAGATTTCAACCGAGGTTAGAAACAAGGCATATTTCTTATACTGCAGCACCATTCAATTACCCAAATCAGAAAGATCACTTATTTCCAGTAAACAGATTCCCAAACACCCGAACCAAACATATGACCAGCACCAGCTAACAATGCTAATGTCAGCATGGCGTTGGTCACCGGAGGATCGTTACTATTTCCGAAGTATCATGAGCTGCCATACTGACCAGACTTTAGAAGCACACAGGCACATGGGGATATCCTAGCAACCAGAGGATATGTCCTCGACAAAGATTGTTAATCAGCTGACTTCCTGCGACACCTATCCCTTCGCGAGATACACTTATCTTAACGTAAATACCGATATGGCTGTCTCTTATCCTAAAGAACTGCTATGAATTCCTATTGCGCTCGATTTGCCCTGCTTGTAGCTCAATGGGTATATGTCGATCACTGAGCATTTTTATCAACACTTTAACGCGCTCGCTCCCCGGCAGACGATGGTCAAAAATAGCTTCATAACCAGCGAAGGGACCCTCGCTGATCCTCACGTGATCTCCACGCTTTAAACCGTCGAAAAGTTCTCCACCAGCTTCGGCGATCTGCTCTACGCGCTTGCGAATGGCATGGATTAAATTATCGGGAACAGGGGCGGGCTCACCATCGAAGTTTACTAAGCCAATGGCGTGTGGCATCCACTGGAATGTAGAGAGACCGGTTTCGTCCAGGTTCACTTGAACAAACATATAACCAGGAAAATATGGCTTTAATTTTTTCGAACGAGGGTTAACGGGTTGCACACGCAAACGCGGAAAAAACACCTCAAACCCCTGAGCGGAGGCTTGCCGCCAGAGCACCTCTTCTTTACGTGGCTTGCTTCGTAGCGCGTACCACTGGGTTGTCATTCATTCACTCCTTGAGAGTAGCGAGGATGCAAGAATTCGATATAAGGCAACCCCAGCGACATTCCCTTGTCGGGTAGAATTTACAAAAAATTCGCTTCGTGGGATTTTCCACCTCTCCGAAGAGAATTCGCTCGAGCAACTGGATAGCCATTGTAACACTTAATCCATTCACCTATGTTTCGGCAACACTTAAAATTTTACCCGGCTATAAAAGCGCTATAGCCCGATAATCAACGATCTCAGACAACTTTCGTACTGATCACCCTCATTAAAAGGTTCCTGAAAGCCCAGAAGGGAATTAGAAGAATCAAATGAATACAGGCGCTTATCCCAAATACAAGGGTTAGAGAATGTAATATTTGGTTTATAGTCGGAGCCAACCGTGAAATAAGCCAAGGACCAGCACCGGCCAATGAAGCCAGGCCAATAATAATTCCTGCCATGATAGCTATAGGTAACCAAGAACGCCGATCAGAAGCAGATGGAAGCATTGTGCTGCTCACAGCAAAAGTCAGGTAAAACCACAACCAAAAATCAGGCCGGTCTGGCAATTTCATGAGCATCTCCACCAGGGCAATCCAATCACTACGGGCAAAACCATCCCACAAAGTCATAAGCCCCAACGGAACCAAACTGGCGTATATTACGAAGCCGCTGCCCGTTAGAAGAGGAGCGCTTCCGATGATAGCATCGCGCAGCACGTCCACATTTGCTGTCTCAACGAAACCCAATCGTAAACGACCGTCTGGGAGAGCTTGGGGCAATAGGGAAAATTTACCAGTTTGGACCCCCAATAAACGCGCCGTAATGAAATGCCCAATTTCATGCAGCAGCACACCTGGCAAGAGCAATAATGAAAAAAGCGCCAGAGCAACGTCTACCCGGCGAGTGACCAACAAGAGTAATGCCTGAGTCTCAAAGTGCAGACGCCTCTGTAATAAGGTGAGCACCACCAATAGAATGATAAGCCATGCAAGAGCTATGAACCCATCCACGAAATCACTGACCAGCCAGGTACCCCTGAGCTGCAGCTTGAGCAATTTTAATGAACTCAGCGGCCTTCAAACTGGCGCCGCCCACCAAGGCACCATCAATATCAGATTGGAGGAAGAAATCAGCAGCATTCTCCGCCTTGACCGAGCCTCCATATAAAATCCTTACTGCCTCAGCCACCTCCTGCCCATATAATTCAGCTATTGACGAGCGGACGACCCCACCAATGACAGTATTTGCCCCCTGTGCTGTAGCAGCACGACCAGTCCCAATTGCCCAAATTGGCTCGTAAGCGATTACCAAGGTGCTGCCATCAGTAATATCTATCCTGGCAAGCCCTTCCTTGATCTGGCGGAGAATCACCTCCTCGGTAAGCCTCGCTTCATTCTCTTGTAACGTCTCACCCACACAGACGATAGGCACAATGCCATGGGAAAGCGCAGATTGCACTTTACGGTTGACCGTGGAATCCGTTTCACCAAAATAAGCGCGCCGTTCAGAATGCCCAATGATAACGTACTTACATAGCTCAGCCACCATCGATGGCGATACCTCGCCAGTAAAGGCGCCAGCAATCTCCCAATGCATATTCTGAGCGCCTAAGGCAATATCAGTTCCTGCCAAAAGGGCAGAAACCGCCAACAAGGTAGTGAAAGGAGGACAGAGCACCCGGTCTATGCCTGAGACAGCCTGCAAGCCAGGCACCATTTCAGAGACTAAGTGGCGAGCTTCTGCCACGGTTTTATGCATCTTCCAATTACCTGCCACGAATGGTTTACGCATTTTTTTACCTCAATGTTTGGATGTAAAATAACTTTGAGAAGAGGGTGCAATTATATTAAATTTTCGTTCTCAGGGAAATATGCGGGTTTTCGCATTAGCTATGAAAGGCGAAAACCCGCATTCCGATTCAATAAATTAGCCAGGTTGCATTACGACTTGTCTTGCAAGGCAGCAAGCCCAGGGAGTTCTCTGCCTTCCAGCATCTCCAAAGAGGCGCCCCCTCCAGTTGAGATATGGGTAATCTTGTCTGCCACACCCGCTTTTTGTACCGCTGCGACCGAATCGCCGCCACCAACAATCGATGTGGCTTTTGAGCTTGCAACCGCTTTCGCCAGGTTAAAAGTGCCTTCTGCAAAGCGAGGAAATTCGAATACACCCATGGGTCCATTCCAGACCACCGTGCCAGCATCGGCAATCACCTTACCGAACGATTTCACTGTCTCCGGCCCGATATCCAATATCCTCCAACCAACGGGGACGGGACCCATGGCCATCGTCTTTTTCTCAGCATCCTCTGCAAATTTGTCCGCGATGACCACATCCACAGGCAATCGGAGATGGTTGCCGCCCTCTTTGAGTAGTTCTCGAGCAGTCTCCAAGGCGTCATCCTCCACGAGGGAATCCCCTACCGGGTAGCCCTGAGCTTTGAAGAAGGTGTTTGCCATACCTCCACCGATGAGGACTTGATCGGCATTCTTCAGCAAATTCCGGATAACACCAATCTTGTCACTGACCTTGGCGCCTCCCAAGATGGCGACAAAGGGTCGTTCTGGGTCCGCAATAGCCTGACCCAGGTAGCGAATCTCCTTCTCCATCAAAAATCCTGCCACCGATGGCAGATAATGAGTCACACCTTCGGTTGAGGCGTGGGCGCGATGTGCCGAACCAAAGGCATCGTCGACAAACACCTGTGCCAGTGAAGCCATCTGTTTTGCAAGTTCAGGATCATTCTTAGTCTCTCCCTCGTGGAAACGGGTATTTTCCAGCACCAGGACCTGCCCCGGTTTGAGGGAGCTGGCAGATTTCTCTGCAACAGGACCGATACAATCCTCGGTAAAGGCAACTGGCTTCCCAAGCAGATCACTGAGGGGTTCAACAACCGGTCGAAGGGAAAATTCTGGCTTTGCTTGACCTTTTGGCCGTCCTAAATGGGAACAAAGGATCAAGCTGGCGCCCTGATCAAGCAGGTAATTAAGCGTTGGCAGGGCAGCCCGGATGCGAGAATCATCAGTCACCTTGCCGTCCTTAACGGGCACGTTGAAGTCAACCCGCACTAACACGCGTTTGTCTTTTACATCAATATCTTTAACCGTCTTCTTGTTAAACATACAGCCCTCCAGACCAAACATTGCCTAGGGTAAGGTGGAAGTACCGACTTCCCTTGTTTACCCTAACCTCAGAGTGATTTGGCCATCTTTGCAGCGAGGTCGGCTGTGCGGACTGAATAACCCCATTCGTTGTCATACCAGGCTACAACTTTAACCATGGTGCTATCCATTACCATATTAGATAAGGCATCGATTATTGAGGATCGCGGGTCCCCTTTATAATCCATGGAAACCAAAGGCTCTTCAGAGTAGCCCAAAATCCCCTTCATGGGTCCTTCAGCCGCAGCCTTGAATGCCGCGTTCAGGCCCTCCAAGCTGGTCGATTTCTCCACTTCGACCACAAAATCAACAATCGACACGGTCGGAGTGGGTACGCGCAGGGCGAAGCCGTCAAATTTACCCTTAAGATCAGGGATCACCAGGGCCAACGCCTTGGCCGCCCCGGTGGTGGTTGGGATAATATTCAAGCCAGCAGCCCGCGCTCGACGCAGGTCTTTATGAGCCAAATCCAGAATGCGCTGGTCATTGGTGTAGGAATGGATGGTTGTCATCAAACCGCGGATAATCCGGAAATTATCATGAACCACCTTGGCAGCCGGTGCCAGGCAGTTGGTGGTGCAAGAGGCATTAGAGACGACATGATGCTTGGCCGGATCGTACTGCTCATCATTGACACCGAGCACAACCGTAAGATCCTCATTTTTTGCGGGCGATGAAATAATAACTTTCTTAGCACCACCCTGCTCAATATGGACGTTCGCGCCGGGTTTTCCCTTGGAGGGATCTCCCTTGGCATCCCTGAAGACACCCGTCGATTCGATCACGATCGTGACTCCCAGATCCTTCCAGGGCAATTTGCCAGGATCTTTTTCAGCGAACACCTTAATGCGCTTACCATCTACCAGCAGGTCACCATTCTGAACTTCTACCGTACCCGGATAGATGCCATAATTTGAATCGTACTTGAATAAATGGGCGTTGGTCTCAGCATCAAACAGATCGTTTACTGCGACCACCACAAGCTGATCGCTGTGAAAATCATTCACCGCTTTCAAGACCTGTCTTCCTATGCGGCCAAAACCATTGATGCCTATTTTTGTCATTGTCATCCTCCAATCTTGAGTTTTTTCGTATTTAGTTTAATATCGGCAGCTGCCGAATGATTTGCGAGAATACGCTATTCGCCCACTAAAGCATTTATTCTATCAAAGGACCAGTCCTCTCATGCAGTAAATCGATCAAGGCCTTGGCAAGTTTTGCAGAATCATGGCGCCAGGGACTGGCATGATCCACCAGATCAGCCCGATAGACTGCATAATCTGCATCCAAATCAGTTTCGGTCGATACCCATTGGATCCCCTCTGGCAAATCGTCATAGATCTCGCGATTGGCGACCACCAGATCGAAAAGACCGCTACCAGCATGGTCTTCGATAGCCCGAATGTGATCCCCACATGTGTACCCATCCGTCTCCCCCGGCTGTGCTGCCACATTACATACGTAAACCTTAAAAGCGCGGCTTGAGCGAATCGCGGCGCAGATATCGGGTACAAGCAAGTTGGTTAAAATGCTGGTATACAGGCTTCCGGGACCGATCACGAGCATGTCTGCCGCCAGAATAGCTTGAATGGCCTGTGGAAAGGCTTGTGGGGAATTGGGCTCCAGCCAAACACGGCGCACTTTACCGTTGCTCTTGGGGATCCGGCTTTCTCCTTCCACCCGCACTTCATTCAGGCGATAAGGCAACATTACATCGGCGACCAGACGGACATCGTGTAAAGTGGCGGGCAGCACACGCCCACTCACCGACAGCACCCGCCCAGATTCAGCAATGGCTTCTTCGAAACTGCCGGTAATTTCTGCCAGCGCGGTGATAAATAAATTGCCAAAAGAATGGCCATCCAGCCCGATCGTTCCATTTGGAAAGCGGTACTGAAAAAGCTGCGCCAACATGGCCTCATCATTGGAAAGCGCGGCCAGACAATTGCGAATATCGCCGGGTGGCAGAATGCCTATCGAACGTCGCAGACGCCCTGATGAGCCACCATCATCTGCCACCGTGACAATAGCCGTGATATTGTTACTATATTCCTTCAAACCGCGCAGCAATGTTGATAGGCCGTGACCCCCACCAATCGCCACAATTCGAGGGCCGCGCTCTTTACGGCGGTGCACCGCCAAGGCATCTACCACGTGACGCCCAGTAGGTAAGAACGGCGCCATCAAAGCACGATTCAAACCCCAAATGCCCCCTAAAATCAAAACTACCCCAATACCACCAAAAATCAGAACACGCACCATACGTGGCAAGAATCGCAGGGAGGCAGCTGAGACCAGCGGTAGCCACCAAGTTTCCGGGGCGGTGCGATAAAAATCTAATAATAAAAGTGCCAGTCCTACCCCAGTTAAAGTTATTCCAAACAGAAGTGCTCCCAGCCAGCGTTTCACCCCCAATCCTGGAATCAACCACCGGGAACTATGCGCAATACTTTCCTTTAATCGTTGGATCTTGGAGCTGGATACATTCTTCTCCATACATGGTGATCATAGCAGCCTTTTGGAGAGTCGTCAACGGTTACACGCTGACAGCTGATTTTTGGGGAAAGGATTATCGTAAGGCTGCGTGCGATACTGGCTATGACCATAAAGATAAGAAGAGGTGCGGAAGTCTGCTATATGCATGGGGGCTAAACAAAGCAACACACCAAATCTCTTTGTGGCGAACCAGTGCGAAACCCGAACTCCTGTTAATTATGCTATACTTCAATTTATGAGCGCCTTTATAGCTGTCGACATAGGTGGAACGCACATGCGCGCCGCCAGCTACCCAAAAGTTGGGCGCGATCCAATTAAAATTAAGCGGATTTCAACCAGGGCTCCCAACGCAACCCCCCTGGAGCAGTTAATTTCGCTGATAAACTCCATCTGGCCAAACGATCAAGAAGTCTCTGCGATTGGCGTAGCCGCCCCCGGACCCATCAATCCTTTTGAGGGGATCATATACACCGCGCCGAATATACCGGGTTGGCAAGACATGCGCCTGGTGAAAGAACTGGAGCGCGAATTCAAAGTACCGGTGTTCTTGGGAAACGACGCAAACCTGGCCGCAATGGGGGAATGGTGTTTTGGTGCGGGCCAGGGTCACCACCACCTTATCTATATGACAATCAGCACCGGAATTGGCACTGGCATCATCGTCAATGACAAGATGCTGTTGGGTTCACGCGGCCTGGCAGCAGAGCTTGGTCACGTAACCGTGATGTCTGGTGGACCGGTCTGCGGTTGTGGAAAGACCGGTCACCTGGAAGCGGTTGCCTCCGGAACGGCTATCGCTCGTTGGACAAAAGAACAGCTGCAGCAAGGTGTTCCATCAAAGATATTATCTGAGGATGACCTCACTACCGAAAAAATCGCCGAGGCCGCAAGAAAGGGAGATGACCTGGCAATCTCTGCCTTCAATCGCGCCGGTCAGTTTATTGGCCAGGCTGTAGCAGACTTTCTGCATATTTTCAACCCTTCTATCGTAATAATAGGAGGTGGCGTATCGAGCAGCGACGATTTAATCATGGACCCGATTAGAGCCACTTTAATTGAAAGAGTGATCTCTTCACATTACCTTGAAAACCTGACAGTGACTATCGCAGATCTGGGAGATGAAGTTGGACTGCTGGGAGCGCTAGTTCTAGCCCGTCAGAGTTGTCAACAAAAACCAGACGCATCCCAGCCTGCTCCTGTAGAATACGCCCTCTGATAAGGCCTATTGATTACATGCGACTACCCGAGTCTGATTTATGCCGCAATTGAATAAACGCTGGAAGACTGCCCCGCGCTTACCCCCTGAAGTTGACAACTTATTACACGGTTACCCCCCGATCTTGCGACAAATCCTTTTCAATCGGGGCTACCCTACTCCGGAAGCAGCAAGTCAATTTCTGGAAGCCAAACAACCACCGGGTACTAACCCCTACAATATGTTGGGCATGTCTGAAGCTGTTGAGCGCCTGGAAAGAGCTATATTACACGGCGAAAAAGTAATTATTTACGGGGATTATGATGTCGATGGCGTCACTGCCACGGCTCTATTGGTAGAAGCCCTTAAATTACTGGGAGCTCGGGTGGAAGGTTATATCCCTAATCGTTTCGATGAAGGCTATGGATTAAACATCGAAGCCCTCGAAAAACTCAAAGAAGAGGGGACCGACCTGATCGTCACAGTTGATTGCGGTTCCCGCTCGCTAGATGAGGCCGACCATGCTCGCCTAATTGGCCTTGACTTGATTATCAGCGATCACCATCATCCAGGAAAGGAATTGCCAACCGCCAGAGCAATAATCAACCCTCACCAACCCGGTGATGAGTACCCTGAGAAAGAGTTGGCGGGGGTGGGTCTAGCCTACAAACTTACCAGCGCCTTGATCGACCATCTCTACGCCCAAGGAAATACCAGGGCGAACACCCTGAGCACTGAGCCCTTCTTAGACCTGGTCGCATTGGGAACGGTAGCTGATTTAGCCCCGTTGATCGGGGAAAACCGCGCTCTTGTGCGCACTGGCATCAAAATTCTTCAAGAAACTCGCCGCCAGGGTATCCGCTCCCTGATCAGAGTCGCCGGACTACAGGAGAAGCAAATCAAAGCTTCGCACATCGGTTTTGTCTTGGGACCACGCCTGAACGCGGCAGGACGTCTGGATACAGCCTTAGACGCTTTAGCTCTAGTCACAACCACAGACTTAGCTGAAGCCGGTTTATTGGCACAACGATTGGAAGGACAAAACCGCGAACGCCAGCAGATCACCCACCAAACCCAAGAGCAGGCTGAACAACTCGCTCTCGCAGAGAATCCCAACCCATGGTTGCTTTTCGCGGCTCATCCGGAATTCAATCCCGGAGTTGTGGGGCTGGCTGCCTCACAGCTGACCGATTTGTATTATCGACCAGCCATCGTCGCCCAGATAGGTAAGGAATACACACGCGCATCTTGCCGGAGCATCCCTGAATTTCACATCACAGAGGCGCTGGACCAATGCGCTGGTCTACTGCTACATCACGGTGGTCATGCAGCTGCAGCAGGATTTACAGTCACAAACCACCACCTTGCTGAGCTGGTCAAACAGCTGCAAGCAATTGCCAGCGAGCAGCTCTCAAAAATTGACTTACGCCCGACGCTGATCGCCGACACTGAAATCCAGCTATCAGACCTTAAACCTGAACTAATCGACTATCTGGATTGGCTTCAACCAACCGGCTATGGCAACCGCCAGGCTCTATTTGTTTCGCGAGATCTCCAGGTGAAAAGTTCCCGCACCGTCGGTAGAGACCAGGCTCATTTGAAAATGTCTGTGACAGATGGGTGGACTACCTGGAACGCGATCGCCTTCCGCCAGGGTCATTGGCAAGAGCATCTCCCCCACAGGGTGGACCTAATGTACAATTTTGAATTGAATGAATTTAATGGTCGCACCAGCCTACAGCTCAACGTGCGCGATCTGAAACCCACCAGCCAGACAAACTAGACTTTCAGCCTATCAATCCACCAATCGATATTTCCATAAAGTCCACACCGCATGGAAGGCATCTTTGATAGTTATTTTTTTTCCTTCCACATAATCGCGGGGATTGAAAGTGATCGGAACTTCGAAAATGCGCACTTTGCGTTTAAGAATTTTAGCGGTAAATTCTGGTTCAAAATCGAAACGATCCGCTTTCAGGTTGATGCCCTCGACAACCTGGCGTCGAAATACTTTATATCCGGTTTCCATGTCAGTCAAAATGGTGTTAAATAGGACGTTTGTCATCAGGGTTAAGAATTTATTAGCCACCATATGCCAGAACATCGTCGGTCGTCGCGGACCACCGAGAAAACGGGAACCATAGACGACATCCGCCAGGCCCTCCTGGATGGGCTTTAATAATGTCGGGTAATCGCGAGGATCATATTCCAAATCCGCATCCTGGATAATGAGGACCTCCCCGCGGGCGTTTTCAATTCCGGTTCGGATAGCTGCACCTTTGCCTTGATTGTGTTCATGGAAAAAAGGTCGTACGATCCCTTTCCCACCCATGTCCTCCAACGCTTTGCGGGTACCGTCTGTCGAACCATCATCTATCACCAGGATTTCATCAGCAATATTAACGGCCTCGACTCGTCGCAGGATTTCCGGAATAGTCTTGATCTCATTGTAGGCAGGGATAATCACGGAGATTTTCACGCCATGGATTATATCAGCCTCTCTTATTTAAAAGCTTTTGAGGTAAAAGCTTGCCAGTAACATGCAGCGTGCTATAATCTCCACAACACACAATAACGATATGATAAATGTTTTACCTGGAAATGATTTTCGGTAAATTCAAGAACAAATAGCATTAATAACGCCTTGGGATTTGGAGGACCTTAGATGAACCCTAAACCATCCAGACCCGGATCAGCATCCATGACCGATGATACAGTTAATGGATTTTATCCTCCCGCAATTAACCGGATAGAAGACACGGGGCTTTCTTCGCTTTGGTTACAGGACCTGGCCTTGAAAATCCTTTATTTTCAAGGTTATCTGACTGGATTCAAGATCGCAGAAGAAATCTCATTGCCCTTCGCAGGGGTAATGGATCAGATTTTGGAAGCACTAAAGCGAGAGAAGTTCGTCGAAGTCAAATCGTCTCAAATAGGATTGGGGGAAGGTTCATATCAGTATGCCATCACAGGCGCAGGCATTGCGCGTGCCCGTGAGGCTTTAGAGCGTAGCCAATATGCTGGACCTGCACCTGTCCCGCTTCAAGCTTATTACAGTTCAATCCTACGACAAAGCCGGGGGCGTACGACCGTCTCGCACAACGCTTTGCGGAAAACGCTCTCCCAGCTCGTACTTTCAGAGAAGACCTTCAACCAAATCGGTCCTGCCGTGAATTCTGGCACTTCGATCTTCCTGTATGGCCCACCCGGCAACGGCAAGACCAGCATCGCCCGCGCAATCGGTGGCATGCTCTTGAACGAAAGCATGTACATCCCATACGCTATCTACGTTGACGGGCAAGTTGTAAAAATCTATGATTCTGTCAACCATAAACTAGCAACTGAAGGTGGAATCCTCAACGAAAGCACCGCAACCCTTCGTTTGGGAGCCAGACGGGACCCACGGTGGATACGAATACGCCGACCATTTATCGTTACAGGCGGTGAACTCACCCTGGCAGGCTTGGACTTGGTATTCGACGATGTAAATAAATACTATGAAGCGCCATTTCAGGTCAAGGCCAATGGGGGCATCTTACTTATCGATGACTTCGGCAGGCAACTGGTACGGCCACGCGATTTGCTCAACCGTTGGATTGTACCCTTAGAAAATCGCATTGATTACCTAACCTTACATACAGGTCGCAAAGTTGAAGTACCTTTCGATGTCCTGGTGATGTTTTCAACCAACCTACCGCCGAAGGACCTGGTTGATGAAGCCTTTCTACGCCGCCTGCGGCACAAAATCGAAGTCGGAGACCCCGACTATGATCATTTTCGAGAAATCTTCCGCCGTGTTTCGGAAGATAAAGGTGTCACCTTTACGAATGAAGGATTAGCTTATTTACTACAGGATTGGTATATCAAACCAGGCCGGAAGCTGCGCGCTTCCCACCCACGCGATCTTTGCGACCAGATCCTTGATATTGCTCATTATCTTACTGTGAAACCCGCCCTTACGATCGAATTAATCGACCTCGCCGCAGAATCCTACTTTGTAGAATTGTAAGGGAACGGATCACGCAATCGCCCTTTAACCTACCCACCGCCGAGATTGTTTTCCTCCGTCCGCCATTGCATGTTCAATCAGTTGCCTAAGCCCGCGATTTTCGCACACCGGGGGGCCAGCACGCACGCCCCGGAAAATACCATGGCAGCTTTTAACCTAGCTATTCAACAGAAAGCCGATGGTATAGAACTAGATGCTAAATTGAGCGCCGACGGATATGTTGTCGTTATCCACGATCAAGGCGTCGAGCGCACGACTACAAGCAATGGACGCGTAAAGGACTTGCCACTGGCAACATTGTTAGAAATGGACGCGGGCTCACATTTCGACATCGAATTCAAGGGTGAGCCAATACCCTCTCTCAACAAAGTCTTCGAAGCCTTGGGAGGCCAAATATTTATTAATATTGAACTAACCAACTACACCTCCCTGTTCGACCAGTTGCCTGAAAAGGTGGCCGATCTGGTGATACGCCATGACTTGGCGAAAAGCGTGATGTTTTCTTCTTTTAACCCGGTAGCCTTACGCCGAATCAAGCGCTTATTGCCTGGAGTGCCCTTAGGATTGCTGGCGCGCGGCCGCAACCAAGGAGCGATAGCCCGTAAACTGGGGAAGTACCTGGTTCCTTACCAGGTTCTGCAACCTGCCTGGTCAGACGCTACCCCAGAACTTATCAGACGAGTTCATCTTGCCGGGCGACAAATATTCGTCTACACTGTAAACCAAGCTAAAGATATGCGCGAAATGTTACTTCTTGGAGTAGATGGCATTTACACAGATGACCCACTATTAGCGCGGCGTGTAATAGTAACCGCCAGCCCCGGGTAAATATGAAAACAGATATTCTAATTAAATTGGTTTTATTAATGACCGATGATCCCTTACACCTGGATTGAAGAAGCTGCCAATCGCATCGCACCCTACATCAATAAAACTCCTCTCACTTATGATCCTGATTACAGACTATATTTGAAGTGGGAGAATCATCAAATTACTGGTTCCTTCAAATCGCGGGGAGCGATAAACAAAGTACTGACTCTTCAGCCGTATGAACTACAGAACGGGCTAGTAGCTGCCTCCGCGGGAAATCATGGTCAGGGTGTGGCACTGGCTGGCAAACTGGTTAGCGCTCCAGTGATCGTTTTCTGTTCCGACCATACTGTACCTGCCAAGGTGCAAGCCATGAATGCGTTGGGAGCCGAAGTACGCATGGTTCCAGGTGGATATAGCGAAGCGGAGAAAATTGGTAAAAGTTATGCGGAGCAACATAGAGCTGCCTGGATTTCTCCATATAACGATGGGCAAGTGATTGCCGGACAGGGAACAATAGGTCTTGAAATCTACCAGGAATTACCCGCTCTGAACCAATCTGACTGGTTCGTACCGGTTGGCGGTGGGGGATTAATCGCCGGGATCGGTACGTCTCTCGAACGGTTCAACTCAAAGACAAAGCTGGTAGGAGTCCAATCCGAGGCCTCCTCTTTCTTCCACGGGATATTTTATCGGGGCACACAAGAGGGCATCGTCGAATTACCAAGCCTGGCTGATGGGCTGGCCGGTGCAGTTGAAGAAAATTCTGTAACCATCGCGATGGTCCGACGTCTGGTGGATGAATTCATCCTGGTCAGCGAAGAGGATATCGGTCAGGCAATTGTATTCGCCTGGGAGCGCTACCAAGAACGCATCGAAGGTTCTGCCGCAGCTGCCCTTGCAGCGGTCCTATCAGAAAAGATTAGATCATTTCCTGCAGTTGTGGTTCTTTCGGGTGGCAATATCCAACCAGAGGTGCACGCCAAAATACTTACCGGGCATTATCACACCCAACCAGTGGAATTGGATGATGGAAATCTC
>Ga0307435_1000189_pt1 | contig 27333 bp, 24 predicted proteins | sample SalMarWE160470MG_FD_202164 | JGI IMG/M metagenome (GOLD analysis project Ga0307435, IMG submission 202164) | Salt marsh sediment microbial communities from the Plum Island Ecosystem LTER, Massachusetts, United States - WE1604-70 | ecosystem: Environmental > Aquatic > Marine > Intertidal zone >... | reverse complement strand
CAATCGGCATCATGCCGACACCTATTCCAAAGGCCGCACCGAGTGCCAGTTCATGGGGATTTCCCCTGAGCCGTATCATCCTTAGGTAGATGAGCCGCAATCTACGGCGAAACGTGTTTTTGCCCATTGCTCAATGTCGTTGTAGTCATCACGTTCATACCAGTACCAAGAAGCACGTTAGCACATGACCCCGTCGCCTTACTTCAGGATTACAGGTGAAAAAATTCAATCTAGCATCGAGATTTTTTACCATAGGGTTTCTTGGGAGAGCACGAGGCATTTTTCTCCATGAATCGTGCACTATGCCTGATCGATGGGAAATCGTGATCGGGCATCGAGAGTAAGCCCATCCCTGTGCCCCGAGATGAACCTGTGATACCCTGCGACAGCTATCATGGCTCCGTTGTCCATACAGAATTCAGGACTTGAGATAAAAAGATCCACCTTCTCTTGTGCCATTCTTTGCTGCATGGTGCTGCGGAGGCGGCTATTTCTGGCCACACCGCCTGCCAGCACCGCAGTCGGTACCTTAGCCTGCCCGGTGGCGGCCCACATCTTATCGGTGAGGACATCAACAACGGCCGCCTGGAAGGATGCCGCGATATCTGCCGCGGTAACCTGTGGGTTCATCTGCTTTTGCTCGAGCCACTTCCTCACGTACAGGACGACAGCAGTTTTAAGACCGCTAAAACTGAAGTCCAGAGAATCCCCAGACAGATACGCCCTCGGGAAATCGATGGCATCGTCTCGGCCCTGGGAGGCGAGTTGTTCTATCGCGGCACCCCCCGGGTATCCGAGCCCGAGAAGCTTCGCGATTTTGTCAAATGCCTCCCCTGCCGCATCGTCCAATGTCCGGCCGAGTACCGTGTAATCCCCAAAGCCCTGAACGTGGTAGATGTTTGTGTGGCCACCGGAAACCGTGAGGGCCATAAAGGGGAAGAAGGGAGGATGTTTTTCCAGGAATATGGAAAGGATATGCCCCTCTAAGTGGTTTACCCCGACAAGGGGGACATCAAGGGCAAGGCTGAATGCCTTGGCGAAATAAATGCCGACGAGCAGAGCCCCCACAAGGCCGGGGCCGGAGGTAACGGCTATTGCGTCAAGTTCCTTACCCTTAACTCCTGCACGCTCCAGGGCTTCGCCCACGACAGGAACGATATTGCGGATATGTTCTCTGGAGGCCAGTTCCGGCACGACACCTCCGTACCGGTGGTGGACAGGGCCCTGAGAGCTCACGATATTGGAGAGAACTTTCTTACCGTCCTCTACCACGGCTGCGCAGGTATCGTCGCAGGATGTATCAATTCCCAGTATAATCATGGTACGTATGCCTGGAGTTTTAAAACACTTCACTCACCCCCGGACCATTACTCCGGTACTCCATTACTCCAACAACCCCGTGATCAGAGGTCACGCTTTTGGCCCCCGTACGTAAATCCCCCGGCCATTGGCCGGGGGAACTGTATAAGAATCACGTTTTTGCTGCAAGCAAGCATAAATGAGCAGCTTACAGAGAGTATATTACTCTTTGGCGGCCTTGTCCTTCTTCAATTGATCGATCTTCTCCACCAGCTTTCTGAGATGTGCTGCCATCAAACCCGCTTTCTGGTAGCGTTGCTCAACATCCTTGCTCAGGGCCCTATCGATGATCTTTTCCAAAACCGGTGGTATCTTCGGATTGATTTCCTTGACAGAGGGGTGAGGTTCCTTGGAGATCTGAAACATGAGCGAGGTAATGTCCTCGGATACAAAGGGCTTCCTGGCGGTCAGCATCTCAAAGAGGACAACGCCCAGGGAGAAGATATCCGAGCGCCCATCGATTTTCCTGCCGCTCACCTGTTCGGGTGACATGTAGGAGGGGGTGCCTAATACCACGCCTGTCTTCGTCTTGGATGATGAGGTGATCCTCGCGATGCCGAAATCCGTAACCTTTACCACGCCGGTTTCCATCAGGCGCATGATGTTCGCTGGTTTGATATCCCTGTGAACGACTTCTTTGCCATGAGCATAATCCAAGGCATCCGCCACCTGGGCTATGATCTGGAGCACCTCCCTGAGGGGAAGCTGGTTTTCCCTGCGGGTGAATTTTACCAAATCCTCTCCTTCTATGTACTCCATGGCGATATACGCCAGGTCGTGTTCATCGCCCGCATCGTAAATCGAGACGATGTTGGGGTGGTTCAGCAGCCCTGCTGACTCCGCCTCCCTGAAAAAGCGTCGCTTTATCTCGGCCAACTCCCCCTCCTCGAATTCCGATAGACGGAGGGTTTTGATGGCAACGGTCCTGTGGATGGTGGGGTCAACTCCCTTGTACACGATGCCCATTGCGCCCCTGCCCAGCTCCCCTGAGATCTCGTATCTTCCGAGCGTTGGTTTGGTGTCCAGACCGCCAATAGTTGCCCCGATGTCGCCGGGATGGGCTCCGCTTGTACCGAATATCATGGTGGATTCAGCACCCTTGAGCTTGGGTATCCTCTCGGCGAGATCTTTGAACTTGCTTCCATCCTCGAGGATCAGATTGTAGGCAGCCAGCGCCTTGTTAAACTGTCGCTTTCTCTCGTAATCAAGCGCGAGGTTGTATAAGAGATCCTTGACCCCCGGCTCCCCGATGGGGCATTTTCGAAATTTCTCGAAGCCGAGATCAAGCAGCCCCTGTTGTTGGAAGGAAAGGCCGAGCGCTTTGTTCGTTTCAACGGAATCGGCCTCAACCTTCTCCTTCGTCTTCTCGGTGATGAGGAACTGCCTGCTTACCACAAGGATATAACCGAGGGTCAGGAGCACGAGTTGCGGCGTAATCTTGAGCCATAGGTTGGAACGGAAGAAGAGGATCGTACCCGCTGTTCCATAGAGGAGGAAGAGGATTAAGGTGATAACAGCCCCTGTGCCGGCCCTGAGCCTTGGAAGGAAGAACGATATGTAGAGGCCGAAAAGGAGGATAAGGGCCAGCTCGGCAAAGGTGATCCATGGTGGTCGCACAAAGAATTGTCCTTTCAGGATATTGGATACTGAGTTGGCGATTATCTCGATACCCGGCAGGTTGCTGGAGATGGGGGCGACAAAGTGATCTCCGATTCCCGGGGCGATAGGCCCCATGATAACAATCTTGTCCCTGAAGAGGCTCGTTTGAAATTCCTTGTTGAGGACCTTCCTGAAGGGCGTGGAGTGAAAGGCTATCCCGGGACCCTTGTCCCATTTAATAAGGGTCTGCATGGCAGCATCTGAGGCCGGTATCTCGATAGTCGTGGAAGGGGTTGCCCGTATCTCGATTTCCTTGCCCAGGACAAGCCTGATCTGGTTATCATCCAATCCCTTGAAGGCCTTTACGATCGCAAGGGGAAAAGAGGGCACAAAGGTGTTTTCTACGTAGCCAATGGCATGGATCTGGCTTCTGATGGATCCGTCGCTGTCAGGAAAGAGATTCACATGGCCGATGCCGGCAGCGATATTGGCGAAACAGGGAAGAATCGGTTTTAGCTTGCTGAGCCACATTGCGGAACTCATGGCCCATTCATCGCCGAGCCCTTGAATCACCGTAAGGGAGTGCCTGGCAAGGTAGTCCGGGACCTCCTGGTCCCTCCCGGAACTCCTTGTATCAAAGTAGATGGGAAGCACGATGTTCCCGGCCCTTTGAAAGGCATCGGCCAACTTCGCGTCATTGTCGAGATCGGCCTCAGCCTTGTGCAACATGTCGTAAAAGGTGTTGGCGGGTGAGCCTTGTTCGGGCAGGCCGAGATCAGCGTATGTCTTCCTGAGCTCTCTCACGGTGTTCAATCCAGCGCTTTCCTCCGGCTCATTAAACATGATATCCATGGCAATAACCTTTGCGCCGGCCATAGCAAGGTTGTCTATGGCCTTGGCCAGGATATTCCGTGGCCAGGGAAAACGGCCGATTTCATCCAGATCCTCCTCCTCTATCACCACCATCTCGATATCGGGATTTCTCTGCCCGGAGGCACTTAGCCGAGATCGAAGGTCGAAGGTCTTTTTCTCGATAATATCAGTAAAATCACCGATGCCGGTGAGCACTATGAAGAGGAACACCAGGGTGAGGCCAAGACCGATCACCCAATCAGGAATACCCTTTTTAATGACCATTGTTTCCCTCAATGGAATTAGATTTTCACAAAAGGCCGTATCTTTGAGAGCCGGACCTTTCCAATCCCGGTTATATCGGTTAACTCATCGAGTGTGGTAAATGGACCGTACCGGGACCGATGATCGATAATCCTTCCGGCCAGCGCAGGTCCTATTCCGGGAATAGCAACCAGCTCCTCTTGGCTCGCCTCGTTCATGGCTATGGGGATCAGCAGGGTGACCCTGTAGGCTGCGGGCAACGGTTCGGTTGAAACCTTGATATGGCCGCGTTTTGTGGAGATATGAACCATTGTCCCCTGTGCAAACGCGGGATACGAGGCATAGCCGTCATGCCCCAATCTGTCCCGTAAACCCCCTGCTCTCTGTACTACATCCCCTAAGGAAGGTTCCTTCTCAAAACAGTACACGCCTGGCTTGTTGACCGGGCCTTCAACGCCCACGAAGATGTCGCGGTTCCCCGCGGCCGGGCCTCGGATGCCTTGAACAGACAGAACATACTGCATTGCCCACCCCGCGAGGAGGATGAGGATAAGGACCGATAGGCCGGTATGTTGATCGCTATGCTTCGGCCTTTTCATCGCCCAAACCAAAGGCATCGTGGAGAGCTCTGACCGCAAGTTCGGTGTATTTCTCATCTATCACGCAGGAGATCTTTATCTCCGAGGTACTGATCATGTGTATATTGATGCTCTCCTTTGCCAGCGTCTCGAACATCTTTGAGGCTACCCCTGCATGGTTTCTCATGCCCACTCCGATAATGGACACCTTGGCGATCTCCTCATCTCCAAGCACCTCGTCAGCGTCGATATCCTTTGCAATGCTTTTGATCAAGCCCATGGTTTTTTGAAAGTCCGCCCTGGGTACGGTAAACGTCAAGTCGGTATATCCATCGAGGCTTGTGTTCTGGACGATCATGTCCACGACAACGTCGGTCTTGAACACGGGTTCGAATATCTTGAAGGCGATCCCAGGCCTATCCGGCACACGGCTTATCGTAACCCTGGCCTCATTTTTATCGGAGACGACGCCGGAGACCAGCACCTTTTCCATTTCCCTTTTTTCCGCCACTACCATGGTTCCCTCGTTTCCAGTAAATGATGATCTTACATGAATGGGCACCGTAAATTTTTTGGCAAATTCAACGGACCTGATGTCAAGGACCTTGGCCCCGAGGCTCGCGAATTCCAACATCTCGTCGTATGATATGCGATCGATCTTTCTCGCGCGGGAGCAGATATTTGGGTCTGCCGAGAACACGCCTTCGACATCGGTATAGATCTCGCACACATCTGCCTTGAGCGCAGCAGCCAGGGCCACGGCGGTGGTATCGGAGCCTCCCCTGCCCAGCGTGGTAATGTTCCTTTTTTCGTCTATTCCCTGGAAACCGGCAACGGCCACAATCCGGTTTTTATCGAGCTCCTTGAGTATGCGTTTGGAATCGATGCTTCTGATCCTCGCCTTGCCATAGATATGGTCCGTGTAGATGGCGGCCTGGAACCCGAGCAACGAGCAACAATCATAGCCCATGGATTTAACCGCTATGGAGAATAACGATATACTCACCTGCTCGCCGGTTGCCATCAAGACATCCAGTTCCCTTGGATCAGGGGACTCCGTGATCTCCTTGGATAGATTGATCAATGCGTCTGTCTGTCCAGCCATGGCCGAGAGGACCACCAGGAGTTTATCGCCCCTTTTGCTCGACTCTATCACCCTCTCGGCTACCTTTTTTATCCTTTCAATGTTCCCGACTGATGTGCCGCCGTATTTTTGTACGATGAGTGCCATATGGATTATAGTGATCTATGCGTTTTATATTTTCACCTATGTACCATCTTCGATGGCCAGTTCGCAACCTTTTACTGCCGCTTTTTCTATGGGCAGGCCCCGTTGATCGGCAGTGCCCACGTTCAATCCACCTCATTGAGCGAGCCGCCGATCCTTTGCTTGAGGCGCCTCAACACCTCAATGGCCCTGAAATGGCTGCCGGAGAAGGTGAGTTCTCTCGTATGCTCATCGACAATGCTCAACTCGACATGGATCGTCTCCTCGGGGAGCTCATCCGGCCATCGATCTGCCCACTCTATCACGGCGATCCCGCTCCCTGGGAGGTACTCCTCCAGGCCCAGGGCCACGATATCGCTTCTCGTTGTGAGACGGTAGAGGTCTATGTGATAGAGGTGATGGGTGCCGTGATATTCATTCACAAGGGTAAAGGTGGGGCTGACGATCGAATCCGCGTCAATCCCAAGGCCGAGGGCTATTCCTTTGGTAAACCAGGTCTTTCCCCCTCCAAGGTCACCGATGAGTGCAATCACATCCCCCTCGGCTACCAGGGCCCCCAGTTGCCGGCCCAGCCACATGGTTTTCTCCACCGAAGGGCTCATGTATGAGATCGAGCGTGCTTTCACCGAGAAACCTTACCTGGAAGCTCTTTCTCAAGCACCACCACCGCCACGCCATAATCGCCATCATCAGAGAGGGAAACGTACCACCCGCCGATTCCCTCATGTTGGCAGAGCCTGAGTGCCTCTCCCCTGAGACTCAGCTCCGGTCGGCCGCTGGTGTTATGGACGATCTCTATATCCCTCCACCTGATGCCCCTTCTCATGCCCAGGCCGATTGCCTTTGAGAAGGCCTCCTTGGCCGCGAACCTCAGGGCGAGGAAGGAGGCAAGCCTCGGGCTGTGCCGGCTGAGATTGATCTCACGGGCAGTATACACCCTGTTAATAAACCTCTCTCTCCACCGCTGGATAACACGGGCTATCCTCTTGATATCGACGAGATCCACTCCAATGCCATAAATCATATCAGATAGAGATTATGTATGTTACCGTTCTCGCAGGCCCCTATGACGTAACCTCGAGGGCGACCTCTCAGCCAGTGCCAACCTCGGAAAGTCCAGAACCAGGGCTTGCTATCATAGCCAGGAGCCGTTCGGTTTCCTTTTCCATACGTCGGGATTCTTGTCGCGATCCCTCATGCTCGTAGCCGAGCAGGTGTAAGAGGCCATGGATGAGGAGCCTGTCAACGGTTCCCTCAAGGCTCTCTCCACATGCTTGGGCGTCTCTCAGCGCAGCATCAAGGGAGATGACTATATCCCCCAACATCGAAGTCTCCAATTCGGGCTGCTCCGCGTCGGTCATGGGAAAGGCGAGTACGTTCGTCGGTTTATCCCTTTTGAGATAGCGGCGATTCAGCTCTGTTATGCCTTCATCATCGGTAAACAGCAGGCTCAACTCGGCCTCAGGATATCCCAAGTCTCTTAAGATTTTCCCGATCCGCTTCCTTATTCTCGCCGGATCCATTTTTTTCGTCGGGTGCTGCCAGTTGATTTGAATCTCCATCTTCTCTCTTCTTGCCCGGTTTACCCTTGGCGACGGGTTCCGGGTATTCGATCCTGCTGTGAAAGATTCCGCTTAACGTCTTGGTAAAGCTCCCTGCCATATGGTTGAGGTCCTTTAAGGTTAACTCGCACTCATTAAGCTGACCATCGGAGAAGACATTGTTTATAATCTTCTGGACCATTCCCTTAATCCTTGCAGGGGTGGGATCGACGAGCGTTCTGGATGCGGCTTCCACTTCATCCGCGACCAACACGAGCCCCGCCTCCTTTGTCTGCGGCTTGGGACCGGGATATCTGAAATTCTCCTCCTTGATGTGGGGAGACTTACTGCCCCTCTTTTTGGCCTGTTCCTTTGCCTTTTGATAGAAGTAGGATATGATGCTCGTGCCGTGGTGTTGTTTGATGATGTCGATGATCTCCTTACCGAGCTTGTGCTGCCTGGCAAGCTCAACCCCGTCTTTGACATGTGAGATCAAGATAAGGCTGCTCAATGAAGGCGCGAGTTTTTCATGCCGGTTATCACCCTTCTGTTGATTTTCCACGAAGTAGAGCGGTTTCTTTATCTTTCCGATATCGTGGTAGTAGGCGCTCACCTTTGCGAGCAGGGGGTTCGCACCGATACTCTCAGCACTTGCCTCAACCATGGTGCTCACCACCACACTGTGATGATAGGTCCCGGGAGCCTTCACCATTAAATCCTTGAGGATAGGTTGATCCAGGCTGGAGAGCTCGAGGAGCTTGATATCCGTGGTAAATCCGAAGAGCATCTCAATAAGCGGCAGAAAACCGGTGGCGATAATCCCGACCAGGGTGCCACCCAGAAAACCGGCCACAAGGGATATAGCCCCTGTTGTCACATAGGGGTTCCCCCAAAGGATCTGGATCGATACGGCCATCACCATGTTCAAGGCACCGACCTTTATTCCCGTTTTTATCAACACCATCCTTTCCCTGCAGTGCCTCACCCCGTACGCAGCCAGCAGAGAGCCTATAAGGAAATAGATAAAGAGCTCCACTCCTCCATCAAGGACAATGGAAGCAAGGATGGAGATGATCAGCGAGAAGGCAACCGCCACCTCCAGGCCCTGGAAGATTGACACCAGTATTGCCCCTAATGGGACCGGCAGGGCAAACAGAAGGGTTTGGATCGTGAAGAATGGAAAGCCACGGGCCACCTCCTCGGCCACGATCTTGTAAAGGAGCACCACGAGAAACATGAGCAACAGGGTAGAGCCGGTGAAGAGCATGCTTCTGGAGTCCCCTCGAAAGGGATTCGAGCTCCTGAGAAGCACTCTATAGCTCAGGGTGAGCAAGATGCCGATTATCACCGCCATGCCGAAGGCCATCCCTCGCTGGGGGTAGCGTGCCTGCAATGTTGCCTTGGTTTCCAGTTTTAAGAGATGGGCGGAGGTAATCTTTTCTCCCTCCCGTACGATCATCTCGCCCTTTTTGACCTTGAAATAGATCGGGGTTACCGATTTCCTGGCCTCCTCCTTTTTCAGCTCTGTTTCCCGTATGTTGAATGTGATGTTGGGCCGTATTACCTGTGTAGCAAGGAGGGTTGCGGCAGAGGCTATTCCCTGCTCATCCTCGTTTGCCAAAAGTCGGCGGATTATTTGGCCCACATGTTGGCGAGCCTCTTCGAGGTCATAAAAGCGATCGAGCTCATAAACCTTGAGCTCTTGCTGGGTGTCTACATCCCTGAGGATTATCCCCCTGCCCTTCTGTGTCATCAATACCGTGCTGTTTGTTACCACTCCTCTCTCGAAAATACGGCTAGTCGCAGACAGAGCGCTCTGCTCTATTTTTGAGGAGAAGCCGTGTTCTACAAGCTGCTCAAAGAGCGCTGGATGGTCGGTGATCCCCAGAATATCAAAGAATTTCTCCCTGAGCTGTGCGAGGGCTTCTGACCGGAGCGATGGCTCCAGCTTGACTGACGAGAGCCGATCAAGCTCATTTTTTCCTAAGGAGAAGGACTCTTGAATTCTTTGAATAAGGTAGGCTCCTGTGGTGTCAAAGTCATAGACATACAAGGATGCTTTTACGGCCTCATCCCTTCTCTGGTTGGTTAGTTCCTTGTCTTCTACGAGAAAATCATGGGCCGCTTTGATGTCCTTGCTCGCCACATCACCCAAGGAGTAGCTGACCCTCGGCGCTCTCAGTATGGCGGGGAAGAGCAGAAAGGATATACCTACGCTCAGTATAACGAGATAGATCCACGATTGGTGCCAAACGACATCGTGGGTGAGCCGGGCTCTCAGTTTTTTCCATGGATCCGTGATTTGTCTTTCTCGTCGCATGATCTTCATGGCATGAAATGGGAAGAGGTTTTCCTGGTTTTGGGACGCGGCACTAGGTTTCTACCTTCTCGTAGGCATCGATGATTTCTTGTACCAGTGGATGCCTCACCACATCTTCCCTCCCAAAATAGACAAATTTTATGCCCTTAATGTTGGATAGCAGATCCCGAGCCTGTATGAGGCCTGAGGTCTTTCCATCGGGAAGGTCTATCTGCGTGATATCCCCAGTGATCACGGTTTTTGAGCTGAAGCCGAGGCGTGTGAGGAACATCTTCATTTGTTCGGGCGTTGAATTCTGGGCCTCATCGAGTATGACAAACGAATCGTTCAGCGTTCTCCCCCTCATAAAGGCCAACGGGGCTACCTCTATCACGCCACGCTGAATGAGACGTGAACCACTCTCGAAATCCATCATGTCATGAAGGGCGTCGTAAAGCGGCCTCAGGTAAGGGTTTACCTTCTCATAGAGATCCCCCGGCAAAAAACCCAGTTTTTCTCCTGCCTCAACAGCGGGCCTTGCAAGGACCACCCTATCTATCTCCTTTTTCATTAAAGAAGAAATCGCCATTGCCATGGCGAGGTATGTCTTTCCCGTGCCTGCCGGCCCTATCCCAAATACGATATCGTGCTCCCGTATGCTATCGATATAGAACTTCTGGTTGATGCTCTTGGGCGTGATCGTCTTTTTCTTGGAAGGGATGTATACCCTGTCCAAGAAGACCGGTTTGAGTTGGGCCTTATGGTCGCCTCCAAGGATCCTCATAGAGTACTCCACATCACGCTCGTAGATGGGATAGCCCTCTTTGAGCAGGCCATAGAGCTGATTCACCAGGTTTTCAGCCATCTCCAATTCCGGGAGCCCGCCTTGCAGCACCAGGTCATTGCCTCGGATGTTAATGACTATGTTGAGCTTTTTCTCTATGAGGTGGATGTTCCTGTTTCTCTCTCCGAAGAGGCTCCTCGTTAACTCGTTATTATCAAAGGTGACCCTCTTTGCTTCAAGGTGGCCTTTTTTATTTTGCAATTCAGGCAAGTTACGCCTTTCCTCCCTTGGTTTTGGCCTAAAGAGTTTTCCCCTTTATGAAAAAGCTGCTTTAATTATCATACCATCGCACTGCTATGCAACAAAAAGAACAGGGAAACTCGATCTTTTTATCTTGACAGCAAATCGATGGCATCCTACACAAGCTTGTGAAGCCTCGCCTCAGGCTGAGGAGGAGTTAACAGCATACAGTATGTGAAGCTTCTCCGTGCACAATATAAAATGCAGATGGCAAAGGCAACACCACCTTTTCTTAAGGGTGCGTGAAGGCTATCTCCTGCCTTTCATTCTGCATTTTCCCCTGGCCCAGACCTGGATTATGGGATTAATAGGCTGGTATGGATACATAGCTCCATCTGGACCTAACGGATGATTAGAGTATGTCACGCCAGGGAGGGCTTGACATAGAGGGTAAGATCTTAGCGTATAGATACGGTTGACGGGCATCCTTGAACCTGGGGTCATACTGTCGGGGAATAGTGGCCAAGAAATACAGAGTTGTTCTCTTCGGCGTGAATGTTGATGAAGGGGTCTTTCAAAAAAATATGGCCCGGCTTGGAGTCTCAAGTTCTGTATTGAAAGATTACCTTGAAAAGGCACCTGTCGTGTTGGTAAGGGATTTAAACCTGGCGGATGCCAGGAGATATGCCGAGGCCATTATGAACGCGGGCGGGTTCGCGACTATTCAGGAGACTGGGGAAACCTCTCAAACGATGCCCTCTTACGCAAAGTCAGGCGTTGCCTCACAGGAGGATTTTATGATTTGCAACAACTGCGGGTTTAAACAGAAGAGGGCCCCGCGTTGTGTGCGATGCGGTTTTGATGTAACTTCTTCCCCTCGATAAGCCAACCCTAGGCCACTACCTTATAGACTATGTCCTTTTCCCGAACCCGTTCCTTAACCTGGATACCGATCAGATCACCAATGGCGGCCTCCTCGATCGCCTCGTTATCCAGCTCTATGCTCTTGACTTCCTCGGTAAAATCAGTGGTGTGGCCCTTGTACATCAAGGTATCACCCTTTTTAATGCTCCCTTTTGTCACCTTTATAGCAGCCACACTCGGCTTGGCAAAGAACTTCTCTACCACACCAACTTCTTCCTCAGCCATAGTCGTACCTCCCCTACTAAAGGATTTTTTACGCGTCTTATAGCAATTATTTCACTATCTGTCAACAAAACCCTTTGGTTTCGCAGGTGGCCCGCTTGCACCTCGAGGATTATGGAGTTGAATATTATGGTGATTTCGGCTATGTTTGACAAACTCATAAAAAGTCCTCTAAACGTCGTGCCGGTCCCGGATCAGTGTCCGGGATGACGGATTCGGCATCCATAACCTATTGAATTTACTGGATTCCGGCGCCTGCCCCGGACTCCGATCCGGGGTCCGCCGGAATGACAAAAGAGCCAGATTTCAGACTTTTTAAGAGACCATCAAGTGGAATAACGCGAAGAAGGGCTCAAGCCCGGGATCAGCAAAGGCTCTGGTGATGGGCAATTTACCCGAGTTGAGGTATCTATGGAAGGATACAAAAAACGTCTGAGCGAGACCCTCGCTGAGACGGGTGCGCTTTTTTTCGATAAGGGTTTGAGGCTCAAGGATCGGAGGCCGACCCCCTATTTCGTCAACTTTGGAGGGTTCAATACGGGCCGGCTCCTGCTCGAGTTGGGTTCCTTTTTCTCTGATATGCTCATGAGCGAGTCTCTGACAGAGGAGATTGATATCATCGTGGGACCCTCCTACAAGGGAAGCGCTATAGCATCAGCGGCCGTGGCAGCCATTTTCCGTGATCATGGAATTGACCTCCGATTTGATTACGACAGGAAAGAGGCCAAAACGCATGGCGAGGGGTCTTCATCGGCGGGTTTGTTCGTCAACAGTACCTTTTTCGATGGCTGCAGGATCTTTATCGTGGACGATGTGGTTACCTCCATGGAGACGAAGTATGAGCTCATAGAAAAGATAGGGGCGGAGTGCGCATTTCGTGGATTTCGCTTCGAGATACGAGGCCTGGGTATTGCGGTAGACAGGGAGCAGACGACCGCCGTGTATGATGAAAAGGGAAACGTGGTCCTCGATACCGGCGGCTCAGATCCAATTAAGGAGCTACGGGAGAGAACGGGGGTCCCCTTTTTCTCGGTGGCGGGAATACGAGAGATCGTGGAATACCTCTACAGCAGCAAGATCCCGCTGATCATATCAGGGGAGCGCAGGGCCATGGATGATGCCACAAAGACCGAATTCGATGCTTACATGCAGGCCTATGGGAGGGATAGATAAATCATAGGGTAAAAGGTGTAGGGCATAGGGCAAAGGTTTCATTCATAGCATGGTTGCCCTTTTCCTTGCGCCTTTGGCCTGCCCGCTATCGCTCTCGCTCAAGCGAGACGGGCGGGCCTGTTTGAATATCATCCGCAATCAATAACAGAAACCCCGGCCCAGACCCCTGGCCCAGACCTGGCCTTGAAAGAGTGAGTTTATATCTATGGATACCGTAATTTTGACAAAGCATGATACTGTTCCTGTGTCGTCGCGCCAGGGCAGGCTGGCAAGCAAGGCTCGGGTTTAGAGACACCGATACCAGGATAGTTACGAACCAGGATCATATGCCTGTGTAGTCGCGCCAGGGCAGGCTTGGCACACCTTTTAAGATCTTGGCATATAGAGATAGAGGACGTGGATGCAAACAGGCGATACATTCAAGGAGAATCTCAAGGCTTTTCTGACCAACAGAGAGCCGAAGAGAATTGCATCCGGAAATGCCTCCTATAAGGAGGCCTCCGTTCTCGTGCCTCTGTTCCGCAAGGATGGCCGGTTCTGGCTTCTGTTTACACAGAGAACGAGTACCGTGGAATACCACAAGGGAGAGGTATCCTTTCCCGGGGGCACCGTGGATTTGGATGATGACTCCTGGCAACAGACCGCCATAAGGGAGACCTTTGAGGAGATAGGCGTCAGGGAGGAGGATATTGAAATTCTGGGTCAGCTCGATGATATGAACACCCTCACGTCGCAATTTATCATTCATCCATTCGTCGGGATGATCCCGTTCCCTTATTCATTTCATATCAGCAGAAGGGAGGTTGAACGGCTGATTGAAGTCCCCTTGCAGTTCTTTTTAAATCCCTCTCAAAGGCGACCTTACAGCATCGAGTATGGGGGAGAACGCATTGAGATGCCGGCATTCATATACGGGGATGCCGTGATATGGGGAGCGACGGAGAGGATACTGGAGGATTTCATCGACTTGATACGCCACGGAATTGAATGGTGATCGCATCCCGAGTGATTCGTGGCAATTTTCCTTTACTTTTTCAGAATGAATTCCTATCATCCACAAAAGGAAACGATACGGTCGGGACGTGGCTCAGCCTGGTAGAGCACAGCGTTCGGGACGCTGGGGTCGCTGGTTCAAATCCAGTCGTCCCGACCACTTATTATTCTATGTTATTCAAGAATGAAAGGGGATTAGACATGCCACCAATCCCCCTTTTTTCTTGGTGAGGTAGATTTGGAGTAGTTTTTACGCCTTCTTTTAGCCACCCAACCAGGAGTTTCAAACCCGGCCAGCATCAGGGCCATCGCCTCGGACCACGCCCAGATAACGTGGTTTTCTGAGATGAAATACATTGTTTTTAATAGTAGCATTGCCTCTGTTTTTAACACGGAAACATGTGCCAGGCACTGCCAGACCCCTTATAGATCTTCGATTTAACACATGCCTATAGTCTGGCTATGAGACGTTTTGATGGGTTGCCCGGTGAAGGGAAATCAAAGGCTTTTTAGAATGACCGGATTCACCAGGTTGGTAGTTAACTGTAACAAATAGCATTGAAAAGTATTCTGGAGGCGCATAATACTTCTCAATCATAGCAGTAAGTTAATCCTCAGGACTGATTATGGCACATCATGAGTTGATTTTGCTTTGACACACAAGGCCATATCCCGTATATTCTATGTCCAAAAAAGGAAGCCCTTATCATCTCATCTCGTATCATAATCCAAAAGGAGGAGCATGATGAAAAAGATATACATGACGCTATCATTCATTTTCATGGTGCTTTTGATACCCGCATCATCATCTGCCTTTGAGGTTGGGGCACGAGGTTACTACTGGTTCCCCTCCCTTGATGGCAACGTAACGGTAGACCAGGCTGGTATTGTCGGGACATCGATCGATTTTGATAAAGATCTTGGAATTGACGATGAAAGCTATCCAATGGTAGAGGCCTTTATCGGGGCTGGCAAGCATCACTTCTCTTTGGCCTATACAAATATTGAGTATTCGGGCACAAAAACACTCACAAAGTCAATTGTGTTCAATGGAAAGACATACAGTGCCAGTGCCCTCGTGAGTTCATCAATTGAATATCGTCAGCTAGACTTTAGCTACCAATACGATTTGTTAAACCTTGAAAATGTTCTGGCCGGATTTTCTCTCGGCGGTGTCTTTCAGGTTACCTATTTAGACGGTAAGGTAAACCTCAAGACCACGGGAATTGATGAAAAAGAGGAATTCACCCTTCCTATTCCCATGATTGGCCTCAATCTTCATATCGGCTTGCTTGCTGATATACTCGAGGCAAGGATTAGAGGAACGGCTATTGGCTATAGCGGGAATATGATATATGAAATTGCAGGCGATGTTTCCTATACCCCCTTTCCCTTGATCGATATTCATGGCGGCTATAAAACATTTGTTATCGATATTGACGAAGACGATCTCGTCTTCGATTATGGCATATCCGGCCCTTATATCGCCCTTACTTTGGGTTTCTAAAGATGCTTGAGGAGGGCCTTCAAGGCCATGGAGGAGGTAATGCAAAGGGAGCCCCTTGGGCATAAGGGTTGACAGACAGAAAAAAATGGGTTGTTACAATCATCAATAACCCCCCAATATCCCCACCAAAAACAGGTTTGGTTACGTATAGCGTGCCATAACATTGAATCATGGGCTAAGCTATGAGTATTCAATATATTGACAAGGCGATAAAAAGGCAGGGTCATGATGACCCTGCCGTAATATCATATTAGTCTTACGTATTCCCTTTCTTTTTGCCTCGGTCGTGAGGAACTGTCAGTTCCACACTGTCGGTTGAACTATTTCCGTTTACATCAGTACACGGGATAGAGATGGTATAGACACGGCCGCTTCCGCTCCGAGATCGTTCAGCTCTCAGGTTCACTGTTAAATCCCCGGTGATTTCCCAGTCTGGGGCTGTGTCTCCGTCATCCAAGCCATCTATCGGCTCAGTGCTAGTCACGAAGGTTATCCCGCAAGTTGGTTCAGGGTCGCAATTGTCCGGCGCCTCTACGTTAACGGTGATTGACGCCATCCTATGGTTTGGCGGCCATAAGACTTCCGGATTTGCTGGAGGGCTAAACCCGCGTGGCGTAGCGTCAACCACGGCTATTTCAACAGTATCAGGCGGAGACTCCCCTGGTCCGTTACTAACTACGAGGGTGATGGGGTATACCTCTATTGGTGATTGAATCGGGGGATTGATGACAGTAGCGGATCCACCGCCGAGTAAATGGAATGGTTGATATTTTGGTGGCCAGTTATTATCTTAAAAATGTTATGACTTCGAACAAACTGATCACTGACTACCAATTCGAATTAGTAGAAGACCATCATCACCCCGGCAGCGGAAATTACAGTGTTCGGGTACTCGTGCCGGGTGATATCAGTGGTGTTTTCCCCTATCTTAACACGGTGCTTGATGATCCCTGGTATGATCACAAGGATCATGTCTTAATCGGCTCGAGAAACAAAATACGATATGCCTTTCGTCCCAACGAAATCCATGTTGCCGTGCTTGCCGATAGATCTACCGTGTCCGATATTTCCAGAGAGGCAGTAGATTTGGTCAACCAAACGTGGGAAGCACGTGATCATATCACGCCCAGTTTGAGAGAACGCAAACTTCCACCGGTGTATGAGATCTATAAACTCCTGCCCCGGACTAATTGCAGGAAGTGCGGCTATCCCACCTGTCTTGCCTTTGCAGCTGCTCTGCGCAGCGGTGAGGTACGGCTGGAACAGTGCCCCTTATTATTACAGTCAGAGTACTCCAGCAACAGGGAACACATTATCGGTCTTCTCTCGGTTGACTAAGGTGTCAGTGAAGCTCCCCGCGCTTCTGCACGGGGCATCCTGGCGAAAGCGAGCGAGACTTCTTTTTGGGTTTTGGCAGGCTTGTTCGCGGGGTTTGATGCCCAAGAATACATGAGAAGTATTCAGGGTACGGGGGATGTTCCCGATAGCCTCTGAGCCCCGGCAGGGCCGCACCATGTTCGGGCACATCTATCCTTTCCCCAGAAACCTCTCTCTATCCTCCATGAAGCCCTTATACACCTGATAGTGCTCCGTGTCCTCGTAGTCAACACGCTTTACGGGATGGGAATCGAAGCTGTAGATCTGTGCCCCGGGGCATGCCATGATGATGGGAGAGTGGGTGGCGATGATGAATTGCGCGTGTCCCGCCTTGGACATATCCTTGAGAAGGGTAAGGAGCTCCAACTGGGTCTTGGGTGAGAGGGCCGTCTCTGGTTCATCCAGAAGATAAAGGCCCTTGATCTTGTAGCGAGCCTTGAAGAATGACATAAGCGACTGGCCGTGGGATTGTGTCATGAGAGATTTCCCGCCGAAATAATCGAGTATCTTGGAGCTTGCCGCTGCCCATTCGTCAAGGCTTTGGGCAAAATTTTGAAATATCCCCGATGAAAAGAATGATCCCGGCACCGCGCCATCGGTCCATTCCACTTCGATAAAATAGTGAAGCGTCTCTTCGTAAGGATTTGCCTCAAAGCGCCTCCGCTCTATGCCCCGCCATATGTGGATGCCGCACTTATGGGCCATAGCCTCCAGCAGGGTTGATTTCCCTGTGCCGTTCTCGCCTATGAAGAAGGTGACCGGAGATCGGAATGTAATCCCTTTCGTTTCACGAAAGACGGCAAGGTGAAAGGGGTAGTGTTTCTCTGTGGGGAATTGATCGGCAAGAAAGGTAAGGTGTGTAATATGCATGGTCTGTACCTCGTTATCTGAGATAACGCATCTATTATTGCTGAGCCAAATCGGCTACTCAAGATCAGGTATTGTACGAAAAAGATTGTAGGGTAGATGTCCTTGCCCGTCAATTGAAATCGGAGATGATGGTCTATGATATAAGATTCCTAAACCAGGAACGATAATCTTCTTGTTTTGTCCCACCCCGTGCACGTATTGACGGGTTAGGCGACATGGTAGGTCGGCTCCTGAAGGTGGGAGCGCTTGCAGCGGGGACAGCGGCTTGGGCGGGTGAGCCGTTTTCTGTTCTCGAACACATACCCACAGGCGAGACACTGGGCGGGATGCACAACGAGCTTTTTTCTCTGTGCCGCTGTTGACCGTGCCACGTGATCAAGGTGCCCATAGATCTCCCGCTCCCTGATTCCGATCGCCTGGGAGAGCTCCCTGGCAGTCAATTGATGTTCGCTCAAAAGATCGCTGATCCGCTGACGAATGGTCCTCGTCTTATCCGGATCCGTGTATTTGCTCATGGGATGATTTCCGGTCTTAACGTCTCTTATTGCACTACTTCCTTTATAACGAAGAATAGTATGACTACGGAGTATAAGAGCTTGAGCCCGGTGACCAACAGGTTTCCGATCAGCGCCCCCCACGCTGCTCGAAGCGCCGATTTCCCTTTCTTTCCTGCGATCAGCTCCCCGGCAAACGCACCAATGATCGTACCCAGAATCATCCCCCAGGGAGGAAAAAAGAAAATGCCCATTATGAGGCCTGCAATGGAGCCCCAAAGACCTGCTTTTGAGGCCCCATACCATCGTGCCGTTCCGGTGGGGAGGATGTAGTCCAGGGCGCTCACCACTACCATGGCACAGGCCATGATAATGAGGAACGCGGCGCTGAATGGCTCCCAGTCTCTTGCCCAGGAGACAAGGATAAGCGCCAGGAAACTAAATGGCGGCCCTGGTATCACGGGAAGGAGGGAGCCGGCAATGCCGGCTATGGCAGCAAGAATACCGAGGATTATAAGGACGGTTGTCAAGACTGTTCCCTGTTGTGCTCCTTTGTTGCCATTACTTGTACCATTATCAGCCATGCATTGTAAGGAAAAATGATTGCCGTGCGTGCGACCTGCCTTTCTTTCAAAGCGATGGCTTCTTGACAACGTGGTAAAAGCCATATAGCTTAAGGCAGACGTTATAAGGAGAGGAGCGGGAAGATGAGACAAAAAGTAACCGTGGTTGGGGCTGGAAACGTGGGCGCTACCGTGGCCATGAGGATTGCCGAGAAGGAGCTCGCCGATGTGGTTCTGATCGATGTCCTCGAGGGGGTACCAGCGGGAAAGGCGCTGGATCTGGCCGAGGCTGCCCCCATTGAGTGCCACGACGCCACGATCACCGGCGTTACCAATGATTACGGCCAGGCAGAGGGTTCCGATATCGTGGTGATCACCGCAGGTGTTCCCAGAAAGCCGGGCATGAGCAGGGATGACCTGCTCTCTACCAATGCGGGGATCATGAAATCCGTGGTCACCGAGATCAAGAAATCCGCACCTGATACGATCCTCATCATTGTGAGCAACCCCCTTGACGCTATGTGCCATGTGGCCTTAGACACCAGCGGGTTCGACAAGAAACGGGTGATCGGCATGGCCGGGGTCTTGGACTCAGCCCGGTTTCGTGCCTTCATCGCCATGGAGCTCAAGGTGTCGGTGGAGAACACCCACGCCTTTGTGCTCGGGGCCCACGGGGACACCATGGTGCCCCTTCCCCGATACTCCTACGTGGCGGGAATCCCCATCACCGAGCTTCTCAGTCAAGAGCGGATCGATGCAATCGTTGAGCGCACCAGGAACGGGGGAGGCGAGATCGTGGGTCTGCTCAAGACCGGCAGCGCTTACTACGCCCCTGCCTCGGCAGCAGTCGAGATGGTAGGGGCGATCCTCAAGGATAAAAAGAAGATCCTGCCCTGCGTTGCCCTTCTCCAGGGCGAGTACGGGATCAAGAATCTCTTTATCGGGGTGCCGGTGAAGCTGGGCGCCGCAGGGGTGGAGGAGATCATCGAGATAAAGCTCACCTCAGAGGAGAGCGAGGCCCTGAACAAGTCGGCTCAGGCGGTGCAGGGGCTTGTTGATGATCTGAATAGGCTCGGCTAGCATTTCGGAACACTCTTTCACCTTGGAGCATCCATTGACTGAAGGGTAGGTGTTGAAAGGCTATTGTTGTAAGAAGAGGAGCGGCTCTTACTTCTTCAGCTTTTTAATGAGCATCGGCACGATCTCCATGGCATCTCCCACAATGCCGAGGTCCGCAACCTTGAATATGGGCGCATCCGGATCCTTGTTGATTACAATAACTGTCTTCGCCGAGCTCATGCCAACGAGGTGCTGGATGGCGCCGCTGATTCCGACGGCTATATAGAGTTGAGGCCCGACGGTCAGCCCCGATTGGCCGACCTGCTTGGTGTGGGGGATCCAATCCAGTTCAACAATGGCCCTCGAGCCGGCCGTTACGCCTCCAAGTGCATCGGCCAACTCCTGGATGAGTGCGAGATTTTCTTTTTTCCGGCACCCTATTCCGGCTGCCACAATGATGTCGGCATCCTCAATGCCGACGGAGCTTTCATCAGCAAGCTGTTCGACGCCTACGAGCTTTGTCCTGATCGCAGTCTGAGAAAGCGCCACCTCGAAATCCTCGATTCTGCCCTTCCGTGAGCTATCAGGCTCTCCAGCAGAAAACACATTCGGCCTGACCGTGGCCATCTGGGGCCTCGTGTACGGCGAGACGATAGAGGCCATGATGTTACCGCCGAACGCAGGCCTTGTCTGGACCAGGTGTCCTTTTTCATCTATGTCAAGGCCGGTACAATCAGCCGTAAGCCCAAGCTGCAACCGTGCGGCGACCCTTGGGGCCAGCTCTCTGCCGTGGGGTGTAGCGCCAAAGAGGAAGACAGAGGGTTTCTCCTTTGAGATAAGCGCGGATACTGCATTGGTGAAGCCCTCAGAGGTGAAGCGGCTGAGGAGTCTATGCCGGCATCTAACCACCCGATCTGCACCGCAGGCGATGAGCGTATCGAGCCCGGTGAGTCTCCCATCACCGAGAACCACGACTGACAGTTGCTGGCCGAGTTTGTCGGAAAGCCTGCGTCCCTGAGAAAGGAGCTCCTTGACCACCTTCTTTGGGATGAGCTTCCCGGCCTTCTCTTCACATTCTCCCCAGATAAACATACCTGAAAAAGACCGCAGTTCCTCTTCAGAGGCCCTTCTCCTGTCAATGGAGAGGGCCTCTGCCGGGCAGCGGGATACGCAGGCCCCGCAGAGTGTGCAATTAGCCTGCACCTGGGCCACCTTATCAACAACGGCAATAGCGCCAAAGGGGCAGATCTTCTCACAGATCCTGCAGCCGGTACACCTGTCTGTGCCAACTTTGAGCATGGTATCCTTTATAGGTAACTGTTCGACATGGCATTCTGATTATTAGTGAACGGAAAACGGTGAACGGTGAACGCTTACCATCAAATGAACCTCTTTTCTCTCAGGAAGGAGATCGTTTTTTCTGTGGCTGTCTCCGCATCGCTGCCGTCGATAAGCTCCCCACGGGCCTTTACCCGGGGAGGAAAGATCTCCACGACCTGGGTTGGTGAACCGTGCAGGCCGAGCTTGTCCTGATCAAGTTCGAGATCGGATGCACTCAGCACCCGGAGCTCTTTTTTCCGGGCATCAAGAATTTCTTGAAAGGATGACACGCTCCGTATCATGGGTCCCTTGCTTATGGAAACGAGGCCGGGAAGCCGCATCTCCACAATCTCATAGCCATTTTCTACTTCCCTTTTTACCCTGGCCCTTTTTTTATCCAGGGCGAGCTCAACGCTTACCGCATACATGATCCCCGGGAGTCCGAGGATTTCTGCCAGCTCAGGGCCGACCTGGGCGGTGTCGCCGTCGATTGCCTGTTTGCCCACGATGATCAGGTCAAAGTCTCCTTCTATCCTCTTGATAGCCTCAGCCAGGGTAAGGGCGGTAGCCCATGTGTCTGAACCGGCGAATCTGGCATCTGACAAAAGAGTGGCCCTGTCAGCGCCCATCTCAAGGCATCTCATCAATGCAGAGCCGGCCTGAGGCGGGCCCATGGAGATGGCGACAAGCTCGATATCGCGCCGCTGCCGTTTCAGGCCTAAGGCCGCCTCCATGGCGTATTCACAGAAGGGATTGAGAATCGAGGCCACGCCCTCTCTCATGAGGGTCCCTGTTTCGGGATTTATCGTGACATCCGTGATTTCAGGAACCTGTTTTATACAGATGAGTATCTTCATCTTTTCTTATTACTCAGCCACAGATTTACGCTGACCCGCCCGACTCGCAAGCGAGAGCGTTGCGGGCAGGTTATCGCTGATCCTTTGTATTGTATTTGTCATGAATATTTGGTTGTTTCTTTGTGCTCTAACCTATCTGTGTTCATCTGTGCGAATCTGAGGCTATATCGAGGAGGGTTCCAGGGTTTATCATGAGGCCCGGATCAAGAGCACGTTTTACTGCCTTCATCTCCTCCAGGTCCTTATCCGAGAACATGATAGAGAGGAATTCCTTTTTTATCTTGCCAACACCATGTTCGGCAGAGATTGTTCCGTTAAGGGATACCGCCTTTTCGGCAAATTCTCGGTAGATCGAAAGGCCGAGTTGCATCTCCTCCACGGTTCTGGGCATGATGTTTATGTGGATATGGTTGTTGCCTATGTGCCCGTAGGCAACCCATTCGAGGCCTGCCGTATCCAGTTTGGATTTGTAGAATGCCCATATTTCCTCAAGGGCCTCATCCGGGACCGCGAAATCAGTGCCGAGCTTGTAAAATTCGGGAATCCTCTTTTTTCTCTCAGCGATGATGGCGTTGGTGGTTTCAGGGAGGAGGTGCCTGAACTCCTTGAACCTCTCCAGGTCCCTTTGTTCGTAGCCTGCCCATGACCGTGCCAGCGTAGAACCACACTCAAGAGCTAGAGCCTCCAGCATGGAGTAGTCATTATCCCGGGCCTCGGGATCGAATCCTATGTCAAAGAAGATCGCGGCCTCTGCATAATCAGGAATTATTGGCATCCCGATGGTTCTTGGATCTTCTTTTTGTTTGATCCGGAGAAAATCAAGGGCAGAGGAACTATAAAACTCGATAAATTCCGGGTGGAGGCCTTTCTCACTGCGCAGCAGTTGAACAAACTCGATGGCCTTGTCATCTGACGGCAGAAACAGCACGATGGAGATGGGGTTTACCCACCTTCGGAGTGCCACCTCAACCTGGGTAACTGCCCCAAAGATACCCTCGCTCCCGATAAAAAGGTCAATCAAGTCCATATTAGGCGCAGAGAATATGCCGGCAGCGTTTTTTGTCTTGGGCATGGAATAGGTTGGGACCTTGATTGTTGTTTCACTCCCATTGCTGTCGATTACCGCAAATTCACCGGCCGGTGTTGCAAAGTATTTGCCCCGGGGAATCTCAAGGATCTCTCCTGAGGCCAGCATGACCCTCATCCACCTCACCCAATTCCGTGTGGGTCCGTATCGATAGGTTCTGGCTCCGGATGCATTGGTGGAAACGGTCCCGCCGAGGGCCGCGCTCATCTCGGTCGGGTCGGGAGGATAGAAGTAGGCGGCGTGATCTTCCCGGTATTTTTGGAAAAACCTTTTAGTTTCAGGAGGGCCTTTTTCACGGAGGCCAGGGAAGTTCTTTTTCATCGCCCAGGTATTGAGATCCCGTACGGTCACAGCGCACTCTAAGCGAACAAGCCACTCCCTTGCCGATCTATCATACCTAAGCCCGAGAACTTTATCGAATCTTTCAAGGGACACAATCGCCTCTCCATAGGGTACGGCACCGCCTACGATGCCCGTTCGTGCGGCGGATAAGGTCACCTTGATGCCCCTTTTTGCCATCTCCCGAAAGATTGCCGAGAGCTCTGCTTCGGTGGTTGGGAAGAAGAGGCATTCGGCTCCCTGGTGAGAGAGCTTCGACTCATCGGTGAGATAGGAGCTGTAATTCTTGATTATCTCCCCGGAGCTCTCCACACGCCGAACCGTCTCGAAAGCAACAGAGGGTACTTGTTCAGAGGTAATCTCGTACATGCCTATACCGCTTGACCATCTTCGGCGAGAGATCGCCGCCTATAAAGGCTATTATAGATAGAACGAAATAGAGGCAAGTTCAAGCGAATTAAGGATATCCATCAAGACTTGCCCCTTTAACCGGGATACTAGACGTCTTCATAGCTCGATATCTTACCATTTGTGTCACGTTTATTGCTGTGTTTCCAGACCCAGAACGGCTGAAGGAAAAAGATTTCCATTCGTCTGACTCTACTTGACAACAAAACCGAATATCATTAGCTTATCGCTGAGATTTATGCTAATGAGGGTTGCGATTATTGACGAACGATGAGTAGGTATGAGCTATGGAAGAAGTGACACCGGCAAAGGAAAATGTGTATGATGTTATTATCATCGGAGGAGGGCCGGCGGGCCTCACCGCTGCGATATATACGTCGAGGGCAAGACTTTCCACCGTCTTGATTGAAAAATTAGGCGCCGGCGGCCAGGCAGCCGTCACCGATAAGGTGGAAAATTACCCGGGCTTTATGGGGGGTGTATCAGGGCCGGAGCTCGTTCACAACATGGAGGAGCAGGCCAAATCCTTTGGTATGATTACCCTATTCGGTGAGGTCACCAGGATCGAGTGCAGCGATGAGGATGCCATTAAAAAGGTCTATGTCGATGACCGCTTGGAGCCGTACAAAAGCCTGTCGGTGATTATTGCCGCGGGCCATGAGCAGGGAAAGCTCGGGATACCGGGTGAGAGCGAGTTTACCGGCAGGGGTGTTTCCTATTGTGCAACCTGTGACGGCGCGTTTTTCAAGGATCTATCCGTTGCAGTGATAGGGGGGGGAGACGTGGCAGTTGAGGATGGCCTTTTCTTAACGAAGTTCGCAAACAAGGTCTTCCTCATCCACCGCAGGGAAAGGCTGAGGGCGACGAAGATCTTGCAGGAGCGAGCCTTTCACAGCGATAAGATGGAGCTTATCCTCGATTCCGTGGTGGAAGAGATCCTTGGAGGGCCCATGGTCAAGGGGGTGAGGGTGAGAAACCTCACGACCGGCGAGGTCAAAGAGCTTACGGTAGAGGGGGTATTTGTATTCATCGGCTGGATCCCGAGCCTCTCCTTCCTCAACGGCGCGGTAGAGCTGAGCAATGACGGCTATATCATCGTGGATAACGAGATGAGGACCTCCCGCGATGGTGTGTTTGCCTGCGGTGATTGTTGTAAGAAAAAGCTCAGGCAGATCGTTACTGCCTGTGGTGATGGTGCGACCGCTGCCTTTTCAGCCCAACATTTCGTGGAGAGGACCAAAGGCGAGGAATATATCTAGCGCTCCGATCCTTTCCCTTTAAACGACCAGGCTCGACAATAAAAGCGATCAGTATTCCTCTCGCGAGTCTCTGAGCAAAGCCTGCCATTTGGCGTGACCCGTTGGCCGTAATTTTGATACCGTGGTCATGGTGAAGGTATTGGACTACGAGAAGTAACCTCATTGCCTTTCGTACTACGCCGAGCCACCGGTCATGCAGAGTGTGTTGGGTTTTTATGGAAAGAGATGAGATCAGAACAAGGCCCACCCTCTGAAAGGGGATTGCATTACTGGTGGAGCTGAGGGGGATCGAACCCCTGACCTCATGACTGCCAGTCATGTGCTCTCCCATCTGAGCTACAGCCCCATCTACAAAAATTGCTACCAGATAAATGGTTCTGTGTCAATACCTTATTGTTCGGCCCTGTTTGGTTTATAAGCTAGCGTTGTCATGGTGAGTGAGATACCTGGTCCAGAGCAAAACCAGGATAGATGTTCCTGTTGTTGACTAATGAGGGATGATTATTTAGACTGGATGCCCATCCGGAAACCATCGATTTCCGAATGGGAGCTGGATTAAAAGCTAGGGGTTTATAAATCAATACTCAAAAAGGAGGTAGACGATGAATGACCCGATGAAAGATGTACCGAAGAAGCCGATTAAGATTCAAGATCTCACCTTCAGGGATGGCCACCAGTCGCTTTTTGCTACCCGCATGCGGACTGAGGACATGATCCCCATTGCAGAGAAGATGGATGACGTAGGGTTCTATTCTATGGAGGTTTGGGGAGGGGCCACCTTTGATACCATGCACCGGTTTCTGGCCGAGGATCCATGGGAGCGACCCAGAACCCTGAAGAGGTATCTGAAGAAGACCCCCTTCTCCATGCTGCTCAGGGGCCAGAACCTCGTAGGTTACCGTAACTACTCCGATGACGTGGTCAAGGCCTTTGTTGATAAGACCTGCGAGATAGGCATTGACATATTTAGGGTATTTGATGCCCTCAACGATTTCAGGAATTTTCAGACCGCAGTGGAGCGGATCAAGGCGAACGGGAAGCACTTCCAGGGTTCCATCTGCTACTCACTCACCGAACGAACCATGGGCGGTGAGGTGTTCAACCTCGAATACTATACCTCCAAGTGCAAGCAGCTCGAAGAGATGGGGGCGGATACCGTCTGTATCAAAGACATGGCTGGGATTGCCGCCCCGTACGATACCTACAACCTCATAACCGAGCTCAAGAAGGTGATAACAGTTCCCATCCACTTCCACTCCCACTACACGAGTGGTATGGCATCCATGAGCTTTATCAAGGCCGTAGAGGCAGGGGTTGATATCCTCGATACCTGCCTCGCCCCCTTTGCTATGAGAACCTCCCATCCCGCGGTAGAGCCCCTCGTAGTCACCCTCCAGGGCACACCCTGGGACACAGGTCTTGATCTCAAGAAGCTGCTCGAACTGGATATGTACCTCGAGGACATTGCCCCCAAGTACCGTGACTATCTCGCTACCAACAGGTTGTCGGTGATCGACACAGGGGTCCTGGCCCACCAGATCCCCGGGGGCATGATCTCTAACCTGGTGAGCCAGCTCAAGGAGGCCAATGCCCTGCACCGGCTCCCCGAGGTGCATGCGGAGATACCCATTACCAGAAAGGAATTGGGCACCCCGCCGCTGGTGACCCCCACCTCTCAGATCGTGGGGGTGCAGGCGGTCTTGAACGTGCTCTTAGGCAAGTACAAGATGGTCACCAACCAGGTCAAGGATCTGGTCTACGGGCTCTACGGCAAGACGCCTACCCCGGTGTATCCTGAGATTCAGAAGATCGTGCTCAAGGGCTACAAGCGGGGCGAGACCCCTATCACCGGAAGGGCGGCGGACTACCTTGAACCGGAGCTTGATGAGAACAGGAAAAAGATTGGGGATCTGGCAAAAACAGAAGAAGACCTTCTTACCTATTCACTCTATCCTACTACCGGAGAGCAGTTCCTCAAGTGGAAGTACGGGATAGAAGAAAAACCCGATACTGTCAAGGCCAAGACCCTGGAAGACGTGAAGAGGGAGGATGAGGCCATTGCCCAGGCAAAGGTGCAGCTCAAGGCCTAGCCGAGAAGTTCGTTCATGCTGCCGCTCCTGTAGCCGGAAAGATCGAG